>Ga0154000_1000107_pt1 | contig 23936 bp, 20 predicted proteins | sample TSNC084MetaG_FD_104674 | JGI IMG/M metagenome (GOLD analysis project Ga0154000, IMG submission 104674) | Attine ant fungus gardens microbial communities from North Carolina, USA - TSNC084 MetaG | ecosystem: Host-associated > Fungi > Mycelium > Unclassified | place: USA: North Carolina, Lumber... | reverse complement strand
GGGAATCCCCGCATTCTTCGCCGAAGCAAGCGCGGGCAGGATCCCATCGGGATCCGCGGCCACCACCACAATCAGATCACAGCCCATTGTGATAAAATCTTCAATTTGCTTGATCTGTGTGGTCAGATCCCACTCATGATAAGTAACATACAGCTCCACATCCTCTTTGCGCTCATTTTCCATGCCCATGCGGAGGAACGCGTAATAGGACTGATCAATGGAGCCCATGTTCACACCCACCAGATACTTCTCGCCGGAATCGTTCGAGGAAGATCCTTCCGGGGAAGAACCGGACGAGGGGGCAGAGGCGCTGCCGGAGGAGGAATTGGCCGGTGTGTTTCCGCAGGATACAAGCGCCAGTGTCATTGCCAGGACCATCAGCATTGCAAGAACCTTTTTCATCATGTTTCGCTCCTTTTTTAATGAATATAGTGAAGACATCCGTCTGATTGATACAACAGGCCCACCGGGCATTCACTCTATTAAAACAGCGGTTCGACCCCTTCATAGACGTTACGTTCCTTGTATTCCTCCAGGTCGAAGGGACAGGACCTTACATGAGCGCCGCAGTCACAGAGCAGATTCAGCCCCGTGCAGCTTTTTGACTCGTCTGAGGCCAGAAAGAGGCTTGCGTAAGCTACATCATCGGCGGTGCAAAGCCGGTGCAGCGGATTGCCGGACCTGCGAAGCTCATGAAACTCCTCCCCCAGCAGGCGCAGCGTCTCAGGGGTGGCGGCGGAATAGGGCGAAACCGCGTTGCAGCGAACCCCGTACAGGCCCAACTCATTGGCGGTAGAATAGGTGAGAGACAGCACCGCCCCCTTGGAAACCCCGTAAGCCGAACCGCCGTAGCTCCCCTGCAATGCGGCAATGGACGCAATGTTGACAATCTTTCCCTGTGTCTTGACAAGCTCGGCGGCCGCATGATGGATGCACAGCCAGACACCCCGAACATTGACGTTCAAATACGGCATCAGCTCGTCAACCTCCATATGGGCGATGTCATTCTTCACTCCCTGCTTGCCCGCGTTGTTCACCAGAATATCCAGCTTACCGTAGGCTTCCACGGTTTTTGCCACCATGTTCTTTGTACTGGCGTCATCGGTCACATCCACTCTGACGAACATGGCCTCGCCCCCTGCGGCCGTGATCAGCTCCACCGTCTCAGACCCGGTCGCCTCGTCAAAGTCCGCCACAACGATCTTTGCGCCCTCCTGAGAAAAGAGTTCCGCCATTCTGCGCCCGAAGCCGCCGCCTGCTCCGGTGATCACCGCCACCCTGCCGTTCAGTCTTCCCATCATATCAAATCCTCCTTCATGATTCTCTTAGCGCTTCCTATTTTCGCTTTCCTTGCCGCCGGATCCTATGTTATAAATCAATGGCGGAAAACGCCCGCACTTGCTCCCGAATGGCCCGCTCCACCGGCAGCCGCTCCGCGCTGGACGCCCCGTAGAAGCCGAACACTCCCTTTGTATTTTGCAGCACATATGCCGCGTCATCCGGCGCCGCAATGGGGCCGCCATGGCAAATTACCATTGCCTCCGGATTCACTGCAATGACCGCATCGCGGATATCCTGCACACGTTTGCAGGCCTCATCAAGGGTCATAATCCCATCCGCGGCCACGCCAACCATTCCGCCAACAGTACCGCGGCAATGGGCCACCACAATATCCGCTCCGGCTTTGGCCATCTTTTCCGCCTCTTCCACCGTGTAGGCGTAGGGCGTAGTCAGCAAATCCAGCTCATGGGCGATGTGGATCATCTCTGCCTCTTTGTCATAGGAAATCCCTACGCTTTCAATATTCTGCCGGTACACGTCTGTGTATGTACCAACTGTGGGGAAGTTTTGCACACCGGAAAACCCTCTGCCCTTAAGCTCAGTCAAAAAGGTCTTCATGTTTCGAAACGGGTCATTGGCAAACACCCCAGCCAGCACCGGCGTCTTTTTCACCACGGGGAGCACGGTTCTTCCCAGCTCCAGCATCATACTGTTGGCGTCTCCCAGGGGAAAATTTCCGTAAACCGATGCCAGCCCCTGCATACGAAACCAGCCTGAATTGTAGAGGATGATCAGGTCGGTTCCCCCCGCCTCCTCGCTTTTTGCGCTCAGGCCGGTTCCGGCCCCGGTGCCTACGATGGGCTTTCCGGAGGCCACCTTTTTCTTTAGATGGTGTAAGATTTCACTTCGATTCACAATATGTCCCTTCCTCCTTCAATCAGTTACAAAACGATTTCACCAGAATGGAAATCAATAAATTTTCATCAGTTCGTGTGCCACAAGCTCCGCAAATTCAGGATCATTGATGTGTGATTCACTCTCAATCAGATGAAAGTCGCTGCGCAGCGTCTCCTTCAATGTTTCAAATAAGACCTGATCTGCCTCCCGGTCCTCCAGCGGCCCTCCGGGGCAGCTGTACTGGGAGACACCGCGCTTGGGCAGCAGCACCGTAACCGGTCCTCTTGAGCGGTTTAATTTTTTGGCCAGAATGAGGGCGATTTCCCGGCTCTCCTGCGCATCGGCCCGAAGCAGCTTCAGGTTTGGGTTATGCATATAGCACCTGCGCCCCTTATATTTTGAGGGAAGCGCGGAGGGCGGCATAAAGTTGGCCAAGTCCAAAGCGCCCGGCACAACAACTTGGGCAATCCCCATCTCGGGAGCCGCCTCAAGCCGGTGGGGCCCGGCGGAGCAATTACCTCCCAAATACTCCTGGGCTAGTTCTCCGGTGGTGATATCCGCAACCGCACCGATCGCCCCCTCACGGATCATCTCTTCCATCCGCTTTCCCCCCATCCCATTGGCGTGGAACACAATAACCTCATAGCCATGTTCCTCTAAAATATCCCGCGCCCGGCTGACACAAGGAGTGGTGACCCCAAACATCGTCATTGCAACGGTTTTTCCGCCGGCTTGCGCCTCGCTGCCGCCAAATCCGGAAAATAAAACCATTCCGGCCATTGCGGCGGCGGCATTGCACAGCATCTGTCTCAAAATCCTGTTTAGTCCGCTTACGTCCACCAGAGGGTTCATGACGATCGTATCCTTGACCCCTTCAAAGGGCGGGAGGCGCAGATTGGCAACGGTGGATACAATCATTTTAGGAAATCCGGAGGGCAGCTCCCCCAGGGCCATGGCGGCAAGAAGGGTCCCCTGCCCACCTCCCATGGAAATTGCCCCTTGGATTTTTCCTTCCAGATACAACCCGCGGAGGATGGCGGCCGATCCATTCCCCATAAGCGTAAAGGCAAAGCTCCTGTCCCGCCCCGGAATATCCTCCAAGGCGCCTCCTCCCGCCCCCGCGACCTCTTCCGCTGCAATTTGACATGGAAACCGGGACTGAGAGACGATTCCGGTATCTATCATCAAGACATCTACACCGTTTTTCTCCAGCTGCTCCTTCAGAAAAAAATACTCCGCCCCCTTTGTATCCATGGTTCCAAACACAGCAACGGTCTTTTTCATATCGATCCTTTCTCCTCCCCCTGACCCCAGTTTCTCAGGCGGAGTGATTGAAACGCAGTGACTGTCTCCACAATGGCCCGCTCCAGCGGCAGCCGTTCAATGCTGGAGGCGCCGATGAAGCCATGTACATCTGTGCGGCGGAAGCACTCCTGAACCTCCTCGGGTCCCTCAAAGGGACCGCCGTGACAGGTAAACAGCACATCAGGGTTCTCTCTCATTGCCATTTCAAACATCGCCTGCGTGCGCTCGCAGGCCTCTTCCATGGGGTAGGCGTCTTCAAAGCCGCAGGTTCCCCCGGAGGTCGCCCCCACATGGGCTCCGATCACGTCCACACCCGCCTGGATCATCGCCTTGACCTCATCCGTGGTATAGGCGTAGGCCACGGTAAAAATGTCTTTCTTTCGGCATTTGGCAATGAGTTTGATCTCCTCCGGGTATCCCACATTGGCGGTATCAATACGGTGGCGGAAACGTCCGTCATACGCCCCTGCGGTGGGTACATTTGTAATGCCGCTGAATCCAATCGCCATCATCTGGTCAATCAGCATGTCAATATCACGGTAGGGATCAGCAGCCCCAATTCCCGCAATCACCGGGGTCCGTTCCACCACAGGCAGGATCTGCCGGCCAAGATTTATAGTAATCGCGTTGCTGTCCCCATAAGCCAGATACCCAATACAGGAGGGATGGCCATCCATACGAAAAGGTCCGGTATTATAAGCCATTATCAAGTCGATACCAGCCTTATCTGCCATTTTTGCTACCAATCCAATCCCAGCTCCGCCAATGATAATAGGATTCCCTTGCGTCACCTTCTCATGCAGCCTCCGGTTGATCTCTTGTCTGGTAAACTGTTTCACTTGTGCTTCCTCCTTATTGCTTTTCCTCATCGCAATCTTTTAATAGCAATTACTGTGCCAATTTCACAATCAAATCCAGAAAAACGTTCCAATCCTATCGTTTTCTCTCATCATCAGAGGCGAAGGGGGATACAGTCGTGCCATCCTCCGCTTTTTCGTCAAAATCTGACACGAAGCCGCGAACAAGCGCGCAGCCTTTCATTTCATAAATGAAATATTATGAAATGATCCTGAAATAAATTGTAATGACCACATCAGGCCGCAGCTGTTGAATCACCATAACCGCCGTTCGTACCGTGGTTGCATTTTAATAAAAAAATGGGGAGCTGATGTTCCTTTCCTTCAGCTTCCCATTTTTTTATTGTAACCATTGTCCGGCATCTGCGGCTGAAAACAGCACTTTAAAGCGGCCTATTCAGAGATGAAACCAAGTTTTTTCATCTTTCTCCACAGCGTGGTGGTACTAATGCCAAGGGAATGCGCCGCTTGCTTGCGGTTCCAATTGTGGTTTTGCAGCGCCTGCCAGATCAGTTCTTGATCCAAAGTTTCCTTGTCCGCGAGAGACAAAACCTCCATCCGGCGGGGCGCCGCAATGTTTGATTCGCCTCCGTCAACAAAAAGAGCCTCCTCCACCTCTTTTTCCCGCAGCTCATTTTGGTCGTATAAAACCAGAATCCGTTCCACAAAGTTGGTCAGCTCCCGTACATTTCCGGGCCAATCATATTCCGTCAGCATTTTTTCAGCCGCCTCGGAGAAGCGGAGATCACGCTTTGTTTTGCTGCGGAGCAGGTGATAGATGATCTCCAGAATATCCGACCGCCGCTCCCGCAGGGGCATGACATGCAGCGGCAGAACACATAGGCGGTAGTATAAGTCTTGCCGAAACCGACTGGTCAGAATTTGCTCCTTTAAATCCCGGTTGGTGGCCGCGATAATCCGCACGTCCAGCGGCACAATCCGGCTGTCTCCGATTCGTACAATGTTGCGCTCCTGCAGGACACGCAGCAGCCGCGCCTGCACCTGCGGAGAGATCTCGCTGATTTCATCCAGAAAAATTGTGCCTGTGTTCGCCAGCTCAAAAACACCGGCCTTGCCCTCGTTTCTGGCTCCGGTAAATGCCCCGCGGACGTAGCCGAACAGCTCGCTTTCCAGCAGGTTTTCCGGAAGCGCGGCACAGTTGATTGCGACAAAGGGCGCATTGCGCCGGGGACTTCGGTTATGGATGCCTTGGGCAAACAGCTCTTTGCCAACGCCGGATTCTCCTGTGATGAGTACCGTTGAATCGGTCACCGCGTAGCGGATGGCCTTCTTTTTCAGCGCCTCGATTTTAGGACTGCTCCCAATGATATCTTTGAGGCCTTTTTGCGCCAGCATCCCGTTTTCCACAGAAATGCTGCGCAGCTTTTTTTCAATACTATGCACTGTTTCCACCTGCTGGAGCGTTACCACCACACCGGCGTTCTGACCGTGGATCACACTTGGCACGGCACTGAGCACAAGCCGCTTGTCCGCAATGGAAATCACTTGGTTTTCAATGCTGCCGCGCTGGTGCAATTCACTGCGTATCCCAGCGATGCCCAGGTAATTTTCCAGCGGTATTCCGTGCCATTCGGATGTTTGAACTCCAAGCATCCGCGCCGCAATCGGATTCATATTGGTAATTTCCCAGTTGGGATTGACAGCAATGATTCCCTCTGAAATACAGTTGAAGATGGAGTTGATAAAATCATAGCGGCTTTCTTGCTCCTTCAAAAGCCGCAGCTGATACTGGGCCTCGGCAGCCGCATTCAAAATGGCCTGGTCGTCCAGCAGGCCTACATAAAGCGTCTTGAGTCCGTACTGCGCCGCAATGTTTATCACCGCGCCGCCGCTGACAATCAGGTCTACGCCTTCCTCTTTGAGTTTCAGTAAAATTTCCTTTACCCGCTCGGCATACGCCGTAAATCCACAGTCCTCCAAATCGACATATTGAATATTGGTGCTGGTTTCCTTCAGAAATTGGCGCAAGCCGCGCACATTTGAGTACCAGCCCACCAGCGCCGCCTGCTTGGACATGCTCTCAATGCGCGGGAACAGATTATAAAAGTCGATGACAGTCTGGTTGACATTGACCACTGGAATCGATGTGATATTCCGTTTGATTTCCGGACCGAAACCGCCACGAATGATGGCAACCTTTGTCCCCTCATCCGCAACACAGCGGCGGATGCTATCATACATCTCTTCGATGGGGGAACAAAATGCCGATATTTCCAGGTTGTGCGCAGAAAAAAAGCGGTTTAGTGTTTCTACATTGGGCGGATGGGTGGTAAACCATATGATTTCTTTTTGCATAGACAACATCCGGCTCCTTTCCGGCAGGAAAAGCGGGCCTGCCAAACGCTTGACCACGCTGGCCCATCAAGCGTGAAAACACCATCAGCCAAAGGCCGAATGATCATCAGAAACTGATTGGATGTCCACCCTCAAAACAGCGCACTTTTTCTATTCTTGGTTACGTCTGCCCGTCATGATATACAGTTTAAGCATATCATAAAAGCGCTACGAAGACCACTGGATTATTTTTCTCCGGCTTAGCCGTCCGCTTCAAAGCCTGATCTCTCCTGCATCCATAGACTGCCGCGCAATTCTGGTTTGAAGTGCCACCTCAAACCAGGTCTGGAGCCTCTGTGTGATCACCTGAGATTTTCTCAAAACATGGAAATTCCCTCCTTCCGTAGGAGGGAGAAAGCGCGGCGGTCATCCCAGCCCGCCGCGCTTAAACCAATTATTGACCCGAGGCCAGCTTACGGATTGCCGCATCAAGCCGTTTGCAGCCCTCCACGATGGTTTCATAACTGTTTGCAAAGGACATGCGGAGATATCCCTCTCCCCCCGGGCCAAATACATCTCCCGGAACCATAGCGATATTCGCTTGATCTAAGAGGTAATCTGCCAATTCGGAGGAGGGCTTCCCCAGTGCCTTTGCGTTAATAAAGAGATAGAACGCACCTGCAGGACAGACACAGTGCAGGCCGGGAATATCATTGACCGCTTGCACCGCGTAGTCCCGCCGCCGCTGGTACTCTTTTACCATCTCCGCAACCTCGCTCCCCTCGTTGCAAAGCGCGGCAACAGCCGCTTTCTGGACAAAGGAGACGGCGCAGGTCACATTGTGCTGATGGAGCTTGTTCAGCACCTGAATATACCCGGCAGGCGCGGCAAGATACCCAATGCGCCACCCGGTCATAGAGTACGCCTTGGACAGGCCATTCAACGTAAAGGTACGCTCCTTCATGCCCGGCAGTGACGCAATGCTGATGTGTTTCCCGCCATCGTAAACCAGGCGCTCATACACCTCATCGGCAATCACCAGAATGTCCTGTGCGGCGGCAAGCTCTGCCAGCCCGCGCAAGGTTTTCTCAGACAGCACGCTGCCCGTGGGGTTGTTGGGCGTCACAATCACCAGTGCTTTGGTCTTTTTCGTAATCCGCGCGGCGACCTGCTCCAGATCAATCTGGTAGCCGTTGTCCTCCCTCAGGTCATAGGTAACGGGAACAGCACCCAAAAAGCGCGGAACATTGATATAGTTCATCCACACCGGGTCGGGAACCAGAATTTCATCCCCCTCGTCCAAAATAGAACAGAGCAGATCGAAAATCGCCTCTGAAAGTCCAACCGTTACCAATATTTCCGAGGCATCATAGGGAATATTGTTTTCCTTTTGCAGCTTCTGCGCAATTGCCTGACGGACGTCAGGCGTACCAAAATTCGATGTGTAGAAAACATCCCCCTGCCTGATACTCTCAATACAGGCGTTCTTAATATACTCCGGTGTGTCAAAATCCGGGCGGCCAAGCTCAAAATGGAAAATGCGCTCCCCCGCCCGCTCCATAGCCAGCGCCTTTTCATTGACCTTCCGGATGCCGGATGGAAGCAACCGGTCCATCCGGGCCGCAATGCGGTGTTTCATCGCGATTCCCTCCTCTTTTCCCACCATCAGACAAACTGGAATCCGCCGCCGCCCAGAACCCGGTCAAGGCTGCCGCAGGCGGAGAGAGGAACGTACGTTCCAGAGACCCCTCCCTCGGAAAAGCTGGAGACACGGATGGTAAAATCAATCCCCTCCCCCATCAGATGAATCAGGTGGGTATTGGTGTCTACCGCGGGGTCGGAAATAATTTTAGACACAGTCCGGTCAAATCCAATTCCTGCCAGGGCAATGGCCGCGTGCACATTTACGTTACGGGGGTACAGTCCGGCGGCTTCTCTTGCAGACCCCTCAAACAGGACAGTCCGTTCCTTGTCTTCCCGGTTTAGGCTCTTTGGGTGCTTAATGGTCTCCACGGTCACCCCGGTTAAAATGTCCCGGCCGTCAAAAATTCCGTCCAGCCCCAGAATCGCGCCATGAGGCAGGTACACGCGATGCCCGGATTTCGCGCAGACCGTTCGAACCGCCTCTGTCAATTCATCGTCACGAAAGGCCGTCAGGGAAAAAGACATCAGGTCACAGCAGGCGAGAATTTGTTCCCCATGCTCCGCCAGAACCTCGGCGGTTGCGCATTCAACCACCAAATCCAGTCCGAGAAACTGATCTTTGTCCAGGGCGGAGATCACCTTGACACCGCAAATTGCATCTTCGTGAAGGAAGGGATCATATACAAACACAACCTCCGCCAGATGATCCGCAAGCGCGTGCGCCATCATTGCGCTTCCAATTTTCCCGCCGCCCAGAAAAGCAATCTTTTTCATCACAGCGATTCCTCACTCTCCTAAGTTTTATATCGGTCTGTTCCTCCTATTTCCGCTTGCGATACCGCTCCAAAACCTCCAAAAGCCGATTCATGGCCGCAACCGCATTGTCCTGATTCTGGGAAAAGTTGAGGCGGAACTCATGTTGGTATTGGGGGCCGAATTCCGTACCCGGGGTGACAATCACCCCAGCCAGCTCACGCACAATTTGAATGAAGTCGTGCAAAGGCACATCCAACTCCGGTATGGTGACAAACAGGTAGCTGCCCCCCTCAGAGGGACGGGCATGAACCCCCTCTGTGCCGCGCAGGGTCTCCATCAGCGCATCACGGATCTCCTGATGGGCCGCCACGCGCTGAGCCAGCCAGCCGGCCGGCTCAGAAAACCAGGTACCGAATACTGCCTGATTGTATCCGCTGCACCGCAGCGACACAATGGCCTGAAGCTTTTCCATGCGGTCAATTATCGCGGCAGTCCCGAACGCAGCCCCCAGACGGTATCCGCTGAGGGATTCTGTCTTAGACGGGCCAAGAATGGTAATGACATGATCCGGGATCTCCCTAAGCGCACACAGGTGGGTATAGGGATTTCCCTCATAGATTTGCCGGGAATAGAGCTCATCTACAATCAGGGCCGCGTTGTACTTCTTTGCCAGGGCGGCAATGGAGCAAATCTCATCATAGGAATAAATACAGCCGACAGGATTGTTGGGATTGGAAAACAGAAAGAGCTTCACGCCGCTTTGAAAGGCCTCTTCAAGCGCCTTCAGGCCGATGCCTGAACCGGCCTTTTCTCCCCTATAGTCCATGGGAATAGGAACCGTTTCTCCGCCAAAAAATGTTACCATCTTGCGGTTGGCAAAGTAATCCGGCTCCACAATTGCAACCCTGTCCCCCGGCATCATCATGCTGCCTACGGCAAGGAAAAGGGCGCCCTGCGTGCCGTTGGCCAGCAGAAGGTGTTTGGCCGGGTCAATGTGCGCTCCGGTGAAGGCGGAGAGTTTTTTTGCCACATCCTCTAAAACGGCGGACTTGCCGCGGTAAGGGGTATACGCCTGTTGCGCGCCAAGGGCAACCCCCTCGGAAAAAGCTTCAAAACTGCCGGGGGCAGGGAGATGCGCGTCCACATCCCCATGGGAAAAATCCACCGGGACGCCGGGAATCGGTTCCCCCCTCAACACAAGGGGAGCCGCCTTTTGCCGCCCCTCCTGTCCGGGTGCATACTCTACACCCAACCTGCGGAATTTTTCTTCCATTGCCGTCATCACAAATCCCTCCCGACAAATTAAGATTTTCTTTTCTTCCTGCTCTTATTTTTATGATAGCATCGCGCAACACATAAGTCCAATAGCCGTTTCTCCATAACGTTATGCCTGACAGGAAACACTGCGCAAACCAAAAGCCCCGATGAACTGCTTCATCAGGGGCTTTTGGTTTATGATCCCATCTGGGCGTGCCGTTTCAAATAATCTAAAAACAAGAACTGCTGCTGCGCGGCCTCTCCCCGCTCACTGTAAAACACGCGCAGTTGGCGCACGGTATCCGGATGGTCTATTTTATAAAACAGGAGACGCTCTGTTGGTCCGGCGTAGCGGGGAATACTCCCACGGATGAAGGCCACTCCCTCCCCAGCGCCGGCAAGGTAGTAGGCGGTCAGCATTTGATCCAGCTCCATACGAATCATCGGCTCAAACCCGGCGTCCCTGCACATTTTCAGCCCCCGCCGATGCATGTCGTTCTCTTTCTTCAGAAACAAAAACTTTTCCCGGGAAAACAGGCCCATACTGACCGCCGCCGCATCTTCCCTCTGATATTTGCCATTGGCGACCTCCCCGCCGGTCATGGCACAGTGCACCATCTGGCAATTCACCTCATAGCCGGATGGAACGGCCAGGATAATATGCTCGTCACACAAAACAAATGAGCCAAAACCCTTTGGCACCTCCGGCTCGACCGAGATACCCACATCCGCCGCCCCCGATTTCAGGAATTTGCGCAGGTCGCTGTCATTGGCCTCCAGCAGCTTGACACGAAACTCCGGGTATTCCATCTGAAACGCTGATACAATGGGAGGTAGGACATAGGTACAGAAAAAGGACGGCGCAACCACATTCAGCTCCCTTTTCCTCTGTTTCTGAAGTAACCGGCTATATTGCTCTATTTTGTTTTGTATTTCAGCCATTTGCTGAAAGTATCCTATCAATTCTGCGCCCTCTTTTGTCACTTGGAGCGGGGCACTGCTCCGATCAAAAATCACGGTGCCGAGGGCGCTTTCTATTTTCTTTACTGTTTTACTCAATGCAGACTGTGAAATGAAGCATTTCTCAGCAGCACGCGAGAAGCTCTTTTCCTCATAGACCGCCAACAAATAGGAGATACTCCTTAATTCAAGAATTTCCACAATACAACTCCTTCCTATCAAAACGCTTGCTTCATTGTAGCTTTTTCCCATTGATTTTTCAAGGATGGAATGGATCGGCACTCCCGCTGTTCTTTCCCGCCCATACCATGAAGCGGACACAAGAAAAGGGCGTATGGAAGAAAACTTCAAACACATCACTTTCAACGATATAGTCCACTAAGGGGGACGCGTCTGAATGGGTGTGGATGTCGATGAAGCCAGGGGCTACCACCCTCCCTGCAACATCAACGATTTCCTTTGCGTTTGTTACAGGTTCAGAGGTAATGCGGGCAATTCGACCATTTTCGATGCAAATAGTAGCTGGGTATGCTTTTGCACGGGTCCCATCAACAATCAGGCCACCAGATAAGACCAAATCAAACATCACAAAATACCTCCCTCTCCAATTTATCCTTTATTAACAGAAAAAAATATGCGTACCAATCCTCAGCAACAGCTTTCAGATCAGTACGCCTTACTACTTACTGAAAAGAAGGATCATCTTGCTTCTTCTCACATAATAGCACGCTGACTATGTCAGATATTTTTCAGGTGGTCCAACACGTTGGATCGGGCAACTTTTACATGGTAAACAGGATGATGTTGCTCTATACGGGCCGTTCCAACCACACATAAGTGATTACCAAGCCTCAGGTCAACCGCACCCGCCCCAAAACGATTTGTCAACCTATTTTTTATAAAAATAGCACATAAAAAAACAGAATGTCAAGTTTGACTTTGTGCAACGACACCAATCCAAGAAGTTGTTTCTAGCTAACTGCTGTAGTGTGTTTCACCGTGTAGATAGATTTGGATTGGCCAACTTATTGGTACTTAGACTTCTTTTCTTCGCATTTTTTTGTTCGTACTATATCTCTATGTCATTCGGCCAGTGTACGACAGGTATATGCTTTGGTCGCGGCGGAAAAGCAGACTGCTTCAAATGAAAAAGGATTGGCCCAATGATCATTCCTGCAAAAGCGCCAAGAAACGCAAAGAACATTAGCAAGGCAAGATTAAAGCTGCCAGACCGGTTAACAAAGAAGCTGGCTATCACACCAGCGCCAGCACAGGCCAGTGCAAACAAAAATTGATTGCGCTTGATATTCCCTTTGCCCCAAACCTGTTTTTTCCCGCAGTGGGGACATTGATTCGGAAAAAAATCAGAAAATTTATGCTTTTCTTCAACGTCCGTGCGGTATTTGGTCATAAATTTGCTCATCGATTTTTGTGCATCCAGAGTCAATTTTTGGTCAGCCTTATCCGATAAGGTCAACCACTTCCAATCCGACCTGGCGCCTATGCGAAATTCGGCAATTTGAGTTCCGCTATCTTTTCCACAATGCTCGCAAGTATATTCAAACGGAACCTCTCGCGTATAGTACCTTATATGGGAAAATACCATTTCTTTTGTCACTCCTCTCTTTTAATTATCCTTAATTATAAGGATAAGACTCATAATTTTCAACTGTGGCTATGGCTATATTTTGAATGTAGTACGTTATATAAATCTTCTATATGACCAACTGAATAAAAACCACAAGGCTTTTTTTGCCGAATCTTGTCATTTTTATTGCCTAATTGTATAAAATAAATGCACTCACCATTCTATAAAAATCCAGATTACTATGTCAAAAAATTTGTAGAGGGCAGTCTACGGAAGCCGGCCTTTTTCCTAGGGCGTGTTCGACAGTAGACATGTTATATTATAAATGCGAAGCATTTGTAGTATATGGCATCGTTTGCGGTTCTTTTGCAGCGGTTCCAGCGGCAGTTTCGCCCCCTGGCGCAGTCCCTGAGGGAACTGCGCCAGGGGGCACTCCTCCGGTTGACTCTCTGCCAGAGGGCATTTCCCCGGTTGGCGTCTCTCCTATGGGGGCGCTGCTGTTATTCTGATTTCCTCTCATACCTCCATGATTCATATCGCCGCCAGTTTGCCCCGGGCCAAAGGCAACGGAACCCGAGGTGGTGATGATCTGCTCCAAGGTAATCTGCTCCACCTGGGTTCCGGCGGTGTAACTCCCTGTGGAGAAGCTATAGGCGTCAGCCCCCTCCACGCTGCCGCCGGAGTAGAGGGTGTAGTTCCCGCCAACGGCCAGGTCGGGCGTGCTGATCACCACAGACTGGTAATTCTTCCAGGGGGCAAAGGAGGCTATCGTGTTACCGCCGGCGTCCACCAGAGTCAGCTGCGTCCCGCTGGTCTGCCTCTCGGGGTAGTTCACCATCAGCGCAGCCTGAGTGCCGCCGGTAAAATTCATAGCCATGCCAGAGCTGCCCACGGCGATGATGGTTCCCCCGGTGACCTCCGCGCCCAGTTCAGCGTCTATCGCGCCATTGGCGCTGTCGACAGGCCCGCAGACCAGAACCGTTCCGCCCTCCATATAGAACATGCCGTTGGCGTCAATTCCGTCTCCTCCGGCATCCACGACCACATATCCGCCGGAAATTTGAATATAGGCCTTCTCGTCCGCGGCCACGCCCGCCATGGGCCCGGCCGCCTGGCCATTGGCCGCGGAGCCGTTGTCCCCTGCCGCGTTGATTCCATCGTCCGATGCGGTCACGGCAATCTGACCGCCCGTGATGATCACGGGCAGGCCCTCCAGGCCCTCATAACTCTGGGTAACCGTGATCGTGCCGGCTTCAACGAGCAGCTGGGCCTCCGCGTGGATGCCATCATCTCCGGTGGCCAGGGTCAGCGTGCCGCCGGTAATGGCCGCGGTTCCGTTGGCGTGGATGCTGTCGTCCAGGGAATCCACATCAATGGTTCCGCCGGTAATAAAGACAGCGGTTCCGCCCTTGAGGCCCTTTGCGCTATTGTTGGAGGCCCCCTCCTGGGTCTGGGTATTATAATTCCAGCCAAAGCCGTTTCCGCCCTGCTGCGCCGCGTTGGCACTGCCGCCTCCGGTTACAATGCGGATGGTCCCATCAGTAATTTGCAATACCGTGTCCGCCTGAATGCCATCGCCGGCCTCTGTGGTAATCTGGAGCTCACCGCCGTCAATGGAGACCCAGCCCACGCCGGTTTTGTCTGTATTGTTGGATTTGATGCCATCGCCGCCGGAGCTGATCACAATGGTTCCGCCGCAGATGGCCACCGAGTCCTTGCCCCGAATTCCATCGGAGACGGCGGTCACGGTGATGTCGCCCCCGGTGATGGTCAATTCATCCTTAGATATAATCCCATGGCAATACCGGCCGTTTACCGTGAGGCTGCCGCTGCCGTTGACGGTCATATCCTCCTTGCTGTAGATGGCTCCGTTTGGCTCATCCTCCCCCTCGGCCAGGGTATATGCGGCACTGTCAGTCACCACATTTTCACTCCCCTGCACCAAAGTCAGGAAAATCTTATCCGTCTGAGCCACCCATATAGCGGGGCCATCGCTGCAGGCAATGTTCACGCCGGCTAAAACCAGCTGCACTTTGTCGGTCTTGGGTGTATTGACATAAATTCGTCCATCGGACAGGCTGCCTGAGAGCACGTAGACCCCCGCCTCACTGATGGTCAGGGTACTGCCGTCAGCCCGCGCGCCTGTCCCAGTAATGGTAATCCCGCCATCGCTCAGCGCAACGTTGACCGCCTCTGATGCATCCCAGGTGCCGTCTAAATCCCGGTCGGTGTAGCCTGGGTCGATCATCCCGGAGGTAAGTGTCAAAGTATCCGATGTGGAGCCGGCCACGGCTTTGCTGTCTGTGGCGGATGTGGACGACTGGGATGTGTCAGCACAGGCGGCCGCAGAGAGCAACATGGCACCAGACAGCGCGATGACGCCTATTTTTGACCGTATTTTTTTCATTATAACCCCTCCTCGGTTGGAAGTTGTCCACAGACGATATTCAGGTTGCCGTTCCGGCACCGAATCTCGTCCAGAAACGCTTTTTCGTCTACCCCGCATTTTAAGGTAATTTCATAGCGGAGTTCAAACAGACTCCCCAAGTTTGTTGTTTTTACCTTCATCAGTTTCGCGCACGTGGTATACTTTGTGAACAGGTCGTCAAACAGATTGGTGTAACTCACATCCTCCGGGATGGTGACATGAAGCATTTTACGCCTGGTTTGTATGTCCCCAAAGGGGATCGCAGCCAGAATAAGGGTGGCAAACCCGATCATAAGAACCGAAATTGCCGCGATCCCAATATATCCCATCCCTGTAGCCAAGCCGATGGCCATGGCAAGAAAGATGCTGGAAATCTCCCGGGCCCCTCCCGGAGTGGAACGAAATCGCACCAGGCTAAATGCGCCCATCACCGCCACGCCGGTGCCTACATTGCCGTTTACCAGAAGAATGATCATCTGGACTGTGGCCGGAAGCAGTACCAAGGTCATGACAAAGCCCTTGGAATAGGTATTCCGAAACATATAGATACAGGCGACTACAAATCCCATCACCAAGGAGGCGATTGTACACAAAAGCAGCGCATGAATGGTAAGCGTACTGCTTGTAACACCGAAAAGAACACTGTTAAGCACAGCGGAACACCCCCCTTTGCTTTGCCTGCGGACACAGGCAGTTTTTATAGCACGTTCCGTACTTTGAAAAAGAGCAGGGAAAGATCTTCTGTTCAGACAACACCCTACTTAGCCACACAGGTATAGCGCCCAACGCCTTAATCTCCATCACCATCCGGCCCTGTTCCAGCAGCGGCGCTCCATAGGTTTCATGGCTCAGATAAAAATCGGCGCCGCGCCAACGCAGGTCCGCATCGAAGGTAACGCGCAAGCCGGGGGTCTCTGCGCCGCACAGCGCTGTGCGGTCATACGCGATAAAAACAGCAGGCTTTAGATCATAATTTCCCAGCAGCCAGCGGATCTCCTGCAAAACCGGGCCCGTGTTGTCAGTGTGGCCTCCTTGCAGAAACACACCTGCCTCTCTCAGGCTCATAACAGCCCGCCTTTTATAGACAACGCCGTCAAACTTTTTCTTTAGCTCCAGAAAGACCGTGTCTTCCGGCCCGACCCGTCCATAGCTGCGAAGGCGCAGTTTTTCTTTATAGTTTGTCTTTTCAATGGATGAACGGATAAAATGATAGTCCGGCGTATCAAAATAGAGACTGCACACGGTGGAAATCCCATATGCGTCAGCCTGCATCCACCCTTGAACGGCTCTCATCAGACTGGTATATTGCGACTGCGTAATCAGATACTTCTTTTCTTCCCGCTCAAATACTTTTTTTTCCATTCCAATCACTTCCTTATTCTGGCGCGGTGTTTTTAGGAACTGCACTTGCTTTCCTTGCGTTTATCTTACGGCGGAAACCTGAAATCAGTCTGAAAACACGAATTTTATGATCCTGCTTTCACAGGCCCAGGGCGACAGGCAGATTTTAGCCAAACGGCTTGGCATATCGCCGCATCAGCTTTCCTATATCACGCACAGCAATTCGGGCGAGGGTCTTTTATTCTTTGGGAACGTCACAATTCCCTTTGTTGACCGTTTCCCCAAAGGTAAGATTTACGACTTGCTCACCACCCGCCCGGAGGACATAAGAGAGGCGGTGCGGGATGAATGGTCGTGACACCTCTGTCCACAATCGAACTGTTGACAAAGCCACTCAGGTTTGCACAGAGAGGGTAAATTCGTGTGATTGAGAAAAAAAACAGCGCCTTGGAAGACTATCCCAGACACTTTACCATGCGTTTTAGGTTTAAGGCGGTCACGGACAGGAGGCAATGGTCTTCCGCTGCCTCTATTCCTCGCCTGAACAGGCGTCTTAGATTGTACATCCAGTTCTGGGCGGCGAAACTGCCCTCACACCAAATCTGCTGCAGATTCAGGATATGCTTGTGGGCAGGGGTACCATCCGCTTCCCGTTGCCGCTTGACAGCGTCCTCAAAGATCTTCACCCGAACGATGCGGCTGCGGTGGCTGTCGCCTTGGGGGGATGCAGCCGGATGCCCATGTCCTCAATCATACTGGTGCCATAGGCGCCATCCGCGCCGGCTGTTTGGATATCCAATCCCAACTGCTCCCGCATGTATTCTATACGTTCCAGGTACGGCTCAGAACCATTTGTATTCCCCGGTGTCACCGTTACATCCACTACGATTCCATTGGCGGCGTCCACGCTCTGATGGCTTAGGCAGTACATCCCCTCTCCGGCTTGCCTCGCCGCCCCAGCATCCCGGCGTTCGGGTCAGTGGTGTTGACTGTCCTTTCCACCTCCTTTGTTTCTTTTACGCGCCCCGCACGCTGCGGTTTGATTGCTCCCCTTGCTTCCAACCGCTCACGCTCTTCCGCCTCATATTTGTCCAGCCGCCCCATATAGCCGGTGGTTTCAAGCTCCACCAGCACCTTGACAGCCGCGACAGCCGCGTTCGAGGACGCGCCGGCGGTCAACTGGGCATACGCAAACGGCATCGTTAGCGGCATGGGTGATAACCTGTTCGCGCCAAACGCGGAAATCACGCGCGAGCAGATGGCCGTGATGCTGTACAACTACGCGAAATTCATTGACGCGGAGCTGCCGAAAAACCGGGCGGACAATTTCGCCGATGAGGACAAGATCGGCGCGTGGGCAAAGGAAGCGGTGAACGCCATGTACGCTGCCGAGATACTGAGTGGTAAAGGCGGCAACAATTTCGACCCGCAGGGTAACGCCACCCGCGCCGAGGTTGCGGCGATGTTTGTGAATTTCATGGAAGCCGGTAAATAGAAGGTTCCATAAACCTACGGTATGCAAGCTATAAAATAATGCAATTAAAATAGGCTGCCGGATCAATCCGGCAGCCTATTTGCGTAAAAGGGATCAGGTTGTTTTCATAATGAGGAAGATGGAGTATGCTTTGCAAACCGCCCTGCAATATAAACACCGCGAAGCTGGCAAGATCTGATGTGAAAATCTATATCCATATTAACCCAAGAGCATCAAACCCGCATGAATAGTGGCGTTTTTAATATCCGAGATCATATGAAAACAGTTTATTCGACACCGTTCCCTACAAAAATACACGAAATTTAGCGGATTGTGTCGGTTTAAATCCCGTCAGCCGCACCACCCTCTTGAAGCTCAGATTTGAGTTTTGAGGGGGATTTTTCTTTGATATATCAGGGCTTTTTCTGCCTTGGGTTCTGTATCGCCACTCGGTTTGCATAAAACTCTTACAGCATTTACTATACCCGTTCCGCGCTCCTTGGAATCATCGTCCCAAAGAGAACGAGCCGCCAAAAGGTGGTTTTTTTCGTTGGGAAGCTGTCAAAAAATCCTTGTGCGTGCATATGCTTATAGTGCGGTTATAGTGTCTTATGTAATTTGTCGATATTCTCATCAGCCTGCCGGGGCGAGAAAAAGTGTGGGTATGCCGACAAACTCCAGCCACTGATCGTAATCCCCATAGCCAAATTCCTCTAATTCAGGATAATTCTCGTCCTTATTGTAGTCAAGCTCACCGTCTGCTATTTCTTTCGTCATGAGCATTGCTCCCTCCAATGTTGACATGGTGATGTTATATACCCCCATATGCCCCTCATATCGCACGAATCCGCCTGATCCATTGATATATAAGGAAGCATGGCCACCGCCGAGTTCCCCACAATCAATGAGTTCACCGTCAATAATAGTATAGACCGTAAACATGTAATCAGCTTCACAGCCGCCCGTCTTTAATATAAACTCCGGAAATCCATCTCGGTTCATATCATATAGGCAATACTGGCAAAATCCAAGGTAAACACCATATTTATAATCATTATAATCGTCTGTTGCTGTTGCTTCACCGGCGGATATCTTTTGTAAAAGCAATAATATATAGTTCCGTGTAACATCATCGAAATTTTGAAAATACTTAATAAAATCATCCCGGTGTTCAGTCGTCATCGTAAGACCTTCGGGGATAAGATTGGATAGTTCCCATTTTTCAATGAAAGTTTGGAACTCATCATTGTCAAAGGATTCTTCCATAGCGTCTGACGATGTGATCATTTGTGTCGCTTCACTGTTGGGTGGCAGCCCGGTGACCACACATCCTGATAATCCCAAGGTCAATACCGCTAACAAAAACAGGAACATCCGCGTTTTCATTAAGATTCACCCCTGTCCAAAATATAAATAATCTTCATTATCTTGCATAATTTATTCGTATTATAAATTATAGCCCATACACGGTAAAAGCACAAGCGGTTCAAAATTTCGCTTGTGCTTTTACCGTTTTTGAAGTAAATACTGCTTGTCGGCTGCCCTCAAACCGTTGATACTGTTAGGTTTTTCAAAAAGCTCTGTATCGCCACTCGCACCACTGCGAATACCCCTCGAATTTCATAACGACAAAAATAGGCTGATGTATGTCAGCCTATTTTTGTCTATAATACGGCGATAGTATAGTCGGTAATCTTATAATAGTTAAAAACGATAGAGCATAATGCTTGATAAACCACTCTTTTTGTTGCACGGAAATATCAACTTTTGTTCAAATACCACCTATGGGTAGAGGGACTTATTCCCTACTATCTATTGGAGGGAACAAAATGACAGAAGAAAATTATAATTACCGTACAAGCCAGATACTGTTGCGCAACCAGTTTCCGGGGAAAGGCAAGCTGAAAATTCCGGTCATACCCAAGTTCAAAGCAAGGCCCGGCGACTTCAACAACCTGTTGCTCATTGGATTTGATAAAACACATTTGGAGGACATGAGCCACCTTGGACGCATGGTTCACTTCTTTCTATACGATTATCGCTTTGAGCGTGTATGGAAAAGCCCTGATAATGATATTGAAAAGCTATTCCGCTACCGTGCCGTACTGTCTCCGGATTTCAGCATGTACCTTGAGATGGCGCCGGTCATGCAGCTTTATAATGTGTTTCGCAATCGATGGTGCGGCACCTACTGGGCGTCAAAAGGTATCCGTGTTATCCCAACCGTGAATTGGGGCGATGAATCCACCTTTGGTTTCTGCTTTGAGGGCATCGAGAAAGGGAGCGCGGTCGCCGTGTCCACCTACATGGCGTCTGAACATGGAAACCGAAAAGACCAGAAAGATTGGTTTATGACAGGCTACGATGAGATGCTGCGGCGCATCGAGCCGGAAAAGATTGTCTGCTACAACACACCGTTTCCAGAAATGAGGGGTGACATCGTCCATGTGGACTATGAACTCAGCTCATGGAAATTTATGAGCTATGAGCGCGGCATCATACAAGAAGATTTGGAGGCTTTCAAAATCGGTGGTAACTCCTTTAACAAATGTGATATAATGGCTCCATACCTTGATATTTCAAAAGGTGGCGGCAGTGCCTATGGCGGAGACTGGCAGCCGGCGAAGCCAGAGGACGAAAGATTTACTGGAAAGCCTGGAGAAACCAAGCGATCATTTACTAGAAAAGGCGATGTATATGAAACACACATTGGGCCAGATGGTAAAGCTGATTCCGAGACGCATCACTCTGATCATGGAAATTCAGCGCATCATGACAATCCACACACGCATGAAGTATATTGGGACGAACTCGGTCCACATTTAAGCCATGATGAATTTTCTGGAAAAGGGCTCAGATATAGAGGGAGGGGTGTCCGAATGAAAACTTTGGTGGGACCCAACAGTTTTGAGGACAATCGTTTTAAAACAATTAGTGACTTCAAGTGGTGCCTCAATCGAGGCGGCGAAGTGCAGTTTGATTGGAAGGGCGTATCTTACTGCTGCTTTGGACGTGTGTGCCCATCACCTGGAGCACAACCTCGCATGGTGATATCACAGGCAGGATCTGTAGAGGTAAACACTCTCACAGAAAAATGGTGCGACACTGCCGATGAGGTTCTCGAATACATCGTCTCCGGCGACCGTCTGCGGGATGTGATTACCCAGGTAACGGTAACAGAGCGCACAATTTAGGTATAGGGCGCTCCAATTGGTCAGAATTCTTCTGATGTCACTTGCAGTAATCGAGTGTTTGTGCCGAATATCCTTATTTCGTGCGGGTTTCCGAGTTTGTCCTTATGAATATTCTTACCACCCCTTTGAAACTCAAATTTGAGTTTCAAAGGGGTGGTTCTTTGGTATATCAAGGCTTTCCTTTGTCAGGTTCTGTATCGCCACCCGGCTTACATCAACTCTTATAGTATTTACCAGGATTTACGGCTTTTGAATAAAAAGCATAATCCGTGAGGTAGTTCAGACGCAATCTCAAGGTCACTTATCCATGAAAGACCGGCTGCATACATAAAGATTCTGATGAAAACGGCACGGGCGAAAGCAACAGCTTGCGCATAGATTTGGATAACAGCAGCACAGGCATCTGCAATTTTTGATATATACAAATGTGATTACGGTGTCGGCGCCGATACCGATAATGTTGACCTCCCCGGTTTGCAGCGGCCCGTTGTTAACCCTGTAGCCCACAAAAGTATAGCCACTGATACTCGGCGCGGCTTTGCTGTAATTTCCGCCGCGTTCCACGATTGTCTGTGTTGGGCTCATAATCTGGCAGCCGCATATATCCACGTAATATTCGGTGACGGTCACGGAAGCTACATTTGTTGCATAGTAAAACGTCACGACATAATCAGCCTCAGGCTCCGTGAGCTGTACCGTTTGAGCAGGTTGGTCGGGAGGCTGCAAAGACCATACGACACCATTGATATCAATGAATGTTTCGCGGGGCGGAACGGTCACCGTGGCGCCCAGGAAACTGTTAATTGTGGTCGTGTGAAGTATATGCGAAGGATTGCCGGCCTCCACGAAATTGACCGTCACCGTCTTTTCAGGCTGCCTTACGTAATTGATGTCATAGTTGTTATAGGCATTTGTAAAGGACCATACCTCCAAAGGCGGTGTTTGAACCGGCACAAAAGTACTGAATCGATCAGTAAATATATGCGTCCTGTGAATATCGCTGTCGCCGCCGCTTGTCAGTGTCCAATAGGCATAGCTTCCCGCAGTGTTCCCGTTGAATGCGCTGGCTGCGTCCACGGTAACATTGGCGAGCTGATCGGTAAATATTCCGCCGCCGTCCCTGCCCGCTGAATTGTTGATAATCTCCGAGCCACGAACGGAAACAAGGGAACCCTTCGCAATGATACCGCCGCCGTCTGTCGCCGCGAGGTTACCGGTAATTAAAGCGTTGGTAATGGTCAGGATGGGCGTAAAGCCTGGAATCTCGCCCATGGAAATACCGCCGCCAAAGTTTGCCGTATTTCCTTCAATCGTGGCTCCCTCAATATTGACAATGTTCTCGGGGCCGAAAGTCGGATAGGTCCAAATGCCTCCGCCATAGCTCACCGATGTATTGCCGCTGATGACCGCGCCTCCCCTTACGTTCAGTGTGGAGACAAAGTCAAACGCCAATAACGCAATGCCCCCTCCTCCTCTTGAGGCATTTCCAGGGTCGTTTCCACTTAACGCATGATTATGAACGACCTTTGCGTTTTCCTCTATCGTAATATTGACGCCCTGATAGCCGTAAATCCCACCGGCGGTTAAGGCCGCTGTGTTTTCGCTTATTTCCGTGCCGCCCCTGACGATGAGGGTTGAAAGGTTGACAAAAATGCCGCCGCCGCTTGTCCCCGCTTCATTTCCTGAAACAGTTGAACCGCTGAGGATAAGTGTGGAGCCATCGGCCACATAGATGCCGCCGCCCTGGTTGCTGCCGGCTTGCGCGCTGACAGCTCTATTGCCGGTAATCGCGCTGTTTAGAACCGTAAACTCGCTAAGTGTATTTTGCGTCCTGATGCCTGCGCCGAAGTTTCGTACGGTATTGCCCATTATTACGCTGTTTCTGACAATCAGCGCGTTTAATTCAACGATTCCTGACTGGTTGAACGAATAGATGCCGCCGCCGTTGCCATCCGCCGAGTTATAGCTTATCTCGCCGCCATCGATCGTAACAATGGTGTCAAAAGCATTTATGCCGCCGCCGCCGCTGGTGCCAAGCACGGCGGCGTTTCCGATAATTTTTCCGCCGTTTATCGTTAGGGTGGAGCCCAGCCTGTTCGCCCCCGATATTGTGGTAATACCGCCGCCGCTGTTGTTTGCGCGATTTCCGGTTATTTCCCCGCCGTTCATCTCAATGTCGCAGGCTGAGGCAAAAACGCCGGCTCCGCTCCCGGACCGGCAGTTTTCTATGAGCGCGTGATCCATAACAAGCCTGCTTCTGCTGACATTGCCCTGTATCAGAATTCCACCGCCGTTTCCGCTATTCAGACAATTGGTTATTGTGCCGCCGTTAAGCGTCAGTACGCAGCCCGATCCGAATATCTGGACGCCGCCGCCCGTTTCAAGGCCGTCAAGGATGATGCCAGGGCCCACAGTCATCGTTATGTTGTCGATGCTGGCTCCGCCTGTCCCGAAGTGGCGGAAAGTTCCTCCGTCTGCAATCGTAAGCACAACCGTTTCATCGCCGCTACCGTTTATCAAGTTGATTGTAATACTTTTATTGATTAACGCTGTATTGGTAAAAATTATGTTGTTTTTTATATTAAGCAGCAATGTATCACCTGCTTGTGCGCTTTGCAGTGCCGCTGTTATATCCCCGAAAGAATATATATCCATTTTC
>Ga0154000_1000106_pt1 | contig 23952 bp, 25 predicted proteins | sample TSNC084MetaG_FD_104674 | JGI IMG/M metagenome (GOLD analysis project Ga0154000, IMG submission 104674) | Attine ant fungus gardens microbial communities from North Carolina, USA - TSNC084 MetaG | ecosystem: Host-associated > Fungi > Mycelium > Unclassified | place: USA: North Carolina, Lumber... | reverse complement strand
CTCCGAGAAGATGATCCGGCTGCGGCTGCGGGAACTGGAAACCACGGTTGCCGGGGAAGGCGGACAGAGCTACGGCAATAACGGCAATAACTTAAGCAGGACACCCGTACATTTTCAGGATCAATACGTATAAACATTGAGAGGATTTGATAGCTATGATACAAGCCACTTTTTCCGGTTTTTCCACAGCCCTGTCGGCGCTGCAGGCCAATCAGAAGCGCCTCGACATCACCGGGCAGAACCTTGCCAATATGAACACGCCGGGCTATACCCGCCAGCAGTTGGAAACGTCCAGCTTAAACTACTCAAAACCCACCTCCGGTTACGGGGGCGGCCCCGGACTGTCTGTGGGTTTTGGCGTGAGCATGAATAAGATCTCCCAGATCCGTGACCCCTATCTGGATGTCCAGTATCGGTCACAGATGAATAAATCCAGTTATACGGATTCCATGCAGAGTGCACTGGATTCTTTATCAAGAATTCTGGATGAAAGCAACAACCAGGGCCTCCGGGGGGCATTTGATGACATTCTGTCAAGCCTGACCAATATTCAGGATTCACCAAACGTCAACGACCCGATCTTTGAGAGCGAACTCCGCTCCCGCATGCAGGCGCTGACCAATAAACTTAACAGCGCCGCTCAACAGATTGAAACCGCCCAGCAAAGTGAGTTTGACAAACTCAACGGAAAAGGTACCAGCGAGCAGGGTGCGTGTGAGAAAGTCAATGATATTCTGCGCCAAATCGGCGATTTGAATATCCAGATCAAACAGAATCAGATTAATGGCCAGCCAGGCCTTGAACTGATGGATGAGCGCAATGTGCTTCTGGATGAACTGGCCAGCTACATACCGATTGAAATCTCTTATTTTAAAGACGATGACCATAATGGTGTTGTGATCGACAGCTCAACTGGCCAGCCGGTTAAAGATGCCAACGGCAACGACCGGCAAAAGATGTATGAGTATGATGCCAAAGGTAATGTAATCGGCAAGAAGGAATGGCCTGACGACTTAAAAGTTGAACTGGTCTACACTGACAAGAACAACAAAGAACAGCGGATAACGCTGGTTTCCGGTACCGAAGGCGGCCAGGGTAAGAATTACGGATCCATGGACATCAACGGGGATCGCGATGATCCGCTTGATACATCGATAACATTTAACCTGCCCGTCAGTGTCAGCGGCACGCCGCTGAATGTCTCAGCAGCAGACAACCGGTTAAAGGGCGGCTCCATTCAGGCCAGCCTGGATATGCTCAAATCTTATGATTCCACTCAGGGTTCTGATGATGTCAGAGGTTTCGATTATTACATGAAAAATCTGGATCTGCTGGCAGAGACATTTGCCGATATCATGAATGGGATTAACAAAGATGGAATTCAGGGCAATCCGCCGGAAAACTCTGATCCGTATGAACTGCTGGTCAATAAAACCGGTGACGGCGGTAAAGTCAATGCTTCCAATATCGGCATCAGCAACGAATGGATCAACGGCGGTACTCATATTGGGAAAAAGGGCGAAAGCACTAACGATACGATCCTGAATATGAAGGAAGCTATGACCAGGGCCAGCGCAAAACTGGGCAACAAATCTTTTGCGGAATATGTCAACAATCTGTCCACGATTCTGGCTAATGATGCCAGCGCAAACATAAGCTCGCTGAAAACCAATGTCACAGTCTTAAACAGCATCCACAATTCCAGAGATTCCATCGCTGGAATCAGCCTCGATGAAGAGGCGGCCAATATGATGAACTACGTATCCGCCTACAATGCGGCATCCAGACTGATGACAGCCCTGGATGAAGTACTCAATACGCTTATTAACAATACCGGGCTTGTCGGCCGATAAGCTCATGATTACGGGAGGTGTATCGTCTCATGAGAGTCACTAATTCTGCAATCATGCGGAACTTTACCAGTTCCATCAATGATGTGCACAGCAAATTAAATAAAAGTATGAACAAAGTATCCAGCGGCAAGGCCTATGAATCTGCCGCCGAAAACCCGCTGGCATACTATGAAGGACAAAAGATTGACCACCAGTATCAGGACACCCTGAGCAAGCTGTCACTGACCACCAGTATTAAAAACCGCCTTTATCAGCAGGAACTTGGAGTCCGTTCCATCCAGGGAACCTTATCCAACGCTAAGACACAGATTGAATATATCCGCTCAGACAGTAATAACGGCGATATGAAAACAATAAATACCATCAAAGAGGATTTGCTGCAGAAGATGCAGTCAATGGTCAACGACTTAAACGGCCAGTACCAGAATTACTATGTGTTCGGCGGCAATAATTCCACGACTCCCCCCTTCTCCCTGAGTGCAGACGGTATGACGTTAACCTTCAGCCACCAGTTTGCTGGTGATGACGAGACCACAGAGATGGTTATGACGCTGGAACAGGGCAATGACGGCTCTTATCAATATGTCTACGGTAAGAAAGTCGACCTGGGCGGCGGAACGATGGGCTATCCGCCGGCTCCTGCGGACGGCAATCCCGATCAGACCATGGATAACATCTTAAGAGCCATGAAAGAACAGGGACGGGTCGATATCGGATATGGCAACATTTCTGACCGGGATACCCTCCTGGATACTTTCACCGGCGGACTTAATCTCATGACCGGTTTAAGTTCCGATGCCCTCAGAACCATGTCCGACAGTGACGCCAGGGCGATGGTCCAGGAGCGAATGAACCAGAGCCCCCTCGGCCTGATCGGACAGGCTGTCGATACCATGAACAAATATGCGGATGAAGACATCGACAAGAGTCAGTTTTCCTCTGTGCTTGGCTCCGTCATGGATCAGATGACCGCAACCGAACACAATGTCAGTACCGTTTACAGCGACCTGGGCAACAAATATTCCCTGGTAGAAAGTACGGAGACCAGGCTCGACTCAATGAAGGATTCACTGGAAGAACAGTACAACGATAAGCTCGGTGCGGATCCTTATGAAGCCATCATCGAAGTCAATTACTACCAATACGCTTACACTGCAACCCAGAAGGCGGCTTCCTACATGATGCAGTCGTCACTATTTGATTTTATGCGCTGATTCAGTTATAATTAAGTATAGGAGTGTTCCACTGATATGATAATACAAACCGATTTTTATGGAAAAATAGAATACACTGCCGAAGATCTGATCACAATTCCGGATGGCCTTTTTGGCTTTCCGAAATTGCGCTCTTATCTCCCGCTCCAGCTCAGCGAGGATGATGACTCGATGATGCTGTTTCAGTCCACCGAGCAACCCGAGGTGGCATTTGTGCTGATTAATCCCTGCCATCTCGATCCGGAGTACCGGCCGGAACTGACCACCGAAGAGCTCCTCGCACTGAACGCCTTGGACAGCGGCGAACTCTCCTATTATGTGATCTGTGTGACCCGGGATAATTATCTGGAAAACACGGTTAATCTGAAATGCCCGCTGGCCATTAACCCGCAGACCCGGCAGGGACTCCAGGTAATCCTGGCGGACGAACGGTATGGCTACCGCCATAACTTAAGTTCCTTCCCGGGCATCACAGACCCGGCAAATTCTAACGACAGGAGTGATTGCAATGCTGATTCTCAGACGCAGGAAAAATGAAAGTATATTAATTGGCAAAGATATCAGGATTACCATCATCGAATGTACGGCAGAAGGGGTTCGCATTGCGATTGACGCGCCGAAGGAGATCCCGATTATACGCGAAGAGCTTGCCGAGGCCGAGCAGATGAATAAAACTGCTCTTGCTCCCAAAGCAAGCTCTGTACGTACTCTCCAGGCGGCATTGAAAAAGAAATTCGATCCGCCTAAGAATGATGGATGGGATTGATACTGTCCCCTAAAAGTAAGCGTCAAAAAAATCCCGAATTCGGGATTTTTTGACGCTTACTTTTATGAGCCGGCTATTTATAGCTATATTGCCGGACAAGATTGTTTAAGCATTCCGCCTGTTTATTCATTCTCTCTGCCGAGCTTGACGAATCTTCAGCGGTTTGTGCGTTTTTATGCGCAATTTCTGACACCAACTGGATTTGATTTGTAATATTACTAATAGCTGCCGCCTGATTTTTATTAGCTGTTGACATACTGCCAATAATTTCTGCGCTTCGGTTTATACCGGATACAATCGCATTCAGCGACGTAGAGGTCTCATCGGCGATTTGGGTGCCGAAGTTTGCTTTCTCTACTGATTCTGCGATAAGACTTGCCGTTTCCTTTGCAGCGGACGCGCTTTTTGACGCAAGGTTACGAACCTCATCGGCAACAACGGCGAATCCTTTCCCGTGCTGTCCTGCGCGCGCGGCTTCGACGGCCGCGTTCAATGCAAGTATATTCGTTTGAAATGCGATATCGTCTATGACTTTTATTATCCTTGAAATATTCATAGAGGATTCGGCAATACCATTTACCGACCCTACCATCTGTTCCATTTGCGACTGTCCCTTTTGAGCTAAATCTCTGATTTGAACCGCAAGGGCGCTCGCATCATCCGCCTTGGATGCGTTTTCGTTTGTTACTACCATAATATCCGAGGCCTCTTTGGTCAGTTCGCTGACAGAATCGGCCTGTCTCGTTGAATCATGCGCAAGCAACGCCGATGCCTCCACTATCCTGCGCGACTCGCCGGATACTTCATCTGCGCTTTTCGATATTTCTTTGATAAGGTTATCACTCTTTTCGAGCATATCAATGCTTTCGTGGCTCATCCTGCTCATATCATCCATCATGGAATTGAGCTGCTCCGCGATGGAGTTAAACTCATCCTGCGAGTCAATCGTAAGACGACCGGAGAAATCGCCTGAAGCCACAATCTTGGAAAACTCGTTTATCTTGTTTATATTGCTGCGCAAATACTTTACAAGAGCCATTATGACAAGTAACATAAACGCTAAGGTAACCAAGGTAACGGCAATCATTATCAAGATCATTTGCCTGATATCGGCCAAAAGCTCGGCTTCTTCGATTGCTATGGCGAGATTCCAGCCGGTCACAGGCATTGCTTTATAATATACCCGATAATTGACATTATTCTGCACAAGTAAAGCAGTCCCTGATTCATTGGATTTGATCATCTGCCCAAGCGCCGCTAAATTTGAGTCTGAATCTTCATATATGAGCATGTTGGGCGTTTTCGTATCATCCCAATACGATATATACGCCCCATTTGCGCCAATCAAAAGAGCCCTTCCCGTATCGCCCACTTTAATATCATTTACAAACCGCTGTATTTCCACTGCGTTCATATCGGCTGTGGTTGTGCCTGAAAATTGATTGTTTGCGCCATAAAAGGGCTATGTGCCCGTAAGCATCGTTATGTCCGAAACGTAATCGTAGTAAACATCCGACCACGCGATTCCGCCGCTTGATTTTTTTCCGTTTATGTACCAATCAGTATTAGGATAGTCATAATCCGCGTTTGAATAGATGTCGGTGAAAACCGGCGAGCCGTTTTCCATATAGACATACGGTCCGAAATAACTCAAATCATTTTTTAGCTTATACGGTTCATACCAAATCCCGCCGCCTATCGTATTCGGATTGGATATAATAGCCTTATTCATGAACTTTATGTATTTGCCGGACATGAAGTCTGCGGTCTCCGCGGATTCGGCATAGGAGACGAGGCTTTGCGCGACCGCCGCGTTCTTATCCAGCTCGTTTTGGATATTAACAAGCTCGTTATCAAGAACCGCCATCATTTTATTCGTTGTTTCAGCGCTTATTATCCTGCTGGATGTAACATAGCTTATTGATGTTAGTAAAATCGTTGCCAGCACAATAACCGGCAGAACCGTAAACATAATGCGCGCAGTTATATTTTTAAGTTTCATGAGAAAATACCTCCTCCGGCAAAATCCAGCGCAGTTTACGTGAATACGTACTCCAGAATTCCTGCAGCTGCTCCTTCGCCTTTTCCAGTTTTCTCTGAACCTTCTCCCGGTTCTCTTCTTTTTCAATCTGGCGGGCCAGTCCGACCGCCTGGGTATCCGTCTCCTGTTTGAGCCGGCCCCGGCTGAGAATCCGGTTTTCCAGCACATCATAAACCCCCATATCATCAGAAACGATGCCGTAAACCGGATCTTCTTTGCTGCCAAACCACATCCGGGCCAGTTGAATCAGCTTCATCCCCAGCTCATCAATATGAAAATCGCCCAGTCGGTGTCTGATATATTCCTCATTCATCTGGTCACTCCATGATACATAATAGAGGTGAATGTCCAGAAGTTCCCGGAGCAGCAGCTCATCGGTAACATAGTGGTACACGGCTTCCGCCACACGTAGGATAAACCGGTCTTCCAGCGACAATGTTCTGACATAGTCATAGGAATTTCGGATATAGGCATGCTCCAGCAGCTTTTGTAATTGTTTCTGGTAGGTCCGGGTTTTAAACGGCAGCTTGTGGTATATCTCCACCGTCAGGCCCGACACCCGCCTCATCCGCTCGCCAAAACCCGGATAAAAGCGGTCCGTCTCATATCCCAGATCCACTAAGAACCCTTTGGCCTGAACATAGCTTTCTGAACTGAAATACAATCTGAGTGGGCTGTTGGCCGCAGATTCCGGCAGCGGATACAGATTGCGGATACCGCAGGATGCCAGAATCGTACAGGGCACCTGATCCATATCAAACAACATCAGAATCTCATTTTCGGCCTCCATGCACACATCACCAAAGCGCAGCGCCTCCTGATAGCGTTCAAAAAAACGCTCCTGCCATCGCTGCGCTACCCACTCTCCATTTCCCAACATCCCCAAATAAGCAATATTGGCGACTTTATGGTAATCCGCGGTCCGAAACATGCGTTCCCAGTCCAATCGGCCGTGGATCGGCCGAAGATCGTCCTGACGCATGATGGAGCCCGCGATATTAACCAGAAAGCGCCCCTCAAATATTAATCGATTCATATCGTTCTCCCATAACTGACAATCCGTTTATTTACCCGCCTCTGCGTAGAAAGACCTGTCGCCGCCGACCCGGCTGTTCAGGCGGCGATCCTTTTCACGGATCGCACTGATCAGCCGCACGGTGTTCCGGCGAATATCACAGATCTTCTGTTCTTCCGGTCTGCCGGGCCGACGTTCAGCCAGTGAATCAGGATTTGAAAATACCAGTTCCTGAATCAACCGCGCTTCCTCCGGTCCGGTTTCCGCCAACAGCAGAATCTGTTCCCGACAGCCATCATACTTTTCCATCTCCTCCGCCCGAAGCCGCAGCAGCAGGGAGGCGGACACGTGATCTTCACGTGAGACCGCATCCTGCAGTTCGTCTGTCAGCCGCTCCATCTCCCGCAATACATTATAGCTGCGCTGCAGCAGAATCATCACCTGTTCCAAATCAAGCATTGAGATTCCTCCTATCCCAGAACACCCTTTGCCCTCACAATATGTGTGTCAACGGTCTTGCGGCCGGCCTCCTCAAAAGCATCTCGCAGTTCGGCGAGAATGTTGCGGATCCGGCCCAATTCAGCCTTTTCCCGGGCCCGTCCGGCCTTAACCTTACTGAGGTCATAGATTAAATAATTATAGATCCGTTTCAACTCACTGCTGATCGGTTGTTCCATATCCAGAATATCGATAAGATATCGGATAATCCGCAGCGTCCGCTGCAGGAAATCCTCAAACAGATCATATTCTTTATCATCCAGAGCGAACTCAGCCTTTTGCAGGCAGCTGATGGCTTCCTCATACAGCAGCAATAACAGCTCCACTCCGCTCATGGAATTAATACTTTGTTCTTTATATTTTTCGTGACCGTTCATGTAATCCCCTTATTAACTTCTAGAGCTGTGACAGATAACTGGACTGAGCATTCATCTGGTTAATCAGTGTTTCCATCGTGCTAAACTTGCTGATATAACGGTCCTGCTCGCTTCTTAGCTGGCTGTTAAGTCTATCCACATTCTTCTGCATCTCCTCGAGCTGTCTGTAGATTTGATTTTTGCTGATGGAGCTGGGTACCTTTAATGACCCGGCTTCCTCTATCAGACGTCCGTAAGAATTGCCGTTTCTGCTGGCATATTTGGTGGCGTAGGGTGTAAATGTATCCTCAATAATCTGTGTCAGCCCTTTCTTGACAGTACCGCCGCCGGCAAAAATATTCGATACTTTTTCCGGATCTGTCTCCATTGCTGACTTGAATTTGACTTCATCGAAAGCGATGGTGCCGCCCTCCATCCAGCCATCTGAGATCGAAATGCCGATATCTTCAAGATCCTGAGGACTCACACCGTTGCTCATCAGTACTGTGAAAATATTCTGAACGCTCATACTCAGTTCACGCATGGTTGGGTCATTAAACAGGAGTCCCTGCTTGGCTTTCTTCTCCCAGTTTTCGATGGATGTCTCGGACATTTCGTTCTTCTGCGCATCTGTTAACGGACCATAGGATTTATCCGGTTTGGTGGTGACTTCCTTATTGATCCCTTTGATTAGTTCATTATATTCTTCAATGAATTTCTTTACCTGTTCCGTCACGCCGTCTACATTTGCTTTGGCATTGAAGGTGACTGCCTGGGATGGGTCAAGCACACTGTTACCATACTCGTCCTTCATATAACCGAACGTATTATTGACCGTCACTTTCAAACCTTCCAGATCAAAGGTATTGGCGGAACTGGTTATCGTGCTATTTAGACCATTACCATAGCTTATCTCAATGATGGCGTCTTCCCCACCTTTATTATTATCAGCATTTGAACTTCCGAAGATCTCATTCGCCATTGCGCTCAGTTGGATCTCCCGACCGGAACCGGTCTCATTTGCCACCAGGAGGAATTGGTTTTTGTCTTTAAGATAAGTGGCCGTCACATCAACATTTTTGGTATTGTTAATCTTATCTACCATCTGATTGACGGTTGAATCAGAGGTAAGGCCTTCGATTGTAACGCCATTGATCTTTAATTCGCCATCTTCTAAAGCCTGGTCAAGCTCTGCCTTGCTGGAGTAGCTGTCCAGGCCCAATTTGGTGCGATTATCCCATAAACTGGAATCAGCACTGACCGTGTTAGAAGCATTCTTGACAATTCCAATGTTTTGGCGCACATCTGCATCATCTGAGGTGATTGTCAGGTTTGGAGTATCCCCATTTTTGGTCACCGCACTGAATTGAAGGCTGCCGCTGGAAGCATCAACTTTGATTTTGTCAGTACCGAAGGCCTTGTCAAGGCGGCTCTGAATGATACCGGCCAGACTGTCGGAATCATAGGTCGTGGATCCATCCGGATTTATAACTCCGCCGTCAAAGGAGTTAACCGAATCGCCTTCTTTAAGCAATTCGACCTCTTTGGTCTGACCGCCAATTGTCACGGAAATTTTCTTTCCTTTCAGATAATCAACGATGTTATCTTTGTGTACATAGGAGTCTGTAAATGCAGTTTTGTTTAACGGATCATTGAACTCGTCCAAAGTAACCCCATCAGGATTGCTCGCATTATACCCCATAGCACTTAATGCCGTGGACGTTTCACGAATCAACATCCCTGACGGTGCATTTGTTGTTTTGATTCTAATCTGATCACTCACATGATCATACTCAAATTCAATTTTTCCGTCCTCTCCCACTGTAAAATCAGCGTCTTCCAACGCCTCATTGAGCTGAGCTACCAGCTTATCAGCGTCTGCGGTATAATCAATATCTACCGTAATTTCTTTTTTAACCCCATCCACATCAACAGTTTTTTTATAGGAAGAAGGAAAAGTATAAGTTCCCATAGACCGGAAGGAATTATCCGGACCACTGTAATCACCAAACTTAAGCTGTGTTCCCTTCAACCGGGAAGTAGCATAATCACAAGCATTCAAATCGCTGCCAAGCCTGGTATCAATCGCTCCTGCCGTCCCCTTGGTATCAGACAATCTGGAGGCATAAGTCGCCATCTGTTTCACTCCGCGAATTGACAGCTGCGCGAGCATATTGGAGCTGCCTGTCGCTGAAACGAATTTGGTAATATCCGAATCCCCCAACGGCGTAATCTGGTTCTTCGCAAAAAAATCTGACGCCTTCAGATTTGAATTGGAAGCATAGGAATAATAACTGTCCTGTAATCCTAAAATCTTATCACTGATGCTTTGGCAGGCTTCCTGTTTCCACCCCAAACTCACCATTGCATTCTTTTGTTTTTGTATCTTGGCGGTGGTACCCGCGGTCATTTTTTCAATCAGTGAATCGCGGTCAATGCCGGTGGCCATGCCGCTAACGCCCCTTAAACTGGTATTGCCAAGGCTGCTGGTTGCGCCTGATATGCTTGCCATCTCAATTCTCCTTTCATACTATAGGACTCAATTTCTATAGTATAAATATCGGCGGAATCACGAGAAAAATAATACAAAATACGCAGGTCTCTGATAAAACCTGCACATTTTGTCATTTCTTAATTGATTGGACGGTACCCGGACTTCCATGCCGGGGGTTCGCCTTGACATCCAGACAGGATTTGATAATCTCGGTCAGTATCCTGACTCTGAACTTGCTTTCATAATATCCGATAATCGGAGCCACAGAGTATTCACCCACCACCACATACTTGGCCGGAAGCCTGGTCAGCGTAAGTGCAAGCACATCCACGCGGCAACGTTGGCACATGCACAGGTCATAGTTCTTCATGTGCTGTTCTAAGTCAATGTGACCTACGATCTGTTCCATCACATTCAGCATATGAAAAACTTCCTGTTTTGCTGCTTCTTCCTCCAGATGAGCGGTCAGATTATTCATAATCTCTGTAGACAGCTTATCATTATCACTGGATTTATTCACGACAATCACCTTCTTATCGCCAGACGAGGGCGGCCTCACCGGGGCCTCCCTGGTCGTGTCGTCCTTATTATCAGGAGACTTTTGTGTTTCTGCCTCCTCTGAAAGAGTTGCTTCCCGCAGTGCGGCGGCGCTGACCCGCAGCGCCTCGGCATTTTCCCGCAACGCCGCCGCATGCTCTCCGGCCGCGTTGCTGTCCGCCGGGTTCTGTGGGAACGAAGCGCCGCCGACCGGCGGTTTCTGACTTGATGATTCCTGTTCCGTCTCAGAAGCTGTTCCGTTGGTTATCAGATTCAGCACATGCGACGTTTTATTGGTTTTCTTAGCCACCGTACACCTCCCTCAAATGAATCCGGTTCGTGATCTCATCTAAAAATACTTTATAATCCCGTACCGCCCCTGAACGCGGATTATAATCAAAGATACTGCTCCCATGAGCAGGTGCTTCCGCGATGGCGACGCCGATCCGAATCTTGGTTTCAAACACCACCGTATTGATTTGCCCCGCCAGCTGCTGCGCCAGCTCAAAGACATCCTTGGATAAAAGTGTCCGCTGATTAAAGCGGGTCAGCAGAATTCCCAGCACATTTAAACCGGGATTAACGGTGCTTCTGACTGATTCAATCGTCTCCTTCAACTGGGAAAGTCCCACCAGGCTGAGGATATCCGACGCCATCGGAATAATCAGAAAATCCGACGCGGTATAGGCATTGACCGTCAGCAGATTGAGTGCCGGCGGGGTATCGATAATAATCGTATCATACCTCTCTATCACCGGTGCCAGGGTATCTTTCAGCAGACATTCCCGATGCTCCGACTGGATCTGATCCAGCCCACCGCTGAGAGTGATGTCACAGGTCAGGATATCGCAGTACTCCGTCCGGCAGATGACCTCTTCCACTGGCATCAAGCCTTTTAATGCATCCAAAACAGTGGGGCCGGAGGCCTCCAGTCCCAGACAAAAGCCCAGATTCCCCTGCGGATCCAAATCAATCCCCAGCACTCGCTGACCGGCCAGGGACAGACCTGTCGCCAACGCAGCCGATGTGGTTGTTTTTCCTACTCCGCCCTTTTGATTTGAAACCGTGATAATTGTAGCCAAAATATTACCTCCGTAATGTTGATATGGTGCCTATGGCTCCCAAAGCGACAGTTCCTCTGTGGTGGGGGCACGATCCACCGCCTGTTTGATCAGTGACTCATCCAGCAAAAGATAGGGACCCGCCACCGCACTGCCGGACTCCGCCCGCGCCTGCTCAATCGCCAGATACCACTCATCCGCATAGACCGTATCATCATTGATCCCGTATTCCAAATCACCCCACTCATCCGTCTCCGTGGTGAAATGCCACACATTCTCAAATCCGATACTACCTTCATCCATGCAGAAAAAGTCCTGATTATTCCCCCGGCGATCCCTGATCACCAGCCAGGCCGTCTGCGACTCCGGATTGCAGGTGATCTCAGATAACTCCGCCCCGTCCGGGTCCGCTTCGGCAGCGAGAATCAGTTTCTTCTCCTCCGGCTCCCACACCGCTGCCAGTATTACCCGCTCCGGCCGGGCAGCATGATTGACCACTACCAGATCCTGATACCTGTCGGCATTTAAGTCAATCAGCAGAAAGCCGGGCCGGTCAGCAACATCACGCTCCTCAAAAGCCTTGTCTTTCATGATCTTCTCCAACTGCTTTTTGATCTCCCGGCGATAGGTGTTAAACAACTCCAGCCTGGTTCCGTCCGGGCCCACGTAATAGTCATCCGGGGTAAACATGTTGTAACGCTTCGCCCCATCCGTCCCGGTATAATACTTGCAGTCATCGTACGGGTCTGTCACCCAGCCGGTTTTCAGGTATCCTTTCGAATCCACATAATATTCCTTACCGTCGTACTCAATCCATTCATCCCGCGCCGGCTCATCATAGGAATAAAGATAGCGCCACCGCTTTCTGTCATCAGAGAGCTCCCAGTCCCCTTTCCCGGCACCGCAGGCATCGCTCACAGGGGCGAGAAGGCTGGCCGCCAGCAGGACGGAAACCAGCAGTTTAATGCTCCGCCCGCTGCTCATGAAACCGCTCCAATAACGTGTCCAGCACACTGACCAGATGCCCGATCTCCGGCTTGGCCAACTGTTCGTCAGCCCCCAGTTCCTTGCCTTTTCTGCGCATCTGTTCGTTAATCAGCGACGAGAAAATAACCACCGGAAGCTCCCGAAGCCGGGAATCTCCTTTGATCAGCTTGGTCAGCCGGTGTCCGTCCATCTCCGGCATCTCGATGTCCGTGATAACCAGATTTACTTTGTCATACAGATCCGGATCATTGCGGATCGAAACCAGATAATCCCAGGCCTCCTGCCCGTTGCTGAAGTTGGTAATCTGCATAAAACCGGCCCGCTCCAGCGCGTCATCAATCATCCGCCGCAGTAAAATCGAATCCTCGGCGATTATAATCGGGCTGTCACACAGCGGCCGGTCGCCCAGCTGCTCGATCTCAGAAACCTGAATGCTGGTCTCCGGCGCGATCTCCGCGACAATCTTTTCAAAATCCAGGATCGTCACCAGCTGATTATCACACTGGGCAATCCCGGTTGCCACACCTTCATCCCCATTGGCGATCGTCTTGTCCGGTTTCTGGATATCTTCCCAGGACAGCCGGCTGATTCCCTCAATGCTCTCGACCCGGAATGCCACGGTCATCTTATTGAAATTCGTGACAATAAACAGATCCCGGGAATTGTTTTGCGGCTTATCTCCGGTTAAATAATAAGGCAGGTTAATGACGGTAATGAGAGTATCCCGGGGTTTAAAGATCCCCTCCACGGCCGGATGGGCGTGGGGCATGGATTTTACCTTTTCACTCATGATAATCTCCTGCACCTTAGCCACATTAATGCCGTAAAATTCCTCCATTACACTGAATTTCATGATTTCAATTTCATTGGTCCCGGATTCCAGCAAAATTCCGGTTTTGTTTTTTCCTTTTTCCACGATTACCATCCCTCTTTACTATAATTTTATTTCAGCTCTTCCGAAGGTTCTGATTAAGACTCCTCCGGTCGCAATATCGAGCACCATGGTTCTGGCATAGGTTCCCCCAGTATCTTCGGCCACCAGGCGCATCCCCTCCTCGGCGAACACCTGCCTGACCCGGTCGCGGTTGTGCAGGCCGATATTGCCGAAATCAGAATTGCCGCTGATCTCAAACATCTTGGCACCCCCGGCGATCTTGACTACGGTTCGGGATTTTACCATTCCAAAGGCAGTCAGCTTGTGGATCGTCTCACGGATCCCCGTATCCGCGTACTTGTAAACATTATTGTCGTCGGTACCGAACCTGGCCGGTAACATGATGTGAAGCAGCGCGCCCAGCCGGATTACCGGATCGTAGAAGGCAATTCCGATACAGGAACCCAGGGCATAGGTAATAATCCGGCCCTCGCCTCTGGTCAGCTTCATATCGCCGATCCCTACTTTCAGTTCTTTTTCCACTACTTCGCAACCCCCAACCGTTCCAGGATATCGTTGAGGGACCGGATATCAGGAAGCATCAGAAGCCAGCCGGAGAGCATCCTGCCTTCCATGACAAAGTCCGCATTAATATACATCAGCTTGTCCGTCTCATAGCCGTACTCGGCGATCGGAACCGTCAGGATTCCGCCCAGCATATTGATCGTCGCGCTGGGAACCGACAGCCCAATATCCACTCCCACAAACTGGGTAAACGCATTGATATAGGAACAGATAATAATATTGCCTGCCTCCACCAGCGCCGAATAAGCAATCTCACCCAGCTCGGAAAATTCTTGACAGCCTTTGCGCATCAGCTTCTCCAGGATTGTGTTGGCGAAATCCAGGTCAAACAGAAACAACATCAGTCCATCGATGTCGCCTCCCATCTTGACCAGCACTGCCGCCACAATCTCTTCCGGATTGCCGATGCGATTCACCGCTTCTTCATAGCCCAGAACGCTGACCTCCGGCAAAGTGATGCGGATTTCTTTCTGCAGCATCATAGATAGCGCAGTTGCGGCATGTCCGGTGCCGATACTTCCGATCTCCTTCATGACATCCAGTTCCTGGAGATTCATATCTTCATAGTATCTGAGTTTCATGTTCCCCTCACTTTCTCCGGTCACCGTTAACCCCGCAGCGAATTGATAACCCCTTCGATCTCGTCTGAGGTGGTTACCATCCTCGCCGCATAGGAGAATGCCCGCTGACATTCAATCAGTCTGGTAAGTTCTTTTGCGATATCGGTGCCTGACGCTTCCAGTGAACCGCCCACCAGCGCCGGCCGCTCGACCAGAATGGCCTCTGCGTCCTCTCCCACCGGCACATACTCATTGTCACCGATACTGACCAGGCGACTCGGATTGTTAAACGTATAGAGACTCAGCTTCGGCTTATTCTCATCTTCCTCGCTGTCATAGTCATCATATTCCTCCTCATAGCCCTCTTCCATCTCCGCCAGCAGCTTTTCCGTATCAATTACATCCGCCTTAAGCGGTTCCTGATTCTGATCCAGGACCAGTTTTCCGGACTGGGTCATCAGATAGAATTCATCCTCCCACTCCCCCCTGTGAAATTGCCCGTTACGGGTAAATGCGTTGGCTCCACTGACCGGATCCTGCACCATAAAGAACGCGTTGGATTCGGCAATGGCATAGTCATACTCACCGCCGGTCGGCGTAAACGCTGAGGTCTCAAAGCTGGTACTGGTGCTGCGGACCTTCATCCCTGAACCCGCAGTAGCGTTTCCTTCCGGCCCCATGTTATAATTGACCAACTCGGAAAATGAGGCGGTTTTCGGTTTAAACCCGGCATTATTGACATTGGCCAGGTTGTTGGATATCACATTCAATTTCTTGGTACAGTTATTGGCCCCAAGCGCGCCAACATAAAAAGACATATTCATGCGCTTCCTCCTTACAGTCTGCCGATGTCGGTGACTGATTTACTCATAATCTGGTCATACATCCGCAGCACCTGTGCGGCGCTCTGCAGCGCCCGCTGGGATGACATCATTGAGGTCATCTCATCCACCATGTTGACATTGGATTTCTCCAGGGTTTTCCACAGCACAACGGTTCCGGCCGCTGTTTCAAGCGGAGCCTGGGCGGTCGAAAAGAGGCCGCCCTCCTCCTTGGTCAGCTGACCGTAATCAGCAAAATCCACCACTTTTAAGGTGCCGTATTCCAGGATCTCAATCTCTTCCTCGGAATCAGTTTCACTGCCGGTAGTGATTACCGCGATGATATTGCCGCGCTCATCAACCGTGAAATTCTCATTGTCAATTTGGATCGGCTGATCCTCCGCCGACAATACCCGGCCCACGCCCTCAAGGGTCAGGTATCCCTCTTCATCCGCAGAAAAAGAGCCGTTTCTGGTATAGCGCTCGCCGTTCGGAGTCTCAACACAGAAAAATCCTTTGTCGCCCAGCGCAAAATCATAAATCCCATCGGTTTGTTCAAAACCGCCCTGGTCATAGTTTACATATGTCTCGGCCGCTGTCTTAATCTTGGACAGCGGCGCCAGCGGAATCGGCTCGCCGGTGCCGTTTCGGGCGGAGCGGTACATCATCTCCTCGCCGAAGGTGCTGCTGACCATCGTGTCCTGTTTATAGCCGGCGGTCTGGATATTGACCATATTATTACTGATAACGTTTAAATTCCTGCTCTGGGTCAGCATCCCTGAGGCAAGATTGTAAAATCCCTGATACATGGCTCTCCTCCTTGTTGTGATTAGCGACTAATGATGCGTATTCATATAATCCTTCAGCTTGCGGATGGCGGCGCTGTGAATCTGGGATATCCGAGGTTCACTCACCTGCATCACCTGGGCAATCTGACTCATGTTAAGCTCCTCCACATAGTAGAGCGAAACAACTGTCTTTTCTTTTTCCTTTAAGCTGTTGACCCCATCCGTCAACGTCTTTAAGGCTTCTTCCCGCAAAAATGCCGGTTCCGGCTGGGAACTCACGTCCTTGCTGGGGATCTGGAGGGACTGACGCTCCTCGTCCTCACTCGTAACCATATCCAATGACAATACATTAACCATCGTACTCATCCTCTGTATCTTACGGCATTTTTTTATATCCATCTGCAGATAGTCCGCAATCTCCTCATCTGTCGGCGGATGCTTAAGCGTATCGGCCAGGATGATCCTGGCATTTTCAATCAACTTATTCTGCTTGCGGTAATCCCTGGGCATCCAGTCATTCTTGCGTATCAAATCAATGACCATCCCCCTGATACGCCGGGATATAAATGTCTCAAATTTATTATCCTTTTCCGGATCATACCGGTCAATCCCCTGCATGATGGCAATCGCCCCTTCATTGATGATATCCTCCATCTGCATAAAACCGGAATAGGTATTATACGTCTGAAACGCAATCGCCCTGACGATATAGAGATAGCGCATCGTTAGCTCCTGCTTCACTTCCATCCCTCTCTCCTTCTGATAGAGAGCAAAAAGTTCTTCGTTTGTCTTTTCATTCAAAACATTTATCTGCTGCATATTATCTCATCCTTCACTGTCCGCCCAGCTGTCCGCCCGGAGACTCAAGCCTCAGGCTGCCAATTGACTGTATCTGGACATTGTTTGCAATTTCATTAAAAGAAAGTACCCTGACATTGGGATAAAACTGTTCCGCCAGGCGATAGAAATGGACCCGCATAATCTGCGAGGTCAGCACTACCGGATTTTGGGAGATGCCGTTGAATTTCTTCATCTCTTCCGCCATCTGCCGGATGATGCTCTGCAGCACATCGGCACCCAACGCCATATAATATCCGCCTTCCCCCCGGGACAGGGACCCGGCCATCGTCCGCTCCAGCTCGGAGTCCAACGTCATGACCTTTAAGCTGCCATCATCACAGTACAGACGCGTGATGGTTCGCTTCAGGGCGGTCCGGATCCGCTCGATAACACTGTCGATATCCTTGACCGGAATTCCGGTCTCCGAGATCACCTCAATCATTGTCTCGATAATGGTTTCCAGATCCTTGATCGGAACCCCTTCCCGCAGCAGGCTGGTCAGAATCCGCTGAAACAGGCTGTAGGAAATCAGCTGCGGGAACGCCTCTCCCACCAGCTCCGGCGCTGTCTTCGCGGTATTTTCGACCAGATGAACGATCTCCTGTCTGGTCACCAGCTCAAACGCATGCTGTTTGATAACCTCCGACAGATGGGTTACCATCACCGACAACGGGTCAATTACCGTATAGCCGTATAACTCCGCCCGTTCCCGATCTTCCGGCCGGATCCAGCGGCTGGGAATACCGTAAGCCGGTTCGATGGTCTCGATGCCGTCCACCTCCTTCTCCATCACTTCCGGCTCCAGAGCCAGGAAATAATCGACCAGGATTTCCCCTTTGGCCACTTCTTCTCCTTTGATTTTGATGCAATACTGGTTGGTGCCCAGCCCGGAACTGTCCCGCAGGCGGATCGACGGGATGACAAACCCCATATCCTGGGCATACTGCCGGCGAAAGATGACGATCCGGCTGATCAGCCGGCCGCCGACCGACTCATCCGCCAGCGGAATCAGGCTGTATCCGAACTCCATCTCAATGGGTTCCACCGTCAGCAGGGTGTAAACATTGTTGACATCTTTATAGTACTCTTCTTCTGTAACGGTCCTGGAAGCCGCCGCCTCCTGCAGCGCCAGATCCTCGGGCGGCAGCCCCGCCGCCTCCTGATATCTGCCCGCCGCCAGCCGGGCCGGTTCCTCGCTGATCCGCTTACCCAGGTAATAACCGCCTGACAGCAATCCCACAGAGACAATTCCAAGCTGCAGTACCGGCATCCCCGGTATAATTGCCAGTGTCGCGATAGCCACACCGCTGAGCATGATTGCCTGAGGCTGTGCCATAAACTGTTTCGAGACATCTTCATTCAAGCTGCCTTCCGACACCGCCCTGGTGACGATCATACCGGTCGCGGTTGAGATAAGCAGGGACGGAATCTGCCCCACCAGACCGTCACCGACAGTGGCGATGGCATATGTATTCAACACATTGCCAATCGTGTCATTAGACATGACAATACCGATGATACTGCCGCCGATCAGGTTGATCGCCGTCGTGATCAGCGACATGATGGAATCCCCTTTAACCAGCTTCGTGGCACCGTCCATGGCGCCGTAGAAGTCCGCCTCCCGCTGAACCTTGGACCGCCGCACCTTGGCCTGCTGCTCATCAATCAGCCCGGAACTCAAATCGGCATCAATCGCCATCTGCTTGCCGGGCATGGCATCCAGGTTGAATCTGGCCGCAACCTCAGCCACACGCTCGGCACCTTTGGTGATAACGGTAAACTGCATCAGGACGATAATCAGATAGATAATCAGTCCCACCACTACGTTGCCCTGAAGGACGAAGTCTCCGAACGCTTTGATGATGTGGCCGGAGGAGCCCATATTGGTCAGAATATTTCTGGTCGTAGACACGTTGATGCCCAACCGGAACAGTGTGGTAATCAACAGCAACGAGGGGAAAATCGAAAATTCCAGCGGTTCTCTGATTGTCATTGTGACCACCAGAATCATCATGGAAAGGGCCATATTCAAGATAATTGCCACATCCACCAGGCCCGCCGGAAGCGGTATAATTAACAGCAGTACGGCGACAAGTACGAACAATACCACTGAATAGCTTCTAATCTTCTTCATTTGTTACTCCATCCGTTTGGTTTCATCAAACATATCTTCCCGATTGCCGGCCTTATAGATGTAGACAAGGATCTCGGCCACCGCCCCATAGAACTCCGCCGGAATCTCCCGCTCCAGATCGCAGGAAGCGTATAAAGCTCTGGCAAGAGGCTTGTTCTCGGTAATAAACACACCATGCTCCTCCCCCATTTTGACAATCCGCAGGGCCAGCTCATCCTGCCCTTTGGCTACTGCCACCGGAGCCCCGTTCTTGTCTGGATCATACTTCAGGGCGACTGCAAAATGGGTCGGGTTTCTGACAATCAAGTCCGCCTCCGGCACCTTCTGCATCATCCGGCCCATCGCCATCTGCCGCTGCAGCCTGCGGATTCGCCCTTTGATCTCAGGATTTCCTTCCATCTGCTTAAATTCGTCCTTAACCTCCTGTTTGGTCATCTTCAAGTCTTTTTCAAACTGCCAGCGCTCAAACATAAAATCAAAGAAACCGACAACTGCAAATGCCATACAGACCTGTTTGACCAGATCAAAGATCATGCTCATCATCTGTGATGCCGATCTGAGCGGATGCATGTCTATCATCCGTGAAACGGGAACGATATCCTTCATCAGAATGTTATACAAAAGCACCAGCAGCAACGTAACCTTGAGCAAGTCCTTCCCGGTAGAAAATACCTTTTTCACAGAAAACATGTTCTTGATCCCGCTGATCGGATTCAGTTTGCTGAACTTCGGTTTGATGGCTTCAAAGGAGACATTAAACCGGGTCTGAATGCCGTGGGCTAAAATCCCCAGGACACAGGCGGCCAACAATAGCGGCAGGACACATTTCAGGATTGAACATACCGTGATAACGAGAAGTTGGCTGGATGCAAATGACTCCATATCCGCGCCGAGAGCGCTGATCACCCAGACCATATATTCCCGCATCGTCTGATGAATGTGCGGCACCATAATCTTCACCATCTGAAAGATTCCAAACAGCATAATCACCGTACTGACATCCTTGCTCTGAAAAACCTGGCCTTTCTTCTTCGCGTCCCGACGCCGTTTACTGGTCGGTTTTTCGGTTTTTTCTCCGCCTCCGCCGCCCACCCCGCATCACTTCCTTTCGCAATCTATCTCATCAGCGTCATTAAATCTTCCATGATCCGATACATATAATCCATGACCATATAGATCTTGTCCGTCATCGGATTAAACAGCAGCAGAAGCATCAACAGACCGGCAAGAATTTTCACCTGAAAATTGACGGCAAATACATTAATCTGCGGAATAATCCGCATCATGATACCCACCGCCGCCTCAACGACCAGCTCCATTGCTATCAGCGGAAACGCAAACTGCAGGCCCATGACAATACATTCCTGAAAAACTTCAAGCACCGCCTGCGCCAGCTCCGGCCGCACGGCCACCGCCCCAAAGGGAATCAGGAGCGAGGAGCGGATAAAGATACCAATCAGGCGAACGTGACCATCTGTCACAAAAAACAGCAGAACCATAAACGTGTGAAATAATCCGGAGGTGATACTTACCTGGGAATTGGACTGCGGGTCATAAACCTGAGCCATGGTCAGGCCCATGGAATGGTCCATGATTGAGGCGGCAAAACGAACTACCATATGCGTCAGTTCCATGCCGAATCCCATCGCAAAACCAAACAGCAGCTCTTTCATCAGCATCACGCCGAACTCAATCAGCGTTGACGGCTCATGGGATAAAGCACCGCCGGTGCCGATAAACAGCATCAGTGAGATAACCAGGATCAGCGCTGACTTTACCATCGCCGGTATACCTGTGCGTCCCAGCACCGGATTAAATGCAATCGCGCCGCTCATGCGCATCACAATCAGGGCAAACAGGATTACCATACCGCCTTAGCCTCCGACGACAAAGGTCAGCATCTGGGTTGTAAAATCCTGCAGCGCGGCCAGCATCGAGCTGCCCAGAAAACCGATCATGGCGATGACCGCCAGCAGTTTCGGCACAAAGGTCAGCGTCTGCTCATTAATCTGGGTTGCCGCCTGAAAGATTGCGATTACCACACCGACAATCATACTCACAAGCAGAAAAGGCATCGCCAGTTTTAAAACCAGCTGAAATGTCTGATACACGATATCAAGTATTTGTAATTCGCTCATAGTTACCTCCTAACTGATCACAAAATCTATCGAAAGCTCTGGACAATGCTGGAGAATAACAGTTCCCAGCCATTCACTGTCACAAACAGCAGAAGTTTAAAAGGAAGTGCAATCATCGTCGGCGGCAGCATCACCATACCCATGGACATCAGTGTTGTCGCCACGACAATATCAATCAGCAGAAACGGCAGATAGATTAGAAATCCGGCTATAAAGCCCCGTTTCAGCTCACTGGTCATAAACGCCGGCGTCACTACAGTAAGCGGATAATCTTCTACATTATCGGAAATTTTGCTGCCCGACATCAGGACAAAATTGTCCAGCGTGCTTTTCTCGGTGTTGCGTAGCATAAATTGCTTCATCGGCTCACTCATCCGGCTGACTGCCTCCTGCTGGGTGATCCTGCCCTGCACATACGGCTGATAGGCCTCTTGATTAATCTGGGTGATGACCGGATTCATGATGTAGAGTGTCAGGAACAACGAGATTCCCACCAGCACCATATTGGGCGGTGTCTGCTGGACACCCATGGCATTTCTGGTAAATGACACGATGATGATGGTCCTGGTAAATGAAGTCATCATCACGATCAGTGACGGCAGCAGCGCTACCATTGTGATCATGAAGATCAGCTGCAGGGATGGTACATTCCCGCCGTTAAGTCCCGCTAAAAGGTCATTCATTGATATCCCTCTTTTTCTTCTGATATAAGGCCGCCTGGTTTTTAATCAGCTGGGCGAAGTTTGCATTCGTGCCTGCTGCACTCTGCCCCGGTGCTTCTTCTAATTCCCCCTCTGCCTCTGTCAGCATCTGAATGCCGGCATTGCTCACACCAATCAGGTAAACATGGGTCTCAAGCTTAACCAGCATCAGCTGACTATCCTTGCCCACAGAAAGCCGCTCGATGACTTTTAAATGACTCCCCGCGGAATTCCTGACCCAGTTTTTCCCCAGCAGGCGGCTGCACCAGTATGCCAGAGCCAATACACAGACCGTAGTCAGTACGGTTCCTGTCATCGATATCACACCCCCTGTCATGACAAACTCTCCTGATTGATGTTCTTGGTTACGATCTCGGTGATGCGGATGCCAAAGTTGTCTTCGACCACAACGATGTCGCCTCTGGCGATACACTGCCCGTTAACATATAAATCAGCCTGTTCGCCGGCCATTTTATCCAACACCACCAGGGAACCCTGGGCATACTCAAGGATTTCTTTGACCCGTTTCTTGGTTCTGCCAATCTCCACGGAGATCTCAAGCGGAACCTTCATCAGCATCTCCTGGTTGGCCCGTTCCTCCGGGCCGTCGCCCATGCCATCCTCAAGCTGGACGGAACTGATCGGGCGAATCACGGCAGGCTCAGCCGCACGTGTCTTTTCTTTTGTCTTCATCTCACGCATGAATTCCATCATCTGCATCTGGGACTGCTGCATCTGGTTAAGCAACTGCAGCATCACCGGGTCTGATGCTGCCTGCGGCGATTCTGACATCGGTATACTCGGCTCACTCGGCTCAGCCGACTGATCTGACGGCGGCAGATACGACTCTGCTGACGGCTGCGCCGGGGCTGCTGCCTCCGGGACCGGGTCCACCTGCATATTGGGCCCGGCCGGCTCCTGTACGTCCTGTCCCGCCTGCATCTGATCAAAGGTAGTGTTAAACGGTTCCAACAGACACTTGGCCAGATCCAGGGACATGATATTTAAAAACTCGCTCTTTAGCTTTCCTTCTACTTCCAGGGAAAACTGAACAACAACTTTATGTTTTTCCGTGGGAAAATACTTGTTTTTAAAACTGGATTCATTCTCTATCTCAAAAGACACCGGAATCGAAATGTTGACCGGAAAACCGAGGAATTCAGCCAGAGCGGTGGCAGATGACCCCATCATCTGGTTCATGACTTCACAGATAGCGCTCCGGTTGATTTCGTCCATTTCAAAAGCTTCTTCCGGGATCTCACTTCCCATCAGCATACCGACAATGATGCGCACATCATTGCGGCTGAACATCATAACATTGCTTCCCTCCAGGCCTTCCGTGTAAGCCACTTCCACACCAATGGCCGGCTCCAGCCTCTTGAACTCAAACTCCTGCCCGTCCAGTACCTTCACCACCGGTGTGGTTATATTTACCGCCGCACCCAGCATCGTGGAAACCGCGGTTGCCGACGCGCCCAGACTGATGTTCATAATCTCGCCGATGGCATCCATTTCCATATCGTTAAAGCTGCTAGCGCCCATCCTTCAATCTCCTTTTCAAACCTTATTTTCCTATCTCGAGTGCCTTCTGCGCCATCATCTTCATCGCATTCAATGCGGTAACATTGGCCTCATAAGACCTGGTGGCAGACATACTGTCTATGGTTTCCTTGAGCAGATCCACATTGG
>Ga0154000_1000104_pt1 | contig 24066 bp, 33 predicted proteins | sample TSNC084MetaG_FD_104674 | JGI IMG/M metagenome (GOLD analysis project Ga0154000, IMG submission 104674) | Attine ant fungus gardens microbial communities from North Carolina, USA - TSNC084 MetaG | ecosystem: Host-associated > Fungi > Mycelium > Unclassified | place: USA: North Carolina, Lumber... | reverse complement strand
GGTCGCCGACGACACCTTCGGATCGGTCATCACCGACACACAAGGTCAGATGCTGTCCGTGTCCGGAAACACCGGAGACCCCCGCAATGTGCTGATCGACAAGATCTTCCTCGACGACTGGCGTAAGGGATGGTTCGGCGCGAATTTCAATGACCAGGAACTGCAACTTGGACCGAAGCTCCGCGACACCCTGGCATTTTCGTACGCGGAGCAGCAGAACGTGGCCGGCGACAACGAGGCTGCAAGTGAGCTTGCGAGCAAAAAAGGAGAGGATTTCGAAAATAATCTGGTTGAGAAGCTGAAAGATTTGAACCTTTCCTACAATCAGTTCCAGGGCAAAGACTCCGGACGCACCGGCACAGGGTTCATGGCGATGATCAAACTCGCCATGCCCTCCATCCTCTGGATCGGCGCATCCATCCTCAAACTCACTGCGCTACTAGCCATTCGACTCGCAATTCTCTTCGCACCGATCTGGGTTCCGATCGCCGCCGCACACGGCGGCACCCTCTCGCGCGTGTGCCGCATGATCGCCACCGCCTACATGTGGGGCGTGGCCGGCGCAGTCATCATCGCGCTGTACCTGATGGCGCTGGTCAAGCTGTACGACACCGACAACGGTCTCGTCGACGGCACGTGGCGGCTGTGGTTCATGGTCATCTTGACGGCGGTGTGCTGGTCCATCATGCGCCCGTTCAAACGGATGACTCAGACCTTCACCCAGAACCAAGCGGGCGCACTCAATCGCAAAGCTCGTCACGCTCAGACGTCGATGAAACAGAAGTTCTTCAAGGCCGGCAGCGCCGTCGTGGGCGGTCCCGCAGCGTCGATGGTCGAGGAAGGTGTCGGCGCGCTTCGGAAGGCGACCAAACGCGGTGGTGACCTCGACAAGGATTCGGTGACACCAGTGCGTCCGGAAGGACGCGAGTTGAATCAGCGACGCCGGCACGAGGTCGACAAATCGCGTGTCGATGCACGCAAGACGATGGATCGCCAACAGCGCCTGACGGATTCACGGAAGGACGCCCAGGACGTGCGGCGCCGAAGCCTAGCCGATACCGCCAAGAATTCCGCGGGCACCAAGCGGCCCATGTCGGATCGACCACAAACCGCCGGTCCCGCTGCCAAACCTAGCCGCACCCTCGCTCGACAGCTGATCGGAACCGAAGCCGGTTCACCGCGCAGCACTTCGTCGGTGAGTGAGACATGGAACGGAGGCCCGCGGTCGAGTATCGCGCCGATGAAGGTGTTCACTCCGTCCTCGCGGGATGCCCCCACCGAAACTCCGATGCCTCGATCGGGTGCGGCGCGCTCGAACTCGTCGACTACTCCGCGGTCGACGGCACGACTGTGGACGCCGTCGTTGACCTCAGCGGGTACTTCGTCCGATTCGACCGACAGGGTCAGCTGATGCCTTCCAGCACAGCCAATCCCGTCCTAGCACCGATCCGGCGGTGGGTGCTTTACTCGCGCACCAATCTGACGATCACGATCGTCTCTGCGTTCGGTGTGCTGTTCGTGGCGGGAGCAGTGTTCGGCCAGTCCCCCGCTCCGTCGAATGCTGCCTCGAAGATCCCGGCCTACGCCGCGACGACTGCGACGGACGCAGAATCGGCGGCGCCGGGTCTGAGCTACGCGTTGGCCGAGGTGACCGAATCCTCGATTGCCGGCAAGTCGATCGCGTCGGTAGCCGAGAGTGCACCGGCGACAGCGATGGCCTACGCGCACGTCTACGTCGATCAGTCGCTCTCGACCAGTGAATGGAAGTCCAAGCTGGGCGTGCACACCGCCGAAGCGCCCGGCGTGACGGTGGTCAATGCTCGTCCGATTGTGCCGGTCGCGATCACCGGTCCGACGCGCAGTGAGATCGTGGCCGGCACCGGCGGTGAGAGCGCGGTGCAGGTCATTGTCCCGACGCAGGCGGGGAATCTGCGGGTCACCCTGAAAGCCTCGGACACTGCCAAGGGTTCGACATGGCAGGTCCAGATGCCGCTGCCCACCCTGGACCGCAGCGAGATCGACAAGCTCGGCGTACCTTCCCTCGCGAGCACACCGACCTCGGAAGCTCCCACAACCACCACGACTCCGAAGTCGACGACCTCACCGAGCACTACCTCGCCCACGACGCCGACATCGACCAGCTCGACCACTGTTCCGTCGGCGGACCTCGAACCGGCACCGGTTCCTGTTCCCGGCCCCATCCCGATTCCCGACCTCGACACACCGCTCCCGGGAACGCTGTGAGTCGCCGCCGTGGAGCGGTAGCCCTGATCGTCACCGCCGCCACCGCCGCGATCCTGGGGCTGTCCGGATGCACGCAGCAGCCGGTGTTCCCCCACAACCGTTGCGGCGGCACCTCGTGGAGTGAGGGAGACGACAAGGGATCCTCTACCGGGAACACCGAACTGAAAGCATCGGGGCCGATCACCCGCCCGACCAAGGACGGAACGACGACGTTCACGTCCCCGTTCGGGCCTCGCTGGGGAACCGAACACCAAGGCGTCGACTTCGCCGGCCCCGTCGGGACACCGATCTACGCGGCGCTCGACGGTGTTGTGGTCAAGGCCGGACCCGCATCCGGGTTCGGGAACTGGATCGTGCTCGACTCGCTCGTCGGCGGAAAACCCGTGAGCACCGTCTACGGCCACATGTTCGACGACGGTGTCCTTGTCACGGAAGGCCAGCAGATCAAGGCCGGCGACCATATTGCGAACATCGGAAACAACGGCCAATCCACTGGCGCACACCTGCATTTCGAATACTGGGACGGGGGACGGCTGCAGGGTGGAACCGCTGTCGATCCGATGACCAAGCTCGGCGGAGCCCCCTTCCCCGCGGGCGAAGCGGGTAGTGATTCTCCTGCCATCGAGCTGGCCGCGTCATCATCGTCGATCGACTGCGCCGGCTTCGGCGTGGCAGGTGGCGGCGATCTCAAAGCCGGATCCGTTCCTCCGGAGATGGAACCATGGTTCCGCAAGGCCGGATCGCTGTGCCCCCAGATCAAGCCCTCCCTGTTGGCCGCAGATGCAAAGGCCGAATCCGGCTTGACCCGTGGCCTGACCTCCGGCAGTGGAGCGCAAGGTGTCACGCAGTTCATGCCGCGAACATTTGCTTCTTACGGCCAGGACGACGACAGAAACGGCAAGATCTCGATCTGGGACGATGGGGACGCGATCATGGCTCAGGGCCGATACTTCTGCTCCATCGCCGCGCAGGTCGACGGATGGATTGCCGACGGATCGGTCAAGGGCGATCCGAAATCGCTCTACATCGCTTCCTACAACGCGGGCGAAGGCGCGGTGAAGAATGCCGGCGGAATGCCCAGCGGCGGCGACTACACCACCCAGACACAGCCCTACGTCGCGAAAGTCCTTGCATACGAAGCAGAGTTCGCGTCCCCCGGAGGTAGCGGGGAACTGATCGTCTCGCCCGGTTCGGCGTCCGGATCGCAGGTGGTCGACGCTGCCCGCCAATTCCTCGGCACCCCGTACGTCTGGGGCGGCGGCAACATCAACGGCACCACCGGCGGTGGATTCGACTGCTCCGGACTGACCAGTTACGCCATCTACCAGGGAAGTGGAAACAAGATCACCCTGCCCAGGACATCCGAACAGCAGTGGAACGTCGGAGTCGAGATCCCTATCGACCAAGCACAAGCCGGGGATCTGGTCTTCGGTTCGTGGGCCGGAACAGGTCCGGGGCACGTCGGCGTCGCGATCGGCGGAGGCCAGATGATCCATGCTCCCACTACGGGGGACGTCGTCAAACAAGCTCCACTGCAGAGCGATATGAAAGCCAGGAGGGTTCTGTGAGCAACGCACGCCAGCTGGTTCTGCTTGCCGTCGCTGTCCTCCTCGTCGGTGGACTGGTGTACTTCCTCTTCGGTTGGGGCAACGAGACGGAAACCGAGACAGCTGAACAGATCGCCCCAGCACCGGCGCCGCTGACCATTTCGACTTCGCCGGCTCCGACAACAATCGACATCACCGAAGATCCGGATACGGAGCGAGCCGAAAACATCGCTCGCCAGGCACTTTCCGTGGCGTTCACCTGGTACCCAGCAACGGACCGTAGCCCCACCAATGGATACGCACGCGCCCGGGAATGGTTCACCGACACCCTGGCACAGACCCTGCTCGTCGACACGCACACCGAACGAGGACCAGGAGCACAGTGGAACCAATGGGCCTCCGACAACGCCAAAGTGGTCGCCGATGTGACTGTGGGTTGCTCCGGCTGCCCACCAGATACCGATGCACTCGTCCGCCGAGTCGCCACCATCCGCCAGACCGTAATTACCGGAGATGCGACCAATCTTGTCGTACCGGAAACGACCGTGTGGGTCACGCTCTCCAAGGAGGTTGATCAGTGGCGCATCGACACCATTCAGTACTGAATAGCCCATCCACCGACACAAAGAAGTGGAGGATCGTCCTTCGAAATCCAGTCGATAGGCGACTTCAAGAATGTAGTCGAATATTGCTTGTACACAATACTTTTCACGTCCTGCGCTACACCCATCACGATAGACCAGTATCGACGAGGAGACTCATGAAAAGACGTATTACTGTAGTCACGGCGCTCCTTACGTTACTGCCGCTCCTGCCTGCATGCTCGACACCAGCGACACAGAGGGTCGCCACCCCCAACCAATCCGCCAGCACAGACGGCGACCGAATCGGGGTGGTCACGCCGGCCGAATCCTCCCTCTGGCCTGGAAACTTAGCGATCGGCGTGGGAGACATCCAAAGCGATCAATTCATTACCACACCGGCCCCGGACCAGGTCCAAGCTAGGTGCATTGGAGCAGGAGACAATCTCACAATCGGCATCACCGCACCTAACGGCTGGAACGCCCTACTTACGCATGGATCTCAAACCATCGCCATCGAAAACAAGGAACTCGACTACCCCTTGCAGGAGTTCACCACTCCGCAAAGCGCACTCGACAGCGAGAGCGAATCGAACAACAAGTTCGGAACGACCGACCTCTTCCCGCCTGGCGTGACGTGGGATCTCCCACAGCTCGGCGACGTCGAGATTCAGTTAAGCCAGAAGACACCGCCCCACTGGCAAATCCGAGCAAGGGAGAGAGTCACCATCGACATGCACGTACGATGCGAAGGGACGTAGCCGCACGCTTAAGCCAGGAACGATACCTCCAAGGGCCACATAACCGGCAATAGCCGATTCACACTGATACGCCAGCATCTGTGTCCCGTTTCGTTGCCGGATAGTGTGTGCAGGTGAGCTATTTTGATGGTCGGATTGTCGCAGTGACAGGTGCAGGTGCGGGGGTGGGCCGCCAGCTGGCCATTCAGTTGGCAAGACAAGGCGCGTCACTTTCTCTGATCGACCGCGACCAACATGCACTCAATCAAACGATCAGCTTGATAGGCACGCAGTCAGGTGTAATCCGCATGTCGGTTGTAGATGTTTCCGACCGTGACGCTATGCATGCCTGCGCCGCTGAGACATTCGACGCTTTTGGGAGCATCGACGCAGTATTCAACAACGCTGGCGTCCTCTACACCGGGGACGTGCTCGATGCTGAGTTCGATGACTTCACACATGTAATGCGAGTGAACTTCTGGGGTGTAGTCAATGGATCAAAAGCGTTTTTGCCCTTCATATTTCGATCAAATGAGGGAAACATCGTCAATGTTTCCTCTGCATTCGGTTTGATGTCGGCGCCCGGATACTCGGCATACAACGCAGCCAAATTTGCCGTCCGAGGTTTCACCGAATCGCTACGGCAGGAGATGTTGATTCTGCATCCGCAAGTCAAGGTGTCTTGCGTCTTCCCTGGCGGAATCAAGACCTCGATTGCACGGACTGCCCGTATGGCTGCGCCGATAGACAGACAAGCAGTCATCGAGTACTTCGAACACAGCATCGCGAGAACCGAACCGGAGAAGGCCGCGCAGGTTATCTTACGTGGCGCAAAACAAGGACGTCCCCGGATACTTGTCGGCGCAGACGCTCGTATCATCGACGCACTGACCAGAATCTCCGGATCTGGATACCAACGCCTGATACCGGCCACGAATAGGGCAAATCGCTCCTAGCCTGACCCAACGAAGTCCGTATGAGGACATTGCGCCCGCCAGCCTGGGACCTTTTTCCGTTATCAGCGGTTACATGTACAGAAGAATTTGCGTAGTGTTCGTCTGTTCACAATCCGCGGGGAGAGGAACGACCACTGTGACAACAAAATGGTTGATGATCGAAACATTCGGCGACGCTGCACCATCCATTGTTGGGTTGGGTAGCGCACCAAGGCGATTCGTGCCAATCGAGAGAGTACTGAAAAGTAGGGACTCACTCGAACTTGTGAAGAGGATCATCGAGGAAGTCAGTGCTTCACCTGGACAAATTGATCGGAGATCAGCAGACGGGCAACGTCGCCTCATCGTTGAGCCCCTGATCACGTTCAGCGGTCGCTTGCATGGAATACATCTGTGGTTCGGAAGATCGAACGAGGCAGTACCCGAACATGATCCGGCTGGCGCATGGCTATTCAATCTTACTGCAGGCAAGGCAAGTGGAAGCGTCGCCCTACTGGATTTGTACGGCGTCCCCGAGGACGAACGCCACACAGAGAAGGCAATGGCGGGCGCGTTCACACGATTACGGACAAATCATGACGAGAGCGACGCACTGTCAAAGATAGTCCAGTCGCAACCCGGAACGGTTCACCAAGCCGTCTGGACGGTGGAGAGGGATGATGGAGAACTGCGCGCAGCTCACTTCTCCTGCCGAATGCTCAAAGAGAACGATCCGGAAACAGGTCAACCCCAAGTGATCCTGCGCGGGATTACTCAAGATATCGGACCAGCAGTAGAAGTAACCTCCGCACCTCCTCCGGTGGTTCTCGAATACAGGGTGCTAGAGGCGGCAACCAATGACGGAGAGTATCGAGCCATCGTCAATCTCAAGACCCTGCAGTTGATTCGATGGGTCGGCGACGCCATGCCGGGACTTGCATGGGAATCAGTTGACGATCAGGTCGAACCCAGCATTCATCCGGACGACTTCCACATTGCACTTGCGATGTCAGAAGGTCTCGCACGGGGTAAGACCCGCGGAGTCATTCGTTTCCGCCAACTGAGCGGAGCCTGGAAAACCTATGCTGTGGACGCAACTCTGATGATGCTGAACCAACATACGACGGCAGGCCTGGTCATGATTCGCGAAGCAAGTTCTCCGGAATAGGAGAGGCCCATGCATCTGACATAGCGCCTTCACCTTCACTGGCCTAAAGATCATTTACGATTTCACCTCTGCCGCAATTGATTCGAAGACTTGGACCAGTCCCGGCCACCAGCGCGTGATGTCGATGAACATCGACTTCGGCGGCGTCGCGCGCAATGATCACCGAATGTTCAAGCGTTTTGGGACCTAGTACCCAAGATGCTTGCGGCCTATTGCGGTAGAACACTAGGCATCAGTAACGTGCAACTGCGCGCCCTTCAGGGGCTCCGGCAGTGAGTGGTTACAGGTGACTCCGCCAGGTAGCGCGGACGGTACTAGTTGCCGCTCGATCCCGCACCTGAGACTCAACCGGAGGCCCGTTTGTGCCGCACACACGTCGACTACCTCAGTTGCCATGTCGATGCCCTTGCGTACCTATGCAGGTACACCAGCAGGTCGAGTCCTGGCACGCTCGTAGCTTGCATGCAATTCAATTGCACTGATTCCCAAAGCATCCGCCAACTTTTGAGCATTCGCAGGCGTCAGGAGCACTTCGCCTCGCTCTATTCGCGCGATCATCGAGGTGCTGATGCCCGTGAGCTTTCCGAGCTGAGGTTGCGTAAGCCCGAGGAGGATGCGCCAATCACCGGGGAACCGTTCATCCTCCGGAACTATTACCAGTTCACTCATAGGGACACCAAGCGTGCGGGCAACCAAGGCCAACGTATCAACCTGAGGACTCCGGTTGCCGGACTCCCATTGCTGCACTGTCGCGCCGCCCACCCCAGCGCGACGAGCAAGATCTGCTCGACTGAAGCCTTTGCTCTCACGCGCACGACTAAGTCGCGCGGGTTCGAACCCGCGCATAACACGGCGACTCATGTGGGCATTCCGTTCGTCATTGCTAGACACCATGCCGCACCTCCTCTAGGGTCTAAACGTGCATGACTTTAATCGATGCAATTGTTGTAATAGGCACACGGCAGCGAGTCCACATCTCACAGGCAAAGGGGTGATCTGACACATCGAAAGAAGTTCCCCCGGTCGCTACCAACGACCAGGGGAACGATGTCCAAACGGGTTGGCGCCCGTCCAGAGTTTTCTTCAGTTGCAGAAAGGATTCTGCGATGTCTATCTTAGTGGACCCATCGGGTCCGGATGACGTGTTCCACGATCGGTATGCAGCTCTCTCCACACTTGTCCTTCGTCGGCTTGTTGCGCGGCATTCGTCGATCGGCGGGCGTTGCGATGGTTGCGGTTTGAGTGTTTCGGAGCTTGTTCCGTTGTGCCCGGAGGCTGCGGCCGCGTTGCGTGAGTTGACGCACCGTGAGGGCCGGGGATCATCTGCGGTCGTGTTGCCGCAGTTCAGTACTGACGATCTTCTTCGGGTTGCTGCTTTGCATCATCCTGATCGGGTTGGTCGGTGCGCGCGGTGCGGGTTCGTTTTCTCGTCGGAGTGCGATGTGTGTCCGACTGTGCGAGCTGTTCGTGTGGAGTTGGAGGTTCGGGGTGTGGTGCCGATTGTTGGTGCCGAGCCGGGCATGGGGTTGTGCGCGGGGAAGTCACGTTCGTGGGAGATGGATGGCCGCACGGTGGTGGAGTGGCGTCGCGCGATCTCCTCGTGTGAGGCGTGCCCGTTGTTGGCGCAGTGCCGTATAGATGCGGCCGCGTCGGTGGAACGTGGGGATGGTCCGCAGCGAATGATCATGGCGGGCAATGCGTATGACAGTCACGGCAATATCGTCGACGGTGAACGCTTGGGCCTGTACGAGTCGTTGACGACAGCAACGCGTCGTCGCCGGGATTCGGAGGTGGCCGCGTGAGGGCCGCGGTGCCGCCGCCGACGGTGTTGGCGTGCGCGGTCGATCCTCAATCGTGGGATTTGGATGAGGGTTCGTATCGAGCGGGTGTGGATGCTCAGGCTGAGTGTTTCCGGTGCCCGCGTTTGGCGGATTGTCGGAAGGAGTTGTCGTCGATGGTGGCGGCGGATACTCCGCCTCGGTCGATGATTTGGGCGGGTGTGCCGTTCAGTCATCGTGGCCGGCCGATTACTTCAGATGCGGTGTTGCGTTCGTACTATCGGCGGGTCGACGGGCATCGCGGTACTTCTCGTGGGAGCGCTGCGTGACCCCGATAGTGGGGTCTGTCGATCCGGTCTCCACACGGCCACTCGACACAGTGGCATCAGATGGGTCCCCGGTGCTGATCTTGAGGACATTCGAATCAGCGTGGTCTGTGTACGGAATCCTCGCCGACACGCACGGCCATGTGCCGGTACGGGACCGCTACGACCGGTTGTGGATCCTCGTCGAAGTCGCCGGCCGCCTGCGTAGTCGCCGCACCTTCATTCATTCTCTGCACATCGGCGACTCACCTGATGTGTACGGGTTGATCGACGTGGACTCCCGCGCCATTCTTCATGCCCGCGATCTGATCGAAGCCCACGGCCCGTTGAGGGTAGACCCCTCCCCTGCCCCGGTCCTCACCCCTCTCCGTACCGGTGCGACGGATTCCGCACACCATCCCACCTGCACGTCACAAGCCTCGTTCGACGTCACCCGATTGGACTGCCCCACATGACAACACACCGCTTGCTCGACGAACTGACCAACCCCCACCGCCCCCTCCCCGACATCATCTACGGGATCAGTACCGGGGCCCTCCCCTCCCCCGCCTCGAGCGGCCTTCCCGCCGAACGATGGCAATGGCTCGCGCACCTCTTCACCCACCCGCTCTGGGGAATGACCGCGATCGTCGACGGACTCGACCACGTCTGCGCCCCCGTCGCCCGACTGTGCCAACTCACCGCCCACCCCATACACCCCCTCAACATGCGAGAACTGTGGGCCGCAGAACAACTCCCCACCACCGAACTCACCGCAGCGCATACACCGCACGAGGACGGTCACTGGGAAGTCCTCAACACTGCACTGGAGCTGATCACCGACGGACTCGACCACTGCAACGGACTCGAGACCTCCGCGATCGAAGCAGTCACCTCAGCATTCACCGCCGTCATCACCGCACAGGACGCTGCCACCGCCCGCACGACTATCACTGCGGCCGTCGAACACTGGATTCATCCCACACGCACCACCGCATCATCAGCTTCCACACAGTTGGGGGCAGCATCATGACAACCACACCGCATCGCTCACCGCTGATCGAATCCATGATCAGCACCGCCTCCACAGCACTCCTGAAAGAAGTAGGCATCACCTTCCCCACCGACGCCGAGATGGCCGAGGTACGACAACTCGCCGAAACGATCGTCCGGGACACCGTCGACGCACTCGCCGGACCTCGCGATTTGTCGGCCGGGTTGCGCGACAACCTCATCGACGTGGCAGATCTCGTTGCCTCCGATCCGGAAACTGCGTCGGTCGATCAGATTCACGAGGTCGCGGTTGCACTCCGGGGGCTTCTGGATCTGCACATCCCCGTGCGAGCGAATCATTCGTGATAGCGCTCGTTCTCGCTGTCGCGTTGGGGAGTGCGGGTGTTGTGGGAGCGGTGTTTTCGCTTCGCCCCACACGTTCCTGACATTCGACACGCGACAGATCCGCACATCAGGGGGTCGGCGTCCGACACAGACCGCCAGCGGCAACTGCACTCGATAAACACCCGGCCTGACCCGAACACCGCCAAAAAAGGGAGCCCCGCCACCACACAGCACGAAATCCGAAAGACCATGACACACAACTCCATAGACGCAGTCCAGAAACGACGAAACCCCCTTACGGGGGTTCGCCACACACTGAGCCAAATCAACAGCAAAGCCATGCCCGGCTCGCTGTCACTGATGAAGCCGAAGTAACCACTCCGCCTTCTGTACTGCACTACTTCTTCACTCACATGAAGGGATTTACCTGTGACAGGTACATCTCAGGGTAACGCACACCCTGAACCAGCTTCAACACTTCCACACAACACAATCCTCGACAGCTCACCATCAACGCGCCACGCCCCCGTCTCCGACACCGAGTGGGCCCACGCCGTACAACAAGCCACCGAAAACGTCACCCGCATCGAAACACTCAACCGGACGAGCAACCAACGCGGAAACTCCTGGTCCCTCCCCATCCCCGACGGCACCTACAGCCGTACCCCCACCTGGACCAGTCGCACACACTGGCAACACCAAGTCCGCACCCTCCTCAACTCCCCCACCGGAACGACACTCTGCACAAAACACACCATCAGCACCGAAGCCGTCTTCGCCGTCGCCGTCACCCACGCCTCCCTCGCCGAAAGCGCAACCGGACGCTCAGTGACCGCCTCACGCAACACCATCGCCCGCCGTGCAGGAGTGAGCACCTCCACCGTCAAACGCGCCCGACGAGTCCTCACAGCCCTCGGAGTCGCAGTAGAACTCGTCCGCGGCCGCTACCTCAGCCGCCTGGAAGCTATGGCTGCAGAATCACACCACGGCCACCGCCAATTCCGCGCAGCCTCCACCTGGGCCCTCACCACACCCCGCCCGGTAGCCACAACCGTCACCCCTCCCTTCACAAAACCCAGAAAACCCTCCCGAGCCACACTGCGCACCAACGCATACCGATCCAGAACCACCACACGGAACCATCCACAATCCGGCCACCGTGACCCCCTATCCCCCTCCGGGGGATTTGCACTTAAAGCTCTTGCTTTCAAGATCTCACCAACGCGCGCACAAACGCACGCGGGCAAGACAACACACCAACCAACAACCACACCCCGACCCCTCCACCTCCAACGCGCAGCAGCCGAACTCATCGCCCACGCACCAGCACTGAAACCAGCCACCCACATCGGAACAATCTGCAATACGCTTCAACAAACCGGCGTCGACACCACCCGATGGACCGGACGCGACATCGCACGCCAACTCACAGCAGACACCCAACGACGAGGCTGGATCTGGCCCAGCGACATCGCCCAGCCGGCCGCACTTCTACGCTGGAGACTGGCCCAGATCAGCTGGGCAGCGGCCACCCCGACCGAGAAGGCTAGCCAGCATGATCACTTTCGACTCGCGGAACAAGCAGCGAGACGCGCAGAAATCCACGCCCGAGACAAACACGCCGCTACGCGAGCAACCCGGGCCCGCATCCTTCAAACCCTCTCGATGCGCACGCCCCTTCTGCCCACGCCGCGGCAACAGAAACCATTCACCACGCTTTCAAGTGAGACCTGCCGGCTAGCTTGTTCGACGATCCTGAACGCCCCGAGCCACATATCCCATCCTCCTCAAGTCTTCCGCTGACCGGGGTCTTCGCACTATCCGGTCTCGGCGTGGTCTCTCCGATGGAAATAGCTGCGCTTGACCCGTGGTGAGTGCTATGAAGCTCGACTGCGATCTGCGAGATAAATCCACCACGCAACCGGCATGTTGAGGACACTGACAAGCAACAACACCGTTCCGAAGACCCGAAGGGGACCAGGAGAAGCAAAGACGACGACAGTTATGCCCGCGCACGCACCTGCCGTGAAGGCGATCACGGAAATCAGGCGCCATCGATCGTCGAAGAACGGCCACAACCACCTTGTCCACAAGGCACGGAAGAGCGGCCAAACTGCAAGGGACCATATCGCTGTCAACGTAGGCCACAGAACTCGTGACCAGAAACTCTGCTTGCGATGTGGTCCATCGAGTACAAGCGTGGCGGCGCACTTGTTTCTGGCGACCAACGTCCCCATAGGTTCGTAGATGAACAGCGCGATCTGATTTCGATCGGCATAGTCGATCGCAGGCTTCGAATAGCCCGATGCAGCAAAGAAAAGCAATCTCTTCGAGACATCCTGTCCGCGTGCTCCATACAGCGCTTGTAAGTCCTGACGCCCGACCATCCCTCCTCGCAATTTCACCTGAGCCAGCGCTCGCGATGACGAGACGTCGATTCCGCCATCGGGTCCTGCAGCGGTTACTCGGGCGTCAGCGAACCCCAGTTCGCGCATCCGGACAGCAGCATTCACTTCCGCCTCTTGCGCTGTATGGATGTGTGGCACGTCTGTCTCCATCGGGGCGTAGGTACTTGGAATATCGCTGACTACATCGATCCATTACAAAGCGCCTCGTCGATGCCACTCCCGGTGTTGCCGACGCTCGGGATCTATGAGTTAGCACCAGTAAATGATGGAATCGTCTGGTTGAAGCGGTACAACTGAACGATGCGAACAACGCGCTCCCACCATCGCGGTCGAGTAGTGATTGTCGGTGCCGCCGTCGTTTTGGTCGTGGCGGGGAGTCTGTGGTGGACGAAGACCATTGCCTTCACCTCGACCTCAGTTGTGCAGTTCAGTATCGATCCATTCGAAGCTCCAGACGATTCGAGGAGCCAAACCTTCATTGCCGCCGCGAATTTTCCTCACGAACTGCCATCAACCGGAGAACGCCTCGCACAAGATCTGGGCGGCAATGCGTCCGACTACGAGTCGGATCTGGCAATCACTGCATCCGACGCGCCCGGACTGGCCGTGACCGCCCGCGGCAGAACACCCAGCGCTGCAAGAACACTGGCGACCGACGCAGCAGCAGCGCTCCGTTCAATCCTGGAAGAACTCAACACGATGGACATCCTCGCCATCACGTTCACTGTCATCCCGCCGACCACCTGACAGATCCACAATCGCCGGCCTCCGAGTCAGTACCCGCAGGTCCCCTCAACGACAACACCTCCGCGCACCCGGATGAAGTACTGCTCGTTGCTCCCCAACATCGCACCGCCTCAAAACGTTGCTCTGCCTGATATCTGTTGTTTCGCGCGCTCGTCGACTTCCCCATACTCAGCGCGTTGAGCACGAACTGGCGGCGGAAGTGCAACAGCGGCGCGCCTCACGCGCTACCGCAGAGGCCGAAATGCGCTATTTGAAACACAATCCATTCCAACGCCGCCAGCGTATGCAACTACCTAACCATCTAGTGTGCCACCTGCGACAAGGCGGATGCGAGACTGAGCATCACCCAGTCGTCGCCGCTTGCACGGAGTTGTCCACTTTCGAGCGCACTAGCGAGATCAACGCGGCCGGCGACAATCGCAGCTAGGGTCGCGGAGTCGGTGGCGATTGACGCGTTGACTTCTCCTTGGGCACGCCCAGGCGTAATCGCCGAGTTGTGCCGGTCAACTGTCGCAACTGCAGTGGATCCGTCGATTGTGAACTCGATGACTGCAGGAAGGGCGCTGTCGCTCAGGGCGTTTCGCATCGCTCGACCTACGAATGCCAGGCTCCACTCTGGCTGGAAGCCTTGATCGGGAAGTCGGGTCTTGCTGAGGCTGTGGCGTGCTCCCCAAACAGCGATAGGCGTCAACGCATCCACAAGTTCCCAGCCAGCATCTGTCAGCTCGTACACCGTGGATGCAGCCGGCGGCGGAAGGTCACGCCGAACGATGACCTTGTCGACCTCCAATTGCTTCAGGCGCGCTGCTAGGAGGCTGGTGCCGATCCCTTCCAAGGATCCTGCGAGGTCCGAGTAGCGCTTCGGTCCGCCACTCAGGTCTCGCACAATGAGTAGCGTCCACCGCTCGCCGACTGCGTCGAGCGCGCCGGCGAGACCGCAGAATTGGTTGTACGTGCGCCTGGACATGGTGTCGATGATACTCAGGCCAGGGAACTATTCAAAGTTAGAGCATACAATTCTGCATTGCTCACTTCAAAAAGTTATGTGATGATCGTTGCGCGACGCGCATACGCCGCAGCACGATCCGAGGAGATGTCCGTGACTGACCCGCAGCACGATTTCGTCGATGCGTTCGCAGACTTCTGGAGTAGGCCGGCACCGAACCGCTTGGACGAGATCCTCCACGATGATGTAGTGCTCCGACAGCCTCTTTCGCCCCCGCTTGTCGGCCTGGCTGCGGCCGAGGCGGAGTTCGAGCGACTGTGGTCATGGACGCCTGATCTGAGGGCTCATGTGGAGCGCTGGCAGGGGGATGCGACAGTGCTCTTCATCGAGATCCGCCTGTCGTCCACCATGGCGTCGCGCTCAGTGGAGTGGGGTGAGGTTGACAGATTCCTACTTCGCGGCGCCAAGGCAGTCGAAAAAATCTCCTACTTCGATCCGATTCCCCTTGTGGCAGAACTGCCCCGGCATCCATCGGAGTGGTGGAGTTGGTGGCGTTCCGGCGCTGCGCGGCCGTGGTCCAGCGGGCGCCAACTCACCCGAAGCGAGACACATCCCACCAAGCAGGAGCGTTAGATGAGGGTCCTCATAGTCGGCGCGACAGGGCATAACGGCGTGGCGGTCGCCCGAAGGCTAGGCGCTCAAGGTCATCACATCAGCGGACTCGTAAGGGACGAGGCACGAGCGCCAGACTGATTGGACGCGGTCCATGTCGGCGATGTAGTCACGGGTGCGGGACTTGCGCAAGCTGTTGCTGGTATCGATGTTGCCTACTACTTCGTCCACTCGCTCGACTCTCGGGCCCAAGATGATCTCGACCTGGTAGCCGCGCGAAATTTCGCAAGCGCGGCAGCCGAGGCGGAGGTGAAGAGAGGTGTCTTCTTCACCACCGTGCCGGCGCCCAACATCGGCGAGCCTCCTCGTTACCAGCGGAATCGCCAGGCAGTGCAGGTCGCCCTCGCTGAACGGCTCAACGAGCTTACGGTAGCGCGAGCAGGCATGGTCCTCGGCGACCGATCGCGTGGGATGAGACCGTATGCCCAACTGGTGCAACGTGCTCCGATCATCCCGATGGGGCCTTGGCGGGACAACAGGATGGCCGTCGTTGACTCCGAGACGGTGTCAACTTGTCTGGTACGGGCGGGGTTAGCCGACCAACCAATGGGATCTGTTGACGTGCCAGCGTCCGCAGAGCCCACGCACGAGGAACTGGTGCGTGCAGTGATGCGGACGCTCGGAGTGAACAAACCGATCCTTCGACTGCCGTGGAGCAACCCAACTATCGACGCGTTCCTCGTCTCCCGGTTCACCGACGCCTCGTACCAATTCAGTCGGCACCTAGCCAGTATCAACAACTTTGACTACACGGTCGATCCATCGTGCGCAAAGCCTTTTGCCGACATCGCACCTCAACAACTCGATGCTGCCCTGCGCTCAGCACTAGCCCCGTACATCGCGCCTCAACGGACGAAGAGCAGCTGATGGCGACGATCCTCGTTGCCACATTCGAAGGGAGCGGCTGCATCCGAGATCGTCCGGCGCCTCCGCGCAAACGACGGCGCAAGGGCAGCAGCCGACCGTCTCGAAGACTTGATACGAGCCCCCAGATTCAAGGAGCAAGCAAGTGAACCACTCAACCGCTGCAATCAAATTCGCTGAGTCTGCCGAGCACATCACGAACAACGCGCTACTCGACGAGTGGATCGCGCTATACCATCCAGAGGCCACAGCGGAGTGGGTCTTCGACGGCGCACGCGACGTCCATGCCGGAATCGCAGAGATATCCGCTGCTGCCACCGAACTCGCGCACGTTTGGAAGAAGTACGGGCTTACGATACGCAAGCGCGTCGAATGTGCCGACGCAAACACCGTAGTGCTCTCGTGGACTGGAGGATTCGGCAGCCTCGATACACAGATCGGAACCGAAATATGGACACTATCTGACGGTCTAGTGATCGAACATCGCATGTACGGCCACCTCAACATCCATTCGTCCACCAGATTCATCGCGCAGCTCAGGCTTGCAATCGCCGCCCCTCGAATAGCTCTTGAGATTGCATATCGCAGATTGGCAGAGCGCTCGGGATAGTCGCAAGAACTGTCAAGGCCCGGTTCTGGAGTGTCCATCGAAGCTGAATCGACGCCTAGCTTGACTAGTGCAGAGAATGCATCTTGACCCAAAACTGTTGGGTTGCATCGAGATATCCAGACATGTAGAGCGCGGATGTTTTTACGCGCATACTCACGTGATCGGCACGTGATGATCCCCCGCGTCCGAGTGGGAGCGCCCGGCCGATGTCGACCTTTACTGCTCTCGGCTCGTCGAATGTCCTGAGCACGGGGTGATCGGGCCAGCGTTCGGTCCAATGGTCAGTGTTGATCACTGTGCTGCTCTCAATGGTCGTGTAGCTGCGAGGGTATTGTCGTCGATGGCGGCCCAGCGGAGCTGTCCACTCTCGTCGCGGATCTCCAGGCTTCCTGTGCGTTGTTGGAATCCCTTGCCGGCGGCCGCGACGTCGAGCCGAATGCCGGTCACACGCCCTCTCCACGCTGATAGACCTGTGTGTCCGGATACTCGCGACAAGATCCGCAGATCCAGGCCGTCCCATTACCCTTCTGTGACGATCAGTAGCGATCCCTTACTCCTGGCGCGCGGCCACTGCCCGCCCGTGGGAGGGCGTTACAGCGCCACCAGAGAGTCCCCAAGACAACCACGTCGAATCCCTCCAGCAAAATTGCGGCGCAGTCGATTGCAGCGCCCTTTGGCTGCGGCACGAGTGGGCGAGCCGTCCCACTCCCTTAGCTTGATCGTCCATAACGGTGAGGAGCTATCCGTTTCTTCGATGTCTCTGAATCGGCCGTTGCTGGGGCATCGAAGGCTGAGACACAGCGATGCTTGCCGCTCCCGTGGGTGCCGGTCCGAAATCGATGGCAGCGGTTACCGAACCGTATGGGCGCCGCGGCCAATGTCGACAGATCGATGCGCAATTGAATGGGCTGGCCCGGATTCTGCGGCTACGCGGTGGTTCTCGATGGCACAGGAGTGTTCGACACGCACAGCAACGCTGCTACGCCAACGTCGAAGCCAGCGCACAGCATGGGATACCACTGTGGTAGCCGTGAAGACCCACCTCGATCGTGTCCGTGATCGAAAACTGCATGCCCAAGCCATCCGCCAGCGGTCAGCCGCGCAGCACCCTGTGCCGGCAGAATGCTCGCACCGACATAGACCGCTGCCGTCGCCAACACCGCAATCCACTCACGGGTGAGCACAGCCGAATCCGCAGTACGCCCCAGGTGCGAGATCGGATAGACAACTGCAGCGCCCACCAGCCCCGCGGCATAGACCACTGTTCGACGTGTCGGATTCCGACGAGAGATTGAACGGTCTGCGGCGATGCTCAGAAGGCCACCGGCAGCAAACGCTAGGAAGCGAACGTGCGATCTTTGGCTCACTCGTGTGTTCATTGAGACCACTGAATCAGAACGGTGAATCCGTCGCACGGCTTCGCCGCCGATTGATCGGTTGGGTAATTACGCGCATATTCGGATGTCTCTTATTCGACGGTTTGTGAAGCACCTGAAGGGTGACATACCCAGGGTTGAGATCGACCGGCGTTGACGACATAGGCGGTCGAGCCTCAAGCTCAGTCATGCTTCAATCCAAGTATCTGCAGCCCGCAGCCAGGCCGGACTGTAGGTAGTCCGTTGCGGCATCGACTACGTCGCCGATGAGTCCACTCCGAGCGCTACCTACCGATTCGTTCGACGTGCCAAGGCGGGATCTCGCGCTGCGGCCTGACCTTGATCGCACGGAATTTGTATCCGTCCTGGTCGATGGCCGGCTCCCATTCGAAGTCGACCTGCTCGCCCACGACGAGACCATGGATTCCTCCGCCGATTTTGAAACTGTCGCCCGGCTGAGCATTGAGGACTTCGTCGGGGTGCAGGGCGCTGTAGAAGGTCCAACAACCGCCCGGTGTGTCCGCAGAGTCGATGACTCCCCAGCCTTCCTCGCCATTCCACATGGTGACGACGCCACTCGCTGGGGTACCGCCCCGGGGCGCAATCGTGCCGTCGAGGTCGAAGCTCTCATGAACGGTCCCGTCGGGATCGAAATCCCAAGCCCTGGAGCTGAACGGACCACTGCTCGCACCATCGTCGTACTGCTGGCCTCGATTGGTCAGCGCCAAGAACGAACCGAGGAGAACAACCGCAACCGCGACAGCTGCTACAGCGACACCTCTAGGGCGATTCACAATCTCAACCTCCAACTTGGTGTTCCGCGATATCGAAGAGATATCCGCGGAATGAGTCGATCGTATGTACAGCACAAAAGCCTGGCCCCGACCGCCACCAACTCTTGGTAAAGCTATGTGCTAGTGGTCTTCTCTCATTCGATCTTGGTCTCAACAGGTCAAAGCATCACTACTGGTGAGATGATGCGTGACCGTGGAGGCGTGGATGGGCAGCAAGGCATTGGGATTCACTGTGGAGCAGGAGAACCTGATCTGGGATCTGCACCGTCGTGGAGAATCGCTAGGAGAAATCGAGCGGATCCTCGGAGTAACGATGCCCCGAATTCGTCGTTTCCTGCGTGAGTCCGGAGGTATCCGACCGGTCCCACGAGCACGGCGGGCCGGCCACATCACCGCAGTCGAACGAGAAGAAGTTTCGCGAGGAATCGCCGCCGGCGACAGTGCTCGGGCGATCGCCGAGAAACTCGGAAGATCCCCGTCCACGATTGCACGCGAGATCGCCCGCAACGGCGGGCGCGAGAACTACCGGGCGGTCGAGGCCGATACCGCCGCTTATGTCCGCGCCCGCCGACCCAAAATGCCGACGCTGTCTATGCGGCCAATTCTGCGGGAAACCGTCACCGCGAAACTCCACGAGCAGTGGTCGCCGCAGCAGATCTCCGTCTGGCTCCGGCGCGAGCACCCGGACGATCCGCAGATGTGGGTCTCGCACGAGACGATCTACCGATGCCTCTACATTCCGTCGCGAAAAGCTCTCGACAGCAAGCTTTTTCACGAACTGCGCACCGACCGGCCGATTCGTCGACCGAGGGGAAAGAAACGCTCCCACGGCCGTGGGCGGATACGAAATATGGTCTCCATCGATCTTCGAGGAGCTGCGGCCAACGATCGTAGCGAGCCCGGGCATCTGGAAGGCGATCTCGTGTTCGGCACCAGGCCGTCAGCAGTCGCGACGCTGGTAGATCGGCAATCACGCGCCACCCGTGTGGTGGCCCTGCCGGACGGCTACCGAGCCGAGACGGTCGCCGATGCGGTGATCGCTTATCTATCGCAACTGCCTGCGCATCTGCGAAGGTCGCTGACCTGGGATCGGGGACGGGAAATGGCCGAACACGAGCGGATCTCCGCTGCTCTCGACATGCCCGTCTACTTTTGCGCGCCGCATCATCCGTGGCAACGCGGGACGAACGAAAACGCGAACGGGTTGCTGCGTCAGTACCTGCGCAAGAACGCTGACCTGCGCAGTTTCACCCAAGATGACTTGAATGCGATCGCGGCGAGACTCAACGATCGGCCTCGGCGTGTGCTCGATTGGGACAGTCCGCGTCAACGAGAAGCGCTCTTGCCCGGATAGCCCGCAGAGGGCTAGTCCTTGACGATTGCGACGCTATGACACCGCCCTCAATCTTCGGACACGGTGCGATTACGTGGCTACTCTCACCACCATGCCGAAATGGTTCGAGTTGCAGCCGTGTGACGAGTCTTTCCTGACCGCCGCGCCGATGATCAATCGATTTTCGGTCGAACTCCCCGTTTCCTCGGAAACTGCGTGGCTGGAGATGACCCAGGCTGGCGCGCTGTCATGGTGCACGTTCATCACAGGATCTCGCTACCTCACACCGCAACCGCTTGGCGTCGGTACCGTGCGCGAGTTGTCAATGATGCCGTCCTCGATCAAAGCGAAGGAACACTACTTTCTATGGGACGAAACGCCGAATGCCCACTATCGCAACACTTTCTATGTCTCCGAATTCACGGCACCGGGGTTACGCCGATTCGCTGAGGACGTGCTGATCGAGCAACTTGTGGCAGGGAGCAGACTCACGTGGACATTTGCGATCGAGCCGAAGCCAGGGTTTCGTGCGCCGCTTAGGTTCGGTTCCGCGATAATCACGAATGCCTTGCGCCGGACTGTGAACGAGACGAAGACGTACTTTGACGGGCTCTCCGCAAGGTCCCACAACTGAGGTCCCTCTTCCGGTACTTCCATCGCGATTCAGTGCTGCAGCTGGCGCGCATGAACATCTGCTGAACGTGCCTCAACTATCGTCGGTGATGCGTTGACCTGTTAAGACCAAGATCGTTTCCGAGACGACAATCTGTGAGACTTCGAGCAGGAAAATCGGAGACCGGTGGACGATCCCTATACGGCGAGATCCCGGACGGCCTCATCCCTCGCACGTCAGATCCACCACGAGGAGCTCTTCGCGATAATCGCCCTCGCCACCTTCAGCAGTTGGATACGTGTACACGCCCACTGGACTCCGGCGGAGTTCATACTCGCGCGCAGTTCCCGATAAATACTGGCTCGCGATCCACCCGTCGGGAGCTTCGGCAGGAATACCGATCGCGACGGAAATCATCCGGATGCGGTCCACCCTGCCAACGGTCGGGAGCACGCGAGCCCGGCTCGGTCTGCCGTCGACCCGATCAGCAGGTTCCAATACATTGAGCGCTCCGGACAGCTCGATACGATGCGCAGCGGGAAGCGGCAGATCAACCGTCGTCGCGACCCGAACTCCCGCCAACTCCGCGACCACGTCAACGGCAACAGGTCTCCCACCCTGCGTGCCGTATGTATCGCGGGTCCCGTCTGCGATTTCCGAGTGCAACTGAAACGGCATGGTTAAGCGCCATCCCTCCGAAAGATCACACCACCAGCGTCCCAGCGTGGGCGTCCAGGACAGGTGGACACCAATCTGGCCACCCAGATGGAAAGGCACGGTGTAGGGCAGCACGTCGGACTTGATCACAATCGGCACCGTGAGAAGACGCTGGGTCATGACTCCATCACATGGTTGAGCACTGGTCGATCATATTGCCAGGTACGGTAGCTCGACTCAGGAACGATGACCGGTACATCGCCGCCGAAGCTTCGCTGACGCGTGCGGGCTCCCTGATTGCAGGTTCTTCACATCGCGTCATGCTTCTTTCTCACGAACGCGTCAGAATCCTCACTCCGGTCACTATCCGTTAGCGGATCGGGGGCCAGTCACGAATCCACTTGCCGGTTACCGTTCGGGAAGTCGGCCAACTCCTGGTACTTCTCAAACGCGGCTTCCTGATAGCCGATGTTGTACAAGGTCTGTGACATCTGTTCGAAGAGCATGCCCGCCCGCTCGACGGCGCGAAAGATCTCTTCGCCGAGGGCCAGGGCATCCCCCACTCCGCGGACACCGATGAAGACGTCCCAGAATTGCTGGCCGGGCTGTCGCCGTGTACTGGGATGTTCTCGGTGGAAACGGACTGAATTCTCCGGTACGAGTGCGGGATCGAGAATCTGCCACCGACCGATCTCGCCGAGAACGGGTGCGATCACCTGATCCAGTGCGGACACATAGTCGGCAGCCTCATCGGACGTGGCGTAGATCTGAAACCCGAATTCGAGGACGTCGGCTTCCTCGAAAGGGACCGGCGGATCCGGAGGTGTGTCCCACACCGTGCCCTCGTAGACGTCGAGATCTCCGACCGTCCCGAGATCAGCCGCAATTGTCTGCACCAAGCACAGCATCGGATGGCCGTAGAGAGCCGCCAGGCGTGCCTGCCTTGCGAAGATCTCCAGGATGCTCCCGCCGGTGCGATGGTCGATGTGCAGCAGCACGTCGAAGTCTGCGATCGCAAGGACGGTTCCCACCGTCGCAGGGTCGCTGCCGTAGCTGAAGGTCGCGACATCACTGAGGACGTCGTTGAACGCATCAAGGTTCTTTCCGTAGTAGTCCGGGAACGACATTGATGCTGCGAACGCGGCGTGCATGTCCTCAACGGAGGTCCATTCCTGAGCTTCGACCTCATGCACCAGGTAGCCGAGGTCCGTGAGTCGTGTGCACGCGCTGTCGAACTGGAAACGAGTGGCGTACCGGAACACGAACCCCGACTGCAGAAGCGTCCAGTCGAAACCTTGCCGCTGCTCATCGAACAGTTCCCGCTCAGTCGGATCGAACACCACCCTGCGCGCCATCTACCGAGCGTATGCGTATCCGATCGCGATCAGGGACGCTGTCGACGAGCGTCGTCAGATCCGCTTCGTCGTTCGCGACACGGCGGGAGAACAATTGTGTTCCGTCGCTGTCGATCACCCCGCAATGGTGGTGGGCTTTACCTGCGTCGATTTCTGCCCAGAGTAGCTTCACACGCACCCCTCCGATGGTTGTCGAGTCGGCTGAAAAGCCTGGTGGACGACCTCTCCGTCGTGTCCTTACACAGCGATATGGTTCGCGTCTCTCAATGAGCGGTCGAGTCGTCGAGAACACCGGGCGGCCATTCTCCTTCAGCCATGCGCACAGCAGAAACAAAAAGAGCCATGCCCGGCGTCCCCAGGCAGCTCAGAACCTACAAATATTCGGCCATCATCGCCCAGCAAAAACGGTAAGGGAACATATAGAACGCTTTTCCGGACGGAGCGAAGCGGAGTTCTTTTCGGGGGACACCGCAGGTGTCCGGGCCGCCGGGCAGGCGGATGCATTAGGTGATCCGACCGACCGGGTTGAGTGCCAGGCATTTACTCATCTGGAGCCGAAAACGGCAAGTTGCCCGTTTCCACGTCCGCCCTGAAGGGCGATAAGCCTTGTTTCGCCTAGTCATAAAGTATGAGTAGCCGTATTGCGAGGCTTTCCACTACCACTGACGTGACCGACGTCATGCTGTCGCAAATGTTCGGTTACCGGCTTTTGCGATACCGTCAGTTACATCAAGTTGGTTGCGGTCGATGCAGCCTTCGCGTCACAGGAGGTTTCCATGTCCCATTCACGTATGGCTGTAGCTGCGCTGTTGGTACCGGTCGCGGCCGGTGGTGTCGCTCTCCTCGGGGCGGGTGCCGCTTCTGCTGCTACGCCGTATTCCGGAGACGGTTATGTCGGTGTTCGATTCGATCCGAACGAAACTCAATTCATTGCCGACACCAATGCCGCGGATTTCCTCGAGGTTGTTCCGAACGACTACTGGAGCATCGCCCTCGGCGAAGGCTCGATCTACAAGGGCGACGGCCAGTACGTCTACGCCAGCATCGATCAGTTG
>Ga0154000_1000103_pt1 | contig 24069 bp, 16 predicted proteins | sample TSNC084MetaG_FD_104674 | JGI IMG/M metagenome (GOLD analysis project Ga0154000, IMG submission 104674) | Attine ant fungus gardens microbial communities from North Carolina, USA - TSNC084 MetaG | ecosystem: Host-associated > Fungi > Mycelium > Unclassified | place: USA: North Carolina, Lumber... | reverse complement strand
GATAAGCTACTAAGCGAAACGTGTAGTCTCAGCGAGCGGTAACACCGAAGTATAAATCATCATAATATACATATGTAAAAACTTTTTATGGAGATATAGCAATGAAGGTAATTATACTTTGCGGCGGCAAGGGACAAAGAATGCAATCAGGGCAAGATTACCCAAAGCCAATGGCTCAGGTACATGGTAAGCCCTTAATTTATCATATTATGAAAAATTACTTGAAATATGGATTTAAAGATTTCATACTTCCATTGGGATACAAAGGAAATGTAATACGACAATACTTTATTGATTACGAATTGAACAACTGCCATATTGTAAAAGAAGCACCGTCCAATAAAATTTCAGTATTGGGGGATTGTGATAATTTTAAGATCACGATGATTGACACCGGCATAGACACCATGACCGGCGGGAGAGTTAGAAGAGTTTCAAAATATATTGATGGCGACACCTTCATGGTGACCTATGGGGACGGTCTGTCGGATATCAATATTAATAAGCTGCTGGAATTTCATAAGGAAAAAGGGAAAATAGCTACCCTTACAGGAATTATGAAGAAAAGCCAATACGGTGTTTTGAAAATTGAAGATGATATTGCGAAGTCCTTTAACGAAAAGAGTGCGGAAGACGGAATTATTAACGGCGGTTTCTTTGTATTTAATACTAAATTTTTAGATTATTTGGGCGATGACGACAGCTGTATCCTCGAGCAGGAGCCCCTTAACGCTTTAATTGAAGATGGGGAGCTTGCCGTTTATATGCACGATGGGCTGTGGATTTCGGTAGATACCCAAAAGGACTTAGAAACCGCAAACAAAGTTTGGGGTGATTCTTATGACATTTAGGGGTGTGTTGGACTGGTTTAAAAGGCGTTTTAGGCGAGCGGAAGACGATCTTTCATGTGTAGATGATTTTAATAATATCTGCAATTTCTGTACGATTGGAAGTGAAAAATACCTAATAAAACTTGTTACGCTTTATCGCTCGTTACGAAAAAGCGGATGCCGGTTCCGTCTGTGGGTTCTCAGCATGGATGCTTTCACGTATGATATGCTGAAGCATTTTGACCCTGAAGATATAAATATCGTTCCCGTAAAAACATTAGAAAAAGACGCGGAGATTTTAAAAGCAAAGGACGGAAAGGCTGAAAATGAATATTGCTGGATGCTGAAAGCACCGCTTATGGAATACGTTTTAGCACAGGAGAATATCCCGTCCGTAATGTATATAGACTCTGATTTATACTTTTTTAAGGATCCGTCACAAATATTTGAGCATTTCACGAATCATTCCATCTATCTCTGCCCCCAACGTGACATGGATTATGTTGAGCAGAAATACGGAAGGTATCAAGCCGGATTGATTGGATTTAAGAATGACGAGGAGGGGCGGGAAGCCCTGCATTGGTGGAAGACAAAATGCCTTGAATGGTGCCGCCATGAATATGACGGACACAGATACGGAGACCAAAAATACCTGGATGAAATTCCCCGGCTTTTTAATTCGGTAAAATTCGAAGACAACTACGGTGTAAACGCGGCGCCGTGGAACTGTGTATACAATAAAGAGCGTTCGGTCGAAATTAGAGATGAAAAACCCCTTATAAACGGTGACGAAATTATCGCGTTTCACTTTGCTTGTATTACTATTTACAGTATATCCGAGTTTGACCTATGGAATCTGGATAAGCTTGAAATACCAAGGAATATACTGAGAAAAATCTATAGGCCGTACATAAACGACCTGATGGAAACGACGGAAAGTTTATTGGAAATAGCACCCTTTGCAGATGCAAAAATCTTTTCAGACAAAAAGCCGGATACGGCAAAGACATATTTTGTTTGCAATAAGTTTGGTGAAAAGCAGCTGGAGTGTGGAGTTTTTTACCACATCTGTGCCATTGTGAGCAATGAATACCTTGTGCGGGTAATCGCATTATACAAATCCTTAATGCGGCATCAGGACAATTTCAATTTATGGCTTTGTACCATTGACAAGGCGGCCTATGAAACTCTCATTGATTTAGATTTACCAAATGTTACCGTAATCAGCGCGGAAAAGGTAGAGGGGGACAGATATGCCAACATTAGTGAAAAGCATGATAAAAGCGAATATTGCTGGATACTAAAGTCGGTCTTTATTGAATATTTGTTCGACAGCTATATGCTGGAGAAGGTCTTGTACTGTGACGCCGATATGTATTTCTATTCAACCGTAAATTATATCTTTGACGAATGGGGTTCCTACTCTCTTCTTATGGCGACTCAGCGGGCGGACGTTTTTCTGGAACAGGCAAACGGACAATACCAGGCGGGACTTCTCGGATTTAGAAACGACAGCTATGGCAGGGAAATTCTAACTTGGTGGAAAGAAAATTGTATCAATTGGTGTTATGACTGGGCTGACGCAAAGATGGAAAGATGGGGCGATCAAAAATATTTAGAAAGAGTACCCATGCTGTTTGAAAACATTAAGGTAAGTCATAACCTGGGAATAAACGCGGCACCATGGAACTTGATTTTAAATGACAAGGGTTATAGTGTCACAGGAGATACCACCCACGTTCTTATTAACAATTACCTGCTTTGCGCCTATCATTTTGGCAGTATGCAAATAATCGATTTGCATAAATTTGACCTTTGGCATAAATGCAATATTACCATTAAACCCGAAATTATCGAGCATATTTATATGCCATATATAGAGAATCTCTATCAGACGATGAAAGAACTTATAGAAATGGGTTTTAGTTTAGATGCTTTTATTTGCCCCGATTGTGAACGCTCCGCAAAGAATCTATATATTCTTGAGGATGTGAAATAATGGATACTTTTAAGGGGAAAAGGGTGCTGGTTACAGGGGGATTTGGCTTTATCGGCTCCCATCTGGTAAAGCGACTCCTGCAAAGCGGAACGGAAGTCCATATTATAACAGTGCCCGGTACCGATAAATTCAGGCTGATGGACGGTCTTGACAAAATAATTACGCATGAGACGGACATTTGCAGCGCTCCGGAGGTTGGGTTTGTTATAAAGACAATTAAACCGGATTATGCCTTTCATTTGGCAAGCTACGGGGTGAACTCAGCCCATACAGACTATCAAAAAGCGACGCGTACCAACGTCCTGGGCAGCGTAAATATCATGAGCGCGCTCTGCGAAACAGGTTGTAAAAAACTTGTGAATATGGGTACCTGTTCCGAATACGGAAACAGCGAAACGGGGGAGGGGTCTCCTCTCTCCCCCGTGAATATTTACGGAAGCACAAAAGCGGCCTCGACCATTATGCTCCATCAAATAGCGAGCGAAAATGAAATAGGCATTATAACGCTCCGGCCGTTTGGGGTTTTTGGGGAGGGCGAAGAACCCCACAAAATCTTTAGCCATGTGATATTAAACGTGCTAAACGGCAATGATGTACCGCTTACAGCATGTGAGCAGTTTAGAGACTACTGCCATGTAGGTAATATAGTAGACGCTATGATTCTGGCCTGTGAGAGGCCGGAGATTACAAATGAAATATTCAATGTTGCAAGCGGAGAGCTGCATCCGTTAAAATTCTATATCGACTTAATATTTGAAATGATGGATACGGATAAAAGGCCTTTATATGGGGCTGTAGCCTACCGAAAAACAGAGCTTTGGAGTCCCAAAGCCGATGTAACAAAAATAAAAACAATGCTGAATTGGGATATGACAGTCCCCCTGGAAAAGGGCATTCGGCAAACGGTAGAATGGTATAAAAGCAATAGGAACAATTTTCGAGTGTGATAAGGAGAAATATCGTGTTAAAAGAATTTTATAATAATAAAAAGGTTTTTGTAACAGGACACACCGGCTTTAAGGGGGCGTGGCTGAGCATTTGGCTAAAGCATCTGGGCGCGGACGTAACGGGTTTCTCAGACAGCGTCAAAACAGATGAAGATGTTTTTGCTTTGTCCAATATAGGCACGGGCATCGTTGACAACCGTGGAGATATTGCAGACCCTAAATCCATTTCAGCGGCCTTGCAGGACGCACAGCCTGAAATAGTATTTCATTTGGCGGCGCAGCCTTTGGTGCGTTATTCCTATGAAGATCCATATATCACGTACCTGACAAACGTGATCGGTACCTTGAACCTGCTGGAGGCGGTGCGTTCCTGTGACAGGGTAAAATCCGTCGTTATCGTTACAACCGACAAATGTTATAAAAACAATGAATGGGTGTGGGGTTACCGTGAAAATGATCAGTTGGGCGGCCATGACCCTTACAGCTCCAGTAAGGCCTGCTGTGAAATTTTGGTTGACTCTTATCGAAAGTCTTTTTTTAACTTAGATGCAAATCGGAAAACAGGCATTGCGACGGTGCGCGCCGGCAATGTCATCGGCGGAGGGGACTGGTCGGAGGACCGGATTATACCCGACTGCATTCGGAGCATAAAGGCCGGTACGCCAATTCAAATAAGAAACCCGCGTGCAGTAAGGCCATGGCAGCATGTTTTGGATCCCTTGGGCGGGTATTTGCTCTTAGGCATGAAGTTGTATGAGGAGCCGGATAAATACTCGGAAGCATTTAATTTCGGCCCCAGAGCGGACAGCATCATAGAGGTAGGCCGAATTGTACAGCTGTTAATCCATTATTTCGGAAAAGGGAGTTTTGAGAGCGCAGCCGCTGAAAATGCGGTCCATGAAGCCAATCTTCTAAGCCTTGACATCAGTAAGGCGGTGCAGAAGTTAGACTGGAAGCCGGTTTGGAGCATAGAGGAAGCGCTGCACAAGACGGTTGACTGGTATAAATGTTATCGAGAGACAAATGTATATGATTTGTGCCTAAAACAAATCGACGAATATCAGACTATTATGCAATCGTTATGAGAGGATACCAGGGTCAAAAGGTCATGCGTTTTCTGCTTGCATGAAAAAGCATGACTTTGGGACCCGCAAAACATGAGAAAGTGCCCGGATAGGGCGGATTTCTCATGTTTTTTGGATATCGGTAACAGTTATTCCGTTATCGCGTATAAACCGGCAGCGGCATGATTGAGCCGGATATGTTAGCTGGTGCACAATAGTCGAATCTTTTGCAGAGTTTGACTGCGTCTTGCGCAGTTTCGCTGCGTCTTAGGAATGTTCAGGGCATAAATAAGTCGATCTATGGTAGAATGCCTGTAAGAAAATCCGCAATTTTATCCTTGAAACCGAGTGATATTAGGAAATTCACCATTACAAAGGAGGAGGAATGGCAATGAACAAAACAACACACAAAATGGTATCCCTATTGCTGGTGGTATGCCTGATGACAGGCATGATACCCTTGACGGGAGCGGCGGAAAGTGAGTGTACACACTCCTGCGGGGCGGACTGCTCCTACCAGGGGGGAGCGGACTGCCGGCATGAGCACAAGGTGAACGACGCCGCAGACGGCAAAGAAGGCTCCCAGGAGGGCGGCGATCCCTGCGGCTGGGACGAGGACACCGGGTCCGGCTGTAACCATGATCACGACGAGCTATGCGGCTACCGGGAGGCCGTACCCTGCGACCATACACACAATGAAACCTGCGGCGGTTTATCACTGGTCGATTCAGGCAGCACCGAAGCGAGCGAGTCGCTGCAACTGAGGGCGGCTGCGGTGGACATTCAGGCGGGTTCGTCTTCACTGGAAGTGAATAAAAGCGTCGTCGGCTTTAACGGATTGGAATGGTATGTGATCGGCTATAACGGGTCGGGCGTGTATTCCAAAGCGGGAGACACAAAAAGCGTGACGCTGCTACTGAAAAGCGAAACTCCGAGTACGTGGGGCAACACAGCGTACCGGAGAATGTACAGCACTCAAGTGAGTGGCTATCAATATTATGCTTCCTCACAGTATTTTCAGGCACCCTTCCGTTCTCTGCCAAACGAATTTTCGGGCAGTACTTTGCAGCATCACCTGGATCTGATCGTTTACGAATATTTCAACGAGAAAGAGAGCAGCCTCATCAACGGACGAACGTTAGGCTTGGACATCTCAGACGAATATTTCACGGGGGGGACTTTGTATTCTCAGAAACTGTGGCCGCTGTCTGCGGAGGAATGGATTGCGATCTATGAGAGCGACAGCAAGGTGTCCGGCTACAATTCCTGTTATTGGCTGCGGACACAATACGAAGAAATTGCAATTCAGGCGATAATTTATATACATACTCAAGACGGCATCACAACCTGGCCCGTACTTAATACACACTTTCTTACAACAAACACGATTAATGTCCGTCCTGCCTTGGACCTGGATCTGACGAACCTGCTCTTCCAGTCAAGCGCGAGCGGAACGGACGGTAAAAGCTCCGTTAGTCAGAGCTCTGATCTTACAGCAGTAAAGGCGCCAGCGGGAGCGGTCAAGTTCACCATGATCGATCCGTCTTTGACGCTGGATCTTACGAATGTTAAGGTATCCTCTTCCCGATCGGTTTCGTTTGATTATAGCAATGCAACGGAAGATACTACGCTCTCCGCCGCTATATGCGACGAAGATGGGACGCTTAAATATTACGGTAAACTCGAAAGCACCGTATCCACGGGAAGCTCATCCGCCGGCGTGACCATCCCGGACGACGTCACCTCGGGTTATCTGGATATATTCGTAGAAAACTTAAATGGCGATTTTTATACGGACTTCGCCAGCAGCCCCATCCGATTTATTATTGAGCAGCAGTCCGCACCTGCGGGACTGGCGGGCGGCGTAGGCCAGATCAAGGGTGTTTCGACTGATATGGAATACAGACTATCCGGCAGCAGCACGTGGACGGCCTGCACAGGCAGCACGGTCACCGGGCTTACGGCCGGTACCTATGAAGTGCGCTGCAAGAACAGGATAAGCGGAAACGGTATGACGACTAAGCTGACGCTGCACATAGAAAGCCCATTGGAGGAAGTGATGGTGTACGCAGCCGGGACGTATCCGCTGCTCTATGTTAACAGTGAGGATCTGACGGAAGAGGTTCTGGAGGGGGCTTTCGTGGCGGGCACGGGATGCACGACCATCGCGAATCCATTCACGGAACCGGAGGGGAAGCGCTTCGCCGGCTGGGACACCTCGGCGGACGGCACGGGAATCCGCTATCCCTCCGGGATGCCGTTTAGTATGCCGGAGGAGGACTTTACCCTCTATGCCATCTGGCAGGAACTATCTGTCGCCGTGATAACAGCCAATGCCGGATATGGTGGGAGCATCACCTCCAGCGGCTTGACTTATACCGCCGAACCGACCGTGACGGGTTTTGTGATTGACCAGGTGTTTGTGGATGGGGCGGAGCAAACGGTATCTGACCGAAGTGCATTTTATTACACATTTATCGACGATGGAAAGGCGCACTGTATTTTCGTCACATTCGGGTATCAGGTAAATTTTAGCCAGCCGGCGAACGGAACGCTCACCGTCTCGTCGGCAAACGAAAACCTGGCGAGCGGAACTATTGTACGCGGCGGACAGCCGCTTCTCATCACTGCAACACCGGACGCGCATTATAAGCTTGCAAGCCTGACCGTTAACGGCGAAGATTTTGCGGACAATTACGATAAAAGCAACGGATATACTTTTACCGTAGGCCAAAACGGAAGGATCCGGACGCTGGATGAAATGAAAATATTGGCACAAGGCGCGGATATTGCGGCAGCATTTGAAGAAGAAACGACGCCGATAGCATACACTGTGACCTATATCGCCAATGGCGGCAGCGGCACAGCGCCCACAGAAAGCAATAAAGAGGCGGGTGAGACATTCACAGCCGCGAACAGCACCTTTACCGCTCCGGACGGAAAGCAGTTCGTAAGCTGGAACACAGAGCCGAACGGCAAAGGTACCAGCTATATGGAGGGCGCGGAGATTATCATGCCCGCAGGTGACTTGACTCTTTATGCAATTTGGGAGGACATCCCGGCCGACAGCATTACCGTGACCTTTGACCCGCAGGGTGGCGCGGTGACGACAACGTCTAAAAGCGTCGTCTATAACGAGGCGTATGGAAGTCTCCCGGTTCCCACCAGAGGCGGTTACACCTTTAAGGGCTGGTACACCGGGAAAATCGGCGGAACACGGATAATACCAGAGACCATCGTGACGATTAATACGGATCATACTCTGTATGCCAGGTGGGGGGCGACGAATTCCGGCAGCCCGAAAACGGGAGACGAAAGCAATATTCCGGGCTGGACGGCGGCGTTGCTGACATCTATATTGGGTATACTCTGCGTGCTGGTATGGCGCAGGCGGCGGCAGCTACGGGGAAAATCGTGAGCCTGAGAAGAATTAACCGTGCAAACAATCATCCAGCAGCCAAGAAAGCAGTACGCATTTATCATCCCAACTGAAATCATGAGCCAGGCGGCAGGAGTTTCTCTGTCGCCTGGCTTATTAAAATAAAGCGAAAATTCAGCGGATATTCTCAATCAAGCGCTAAGTCAAGCCGCAACTAATCCTTGAATGATTTAGTCAATAGAAGTATAATAAAGCGGAAGAAGGGAGCAATCCGCATGAATAAAATTCTACTCATTGAGGACAATGCCGAAATACAGGAGGCCAACCGCGACTATCTGGTTGCAAAAGGTTATCAGGTGGATATTGCGATGGATGGCATGACGGCAATAGCCCTGTTAAAATCCAGGAAATACGCCTGCATCGTGCTGGATGTGATGCTGCCCGATCTGGACGGCTTCGCCATCTGTTCAGCCGTGCGCAGTGAACCGGAAAAAACGCCCATCATTTTTTTAAGCTGTCTGGACAGTGAGGACAGCCGTATCAAGGGCCTCCTCGCGGGCGGCGACGATTATATGACGAAGCCCTACAGTATTAAAGAGCTTGCCGCCCGCATCTATTCGCAGGTGCGCCGGAACAAGGTGTACGATGGCATGGACGGCGGTGTAGAGAGCCCCGCTCCGGGCGTCATGTACCAGAGGGAAAACCGCGTGATCGCCATCCGGGGCATTAACATGATTATGTCGCAAAGCGAATACGAAATTCTGACAAGACTTGTGGCGAAACCATGTGAGTTGATTCCGAAAAGTGAATTACTCGCTTTGATTCAGGGAGGGGAATCTACGCTCTTTACCTGTATTAAGCGAATACGCTCCAAGCTCGGCACAGACGACGCGCTGGGAGAAATAGAAACGGTTTTTGGCGAGGGGTATCGTTACCTGCCGGGGAAAGAGGCCGTGCTATGAAACGTGCTGTTCGTACCTTATGGGTTGTTCTATACGCTTTATTTATCGTGGTCATTATGGCGGCGCTGTTTTACTTCGTGACGATTCAAAACAGGGGCATTTATTTTGAGGGCGAGATCATGCAGGGCATGACCTTCACATACGGGGACGAGATCACAAGCGACATGATTATCACATGGGCGCTGATGAGCGCCGTCGCGGGCGGCATGTTGATGATGGCGGTCTATAACCTTGCCCTGTGCCTGTTCCGGCATGGAGAAAGAGCCTCGCTGTACTTCTCGTTTATCTGTATCGCCTGCTGCGTGCGTATCGCCTTTCATACAAACGGCGTCGTTGATTACGCGACGGCTATCAGCGACAGCTTGCTGATAAGCGTACAAAATGTCTCCCTGTGCCTGATGGCGCTGGGTATCACCTGCTTTATTTTTACCGTGTTTGACGACGGAAAGCGCAAACGGCTTTTTCATGTTTTGGCGGGAGTCATGCTGGCGCTCACGGCAATCCTCGCCTTTGTCGAATCCGACCCGATACGCACCCTGTTCGCCGTGACCTTAACGCCCACCGTGCTGGGTATCGGGATGTATGTTGTTATCCGTTCGCCGCAGTTTCGCACGCAAACGCTGCCCAAGCTCTATCTGCTTTCGTTCCTGTTTTTTATGTTCGGTATGCTATCCCGCGCGCTGATCTCGTTTGAGCTTCCATTTATCGCCGTGAGCACCAACTTTTTCTTTATGCTCGTCCACTCCCTCCTGTTGTCCGACCGCTACGCCCGCGCCATTACCGCCGTGGAAAAAGCCAACGAGGAATTGGAGGACAAGGTGGCGGAACGCACCTCGGAGCTTGCCGCGTCGGAGCGAAGCGTGCGGGAAATGGTCGCGAACATTTCCCACGATCTGAAAACACCCATGTCGGTGCTGTCCGTCAATCTTGAGGTGGCGCTGGAGGCGGACGCATCCCCGGAGGTCAGGCGGCATATATCCATCGCGTACAACAAGAGCGCCGACCTTGCCCGGCTGGTGCATGAGCTTCTATCGGTCGGACACATGGAAACGGGCAAGACCGTCTATAACATGACATGGTTTCCGCTTGCGGCGCTGCTAAACGAAGCAGCCGCGAAGTACGATGATCAGATGGAAGCGGCGGGCGTCAATCTCAACGTAAGCTACTGCCAGGACATGCGAGTATGGATTGATGAGAACCATATATGGAAGGTGTTCGACAACATCCTCGGTAACGCGCAGCGTTATACGGCCAAGGGCGGCGCGGTCACGATTTCATCCGGCGAAATGACAGACGGCTATGTGACGGTTTCCATATCTGATACCGGAAGCGGCATAGAGGCGGAACACCTGCCCCACATCTTTGACCGCTACTACAAGGCGGACAAAGCGCGGGGCGCGGAAGGCGCAGGGCTGGGGCTGTATATCGTAAAAACGGCGGTGGAGGCAATGGGCGGAAGCGTGAGAGCCGAAAGCGCAGCCGACAAGGGAACGAAGATTATTTTCACGCTGAAAGCGGAAGCCTCATTGGCCGTGGAAACAGCGGCGGCGATGGCAGCGGAAAATTCGGTATTGTAAAGCTGGCCTAAATTTAGTATAATACAACTATATCTATGCGTGTGACGCGGGAAAACACTTCCGCCGTCACGCGCATTTGGTGTTTTACTGACTTCTTTCAAACGAGATGTACGATTTGAAAGAAGTTTGAACGGAAAAACACCGCGCCAATATGAAAAAAGCCCAGTGTCCATGCGGGATTACGGGTTTTGCTAAAAAATTGCGGGTTCTGTCCTGGAGGCGGTTTTGAAAGAAGTAGCGATATTAAGGCACAAAACATAATTTTGATACAAAAATATAAGGAGGAAAACGAACATGAGTACGAGAAAAAGGATCCTATCCATGCTGCTGACTGCGGTGCTGCTTTTGAACGTCCTGCCGACCACGGCTGTCGCGGAGGGGACGGATTCCGGCGCTGCGCCGGATTATTCCGTCACCGGCTTTGCGGCGCTGCCGGAAGATGCTACGGCGCAGAGCGTTTCGCTCGGCACATCCATGAGCGCACTCACCTTGCCCGATACGCTGTCCGCGACGGGCAGTGCGCCTGCGGTGGCGACGCCATCCGCGGTCATGGAGGAAACGGAAATCACCATCCCCGGCGTGACGTGGCAGTCAACGCCGGAATACGAGCCAGATACGGTGGGGACATACACCTTTACTGCCGAATTACCGCAGAGGTATACGCTTGCAGACGGCGTGGATGCACCCGTGATAACGGTGGAGGTGGCCGCATCGCACAATGAGCAGACCGGCCAGGCCCTCACCTTTGACATACCGCTGAACGAATTCGACGAAACGACGTCTTATCCGGCCGAGGGCGTACCCGTAACCGACACCGGTTTGCTGGCGGGCGTAATGGCGGTCATGCTGGCGGCTCCGCTCGTTCCGTCCAATCTATCCCCCGGAACGTATACGGTTGAGGAAAGCGGCGGGAGTGTGATCCTGACCAATGGTTCGGAATCCTGCTTTCTGACACCGTCAACCGAGATTACCGTAACCGGCGGTGACCTTACACTTATGGTGAATGCCGACGTAACCATTCAATCCATTAAGATTTTTATAAACGGCAGTCTCACCATAGACGGTGTGAAAACACTGACAAGCACGGGCGTTGTTTATGCGTACACCAATCTCACAGTAGCTGCGGGCGCCACGCTGGAGGCGAACGACGGGGTGGAGACTAACGGCAATATGATCGTAGAAGGTACGCTGAAGAACACGGGCAGCGCTGTTTGGGCCAGCGGAGATATCACTGTAAGCGGTACACTGAGTTCAAATAGTGGCCAAAATTCAGGCATCTACTCTCTTGAGGGCTCTTTCTACATTGACGGCGGTACGGTGACGGCAAATAATAACTCCGGCAACGGCGTCTGGATGCCGCAGGGCGGTATCACCATCGAAAACGGCGGATTACTGACTACAAATGGAAACACCTATCCCGGAACATACATTGGATCCGGCTATAACCTTAATATAAACGAAGGCGCACTGACGGCGAATAACAACGATGACAATGGCGTTTGGATGCAGGGTGGTAATATCACCATCGAAAACGGCGGATCACTGACGACAAATGGCAACACCTATCCCGGAATCGGAGTCGCATCCGGCTACAGCCTTTCTATCGATGGCGGCAGTGTGACCGCGAATGAGAACTCCAGCAACGGCGTTTGGATGCAGGGCGGCAATATCACCGTAGAAAACGGCGGTTCGCTGGCGACGAATGGCAACACCTATCCCGGCGTGTGGGTGGAAGGCAATATTACAGTTACGGACGGTGAACTGATGGCTGTCAATTCCAACAAGCAATACGCCGTCTTCGCATCCCAGAATATTATTGTAGGTGCCGACGGCACGCTGACAGGCATGAGCAAATATTCTCTTGGCGTTTTCGCTGTGGGCAATATTGAGGTCAGCGGCAAGCTGACAGGCACGAGCGAAGATGATACTGACGGCGACACCGGCGTCTGCGCCAATGGCAATATCGCAGTCAGCGGTGAGTTGACAGGAAATGGCTTCAATGGCGTCGTCGCGGGCGGCAATATCGAGGTCAGCGGTGTGCTGAAGGGTAACGGTTTTATAAACGGTGTCTGGGCGAGTGACAATATCACGATAAACGCCGGCGGTACACTAACAGGCGACGGCCCTGTCTATGGCGTTTATGCGGATGGCAGCATCGAAGTCAGCGGTGATCTGACGAGCATTGAAGGCTCCTATGGCGTCCGGGCTGGTAAAGGTATCACGATATATAACGGCGGCACGCTTACCAGCAAAGGAATCGTGCAGTCTGGGAACAGCGATATTGATATAAAAAAAGGCGGAAAACTAACCGGCAAGAGTGGCGTGATTGCCGGCAATATTGCTGTAAGCGGTACGCTAAATAACACGGGCAGTGATGTCTGGGCTTACGGTGATATCACCGTAAGCGGTACGTTGACATCCAAGGGCAGCAATCATTATGGCATCGGTCTGGACGGCGATCTTTCCGTCAATGGCGGCACGATAATCGTACAGAACAATTATTTGAACGGTATCTGGCTGTATGGTGACATCTCTGTTGAAAACGGTGGTAGGCTGACAGCAGAGGATAACGGCGAAATCGATGTTCTTACGTTCGGCAATATCACGGTTGACAGCGGTACACTGACGGGCACAGGCAGCAACGAGAGCGGCATCAGTGCAGATAACGGTTATATCGCCATAAGCAACGGTGGTATAATAACGGGGGCAGGCGTCATATACGGCGTATACGTCGGCGGCGATATCGCCATCAGCGGTATGGGTTCCGTTATCAAGGGCGTTGCCGAAACACGCGGGGACGGCGTGGGCGACACTGCGTCGGTCTATACGTCAGGCGGAACGATCTCCGCTACAGGCGGCGGCACGATTCTAGAGGAATACACGAACACACCGATGGATTTTGATAACCAAACGGCGAAAGACCCCTATGCGGATGGTTCCAATATCGCGGATATTGCCAACTATACATGGACGCCTGATTTGACGGTATCCGGTTCCGGTCTAATGGCAACACGTAATTATACAGGTACACAAACCATTTCGGGAACCAGAAAAGGCAACATTTCCAGCGAGCTCGTAACACTGGACACCGATAGTACTCACATAATTACCTTCTCAGGCACGTTGACGGTGGTGCTGTCAGATGCCAAGGAAATCACAGGCTATACCATACCGAACCAGGTTGAGGATACGGGTATTTTTACTGGTCAAATTTACATAACCATGCCCTATGGTACAGATTTGAGCAACCTGACACCAACGATCGTACACAGTGGCGTGTTCATCAATCCCGCTTCCGGCATTCCGCAGGACTTTACCAACCCGGTAGAATATACTGTAACCGCCGAGGACGGTTCAGAAAAAACCTATACGGTATTTGTGTACGCGGAAGATCCTGAGCTGGCCGTAGAATCCGTAACCCCCACCGGCACGGGTGTATCCATATTCGCGGATACCCTCATGATAACATTTAATCAGGAAATGATGGGTATTGATGGCAGCGTGGTGATAAGCGGCGGCGCGGCGCTGTCAAATCCCAGATGGAGCGCCGATAAAACGACCATATCCTATGATCTTGCCGGTCTGGACTATAATACTGAATATACTGTTACCATTGAAGATTTTGTGAGCCGGACTGAGAGTAAAATGGCCGAAGCTTACGTCCATATCTTTACAACAGAATTACAGACCTACACCGTGACCTACAATGCCAACGGCGGCAACGGATCGGCGCCCAGCGAAGCGGACAAAACGGCAGGCGAAACTTTCACAGCCGCAAATAACACCTTTACCGCACCCGGCGGCTGGCAGTTTAAGGAATGGAACACCAAAGCCGACGGCACGGGCACAGGTTATACCGAGGGCGGAGAGATCACCATGCCGGCAGAGAATCTCGCGCTCTATGCCATTTGGGAACCGATACCGACCGGCAGTGTCAAGGTGACCTTTGACCCGCAGGGCGGCACGGTAGCGATGACATCCAAAACCGTCGTCTATAATGAAGCGTATGGAAGTCTCCCGATCCCCGCCAGAGACGGTTACACCTTTAAGGGCTGGTACACTGAGAATACCGGCGGAGCAAAAGTGGTTGCCGTAACCATCGTAAGCAGTAACGCTGATCACACCCTGTACGCCCATTGGACGGCGGCTACGACTTCCACGGATAGCACCAGCACCGGCGACAGCAGCGTGACCTGGCCGTGGTTGGCATTGAGCCTTGGTGCGCTGGGTATGCTTATGCTGATTGGTAGAAAACGAAAAAATATTTTTAAATAACACTTGACTCTCCGGCTGCCGGAGGATGTAAGATGAAATCACGGAAGAAAGGACGGTGATTGGATGTATCGCATTGGCATGTTTTCAAAGCTTGGCAGGGTTACCATCAAAACACTTCATCACTATGATGAAGTGGGACTGTTGATACCTGCCCATGTAGACGAGGAAAATGGGTATCGCTATTACACGACGAACCAGCTTTTCCGTCTCAATGAAATTGTCGCACTGCGGCAGATGGGGTTTTCTATCCCTGAGATTTCCGCGATTGTTGATGGCCACAACGTAACGGGGATACTTATGCAGCGCAAAGCCGAGCTTGAAAGCGAAGCGAGAAACGTCACCGACCAGCTCTTTCGGTTAACTCACTACATCCATGAACAGAAGGAGGGTCAAAAAATGAATTATCAGGCAGTTATCAAGGAAATCCCGGCATTTACGGTGTATTCGGCAAGGTATACGATTCCCAACTATGCCGCATTGAACGAAATTATGCCGACGCTTGGCGAAAAAGTAGGTAAAGCAAATCCGGGCATCAAGTGTGTTGAACCGGGTTATTGCTTCAATGTGTATCTCGATGGCGAATATCGAGACACGGACATCTATGTGGAAATCTGTGAGGCAGTAGTAAGCCGCGGAAAAGATGGTGATGGTATAGTTTTCAAAGACATTCCCGCTATCACTGTTGTGTCCGTTTTGCATCGCGGCGCGTATGAAAAGATTGGCGCGGCATACGCTTATGCCGTGCAGTGGGCCGAACAAAATGGATACAGTATTGTTGACAATGTACGGGAGAGCTATATTGACGGAATCTGGAACAAGGATCATGTTGACGATTGGCTGACCGAAATACAGGTTCCGGTGGAAAGGAAGTAGCAGACCAGAGCCCTATCCTAACCGAGCAGCTGCGCCGTGGCGAAGTAACAAAGTTTTCGGGCATTGAGGAATTTACTTCCACAATGCCCGGATTTTTGACGGTCTATTCGCCCTCTTCAATGAAGTTTTCACTTACCGAACTGTTGTATGATTTTATTTTTTGTAAATTTTGCCTGGTTGTTTTTGTAACGGCTTTGGCTAAAACCAGTTGATAAATTTTAACGCCCAATGCCGGATTGCTATCAACAATTTTCTGGATATTCTCTTCCTTAATTCCAATCAGTTCGGTGAACTGCTCCGCCCGCCCATTGAGCATGAATGTCTTATGCATCAGGCAGCTTTCGCCAAGAACATCTCCCGCGCTGAGCCGGGCTACCTCCTGCTCTTCCCGATGGCCGGAAACATCCCCGGCGGCAAACAGGACGATTTCGCCTTTGAGAACAATAAATAAAGTATCGTTATAATCACCGGCCCGAAAAACCATTTCATTCTCAAAAAAAGTTTTTACGAAGAATAAGTTTTTAATCGTCTCTAATTCATTGTGGCCGATATCAAGGGAAAATGCCTTCTGCCAATTTTCGGCAATCTCTTTTTTACTGATCTGGCGTTTTTGATGAGAATCCCTGAGAATGGGTTGTTTGAATAAGTTATGCTCCTCCATGACCTTACGCAGGTCATAGCGCCGCTTGGCGGTGATTCCGGAAAGCTGTTCCCATACTTTCTGGTTCGCCCGATATCGGGAAAAGGGGTCGAAGGAGGGCTTTGCCTCTTTCCTGCTGATCGCAATATTGTTCAGTGCCTCGCGGCATCCCGCGGCATCCCCATTCTGCATATATTGGATTGCAAGCATCGTATTGGAGCGGAATATCTTTTCCTCAAGGTCTTCCTTTAGAAAAGTTCCCGGATAGGGATCTAAATCTTCCGCGGTGACCATAACCATGTTACTTGTTTTATACTGTGAATTAAGCTTTGACTTTTGATATACAAACCGGTAGATATCCTCCCGGATCCGCTTCCATTCGGGATGCTTTTTCTCTACGGGCAGATGCTTGATTGACAGCGTGTTATCGAGGAAAAAGCTGAATCCGTACATCATGCTGTTAATCAGATAGTCGACATCCTCGCCCCTTGTAATATGCGGGTCGAACGGTATGCACTGGAAAAGATCGCGATGTAGAACCATCGCGCCGCCAAAAGCGAACGGGGTGCGCTTTATCCTCGGCGGGCAGCCGATAATCTCATCGAAGGCTTTGGCTTTTACGCTGAACCGATCCCAGTAAGTCATCCAGGATTCGGACTTCACATCGTCATAATACTGGTCGTTTTTGTTGAGATAATAACCCGCCATGCCGTACACGGTGTCGCCGTATACCCGTTTTCCGATGAACTCCGCCGCTCGCTCCATAAAGTCGCTCTTTTCAAAGACCTCGTCATCGTCGATCAGTATGGCGACATCTGCGGCAAGGATATCGGCGGCCAGCAGGCACATATTCCTGACGTTTGCATAGCCGCTCATGGTCAGAAGCGTGAGTGCGCTGGGCGGTGCTTTATGCTTCTTGTAAATTTCGGTCATCCTGCGGAGATCTGATGGCGTAAAAAGATAGGTCTCGGCAACAAGGCCCACCCTCTTAACAATTTCAATCACCTTTTTCTCGGCCTGCACCTCAATCTCAGCTGTTGTCGGACAGACGAGCAGTACCAGCTTGAAATCCTTATTTACCAGAATTCTCATGCTCTCCAGTGTGCGCTGAAGGGTACCTTCTTCGTCAATCGGGGTCGGATGGTCGTAAACAGCGTCATTCTCCTGCCAGTTGGCAGCCTTTTCTCTTGACCAGTAAGTGGGAATCAAAACGACTTTTCTCATGAAAGCTCCGTGATCCGCGCCAAATGGCGTTACTGAATTAACCAATTAAAGGCACATAGCGCGGCTACCGCTTTTATGGCTGCGGTACACCATATTTTATACTACGTTATATTAGCATTTTGTAAATATCGATCAGAAAACCGATCAACGATTCCTGCGAAAAGTTTTGCACTGCATACTCTGCCGCACGGAGGCCCTTTTCTGCCCTGTCCGCACGGAATATCTCAGCTTGTATCGCCGCAGCCAGTGAGAAGGGGTCATCCACATCCACCAGGGCGCCAACCTTGTCGTTGACAATGTCCGGAAGGCCTCCCTGATTGGTGGCGACCACGGGGCAGCCGCAGGCAAGTGCCTCCACCGCCACCAGCCCAAACGGCTCTCGACGTGAGGGGACAACGGTAACGTCTGCGATGCCGTAAAGCTTGCGGAGCTCAAAGATCGGTATAAAACCCAAAAAATGCACGTGCCGCAGCTTGTAATCCTCCGACTGTTTGCGTAATTGCAGAGAAAGGTCTCCGTCTCCTGCAATCAATGTGACGATCTGCCGGGGATGCTCGTCCTCATAAAGCTTTGCCGATTCGAGCAGGATATCGACGCCTTTAAAATACGTCAGCTTTCCGGTAAAAAGCACAATATGCGGCATCGGCGCTATATCATACCCGGCAAAAACCTCCTCCCGGGAAACGTCGCCCGGGAAAAAGCGCAGCGGATCGTAACCATTTTTTATAAGAACGGTCTTCTCGGCACAATCGGGAAAAGTCTCTCTTACCAGCATATTGCTGTCTTTGGAGATCGTGACGATGCGCTTTGCGCCCGCAGCGGCAGAGTGTGCATAAGGGCGGAATCGCTCCGTTCTTTGGTAACCCATCAGGTCGGTCCCGTGTGCCGTAATAATGTAGGGTATGCTGGTTTTCCGTGCAATCCAGGACAGCAGCCAGATATGCTGCACATGTATAATATCGGGTTGAAATTCACGGATCGCCCGCTCAGTTGCGTCTTCAAAGGCTGAAATATACGCCTCGAGCTGCTGCTCAGTGAGATCGTAAAAGGTCTGTAAGCTGCGCGGATGGCTGGTAAAGCAGGGAAAGTTAAACGGGAGCGCGCCTTCTATAAATTCATTGTTCTCATCATCGGTGAAAAAGACAGGATAGACGCCGACGCCGTCCGGCGTTATGAAGTGTGCCGTGTTTTCTGGCATAATTACGCATACTTCGTGTCCTTTTACGGCCAGATGCGTCGCGATATTGCGCGTGTACGTCCCGCTTCCCGATCCGGCAAGCGGAAAATGACTCAAAATTAGTATTTTCATTTTGCACTCCATTTCTCTGCGGATACAGTCTCATAGCTGTTCCGGGACTTCTCATTAGTGAATACAGGTTCTTAAGCTTGACGGAACACTTTTGCGGTAAATTCAGACCATGCATCCATCAGCCTGTTGTACTCACGGATATAACGCTCTAAATTGTTCCAGCTGATCTCGAGCTTATCCGGAAGCGTGAGGAAACGGGGATTTGAAGTATACTCCGCCAGTGCGGAGGCACCGGAGGCGAGATGCCTCCGCTGGAGTTCCCTGACTTCCTGCGGGTCGCCGCCCAAAAGGTAGTTATAAAAAGGGTTCCTCCCGATCCATCCGGTGCAGGCATAATAGAGCCGCTCCTGTGTTGACGCGTCATGGATCAAATCCGGCCGTTTCGGATAGTTTTTATAGGTATCATGAAATATCATCGTTTGAATATTGGTACAGGTTATTCCGTTTGGCTTTAGCGCCAGACTGAGAACCGTATCCTCGCCGCGCGCGAGATAAAATCCGTCGTCCGCCGTGTAGTATGGTGAATAAAACGGCGGCATAACGGAAAACACTTCAAGCCGGAAGCCGGCATTGCCGCCGAGCACTTTCGTGCATGGCTCCAGGGGGCCCGCCTGCGCCTGCGTCATGATACAATGATGCGTATCGCTTTGCTCCCAATAGGAACGCAGGTCGTCCTTTTGCAGCCCAATCAGCAGATCATCCATTCCGTCAAAGCGCGCAGGCGGTAAAATATTGTAGCCGCTGTACTCACTTGTCGTGATTTGAGCGCCGCCCATAAGAGATGCCAGATGCTCGCCGACAAAATCGATTTCCTCCAAAACCAATTCGCCGTTCGACAGAGTCAGGACGGATGGAATCACATCCGAATCAACGAAAATTAGAATATCAATGTTTTTGAGAATTGCCTCCATCAATACTTGATTACGATTAAATCCGTAAGGTACCCTTCCGTTCGGCCCGTGAGCAGAGACCGTAAGAAGTGTCTGCGCGGCCTTACTGGATATTCCGCGCTGTCTAAGCTGCTCCTCCAGGTATTGCGGCCGATTCAGATCGATGATGCTCAGAGACACTTTTTCACGGATCGCGCTGACGGTACGCTCATCTGCACCCGTTGAGCAGGTCATAATCACTCTGTCGATCGTATGCCCGAATTTTTCGGCGTTTTCAAGAAATTTCATGATTGGATTTGATGACTGCAGTTTGTTCGTGATCATTCCGATCGATATTTTCATACGCCACCTTCTTTCCTTCTTTAGTTGTAACGACGAGTGAGCGAACTTTTTGAGATCTCACATATTTAGGATAATAATACCACATAATTCATATAATACAATATTTTCCAACAAGTTAAATGATATTTTTTTATATATTTGAGAATAGACAGTTAAAATACCTTTAGATTGACGAAAAAGCGGGAATGTGCTACGATTAATTTCATGAAAAATATTATATTAATTGGAATGCCTGGCTGCGGGAAAAGCACCATCGGCGTTGTACTGGCAAAACATATGGGATATCATTTTATTGATTCAGATCTGCTGATTCAGGAGCGGGAGGGCCGGCTTCTCAGTGAGATTATTGATCAGGATGGGCTGGAGGCCTTTAACCGGATCGAAGAGGAGGTAAATGCTTCCATTCAGGCCGACAAGGCAGTGATTGCCACCGGCGGAAGTGTGATCTACGGTAAAAGGGCGATGGAGCATCTGCGCTCGATTGGGACGGTCTTGTATGTCCGGCTGCCCTATGCAGAGATCGAATCCAGATTGGGGGATTTGACAGAGAGGGGGGTATCCGTCCAGGATAACCAGTCCCTTCGGGATCTTTATGAAGAACGGACGCCTCTGTATGAGAAGTATGCTCATGTGACGGTGGACACCGAGGGACTGGAGCTGCGGGAATCGGTGGTAGCGGTTAAGGAGGCTGTTCTAAAGAGATAAAACCCAAGGAGAGTGCGAAAATTTTGCACTCTCCTTGGGTTTTAGGTGGTGTATAAAGTGAAATTTAGTTCGGGAATTTTTACCGTTCCTCCCGGAAATAATTTGTACCGCAGCTCTTTGGCTGGCTGTGCTCTTTACTCTGGCGGATGCTGGTCATAATGAGTACCAGAATGGTTGCCAGATAAGGAAGCATCGCGTAAAGCTGAGTGGCCAGTCCTGGAATCGGTATGTACATGCGCAGGATGGTCAGACCGCCGAAGATCAGGCCGCAGAGCAGAGCTCTGGCAGGGCTCCAGGTGGAGAAAATAACCAGTGCGACGGCCAGCCATCCGTAACCGCTGACGCAGTTGTGTACCCATACACCGGAGCAGGTAACCATCGACATATACATGCCTCCGATGCCGCAGATACCGCCGCCGACAACGGTGGCAATGTATTTATAGCGGGTTACATTAATCCCTGCGGCATCTGCGGTAGCGGGACTTTCCCCGACTGCGCGCAGATTCAGGCCTACCCGGGTCCGGTTCAGGAACCAGGCCAATACAATCGCCAGGATGATTCCAAAATAGACGATCCAGTTATATTGGAAGAATAGCTTTCCAATTACCGGGATATCGGACAGAAAACCCAAATGAATGTTATTAAAGGCCACCTTCGTTTCATTGGTTACGGTCACAAAGCCGCCGGCCTTCTTACCCAGAAGTTCTCCGAAGAAATTGCCGAAGCCGGTTCCAAAGATGGTGAGGGTCAGTCCGGTCACGTTCTGATTGGCCCGAAGCGTGATGGTTAAGAAGGCATAAATCAGTGCGCCGAAGGCTCCCGCCAGGAAGGATACCAGCAGGCAGGCGATCACCGCCAGGATACCGCCGCCGGAGAACCACTGCTCGGCAAACCAGCCGCCGGCCAATCCGGAGACAGCGCCCATAAACATCATACCTTCTACGCCCAAATTCAAGTTACCGGCTTTTTCGGTAAGGATTTCGCCAAGGGTACCCAGGAGAAGCGGTGTACCTGCCAAAACAGCAGCATTGATTAAATTAATGATATTATCCATTTGCGTTCTCCTTTCCACGCTTTCTGAAAATCAGTTGATAGTTAATGAAAAATTCACATCCCAGCATGAAGAACAGGATCAGTCCGGTCAGGAGAGAAGCAGCAGAGGCCGGGATCCCGTGACTGGTCTGGATACTGCTGGAGCCTCTCTGCAAAACAGCAATAAAGAGAGACACAAGGATCATGGCAAAGGGATTCATCTTGGCTAGCCAGGCTACGGTAATGGCGGTAAAGCCAACGCCGCCGGCGGTACTTTCCGTCAGGGTACCGTCGGCACCCGCCACCTGCAGGAAACCTACGATACCAGCCAGAGCAGCGGACAGAAACATGGTCCGGATGATAATCTTTTTTACATTCATGCCGGCATAACGGGCCGTGTTAGTGGATTCCCCCACTACGGAAATCTCATAACCCTGTTTGGTGCGGGTAAGGTAAATATAAGCGGCTGCCACGATTACCAGTGCGATGATCCAGCCGATATGTACGCCAAATACCTTTGGAAGGCGGGAAGCCGCATCAAAGGTACGAATCTTGGGGAAGGAGGTTCCTTCTGCCTGCCAGCCGGGCTGATAGGCTAAGAACATAATAAACTGAATGGCGATATAATTCAGCATCAGTGTAAAGAGTGTCTCGTTGGTATTCCATTTGGCTTTAAAAAAGGCGGGAATCATACCGTATAAGCCACCGGCCAGAATAGCCGCCAGGGCCATTAGAATCAGGCGGGGCACCTGGGGGATGGATTCCCCATATACCACAACGGCAGTTGCGGCTGTGGCGCCCACCAGAATCTGTCCTTCGGCTCCGATATTCCAGAACCGCATTTTAAAGGCCAGGGCAATGCCGATGCCGGTGACCAGAAGAGGGATCGTTACCTTAACCGTTTCCTGGATCGAAATTTTCTTGCCGAAAGCGCCGTTTACCATGCTGGCGTATACTTCCAGTGGATTGTGGCCCAGTAGCAGAATCAGCAAAGCACCGGTAAGCAATGCTCCCAAAAGGGCAATTCCACGGATTAGCCATGCCTTCTTCTTATCGATGGCCGGCCGTTTTACCATGTGTATCCATGGCTCATGGTGTTCCTTAACTGCCGTTTTACTCATTAGGGATTTCCTCCTTTCCGCTCTCCTTTACCTGTACCATCAGCAGACCGATCTCCTCCTTGGTAGTAACCCGGGGATCTACGATTCCGCTGACCTTTCCGCCGCACAGAACCATAATACGGTCGGAAATCTCCATCAGTACATCTAAATCCTCACCGATAAAGAGGACCGCGACCCCTTTCTGCTTTTGTTCATTTAGCAGGTCATAAATGGTGTGGGAGGAGTTGATATCCAGTCCGCGCACCGGGTACGCCACGATCAGGAGCGCGGGATTACAGTCGATTTCCCTGCCTAAGAGCACCTTTTGCACATTGCCGCCGGACAGCAGGCGGATCGGCGTGTACACGTCGGGGGTCACGATCTGCAGCTGCCGGATCAGGCGCTCGGATACTTCCTTTGGTGTTCTGCGGTCTACGAAAGGACCGTGGGACTTCTTATACTTCTTCAGCATGACGTTGTCGATCATATTCATGGATGCCACCAGTCCCATGCCCAAACGGTCTTCCGGGACAAATGCCATAGAAATTCCTCTGCGGATAATTTCATCGGGCGTTTTACCGACCAGATTCTCCTCCACTGCAACACCGTCTATCTCATTATGATAGAGGATGGCCCCTTCTTTGACCGGATATAGGCCGGCCAGTGCCTCGCACAATTCCTTCTGGCCGCTGCCGGCAATTCCGGCTACTCCCAGGATCTCTCCGCCAAATGCTTCGAAGGAAACATTGTCCAGTGCTTTGATTCCTTCGGAATTCAGGCAGGTCAGGGAGGTGACCTGCAGACATTCATGCTTATGTTCGGATTCCGGCCGGGCAATCGCCAGACTGACGCTTCGTCCCACCATCATTTCGGTCAGAGACTGGCGGTCTGCTTCGGCCGTTTCTACCGTGGCAATATATT
>Ga0154000_1000101_pt1 | contig 24201 bp, 24 predicted proteins | sample TSNC084MetaG_FD_104674 | JGI IMG/M metagenome (GOLD analysis project Ga0154000, IMG submission 104674) | Attine ant fungus gardens microbial communities from North Carolina, USA - TSNC084 MetaG | ecosystem: Host-associated > Fungi > Mycelium > Unclassified | place: USA: North Carolina, Lumber... | reverse complement strand
GATCTGTACAAGGCCTCCGATCGGATCGCAAGTCAGTCCGAGGCTGTGCTCCATCGCGATCTCAGCTGCGTTTTCGACCTGCCCGGGGGTGCCGCCGAGGATTTCAGCCAGCCCTGCTGCTGCCATGGACGCCGCGGATCCTACTTCGCCTTGGCAGCCTACCTCCGCCCCGGATATCGAGGCGCGTTCCTTGCACAGCGAGCCGATGGCTCCAGCTGTCAGAAGGAAGCGGATAGTGGTGGCATCCGGGTCTGCCCTGCCCGCCTCGGTATAGGCGATCGAGTAGTGGAGAACAGCTGGGATGATGCCAGCGGCACCATTGGTCGGGGCGGTGACAATCCGGCCGCCGGAAGCGTTCTCTTCGTTGACGGCCAATGCAACGAGATTCACCCAGTCTTCGGCGAACTCCAGGTTACGGTGCGGGTCCTCGGTGTCGAGTCGCTCGTACCAATCCTTCGCGCGTCGGCGAACGTGAAGGCTGCCCGGAAGGTAGCCATCACGCGCGATACCTCGCGCCGCGCAAGCGACCATGACGTCACGCAGATGTAGCAGGTATTTGCGGACTTGGTGTTCGCTTCGGTGGGTGCACTCGTGCGCGAGCATGAGTTCACTGATCGTGATGCCGAAGTGATCGGTGAGGTCGAGTAACTCGCGCGCCGATCCGAAGGCGAAATACCCTGGTTCTCTAGTTGATTCGCATGTCTCATCTCTGTCGGTGACGATAAATCCGCCGCCGATCGAATAGTAGGTTTCCGCGTAGATCTCGGTGCCGTCCGCAGCAGTCGCAGTCAGCGTGAGGGCGTTGGGATGAAAGTCGAGGAATGTCAGTGGATGCAGGACAATTTCGTCCTCGGCGAGCGGCACCTCCACCATGCCGCCAAGCTTGATCCGGCGGGATGCCCTGATCTCAACCAGCCTGCGTTCCATGACATCGGTTGCGATCGTCTCGGGTTGAGAGCTTTCGAGACCAAGGAGAACGGCGGGCATGGTTCCGTGCCCCGCGCCGGTAGCCGCGAGGGACCCGAAGAGATCCACACGAACCCCCGCGACGTCATGGAGTAAGCCCGTTTGCTCGAGCTCGATTACGAACCTCCCCCCTGCCCGCATCGGTCCAACGGTGTGCGAGCTGGACGGACCGATGCCCACCGAGAACAGGTCGAACACACTGATCGTCATGCTTACAACTTCGGGTAGAGGGGGTAGCGGTCGGCGAGCGTGCGGACGATTGTTCGCAATGCTGACGTAGGAGCATCGGTGTCCGCGGCGAGTGCACGTGCAATGACGTCGGCAACCACCTCGAAGTCGTCCCGCCCGAAACCCCGCGCTGCCAGTGCGGGGGTCCCGATCCGCAATCCCGAGGTGACCATCGGCGGCCGCGGGTCGAACGGAACGGCATTGCGGTTGACGGTAATTCCGATCGCATCGAGACGGTCCTCCGCCTGCTGTCCGTCGATCGATGCGTCCCGTAAGTCGACAAGCACGAGATGCACGTCGGTGCCGCCGGTGAGGACGCTAATACCAGCGTCCTTCACATCGGGCCGGCTGAGCCGGCCGGCGAGTACTGCCGCACCGTCGAGCACCCGCTGCTGGCGCAGCGCGAACTCAGGCTCCGAGGCCATCTTGAATGCCGTCGCCTTTCCTGCGATCACGTGCTCGAGCGGGCCGCCCTGCTGCCCTGGGAACACCGCTGAGTTGATTTTCTTGGCGATGGCGGCGTCGTTGGTGAGGATGATTCCGCCGCGGGGCCCGCCGAGCGTCTTGTGGGTGGTCGAGGTCACGACGTCGGCGTAGGGCACCGGTGAGGGGTGCAGTCCGGCGGCGACCAGTCCGGCGAAGTGCGCCATGTCGACCATCAGGTACGCGCCGACCTCGTCGGCGATCTCACGGAACCGAGCGAAGTCGAGATGGCGTGGGTAGGCCGACCATCCAGCGATGATCAGCGCCGGCCGGTGCAGCCGCGCCGCCTCGGCAACGGCGTCCATGTCAACGAGGTGATCGCGCTCCGATACCCCGTACGCTGCGGCGCTGTAAAGCTTCCCGGAGAAGTTCAGCCGCATCCCGTGCGTGAGATGTCCCCCCGCGTCGAGTGACATCCCGAGGATGGTGTCGCCCGGCGCGATCAGGGCGTGCATGACCGATGCGTTCGCAGTTGCGCCGGAGTGAGGTTGGACGTTCGCGAACTCGGCGCCGAACAGGACCTTGACGCGGTCGATCGCGATTTGTTCGATCACGTCGACGTGTTCGCAGCCACCGTAGTAGCGGCGCCCCGGGTAGCCCTCGGCATATTTGTTGGTCAGGACCGAGCCCTGAGCCTCCATCACCGCGAGTGGCGCATGATTTTCGGAAGCGATCATTTCGAGACCGGCGCGCTGGCGCTCGAGTTCCTTGCCGATCAGTGTCGCGATCTCGGGATCGAAGTCGATAAGGTGTTGATCGAGGACACTCATGCGCCGACGCCGTTTTTCTCGGCGTATTCGGTGGCAGTGAGCAGTTCCCCACTGTCGGTGGGGTGAACAGCAAACAGCCAACCCTCACCGTAGGGATCAGCGCTGACGAGCTCGGGGTTCTCGACTGCGGCGGTGTTGACCAAAGTCACGCGTCCGCTGACCGGCGGGTATAACTCGGAGACGGTCTTGGTGGATTCGACCTCGCCGCAGGATTCGCCGGCGACGATCGTCGATCCCACCTCCGGCAGATCCACGTAGACGAGTTCGCCGAGCGAGTCGACCGCGAGCGAGGTGATGCCGACACGCACCGGGTTGTCGGGCAGCTGGTCACCGGGAGCGATGGCGACCCATTCGTGGTCGGTGGTGTAGCTGCGGTCGTCGGGAATAGCGTTGGAGGACATAAGAACACCTAACGGTTGAGGACTTCGGTCTCGAAGCAATGGCTGAGGAAAGTGTCGGTCGAACCGGCGCGGATCAGGACCGGCGGTAGAACGGTGCCGGAGTGACGGTGAAGAGCTCCTTCTTGCCTCGGATGTCGACTGTGAGTTCGGTGCCGGGTTCACTGTGTGCCAGGTCCACGTAGGCGAGTGCGATCGGATATCCGAGGGTCGGTGAGAGTGCACCGGAAGTGACAGTGCCGATCGACAGCCGTCCTGCGCCGTCGTAGACGGTGTATTCGGCGCGGGCGGCGCGGCGTCCGGTGCCGGCTAGGCCGACGAGGGCGCGCCGTGGCGGCTGTTCCGACATCGCCGCGAGCGCGTCGCGGCCGACGAAGTCCTTATGAAGGCGGACGACCCGGCCGAGGCCGGCTTCGTACGGGTTGGTCCCGAGAGTGAGTTCGTGTCCGTAGAGGGCCATCCCAGCCTCGAGGCGGAGAGTGTCGCGGCACGCGAGCCCGGCAGGAACGCCACCGCGTTCGGTGGTGCCAGCAAGAAGTGCACGCCACAACTGCACCGCATGTGCGTTCGGCACGTACAACTCGAAGCCGTCCTCCCCGGTGTAGCCGGTCCGCGCCAACAGAACCCGGAGGCCCGCGACCTCCGCAGGTGTTGCGGCGTAGTACTTCAGATCCGCGACGAGGGCAGCCTGCGCGTCCGGGACAAGTGCGGTGACGATGTCCTGTGACGCCGGCCCTTGGACGGCGATCAGAGCGGTTGTGGTCGACTGATCGACTACCGAGACATCGAAACCATGTGCTCGCGAACGTAGTTCATCGAACACAGTCGGTGCGTTGGCGGCGTTGGCGACGACGAGAAAGTGGTCGTCGGCGAGGCGGTAGACGACGAGGTCGTCAATCACACCGCCGTCGCGATTGCACAGCAGCGAGTACTTGGCCCGGCCGACGCCGATGTTCGACAGCTCACCGGCTAGTGCGTGGTCGAGCAGAGCTCCCGCACCGGCGCCAGCGATGTCGATCTCACCCATGTGCGAGAGGTCGAACAAGCCGGCGCTGGTGCGAACGGCCCTGTGTTCGGCGAGTTCGCTGTCATACTTGAGAGGCATTTGCCACCCGGCGAAATCGGTGAAATGAGCACCGAGCGCGGTATGCTCGTCGCGGAGTGGGGACGCGGGCGTGGTCATCTAAAAGCCTCCTGCTTCGGCGCAGTTTCGGTGTTGATCTCGAACTCCTCGGGTGAGGGGCATGAACAGACGAGGTTGCGGTCGCCGTGGACACCGTCGATACGCCGGACTGGCGGCCAGTACTTCCCTTTGAGTAGGGAGGCGACAGGATAAGCGGCGGTGTGCCGCGGGTACGGCAAGTCCCAGGAGTCCGCAGTCACCTGTTCGGCGGTGTGGGGCGCCTGACGCAGCGGGCTGCGTTCGAGCGGCCACACCCCTTCTCCAACGAGATCGATTTCGCGTCGGATAGCGACCATCGCCTCGATGAACCGGTCCAACTCGGCAAGGTCCTCGGATTCGGTTGGCTCCACCATGAGGGTGCCATTCACAGGAAATGACAACGTGGGTGCGTGAAAACCGTAGTCTATCAACCTTTTTGCCACGTCTTCGGCAGTCACACCAGTGGCTTTGGTGAGCTCGCGTAGGTCGAGGATGCACTCGTGGGCAACCAACCCGGACGGACCCGTGTAGAGAACCGGGAAGTGCTCGTCGAGAGATTTGGCAACGTAGTTGGCGGCGAGGACCGCGTTCTTGGTGGCCTCGGTCAATCCGTCCGGCCCCATCAGCGCGATGTATGCCCATGTGATCGGGAGAATGCCGGCGGAACCGTAGTTGGCAGCTGAAACCGGGATACCGACCTGGTCGGTACCGAGAGGATTGCCCGGAAGGAACGGAGCGAGATGCTTACGTACCGCCACCGGGCCTACACCGGGTCCGCCGCCGCCGTGTGGAATGCAGAAGGTCTTGTGCAGGTTCAGGTGTGAGACGTCGCCGCCGAACTGTCCCGGCTGAGCGAGGCCGACGAGTGCATTGAGGTTTGCGCCGTCGATGTACACCTGCCCGCCAGCGTCGTGCACGAGGTCGCACACGGTGCGCACGTCGGTCTCGTACACACCGTGAGTGGACGGGTATGTGAGCATAATCGCGGCGATCCGGCCATCGTGACCGGCGATCTTCGCACGAAGGTCGCCGAGGTCGATGTTGCCGTTCTCTGCTGTCGCGACGACGACCACTCGCATCCCGGCGAGGACGGCGGACGCGGCGTTGGTGCCGTGCGCGGACTGCGGGATCAGACAGATGTCGCGATCGAGTTCGTCGCGACTCTCGTGGTACCCGTTGATCGCGAGCAGGCCAGCAAGCTCACCCTGCGAGCCGGCGTTGGGCTGCAACGAGACTCGGTCGTAGCCGGTGATTTCACTGAGCCACTGCTCCAGGCCCCGGATCAGTTGCAGATAACCACTGGTCTGCTCGATGGGTGCGTATGGGTGGATGGAAGCGAATCCCGGCCAGCTGATCGGTTCCATCTCGACGGCGGAATTCAACTTCATGGTGCACGAGCCGAGGGGGATCATGGTCCGGTCGAGCGCGAGGTCTTTGTCGGAGAGTGCGCGCAGGAAGCGAAGCATCGATGTTTCGGATCGATGAGTGTGGAATACAGCGTGTCGCAGGTAAGTCGTCGTGCGCAACACCGAGGCGTCAAGCACCGAGGTCGAACCGGCCTGTGGCTCGGCTCCGAACACTGCGAGAACCCGGCTGATGATGTCGTCGGTGGTGCACTCGTCGCACGCGATGGCGACGTGGTCGGTGTCGACGAAGCGGAGGTTGATGCCGTCCTGATCTGCGCGGTCGACGATCTGACGCGCACTACCGGGGACACGCACCAGAAGGGTGTCGAAGAATCGGTCGTGCACCACGGTGCAACCCGCAGCGCGAAGGCCGGTCGCAAGGACCTTCGCATGCGAATGGATTCGTTCGGCGATGGCGCGCAACCCTTCTGGGCCGTGGTACACCGCGTACATGGCAGCGACGTTCGCCAGCAGCGCCTGCGCGGTACAGATGTTGCTGGTGGCCTTGTCACGGCGGATGTGCTGCTCACGGGTTTGCAACGCGAGTCGGTAAGCGGGGTTGCCGTCGACATCGACGGACACTCCCACCAAACGGCCCGGCAGCATTCGTTCGAGCCCATCCCGCACCGCCATGTAACCGGCATGCGGGCCACCGAAGAACAACGGAACACCGAAACGCTGAGCCGATCCGACGGCGATGTCCGCGCCTTGTTCGCCTGGTGGGGTGAGCAGGGTCAGCGACAACAGATCGGCGGCGACTGTGGTCAGCGCGCCACGTTCCTTCGCAACCGCGATCACCGGCGCGAGATTGCGAACGACACCGCTGGCTCCCGGCGCTTGCAACACCAAGCCGAAAAAATCGGTATCCGGAAGTCCGGTAGTCAGGTCGACTACTTCAACGTCGATGCCTACGGGCTTTGCACGTCCACGCACCACCGCCAGGGTTTGCGGGAGTATTTCGGCGTCAACGACCACCCGCGACGTTAACTTGGCCTTGTTCGCCCGACGCATCAGCAGTACTGCTTCCATCACCGCGGTCGCCTCGTCGAGTAGCGACGCGCCCGCCAAAGGTAGCGCGGTGAGCTCCTCGATCACCGTTTGGAAGGTCAACAGCGCTTCGAGTCGACCTTGAGAGATCTCCGGCTGATAGGGCGTGTAAGCGGTGTACCAGGCTGGGGACTCAAGCATGTTGCGCCGCAGGACCGCAGGGGTGACTGTGTCGTGATAGCCCAGCCCGATCATCTGCACTCGGGGTTCGTTTCGGTCGGCCAGCGCACGCAGATCTGCGAGAACCTTCTGTTCGCTTCGCGCTTTCGGTAGGTCGAGGGCCTGTGTACTTCGAATCTGTTCAGGTACGGCCGAATCGATCAACTCATCGAGCGTGGCGTACCCGAGCGAGTCGAGCATACGACTTGCTGCCGGCGCATTGACGCCGATGTGACGCGCCGGGAAGTCGCCATCGAGCGGGATAGCAGAGTGTAAGTGGTCTGGTAGGTAGTCGGGCACGAGGTGACTCCGGTTCAGAGGTGTCCGGACCGCACCGGACAACGAATAGGACACCTCCCCGCTCTGTCCTTGAAACCTGAGAGTCTGGGCACGCCCTACGAGCAAGCGTGCTCTACACCTTCGGTAAGTCCCGGATGTGCGACCGGTCCTGTTCTCCAGAGTTGCCTCTGCGTTGCGGTACTGGGGCCTGAGAGATTCCTGGGGAGGAAATTGCTCCTACGGCGCCTCCACGAAGGAGGTTCTCCCGCTGCGCGTCATCGGCTGATTCAGTTGTGGTGCAAACATACACAGGACCCACCGAATTGTCGCCCCCACCCCCTGAAAACCCTTGCCGGAGAGAAATCTACGTAGGGATAGACGGATGATGGCCCGTCAGGCAGCTTGCAAAAGACAGGGCATGTTGGCATTCTCAAGGTCAACGCAGATCGTGACCGCACATGATTCCTGCGCTCTCAGACACCCTTCGTGCGACGTTTGTCGCCCTCCCGTTCTTCGAGTCCGTTGTGTCGTTTCCTGATCGGCGCGCGGCTACGTCTCTCGGCCCAGTTCCGAGCAAAGGAGTCCCTCATGACCGTTGCGCGAGATGGACGGCGCCTTCTTCGCTTGGAGGTCCGCAACTCACAGACGCCAGTCGAGCGCAAGCCTTCGTGGATGAAAGCCGCGATGCGAACCAGTCCCGAGTATCGCGAACTCGCATCACTGGTCCAGCGGGAAGATCTACACACCGTTTGCCAAGAAGCAAAGTGCCCCAACATCTTCGAATGCTGGGAAGAGCGCGAGGCGACTTTCCTCATTGGCGGCGACCAGTGCACGCGTCGATGCGATTTTTGCCAGATCGCCACCGGCAAGCCAGCCCCGCTGGATCGGGATGAGCCTCGCCGTGTCGCCGAGTCCGTCCGCACTATGGGGCTGCGGTACGCCACGGTCACTGGCGTCGCTAGAGACGACCTTCCCGATGGCGGAGCCTGGCTCTACGCGGAGACTGTGCGCCAGATCCATCAGTTGTGCCCCGGTACTGGTGTCGAGTTACTTATTCCCGACTTCAACGCCAACCCCGACCAACTGAGCGAAGTGTTCGACACCGGGCCAGAAGTACTCGCGCACAATGTCGAAACCGTGGCACGAGTGTTCCGCCGAATACGCCCCGGATTCACCTACGAGCGTTCCCTGGAAGTGATTACTAGAGCACGTGAGGCCGGTCTGATCACCAAATCGAACCTCATTCTCGGCATGGGTGAGACAACAGAGGAGATCGTCCAGGCACTCGATGACCTTCGTACCGCCGGTTGCCAGTTGATCACCATCACCCAGTACCTGCGGCCGTCGTCACTCCATCATCCAGTCGAACGTTGGGTCACCCCTGACGAGTTCGCCATGCTGGGCTCAATAGCGCACGATCTCGGCTTCCTCGGTGTCATGTCCGGGCCACTGGTCCGCTCGTCCTACCGCGCAGGCCGACTTCACGCCGAAGCGACCGCCGCTTCGAACAACCCCTGACTTCCTTCTACGCTCAGCTTCACGGGAGTTTCAGATGCCCTCGTGTCCGCAGAGGTCGTCATACTCGGTGGCGAATCCTGTGGCTACGCCGCGGCGATCCGAGCCGCCGCGCTAGGCATGTCGGTAGTCCTCGGCGGAGGCCGGAGGGCTCATCGATACCAACGAACAAATTGAAGACGACCCTTCCCAACATCTAGGCCGTCGGCGACATCGTCAAGGGCCTACAACTGGCGCACCGAGGATTTCAGCCCGGATTCTTCGTGGCCGAGGTGATCGCAGGCAACATGCCCACAATCGTTGATGACAGCGCAGTCCCACGTGTTACTCACACCCGGGGATCGCATCCGTGGGACTGGCGGAGACTCTTTCCGAGAACTTCTCGCTGACAACATCAGCACACTGACCTACGATTTGGACGGGAACGGAAAGAGCCAGATCCCCAAGACATCCGGCGCGGAGGGATTGGTCGCCGACCGGAACGGAGTCGCCATAGGCGTCCACATGATCGGCGACCGTGCCGGAGAACGATCAGCGAAGCATCGATGCTGTGCAATTTCGACACCAGAGCCGCAGACGCCGCAACGTACATGCACGCTCATCCGACACAGAGTGAAGCCCTTGGAGAAGCGCTGCTCGCGATCTCCGGCAAGGTTCTTCACATACACAGTTGAACAAATCACCGCGGGATCCCCACCGTAAACGGTCTACAGGTCTTCCCCTATTTATCAAGCTTCGTTGCGGTGCGGCAGCCTACATGGACGATATGGCGGTTCCCCGCCGAGCCCAGGAAGATCGGAGTTCTCGCTTTAGGTGTCCGAACTCCTTAGGCGTGTCGACGCCGAGCACCCCGGTCACCTCACCATTGTGGCGGTAAACAGCCAACCAACGCTCTTCAAATGCGCCGGACACCAACTCAAGGACATCGCCATGCCCGGGTCGGCCCGCCATCTGGAGATGGCGTCCGTATTGGTCGGACCACACATACGGCAGCGGGTCATACGGAGGTCCGTCCATCGCATCTCGTCCACACATCTCCGCTAGCAATGAGCGCGCTGCTGTGAGGGGCATGTCGCGAGCATTGGTCCAGTGTTCGATTCTCAATGATCCGCTCCGAGAGCGATAGGAGGCCACATCTCCTGCTGCAACCACGTAGGGAACGTCGGTTCGGCACCATTCGTCTGTCAGAACTCCACTGTCGCAGGTAATTCCGGAAGTACGTAGCCACTCGACGTTGGGCTCAGCACCTACCCCCACCACGACAACATCGGCGGCGAGAATGCGCCCGTCCGACAGCTCCACGCCTGATACCCGATGCTCACCGAGAATTGCGGTAACGCTTACCTCAGTCACCAATCTGACACCGTGTTCAACATGCAGTCGACTCACTGCCTCAGCGGCGACCTGACCCAGCTGCCGGAGCAGTGGAGTCTTCTCGGATTCGACGATGGTGACGTCATTCCCAAGCGACCGAGCTGAGGATGCGACTTCCGCACCGATGAAACCGCCTCCCACGACGACGACTCGCCGAAATTGCGAGAGATCGTCGCGCAATCTATGTGCATCCTCAATGGTGCGAAGCGTGTGCACTCCCGCGACATCACGCATCCCAGAGAGCCTTCGCGCGCGAGCACCCGATGCGATGACGAGCCCGTCAAAATCGAGAGCGCGGCCGTCATCCAGAGTGAGCACTTTCGAGATCGGATCCAGGGCAACGGCCCGGATTCCCAGTATCCATTCGGCGTCGAGATCCTCACGCGCGCCGGTGTCAAGGAGCGATATATCTTTGAGATCACATTTTCCCAGGAGAACGTCTTTAGACAGGGGTGGGCGATCGTAGGGTGCTGTTGACTCGTCCCCGACAATCATGATCCGCCCCTCGAACCCTTCGGAGCGCAATGCCTCAGCCGCTCTAATTCCGGCCAACCCAGTTCCGACGATACCGACACTATTCATCGCACAGCATCCACGACTGGCGCATCGTCCGAAGCATCCATCCTTACTGACGCCTCCTCGACACAAATCATGCCATCGACGATTGCGACGGGATGAGTACGGATCGAGTGTCGCGCGGGTGGGCAATCTGGCTTGCCTGTGCGGATGTCGAATCGGGATTCATGTAGTGGACATTCGACCTCGAAATTTTCGAGCCAGCCGTCAGCCAGCGACGTGGGTTCGTGGGAGCAGGTGTCGTCAATGCAGTAGATAAGTTCCCCGATCTTGATCAGTGCCAGGGGAACCGGCAACTCTGGCTTGACAATCCGCGTAACCTTGCGAGGTACCAGGTCGGCACTCGGGCAGAGCTGAATCATTTTGCAAATCCATTCTTTACGTCGGTGGTGTCGTGACGCATCTCAAGCGACTGCAGTCCGCAGAACATCCAGCCCACCAGCTTCGGCTGCCGCACAAGACGAAGATTGTCGAGGGAATTGAACAGCATCGGAATCGCGGTGCGCATCTGCTCTCGCGCAAGATAGACGCCCAGACAGTAGTGAGCTCCAAGGGAGAACCCCATGTGGTCCTGCAAATTGGGTCGGTCGATGTCGAAAGTGTCCGGCGAGGCAAACTTGCGCTCGTCGCGGTTCGCGGACGAAGCAACTGCCAGAAGTTTCTGACCGGCCCGCATTGTCACGTCCCCGACGGTGTAGTCGACAGCGAGCTGCCGGGGAAAGGCACCAGTAGGGGTGAGCCACCGTGCAGTCTCGTCGAAGGCAGCGTCGAGCGCGGCTGGGTCGGTCAACACGCGCTCACGCAGCTCAGGCTGGTCACACAGATGCCAGACAAGTGTTGCGATCGCGTCCCACGGCTCGTTGAAGCCGCCGGAGAAGATCAGACGGACTTGAGTCGCGATCTCCTCGTCCGTAAGCGGATCATCGAGGTTGGCGTGTGCCATGGCCGAGATCAAGCTATGGTCCGGCACAGCTCTGACGCTTGCAATCTTTTCTCGAACCAGCTCTCCCACTTCTGAATAGGCTTGCTCACATCGTTGCCACACCTCGGGATCGTTCTCATGATTGGCGAGTCCCGCAATGAAGGCACCCGACCAATCGACAATCTGCGATGTCGTCACTCCGAGAAGACCAACCACTCTGACCAATGCTTGCGCCGCAAACGGCGCCGCGAAATCAGTCACGAGATCAAACTCGGGCTTCTGGATCAGCTGATCGACAAGTTCCCGTGCGTGCGACTGCAATCCTTCAGCCCAACGCTCCCGCACCGTGCGACGCTTCAACGGGCCGTCCGTGGCCATTCGCAACCGACGATGGGCTTCACCGTCGGTTCGAACTAGGGTGCCCTGTCCCATCGCCCGCTCGGCCAGTGAGTTGTCCTGATAAGCGGTAAAGATCTCGGGATGCTGATCGACGAACAGGGCGTCATCATAACGGGTGACGAGCCATACCTTCAGTTCGTTCGACCATGCCCAAGGCTCGTGATCCCTGAGCTCGCGATAGATGGGGTATGGGTTGTTGTACAGATCCTTACTGGTCAAATTCTCGGCGATCTTCGTTCGACCCTCGGCCGTCGGCATGGCGTCTCCTTGGAGTGTGAGCTGGGATACAACGAATATGGATCAGACGAAGAGAGAATGGAATACCCTGGAACCTCTCAATAGTTCGATAACTTCCACAGGTTTTCTAAGGATCTACCCAGTGTCTGTGTCTCTCCGCCAACTTCACTACTTCGTCGCGGCTGCAGAAGCCGGCACAATCTCGGGCGCAGCTGCGCGGGAACACATCTCTCAGTCGACCATCGCACTGGCGATCGGCGAACTGGAGCGAGACCTTGGAGTTCAGCTGTTCATACGACGTCAGGCTAAGGGTCTCACCATTACCCAGGCTGGCGTATCCGTCCTTGCCGATGCGCGCCCCCTACTCGCGCATGCAGGAGAGCTGGTTGCGAGCGCGCGCAGCCTCGGCGGGGAACTCACCGGAACACTGACCGTCGGGTGTTTCACAACGCTGAGTTCGTTTCTCATCGCGAGGGTTCTTACAGGGTTCGTCGCACTTCATCCCGCGGTCAAACTCGACTTCGTCGAAGGTTCTCAGGTGGAGCTCCAACAGAGTTTGCTCGACGGCAGATCCGAATTGGCTCTGTTGTACGACTACGACTTACAGCCGGGAATCCACCACGAAACTCTTTACAGGACCCGGCCTCACATACTGTTGCCGTGCGACCATCCGCTCGCCGGACGATCGCACGTCAGCCTCCGTGCCCTAGCCGACGAGCCACTGGTACTCCTGGACAATCCGCCCAGCCGGCAATACTTCACGGACGTACTCGACTCAGTCGGCATTCGACCTCTCATCCGCCACACCACCAGCAACTTCGAGACGGTGCGGTCGTTGGTCGCGAGGGGTCTTGGGTACTCCCTGCTGATCCAACAAGCGGCCTCCGGGGTTAGCCACGAAGGCATGCCACTAGTTGAATGTCCAATCGAAGAGGAAATAGACGAGGTTCGCGTGCTGATTGCGTGGCCGGATCGGGTCAAGCTCACGAAACGAGCCCGTGCGTTTACAAACTATTGCCTTCAAAATTTGACCGGCGGTACAACCCATCGAAACATTGCTGAGGACCCTTAGGGGCAAGGCGAATCTACTGAAGAGATATCTCAGATCGCCACGCGCACAAGCGAAAACTTGACTGGTTGGCGATCTGGATAGCACCACCAACTCCCACGTTTACGACGCCCTCGCCACCGACCACCACGAATTCAGCTTCGCCACCGACGTGATATTCAAAGACCTGGTCACCCGCGTCATCGATCCGGCGCCCAAAATCGATACCGGAAGCGCTCTCAGCGCTCTCGAGGCAGATCCTTTGCCCTACAGAATAATCCGCGAGGATATGACGAAAATCAACGGAACATACCGCGACGTTTCTTACCCTGGATGCACCGATTCAGCGACGCACGAACGAAACCCATATAGCCGAAATACCTTGCGGTAATGGAAAGAATGAAACTTCTTGCGGATTACATTCGGCCACAACCAAGGGTACAGATCTCAGTCGACGAATCCGCCAAGATCCCGTTCACTACGTTCACTTCCCAAAAAGAAAGGCCGCCATGTCCTTTGCCGGTTGAACGTCCACCCTATCCCCGATCCGCGACCGCAAAAGGACCAAGGACAACGCTAACTGTTCGACGTATGCCGGTTCCGCACATTCTTCCCACCAACCGATCTGGCAGAACTTGACGCCGTTGCCGCCGACAAAATCTACCGCCGACACGCGATCATCGAGCAAGTACATACGGAGCACACACCGACCTAGCTTCTCTCCCCCATCGGTCATAGTCACTGACACTTGGTGGTCGAGTCGATCGGCGACCAAAGCTCCGGAGCGCTGATCGTCGCCGAGACCAGTGAAACTGGTCCGCAAATGATCGCATGAGTTCTCAAAGCGGGCGTGCCGTTCGTGCGGGTCACAGCCGACACAGGCGAGTCCGTCGCCTGAGGATATGTCTCGAATCCCGCGGTGTGCGCACACCCTGAGAGTAGTGAATATGCAACTCGTGGTGTCGATGCGGTTGCGGGCGACCCCATGGGCCCGCTGTTGTCTTACTGGGTCAACGACGATGCCGCACAAGCTCTAAATGATCCTGCGATGAGATGCAGAACGAAGGGCTCCGGCGGCGATGCCAATAAGCTAATTCCCAGACCGTCAGCGATGCCGACTGGGGCCTTGACCCCGGAAGCTGGACACGGAGTTTGTGATTGCCCAGCGCGAGCAAGTTTGTGCGGTTTCGTAGTCGGCAGGGCTGAGGTAGTCGCAGTACGAGTGCCGACGCAGGGTGTTGGAGCGGGTGATCTACCGACACACTGCCAGCCTCATTGCCCGAGGCGATTCCCAGTAGGGCTGCGCCGTGCAGGGCGCCCGTTTGAGTGTCGCGTTGAACGACTCGGCCAGGGAATTATCTGCGCTCGCGCCCACCGCTCCCGTGGACTACACGACGCCCAAATTCGAACAGACCATCGCGAAACCCTATGGAGTGTAATCACTTCCGTGACCAGCGCGGAAAGCTGCACCGGCAACGCTGTCAAGGTCAGAGCTGCGACACCTAAGGTTTTTCGACGAGTTGGGTGCGCATATGGTCTTCGATCGACCAGCCCACCAGGCGGCGGGAGAAGCAGTCGATCACCGCAGCCAAATACGAGAACTCACTTTCCCGTGATGAAATCACGGTTGAGCAGGTCCACCAGACGCAGTGTCGGCTGGTTCGCCGATGGTGGTGCGATGTTTTCCGCGTAGCCGCAGGCCCTGGATGTTGTTCTCGCGCATTATCCTTGCGATCCGTTTGTGATTGACCCGTGAACCCGCGGGTTGTCTGTCGTTGACCTCCGCGGTGATCCGCAGGCCGCCCGTAGGTCTCGTCCACCGTGGGGACCACGCGGGTCTTCGCGGCGAGTTCAGCGTACGCGCCGACCCCGGCGGCTCGTTTCTCGGCAGCGTTGATCCATGCGTAGTACGACGAGCGAGAGATATCGATGACCCGGACATAACCGCTTCAACGGGTGGTCGTCGCAGTGGTCTGCAACGACCGGCACAATGGCGTGTGCGGTCGCCCTGCTCATGATCGACGGCGAGTTCGACCTCTCCGAGTTGGAAGCAATCACCACGTTGGTCTGCGGCCGGTAGTGCCCGGTCCGCTCGTGCTTGATGCCAGGACCGATGGTCTGTGCGAATAGCATTGAACGGTTACAGAATCCGTTGTCGTTCAACAGAGTGCAATTGTGACCTCATGGGCCGCGAAGTAGGCTTTGGCACGTTCGAAGAACCCCGAGTCGGTTTCATTGCGTTAATCGCCGAGGATCTCTCGCGACCGAATTCGCGATGCCCACCGCCTTCGGGGATACGGTCGAGCTTGGTGATGTCGATGTGGATCAGATCCCCCGGAGCAGAGTGCTGCAGAGTGCCCCTAGCGGCGCGGTTGCTGGCGTCGTACCGCGAGTCCGGTGTTCTGATCGAGGTGGCGCAGCAGCTGCATCTTGTGTCGGCGTAAGACATCCGAGACGGTGCTGTGGTGTGCCGTTAGCCGGTGGAAGGCGATGCTGTGTGGTCCCCAGCGACGGAGTAAGCGCAGGTTGATGATTCGGCGTTCGTGCAGGTCGGTGTCCTGCCCGACTGCTACACGGTCGGCCATCGCCGCCGGGCCGCCAATGCGGTATCGGTCGGCCCACCTCTTGGCGGTGGTCGGTGGCACCTGGAATCGTTCGGCGATGCGGCGGATCGACCGTCGGTCGGCGTCGATCGAAGTCGCGAATTTCAATCGCCCCTTAGGGGTCAGCAGGCATTGGCGTGTTGCACGAGGGCCTCTCGGTTGTCGGTGCAGTTGTGGTATCCACACCGATACCGGAGGTCCTCACCTACTGACGTTGCAGTACTAGTTGAAGCCGACCATGTTCAGATCGTTGCCCCTGGTCTCCTTCATAAGAGCCGTGGCAATGATCGTGAAAACACACAGCACGATGATGTAGGCGCTGATCAGCCAGTACAGCCCTAACTGGATGAACTGTGCATTGAGGTATGGGGCGCTGCCACCGAAGACCGCAGCGGACAGTGAATAGGCGAACCCAATGCCGGCGGTGCGCATCTTGGTGGGGAAGGCCTCAGACATGAACGAGGACAGGATCGACCCCGCTGCGGCGACAAGGGTCATGGCGACGAGCGAGGACACGAACAACGTCCACGGGCGATCATCGATCATGCCCATGAGGAAGGGAGTTGTTGCGATGGTGCCGACCGCGAAGATGAAGATCAGCGGGCGGCGCCCGATATGGTCAGACAGCAGGCCCCACAGTGGCAGGGTACATAGCGAGATTAGCTGGCTGCCGAAGATCGCCCAGAAGGCGTCGCCAGAATCCATGCCGCGTTGGGTGATTGCGAATGTGGAAGCGTACGAACTCCAGGTGTAGTGGGCCACCGCGATACCCGAACACATGGCCACCACGAGGGTGATCGCTCGAGCCATACGACCGCGGGAGAACGTGGTCCCCGGACCAGGCGTGGCACCGGCCCCCGCAGCGGCAGCCTCGGCGGTAGAGAACACCTCGGACTCCTCCATGCCGGAGCGCAGGTACAGCACGAACAGAGCGAACACGGCGCCCAGCAGGAACGGTATTCGCCAGCCCCAGCCGCCCACAGCCGTCTCGGATAGTATCGCGCTGATGCCGCCGCCAATTCCGTAGGCGATCACGGTGCCGCCCATGATTGCAACGAACACCAGACTTCCCCACATGCCACGTCTGTGCGGAGGGGCGATCTCGGCGACGTAGCTGTACGCCGTGGCCGACTCGCCACCGTGAGCGAAGCCCTGGACCATGCGGCACAGCAACAAAAGCGCCGAGGCGGTGATGCCGATCGTGTCGTAGGTGGGCAGCAGGCCGATCATCAGGCTGGCCGCGGCCATCATCAACATGGTGACAATCAGGACGTACTTGCGCCCCTTGACGTCGGCGATGCGACCGAAGACGATGCCGCCGAGCGGGCGCATGAGGAAACCGACCGCGAAGACTGCGAACGTGACGAGCAGGGCCGAGACGGGGTCGTCATTGTTGAACATCGCGGCGGCGATGAACGGTGCGAACACCGCGTAGGTGGTCCACTCGTACCACTCGAACAACTGGCCGGTGGTGCTGGCGGCCAGCGACCTGACGGCGCCGGGGCTTCTGGTCGTCGTCACGGGCGTGGCGGCCCGCGCTGAGCCTTCTGGACGGACTGTGGCGTCAGCCATATCGATTTCCTTTTTGGGTGAGGTGTGGCAATGGTTCTGGATACGAGAGACGGGTCAGGAGCGTCGGCGTCGCGGAGTTCATAGTCACCGCTGCCCGAACCAGGATGTGGTGTCGATCGTCGTCAGGATTACATCGGGCGTCGCCCTGTTGACCGGGTTGCAAGCTGTCGATGGACTAGCTCAGCTCACCGCTGTAGACGGACGTCGACATAGTGGAGGGGAAGGGCTGCCTCGCTGCAGTCACGTTCGGTGTCGTGCAGTCTCAGATCCCATGTGTAGGAGCCATCGCCAATTGGCGGGATTGCGCGACCAACCGATCCTCGGAATCCCAAACCTCGGCGTCCTGCTCCAGCAAGCCGCCCGCGAAGTTCCGCGTCGAAAGGCGTATACGCAGCCGTCCAGGCGCCGGAAGCACTCGCACATGAACGGTAAGTTCGAGAGTTGGGCACCAGCCCGGCAGTCCGAAATCGACCGTAACCGGCGGCAGCGCATCCACCGCAAACAGCAGCGATAGCGGATCCGATTCCCGACCATCGGCCAACCGCAGCCAGCCTTGGATGATGCCTCGACCGGAAGGAACTCCCGTCATCCAGCCCGAGCAGTCCGGATCGAGATCGATTTCGGTCCGATCCATCGCCGCCCGCTGGGTGACGATTGCGGCGCCGTCCGCGCGCCTGCATTCCCCGGGCGGTGGCATCTTCGGCGGTATGGCGGCGGTGTGAGCTTGGCCGTTGAGCGAGCTGTGGTTGCCGTATGTGCCAAGAATGCGGACGCGTTCGCGCAGTTTGCCGGTGACCTCGTCGAACTGAAGGAGGGAAGCCGTACCGGTAGAGAGCATCCGTCCCCGCTTCAGTACCTCCGTACGGACCGAGGCCGCACCGACCCGGCACGCCGACAGATAGTGCGCCGTGACTGTGAAAGGGGAAACGCCGCCGAGTTCCGCACCGAGTGCGCGGGCGGCGACTGCAAGCGCCAGACCTCCGTTGATACCTCCCCCCAACCGCCAGTCTTCGAGAAGTTCGGCGCGGTATTCGCCCGATCCGAGTGAGGTGACCATGGTGCCTCGGTCGAACTCGCTGTCTGCCCACGCGCCCAGCTCGCGTGCCCGATCGTCAACGGTCATGTGCGACTTCTTTCCTACTGGTTGCGGTAAGGCAGGCTGGATTCACTGAAACCCGGAAAACCGCACTTCTCTGGTCTGTCAGATGCCACAGCGCTAACGAAATCTGGTGCAGGACAAATAACGCGTTGGGTGATGCTGGCGCCGATTCGACGCAGCGGGTTGCCTGGACAACCGATACTCCGAGGCTCTCACCTCGCAGCGTCGGACCGACCGTAGACGGTATGGACTGCACCTGCAGCGATCACTCCACCGTCGACGGTGAACTCGGAGCCGGACATGTACTGGGAATGGGATGAGCACAAAAACGCGACTAGCGGTGCGACGTCCTCTGCTTGCCCAAGCCGTCCCAACGGGGTGGCCCTCACATAGTTCTGACGGCTTTCCTCCGACATACCGGCTGCGAAATCGGTTTCAATGACACCGGGGTGGATCGAATTGACGCGGATACCGCTTGGACTCAGTTCAAGTGCCGCGATCTTTGTAAGCCCCGTCATCGCCCATTTCGACATCGAGTAGCTCGCCGAGGGCCACGCTGTCTGACCGGTTATCGACGCTATGTTAACGATCGAGCCAGACCCCTGCTTCTTCATAACAGGGGAAACGGCATTGATTCCCAAAGTTGCACCAAAAACATTCACTTGCATGACCCGATTGAATGTGTCGAGATCAAGTTCGTCCAACCGTGCCGTCGCGCTGATTCCAGCATTGTTGACCAGAGCGTCGAGTCGTCCGGTTTGCTGCAACGTATGTTCTACAACTTGGGCCCAACCCTGCGCGTCGGTGACGTCGAGCCGAACAAAGCTCGCCTTGCCTCCCCCCGAGACGATCTTCGCCGCAACGTCTCGTCCCTGATCCTCCAAAACATCAGTGATCACGACATGCGCGCCCGAAGCGGCAATAAGTTCCGCCGCGAGTGCTCCTTGACCGCGAGCCGCCCCGGTGATGATGATGCTGGCTTCGTTCAGTCCTGGAAACTGGTCTGACATACCGATCTCCTTACTTTGTACTTTTCACGGATAAGCGATCGAGTGGAGCCCCCTCGAATTGATCGGGGGACGGGTAAGACCGGAATAATGAAATGTCGCACTGAGCTTTTGGGCGCCGTCCACCTTCTGCAAATCTTCAAGCACAAGATCGGAAGGCGCACCCAGACTTTGACATCCTACTCAGTATGCTGTCAATAGTCTCATGCCTAGAACCGACGACATCGGGAGGTGACCGCATGTTCCCGGTCTGTGCGCCCACGAAGACGAAGTGCGCGAGATGTTATGAGATGCCCTACCCAGTCGCTGCCTTTCGCGTGAGCCTCGGGGTTTGCCCGAAGCTGGCGATCCGCGAAGCCCTCAGCCCGAACGTCGCCATCGCCAAGAGACGGTCAGGGGCATCCCGACCATCGCGGCCCGCCGCGCGCGCCTACGGGGCGACAAAGCTCGGCGGACAGAACACCCTCACAGCATCCGCGCCACGGGCGATTCGACGCGCTCGGCCTCGGCTTGAGTCCCGTCGGGATGGCCGGCTACTCCGGCGGCGGAATGGCGACGGCGATGGCCGCGGCGATCGCCCCGATCTTCGCTCGCCGAACTCGAGCTCGCGGGCAGCGCCTAGGGCGGCGCTCCGATGAACATCGACAAGATGGCCAAGGCCCTGGGCCAGCAATACATCCGGCATTCGGGCTGGCTATGGCCGCGGCGCTCGGCCTCGACGTGAATATCCGGACGGTATGCCGATCACGAGTCAGCTCAATAGTGCCGGGCAGGAGCTGCGTGATCAGATCGCGAATGACGCCGCCAACACGACCATGTTTCTGCGGCGCCGGCCGATCCCTCGCCGATGTCGCGGATCCTGATGTCGGCATGGCGCTGCTCGACAGCGCGGACATTGCGGCCGCATTCACCGACAACAGCGTCGAAGACGTTTCTTCGGTGCCCAATGCCACTGTGTACGAGTGGCATTCGAAGAACCGATGTCTTTGATCCCGGTCGAGGCGATCGACTCGGCAATGGCGCTGTACCGCGAAGCCGTGGTGCCGGTCACTTCCGATGTTGTCTCCGCACCTGACCACCTGTCGGCGGCGGTGATCCGCCTACCCGGCGCGCTCAAGTTCCTCGACGTTCTTCAGTTTCCCTACGCCGTTGGCCCTCAGGTCCCTCCACCTCCCGCCGCTTGATCTCACTAAGACACTCGAGCGCGGCTTTGCGTATAGGCTGATCCACCTTCAGCTTGTCCCCAACGATCTGGTCGGATGCCTCATCCGAAGCGGGTTCACTCTCTACGACCTTGTGCTCCGCGCTACGAAGGTAAGAGCAGGGCATATCGACACACACCTGTTGTTGTCGGTAATTATCTCTCGCACGCCAGTCCTCGGCGAGAGCAGCGAGAACATTGACACCACCAAGACGGATGGTGACCTTGTCGTCAGCGAGTTGCTCGTCCCGCTCCAGTGCGAGATTCTTTTGAGCCGCATCTACTTCGTCTGTGTGTTTCTGAACCTCGTGGGCATGTTTGTCGAGTTCCTGTTGATGCGCGTCCTCGGTTGACTTCTGCCGGCAGTGCCCCACCAGCAGCGCCGCAACCCACCAATCGCTCCGAGGCTGAATGCCGTGGACCGAGTGATATCGAGAAGCTCGGCGCTTTCCACAGATGCGACAGACTCACCGTCCAACGTGAGTAGCTCGGCTTGCCACTTCCACGGAGGCCAACAGGGTCTTCAAATCACCGGCATCGACCCACAACGTTTCGACGTGAGGCCTCGTTCGGCGCAGGTCAGATTGGGGAGGTGGGTTCAATCGGCGGTGGGGACTGACCACGCGGGCCCACCCCGCCCCTCCAGGAGGGGGCCGATCGTTAGATTCTTTTCTTCGAAATGCCGGAGTGAGGGCGGGTTACCGGCTCATGCTGCGCGTCCGATCTGCAGATTGAGCCAGTCCGAGATCCACTGGATCGCGTTGCGGCCAGCGTTGTCGACGACGAGAGAGTTGTAGTTCTGGTGTGCCCCGGAGGCGAAGAAGGACGCTGCGTCGAGCCCCTCCCCTATTAAGGATGCAAGGTCGTTAGCACCTTGTGCACTGGCCATGGCGGTCAACGAATTAGCCAGTGCTGAGAGTTCCAGATTCTGTGGCTGAGCGGAATCGGTGGTCGCGGCCGTCGAGGCCTGCTTGCCGAGCAATGTCGGATCAGTCTTCGTAGCTTTGCCGGCGAGCATGTTGACCGCGACCGTGGCGAGTTCGAGTCCGACTGGGACGAGTCCGGTCATGGCGGCTCCGGCCCCGAGCGGGTCGGGGAGCTGTCCTGGCGGTGGGAGCAGCTTCTCGACTGCGGTCCAAGCGATTTCCTGCACCCGGCCGACGAGGTTTGCCAGGTTGATGATGTCGACTCCTCCCAGGATCGACGCGACGAGCGCCGCGACCTTTGAGTAGCCGGACGGATCCGGGATTGCCGACAGAATCTGTGAGACCCATTTCAGATCGATACCCGCGGCCATCTTCACCAATGGGGAGAACTGGTTGTTCAGCTCCCCTGCGACCTTGTGGGCACCGTGGGCGTCGAGCGCGGCGACCTTCTGCGGAAGAAGGTTCAGGTTCGCCAGGATCGCAGGCATATCCAGGGAGGTGAAGCCGGCGGCGACGCCCAGGACTTGGTTGACGACCACTGTGGGTTTGAGTAAGGAGAGGACTCCGGAGGCAGATCCGAGGACGTCACTCGGTGTCGTGGCGAGCGGGGCGATCTGACTGTCGAGGGTGCCAGCAGCGGTCGACAGGGAGGTCAGGTCCGGAGATGAAGCCGGCAGCGTCGTGAAGCCCTTGCTGGCGAGCGTGCTCGCGGTGTCGGCGATCGCGGTCACTGTCGAGAGCGCACTGCTGAGATCAGATTCTCCGGCCTTGTCTAGAACGTAGCCGGCATTATTTTCGGCTGTTCCGGCGGGAGCTGCAGCGAGCTGCCCGTTCGCCGCAGGATTGGCGGCACCGGAGCCGAGTAGTTCCGCGAGCGGACTGATGGTGTTCGCCAGAGTTGTCGCGCTGGAGGCGACCTTCTCGAGGTCGACTGTGCCGTCCGTCTTCGAGAGTTCACTGGTCAGATTGCCAGTGGCTGTGGCGAGGCTGGGAAGGTCGGCTTGGGAGAAATCCGACGCCAGCGCGGTGGCCAGGTGTGAATTGTCGCCTACCTGGCCGTCAACTCCAGCACTCGGAGCTTTGGTGAGCACTGAACCCAGCGATCCGAGCAGCGGGCTCGAACCTTTTTGGATCGAGCAGTAAAGGTCCTTCGGATCGCAGATCGACGCGACCCGGCCCGACAGCTTCCCCATGCCCTGCGGCCGCGGATCGGCGATCCCCTTTCCTGACGGCTTCGGGCCGATGACTGCTTCGCCGTTCGTTCCGGAACCGGGATCGGCGAGAAGCCCGACCGCGAGGACTTGCTCTGCCTTGAGGGGGCCGGAGCCGTTGCCGATTTCAGAGGCAAGATCACCTGCGATGTCCGCGCCCTGGGAATAGCCGGTGATGGTGAATTTGGTGTCGGAGCATTTCGTTGCGATCTCGGCGATCACGTCCTTCGCCCTCGTCAAACCATCAGATTTGCTGTCTGCGTAGGTTTTTCCGTTGTCGAAGGCTCGGGCCATGTACGGCAGAGCGTGGACCTGTGCCGCGCTACCGTTCGTGTCCGCGATGCTGTGGGCGATCGGTTTGAGCATACCGACCGGGATCGAGGGATCGGCGTCTTCTGCGGTTTCCCAGGTTCCGGGGATGAACAGGTTGAAAGTCTTCGAGCATCCGTTTGATTGGGCGGCCGCGATGCGCGGCGACATCAAAGCGATGGAGGCTGCGACGACTGTTGCCGTCATCAGCATGCATGCCGGACGGTGGATGGTCGAACCTAGGAACGGCATGAGAACCTTTCTCTACCAGGGAACACGACGTACCTGTCCGCGCGCGGGCAGGCCTGACGCGCCCGATTTCAGGTGAGGGCCGCTATGGTGCTGGACGTATTCACTCCGATCAATGCGCCCTGTGAAGAACTGAGCTGTGCGAGGGCCGGGTGATCCTGCGTCTAGCGCGCATCCACGCCCGAGTCGCCGTTCCTGCGAGCTGAGGTGTCCAGTGGAGGCATGTCCGGTGGGCGTTCCCAGCAGCGCTGGGTAAAGATGGATGGGTGAATGCTCCAGCCGAACTGCCCGCCGACTACGCCCAGCTTCTCGACCATCTCAAGTCGCAAGTTCGGCAAGCGCGAGTTCGCGCCACCCGAATCGTCAACACCGAACTACTCAGCCTGTATTGGGATATAGGGCACGCGATCGTGCAGCGTCAAGAAGCCGAGGGCTGGGGTTCAAAGGTGATCGACAGGCTCGCCGTCGATCTTCGATCGGCCTTTCCCGACATGCGTGGGTTGTCGCGGACCAATCTGAAGTACATGCGGCAGATGGCGAGCATCTGGGGGCGCGATGCAATTGGCCAACAACCTGTTGGCCAATTGCCGTGGGGTCATGTGACGGTATTGCTCGACAAGCTGGATAACCAGTCCGACCGCAACTGGTATGCATCAACGGCTGCTGAACACGGGTGGTCGCGCAATGTGCTGCAAAATCAGATCAACAGCGGTTTACGGCGCAGAATCGGTGCGGCACCGTCGAATTTTCAGGACCATCTTCCGGCCGAGGATTCCGATCTCGCTCAGCAATTGGTGCGTGACCCGTACGTCTTCGATTTTCTCGACATCACCGAACGTGTCGCGGAGCGGGAGCTGGAGTCCGCGCTGATGCGTCGGCTGGAGCAGTTCCTCCTCGAACTGGGACACGGGTTCGCTTTTGTTGGACGCCAGTACCATTTCGAGGTCGGTGATCAGGATTTCTACATCGACTTGCTGTTCTTCAACTGGGTGCAAGCGAGGTTCGTCGTCGTCGAGTTGAAGGTAGGCAGGTTTGAGCCGGAGTATGTCGGGAAG
>Ga0154000_1000100_pt1 | contig 24379 bp, 19 predicted proteins | sample TSNC084MetaG_FD_104674 | JGI IMG/M metagenome (GOLD analysis project Ga0154000, IMG submission 104674) | Attine ant fungus gardens microbial communities from North Carolina, USA - TSNC084 MetaG | ecosystem: Host-associated > Fungi > Mycelium > Unclassified | place: USA: North Carolina, Lumber... | reverse complement strand
TTCCTTGAGGATTCCATTCAGGAAAGTAGACATATATTTTTTCATCTTCTCTGTCCCTCCTTATTGTAAACCCATTACGTCATAGGCAAAATACAGGCCTGCGTTAACCGCACCGGTAACTGCCTTCGTAGTAATGGTCGCCGAACTGATGGCATCGATTTCATTGGCTGCCGTTTTGCCGCTCTTCGTGTAGGCAATCTTATTGGAAGTAATGTCCGCAAACTGTTCTTTGAATTTATCCTTCGTACAGTTCTCTCCAAGCCCCGGAGTCTCCTTGTGCGAAATAACTTCCATGCCTGTTAAAGTTCCCTCTGTGGTTACGCCAATCGCCAGCACAATATCACCTGCATAGCCATTGGAGGTAGTAATATTCATTACAATGCCAACCACTTCGCTGGAAGTATCCTTTGCCGCAAGTACCTCATTAATGGTAATTCCCTCAAAGCCGTTTGCCGCAAGGTCTGCCTGTGATTTCTCCACAAGCCCGGTCAAATCCGCATCCTCTTCGAAGACCGCGTCCTTAAATACAGCGGCATAAGCATCCTGTTTCTTCTTCTGGTTCTGTTCTGCAATCGGATCCCTCGTAATCTCATTGGTCATTCCCAGCAGCGTACTTAGAATCAGCGCAATTACACACAGAATCATTGCATTTTTAATAATGTTACTTTTCTGCATTTATTTCCCCTCCCTTCCAAATGCCTTGGGAAGCGTAATCTTCTCAAGCAAAGGAACCAGCAGGTTACAGAAGATAATAGCGAAAGAGACACCTTCCGACATGTTGCTGAAGCTGCGGATAATTCCCGTCAATACACCCAGAAGTACCGCATACAGGATCCGCCCCTTAAAGGTAATCGGACTGGTCACATAATCGGTCGCCATAAAGAATGCGCCCAGCATCAAACCACCGCCGCACAGCTCTGCCGCAACGAAGCTCATATCCAATCCATGTCCGCCAAAGAGAAGCATAAACACGGCAAAGCTGCCAATATAGATCACCGGAATATCCCATGTGATCACCTTACGGAACAGCAGGTAAATACCTCCTGCCAACAGCAGAAGGGCCGAGGTTTCTCCGATCGTACCGGAAGTAAAACCAAAGAACATATCCGCAAGATTCACGCTTTCGCCCGCCTTTAGCAACGCCAGAGGAGTAGCCTCCGTCACGCCGTCCAGGCTGGGGAAATTGGTCATAATGCTCGCAAAAGCAATCAGCAAAAAGCAGCGGGCCGCCAGTGCCGGGTTCATAAAGTTCTGTCCGATTCCTCCATAAAGCTGCTTCACAACAATAATTGCAAAAGCTCCGCCGATGATCGGAATCCAAATCGGTACTTCAGGAGGCAGGTTCATTCCTATCAGAAGACCTGTCAGGACGGCACTGTAATCTCCTACGGTCACCGTCTTCTTCATCGCCTTCTGCCATATGTACTCAGCCACTACACAAGCAGCAATGGAAGTCAATACTAATATTCCTGCATAAATTCCAAACTGGTAAATTCCCCAGACCGTTGCCGGAATCAGCGCCAGAATCACATCCAGCATTAAATTGCTGGTGGTTTCTTTGCTGACTGCGTGGGGATTTGTGGATACGTTTAGTAATTTGCTCACTTCGTATCTCCTCCTTTCGCTTCCTCCTCGGTCTTCGTTACCGGTCCCTCTGTCTTCGCCGTGGCATCTTTCTCGGCTTTGGCCTTCGCCTCTGCCTCAGCCTTTGCTGCCTGTGCCGCCGCCTGCGCCTTTCGGCGCGCCGCCATAACGCTCTGGCGGGTCTGCTTAAAGGACTGAGTCAGACGAAGCTTAGCCGGACAGACATATGCGCAGGCACCGCACTCGAAGCACTCCATCCCGTCCAGCTTCTCAAAAGAAGCGTCGTCGCCCCGGCTGGAGAACTCATAAAGCTTCTGCGGTACCAGGCGGCTGGGACAAGCCCCGACACAACGTCCGCAGCGAATGCAGTTCGTGCTGGGATATTCCGCCACCACATCTTTCGAAAAACATAACAGCGCCGAAGAAATCTTCGTCACCGGAACCTCCAGCGTGGTCTGGGCTACTCCCATCATAGGGCCGCCGGAAAGCACCTTCTCCGGCTCACATTTAAAGCCTTCCGCGTATTCCAGCAGCTCGCTGTAGAGGGTACCTGTCTTAACTGCCAGGTTCCGCGGTTTATTCACCGCATCTCCCGTCACCGTTACAATACGGCGGAACAAGGGGGTGGACTCACACACCGCCCGGTATATGGCAATAACCGTATCACAGTTATTTACAATACAGCCTACATCTGCCGGAAGCATGGAAGAATTAATCTTCCGTCCCGTACAGGCATAAATCAACTGACGCTCCGATCCCTGGGGATATTTCGTCTTTAATACCTGCACCTTCACACGGGGTTCATCCTTCACCTTCACCTGCATCAAAGCAATGGCATCCGGCTTATTATCTTCTATTGCAATTACACCCTGCGCATTCGGGAACAGGCTGACCACTACCTTCAGCCCACCGATTATGCGTTCCGGATCCTCCAGCATCATCCGATAATCCGAAGTCAGATAGGGCTCGCACTCCGCGCAGTTCGCAATGATATACTCAATGGCATTATCATCCCTGGGCGTGACTTTCACATGAGTAGGAAAACCAGCGCCGCCCATGCCGACAATCCCGGCATCCTTAATGGCCTCCCGGATCTCTTGCTTCGTCATCTGCGTATAGTCCCTTGCCTCTCCCACTCCGGGTGCCGGCGTATACTGTCCGTCATTTTCAATTACAATTGATTCTACCATAGCACTTGCCGGCGTCAGCCGCGGCTCAATGGCTTTTACAGTTCCGGATACGGAGCTGCAAATATGGGCAGAAATAAATCCGGTTGCTTCGGCAATACGCTGTCCCATCAAAACCTTATCGCCTACTGCGACAATCGGCTTGGACGGTGCACCCAGATGCTGCTGTGCCATAGGAAATACTAGATCGCCCTTTGGCAAGACCGTCAAGGTCGGCAGATCCTTCGACAGTCCTTTCCCGTCATATGGATGAACACCGCCTTTAAATGTTCCTGTTCCAGTACTCATCTTTTACCCCTTTCCCGGTATTTTCCCTCCTCCAACCTTAACGAAAATACCTCTTATAGACATCGTATCTATAATAATATAATCTATAACCTTTGACAAGTATTGTTTGAAAAATATCAAACAGATTTTTAAAGAAAAAAACTACAATCTGCATGCTTCCGGTTCCATAATCGTTCCCGTCAGCGCACTGGCGGCTGCCGTAGCCGGTGAAGCCAGATAGATCTCTACCTTCGAGGTTCCCATCCGGCCCAGAAAATTCCGGTTATTGGTCGCCACTACCCGTTCTCCGTCGGAAAGAATCCCCCCAGTCCGTCCGCAGCACAGGCCGCAGCCCGGATGGGTAATAACCGCTCCTGCCTTCGACAGAATCTCCATGGTGCCGTTCCCCACTGCCTGCTGATAAATCAGCCGGCTGGCCGGGGTCACGATGAGCTTCACATAAGGCGCCACCCGTTTTCCCTTTAATATAGAAGCGGCCATCATCAGATCCTCCAGGCGTCCATTGGTACAAGAGCCGATAAATACCTGGTCAATCTTTGTTCCGGCCAGTTTACTCACCGGTTCAATGTGGTCTACCTGGGAAGGACATGCCAGTACCGGCACCAGTTCCTCTGCCTGATAACGGATTTCGCGGCAATAGGCGGCATCTGCATCTCCCACCAGCCCCCGTTCGGCATCCGTCAGAGAGATTCCGCAATACTCCTCCGTTTTCTCATCCGGGGTAAACAGGGCACATTTTGCACCGCACTCCACTGCCATATTCGCCATGGTCATACGGCTGGAAACACTCATAGCCTCCACCGTATCCCCTGCAAACTCTAATGCCCGGTAGGTGGCGCCATCCGCTCCCAAATCCCCGATCAGGCGCAGAATCATGTCCTTAGAAGTCACATTGGAAGGCAGCGTCCCTTCGATCACGACCCGGATGGTCTCCGGTACTTTAATCCACATCGTTCCCGTTCCCAGGATGCTGGCCATCTCCGTATAACCGATTCCGGAGGAAAAGGCCCCGACGCAGCCATAGGTCGTGGTATGGCTGTCTGTGCCGAATACCACGTTGCCCGGCTTTACATAACCCGCCTCTGTCATCAGCTGGTGGCAGATTCCGTCAGAACGGTGCACATTGTTCATACCATATTTCTCTGCGAAAGCATCTCCGATGCGGAAATGTCTGGTGTCCTCCACCTGACTGGCCGGTACCAGATGATCGTAAATCAGCACCGCCTTATCCGGATCCCAGATCTTGGTAAACCCCATCTCTTCGAACTTCTCTGCCACAAAAGGAATAAAAATATCATGAATCATCACCCGGTCCACTTGAACGGTCACAATATCTCCAGGCTTCACCGTATCCATACCCGTATTCCGGGCAATGATCTTCTCAATAATCGTCTGTCCCATATTCCCTCCTAGTCAAGGCCATTGCGGCGGCGCATCGCCTTTACCAGACCGCCTGCATTAATAATATCCCGCAGATTCTGTGGAAGAGAGGCGATCCGATATTCCTTCCCCTGATGCAGAATTGCCCTGCCCAGTTCAACCTGAACCTCATCCCCTTCCGACACGGCATCCCGTAATGTCGGATTCTCTACCAGCAAAAGTCCATTGTTGATCGCATTCCGGAAAAAGATCCGGGCAAAGGACTTCGCAATGACGCAGCGGATACCTAAAGCCTTAATAATCTCCGGCGCCTGCTCTCTGGAAGAGCCGCAGCCAAAATTCTTCCCGGCCACGATAACATCACCGGGGCGAATCTGTGCTGCCAGTTCCGGACACAGCGGGGAAAATGCATATTGTTTCATATCATCAATGGTTTTTAATGCCAGATATTCGGTGGGAATGATGATATCGGTGTCAATATCATCGCCCAGTACCCAGACTCTGGCGGTAAAAGTCTCTGCCATATCGCTATTCTCCTTGTAATTGCCCTGTCTAAGCCTTTAGCCGGTCTGCCGTCATGATCTCCCCTGCCGCCGCGCTGGCGGTGACGGTGGCTGCCGAAGCCAGATATACCTTCGAGTCCGGATGTCCTGCACGTCCCTTAAAGTTCCTGGTGCCGGTGCTGATCAGTACCTCACCGGCACCGATTACGCCCTGGCAGCTTCCCCAGCAGACACTGCAGTTCGGATTCATTACAATGGCTCCTGCCTCCATAAAGATCCCAATCAGTCCCTCCGCCAGTGCCGCTTCGTATACCTCCTGGCTGGCCGGTACTACCAAAAAACGTACGTGGGGATGGACTTTCCGTCCCTTCAGAATCATAGCTCCGACCCGCAGATCCGAAAGCCGTCCATTATTGCAGGAGCCCAGAAATGCCTCGTCAATTTTCACGCCCAGAGCTTCCTCCGCCGGAACCACAGCGTCCACGAAATCCGGTTTAGCCACAATAGAAACAATCTGGCATAAGTCAAAAGTATATTCTTCCGTAAACACTGCATCTGCATCACTCTGCACCGATACCTTCGGTTCCCGGCCTCTTGCCTTTAAATACTCCATCGCAATCTCATCTACCTCCATCAAAGCCGTCTTAGCGCCGGCCTCCACACACAGATTGCAGATCGCAATGCGGTCGTCCATCGCCAGGCTCTTCATGCCCTCCCCAACGAACTCCATCACTTTATAGTTCGCGCCATTGGCGCCGATTTTTCCGATAATCGTCAAGATCAGATCTCTGGCATAAACGCCCTCCGGCAGTTTTCCTTTCAGGTTAAACCGGATCGTCTCCGGCACCAGGAGCCAGGATTTCCCTGTAACCATCGCATAGAGATAATCCGTGCACCCTACGCCGGTTCCGAAGGCCCCCAGCGCTCCGTATGTACAGGTATGGCTATCCGCTCCGAAGATCAGCTCTCCCGGGCGCACATAGTTCTCCATCATGATTTGATGGCAGACTCCCTTGCCCTCCCAGAAGTCAATCTCATGCGCTCTGGCAAAATCCCGCATCTTCTTATGGGAAGCGGCTGTCTTAGGGCTGTCTGCCGGAATATTGTGGTCGATAATCCAGACCAGCTTCCGAATATCCGCAATCCGCGGATGTTTAAGCTTCTGATGATACATATCAATGGTCAAATGGGTCGTTCCATCGTTGCTCATCAGGCGATCCAGCTCTACCGTATGGATATCGCCGGCCCGGACACTTTCCACACCGGCAGCGGATGCAATGATTTTCTCTGCCATTGTCATTCCCATGATCCTTCCTCCTCCTGATTCAGGGAAGCAATCAGGCCGCCCTGGTTCAATATACTCTGCATTTTCTCCGGAAGTCTGGTGCAGTCATATGTCTTGCCTTCTGCCACGGCAATTCCGTCACTCATCGACAACGTCATTTCCTGTCCTTCCTCCACGCCGTCATAGAGATCTTTGCAGACAATAACCGGAAGTCCAATATTAATGGCATTCCGATAGAATATCCTGGCAAAAGACTTTGCCACGACCGCCTCTACTCCCAGAGCCTTCAGCACACTGGGAGCCTGCTCTCTGGACGAACCACAGCCAAAGTTCTCGCCGCCCACCACGAAATCTCCCGGCATTACCCGCTCCGGAAAAGTGGGATCCAGCGATTCAAAGGTATGAGACTTCATCTCTTCAATCGTCGGAAGCAGCAGATACTGGGACGCAATGATCTGATCCGTATCCAGATCGTTATGGAATCTAAATATCCTCCCCATTGAAAAAAACCTCCTCTGCAAATATTACTGGCATCATATCATATCCCTTGCCAGAAGAATGTATCATATGTTACAATCTAAGTAAATTTTGATTATCGAAAGGAAGAATAGGAATGAACTATGATTTCTTAAGCGTACCCAAAGGATTCTTAAGTTGGGCCGAAAATTTGAGCACCAGAAAGACCTTTCTGCCCCAAGAAATGATTTATCAGGAGATGGATCAAGCCCGCCAGTTCTATTGCCTGATCTCCGGCAGCGTTCAGATCTTTCTTACCTCCAATATTGGAATAGAGAAAACCCTGGCTACTTATCACAGTCCGGCCCTTTTCGGCGAAGCTGCCTTCTTTGACGGTTTTCCCCGGACCACCTCTGCCAGAGCCTTGTCCCTCTCCCAGGTAGCCGTCATCGACCGGGACAGTATCCTGGCCTGCTTCCGGGAGCGGCCGGATCTGGCCTTGTCCATGATTACCTCACTCTCCCGGACAGTCCGCATGCTGTCCACACAGATCAATCAGCTCTCCTTTCTTCCGGCGGAACAGCGGCTGGCACAGTTTCTCCTGGAGGAAGCGGAACGCAGCCGGAACAACATTTCCTACAGTCATGAGGAAATCGGATCCCGGATTGGCTGCAGCCGGATAACCGTCAGCCGGACCTTAAAAGATTTTAAGGAAAATGGCTGGATCGATACCGGCTACAAGACCATCCGTATCCTGCTTCCCGAAGCACTGGAAAGGCTATAGAAGCTTCATCAGGGCTAAAATAACCAGCAGCAGCCCACTAAGCCAGGACAGGTCGATTCTGGCCCGCCCCGCGATCCCGTTCCCCAGCCGGCAGCCGGCCCAGACCGCTAATAACCCGATGGTAAAGGAAAGACTGATTGCTGTCAGAAGAGACACCTCCAGAAAGGCTGCACCAATTCCTGCTACCAGACTGTCAATCGACATGGCCGCAGCCAGAAACAAAGATTCGGAAAGAGACAGGGTTCTGGACTCATCCTTGTCTGCCGCAATCGGGTCTCCGTAGATACTTAATAGGAAGTGAAGCTGTGAAATAGAGAAGGAAATATCCTTACGTACTTCCTTATGACGATTGATATATGCCTTAATGTTATAATCCAGAAGCTTGATAATCCCCAGAAGAAACAGGCACAGAAAACCTAAAGCCTGTGTAGACTCTTCGGAAAGCCAGCTTCCCAGTAAGCTTCCCACTCCTAAGGAAAATCCCAGAAAAAGACTTCCGATTCCACTGATGATCACTGCTGCGCCCGGGCGGATCCGGATGCGGTTGGAGCCATAAGCAATACTAGCTACAAAAGCATCCAGCGACACTGCAATAATCAGCACCAGCGCACCGGATATAGAATAGAAAAAATCAGCCATTTTGTGATTCCTGCTATATTTTCTTATAGCATCCTATTCACCGGACCAGCTTTTGGGGATTAATTTCTGGCGCAAAGGGCATACTGAGATCATGAAGAACAATTTTTTAATCTGTGGGGCTATTGGATGGTGTTGGGAAGTCGTGTACACCAGCCTCCACTCACTTACAAAAAAAGATTTTGACCATAAGCTCATGGGCAATACTTCCCTGTTCATGTTTCCGATTTATGGATCCGCCTTCTTGATAAAGCCGGTGGCAAAGGTCATTCGACACCAGCCTTTCTGGCTTAGGGGTACGGTGTATACCGGTCTGATTTACCTGATGGAATACTTAAGCGGCTGCTTTCTGCAAAAGCGCCAGGTATGTCCCTGGGACTACAGCAAAGCCCGTCTGAATTTCAAGGGTGTAATCCGGCTGGACTATGCTCCCGGTTGGTTTATTCTGGGGCTGCTCTACGAACATCTTCTGCTGGGAAGCAAGGAATAATGCCTGCTTCCCAGCTTTTCTGTTCCGATTTTGTTAATTATAAGACGACAGTACGCCAGGATAAACCGCAGCAGCCCCCAGTGCTTCTTCAATCCGGATCAAGCGGTTATACTTTGCCACTCGTTCACTGCGGCTGGGTGCTCCGGTCTTAATCTGTCCGGTATTTAGTGCCACTGCCAAATCCGCAATCGTTGTATCCTCGGTCTCTCCGGATCGATGTGAAATGACAGCCCGGTATCCCGCCTTATGAGCCATATGCACCGCTTCCATCGTCTCGGACAGGGTACCGATCTGATTCAGCTTAATCAGAATGGAGTTGCCGCACCCCTCTTGAATCCCCTTTCGCAGACGTTCAGTATTGGTCACAAACAAATCATCTCCCACCAGCTGGATCTTACCACCCAGCTCTTTTGTCAGCAGCTTCCAGCCTTCCCAATCCTCTTCATCCAGGCCATCCTCGATTGATACAATCGGGTATTCACTGCATAAGGACTTCCAATGGCCCACCAGCTCACCGGTTGTAAACCGTTTCTTGCACTTTGGCAATAGATATTCCCCAGGCTTATCGCATTTCCACTCGCTGGCGGCCGCATCCAGCGCTAGCACGAAATCCTTGCCCGGCTCATACCCGGCCTTCTTCACGGCCTCCAAAATAAACTCAATTGCTTCCTGGTCACTGCCAAGATCCGGGGCAAAGCCACCTTCATCTCCTACTGCCGTTGCCAGCCCCTTTTCCTTTAGAATCGCTGCCAGACTATGGAATACTTCCGCACAGAGACGCAGCCCCTCCCGGAAGGAAGAAGCCCCCACCGGCATAATCATAAATTCCTGCACATCTACCGTATTCGCTGCATGGGCTCCGCCATTTAAGATATTCATCATCGGCACCGGCATTCTGCTTCCTGCTATACCGCCTAAAAAACGATACAGCGGAATTTCCTGAGCCAAGGAGGCAGCTCTGGCGCAGGCGATGGATACTGCCAGCATCGCATTTGCTCCCAGTCTGGACTTATCCTTCGTGCCATCCGCTGCTATCATCGCCTGATCAATTCCATAAATATCCCTCGGATCTCTGCCCACTAATACCTTTTGGATGGTCTCCTGAATATTGGTTACCGCCTTGGTCACACCCTTGCCGCCGAACCGTGCCGGATCGTCGTCCCGCAACTCTAACGCCTCAAAAATACCAGTAGAGGCGCCGCTTGGAACCCCCCCCATGCCAATGGTTCCGTCCGAAAGCAACACCTCTGCTTCTACCGTAGGGTTTCCTCTGGAATCCAGAATTTCCCTTCCGCTGATTCTCTCAATTGTCAAATGCTTCATGGATACACCTCTCTTTGAATACTCTATGAATTGACCCTCATATCTTTTCTTTAGTATATCCAGAAATCGTCAGCTTACTTATGCAAAAAGAAAAGGCCAAAGCTCACGTAAATACGTAAACTTTGACCAAATCAAGGCGTAGCGGAGAAGGGATTTGAACCCCTGACACCACGGGTATGAACCGTGTGCTCTCGCCAACTGAGCTACTCCGCCATAGATATGGGGCCTATAGGGCTCGAACCTATGACCCTCTGCTTGTAAGGCAGATGCTCTCCCAGCTGAGCTAAGACCCCATGTCGCGGTTCCTATTTGAACCGCTTGTTAAGTATACTTGTTTCCAAAATAATTGTCAAGTATTTCTACAAATTTTTCAATGCTTTTCATTGCATTCTTCTCTTCAAACCGCAGGACAAGATCCTAATATTTAACAGGGCGAAGATTTGAGTCTTCACCCTGTTATAAATCGAAGATCCTATCGGTTTGCTTCTTCCTTTTTCCTCTTGCGGACGAGGAAGAGTATGAATAAACCACCGATCAGCACAACCGCAAATCCAATTATGATCCATGGCAGTGCATTATTGAAACTGCTACCAGCGGGTGCGGCAAGGGGTACGTCCTCATCTGCTATCGCCTCTTCGCTTTCTGCTCCAGGCGCCAGGGGTACGTCCTCGTCCGTAACCTCTACCGGACTGGATTCTTCCGGCCCAGCAGGTGTAGTAACGCCCTGCTCGGACTCAGCAGCCTGCGTAGACTCCGCCGCAGCGGTGGTAGTGGTCTCCTCCGTCGCATTCACCGGCTCGTACGTCGCAATAATGACATACTGGTTCATTGTGCTTTCCTGCACCGTCGACTGATATGTGTCTTCTGCCACATAGTACACATCGCCCATATAGGTCTCCAGGCCACGGTATACGATGGTTGCATTATATCCGCTCGGCAGACCGCGGCTATCCGTACCCGCTACTGTAAACACAACACCGCTGCGCTGCAGTGTGCCTGTGCCATTTTCACATGGCATTGTTTCGGGTGCTTTATTCGCCAGTTCATCTACATCGTTGCTTGACAGGTTCTCGACCGTGACCACCTTTTCAACTTCACGCTGCAGCTCCTCCTGGTTCGCTTCTAAACTCAATCCCGGGATAGCGGCGATCTGTGCAAGATCTGCCTCCGATAGTGCACCGTCGATCCTATACGTATATGTCCTTGTGACCGGGAGCGTTGTCTCCAGGACGGGAGCTGCCTGATTCACTAACCGGTACTCACGGTTCAGACGAGTGGTAGTGGCGGGTACATCCACGGATTCCCCTTCGGCGTACCTATACTCAATCGTCATATCCCCTGGCGCTGCGAACGCTGTCACCGGCATGAAACACACCAACACCAGTATCACAGTTAGCATCACCGATAATCTCTTGATCTTCTTCAATCCGACTGCATTCATTATTTCGCTCCTCCTTTCGTATCCATTACGCTCCTTGCGCGCTTCCGATTCTTGTGTCCGGTGATCCATAGACCTGTAAGCATTGCTGCGCTTCCAGCCAATAATACGGCATACAGCCCCAGGTTACGATCGTCTCCGGTCTTTACCGAAGATCCCAAAGGCACTTCGTCGTCCTCAATCGTTGTGGTTGTTCCGGATATAACTTCAGGTGGGTTCACAACCAAGCCTTCCTCTGTGATCGCACTTTGTTCCGGCGGTATCTCCGCTAGATTGACAGGTGCGATGACTTCGGTTACCGCATTATCATCCGCAGCAGCTCTCTTCTCTCCTAAAGTACCTACAGCCGTTACCGATGCATTAATACTCCCGGATGACATTGCATAGGCTGCTTTTACCATGTAGGTGGCCGGGTAGAGCTCTGTCGGCTGCGTCACGACTTCTTCAATGCTGCTCAGATCCATTAAGATCATTAGCGAAAAGTTCCGAAGCGCCGGCTGCTCTGCTAAATCCTCATTTCGGCTGGTAAAGCCCGCCTGTACCGCACCATACTTAAACTGAAGAGCAGTGATGTATTCATCGCTTGCAAGGCCCAGGTCTGCGACATCCAGCGGTGTTACATCGTCTGTTGACCGAGTCTCCCAAAGAATCCAGTCCGTTGAATAATTCGTCTTATAGGAAAGATCAAATTTGCCATCCATATCGCCCCAGACAACAGGTGTCCAGAGTTTTTGTATCCGGATCTCCGGCGCAAGAACATCTTCCACCGTGAAAGTATCCAGATCCACATTGGATGTTGAACGGAAATCGATGTCATACCTGAATTCCTCGTCATTGACATTATTGATGTCCTCATCGTCATTCTGGTATGCGGCACTCGTTCGTTGGATCGTATTGATATAGACTTCGACCGAAATATTGGCCTCGTATGTGTTCACAAAGACCGGATCTCCGTCCGGATAGGTGACCTCGGCAGCAAGTTCTCCACTTCCATCTTCGGTGATGGTTACGGTAACCGGATACTCGGTGTCGTCCATAGTCCAGCCATTTCCGCCAAGGCTCGTTTCAACGATCATATAGTTGTACGTGCCGGCTTCGGTAAATGTCATGATCGGGAATACAATATTGCCGTCTGCGTCGTTCGTGGCCTCCGCTATAACTATGTCGTCGCCGTTCTTCACTGCGAAGCCGAACTGACCTGCCGTCATACCAAACGGGTATGAGCCGGTGATTGCTTTGGTTGCCGTGAATTTCGCATCCACGCTGCCCGGATCGTACTCATTGACAAACGCCGGAGCACTTTCATTCTTGTAGCTCACACTCGCTGCAAGCTGGCCGCCGCCTGCGTCTGTCACCGTTACCGATGCCTCATAAATCGTCTTGTCGGTACGGAAGCCGTTTCCGTCTCCGCTCGTCTCCACGATCGTATAGTTGTATAGCCCGGTCTCCGTGAACGTCAACTTCGGGAACACGATGTTTCCGTCTTTGTCGTTCGTAGCCTCCGCTACGATTGCCCCATCGCCGTTCTTCACTGCGAAGCCGAACTGGCCTGCCGTCATTTCCAGCGGATACGGGCCGGTGATGATCTTGCTCGCCGTAAAGTTCGCTTCAATGCTTTTCGGGCTGTAGGCATTGGTAAACGCCGGGGCGCTTCCCGCCTTGTAACCCACACTTGCTGCAAGCTCGCCGCCGCCTGCGTCCGTCACCGTTACCGATGCCTCATAGACCGTCTTGTCGGTACTGAAGCCGTTGCCGTCGCTGCTCGTCTCTACGATCGTATAGTTGTATATTCCTGTCTCCGTGAACGTCAGCTTCGGGAACACGATGTTTCCGTCTGCGTCGTTCGTAGCCTCCGCTACGATTGCCCCGTCGCCGTTCTTCACTGCGAAGCCGAACTGACCTGCCGTCATTTCCAGCGGATACGGGCCGGTGATGATCTTGCTCGCCGTGAAGTTCGCATCCACACTGTTCGGGCTGTAGGCATTGGTAAACGCCGGAGCGCTTCCCGCCTTGTAGCTCACACTCGCTGCAAGCTCGCCGCCGCCTGCGTCCGTCACCGTTACCGATGCCTCATAAATCGTCTTGTCGGTACGGAAGCCGTTTCCGTCGGTACTCGTCTCTACGATCGTATAGTTGTATAGCCCTGTCTCCGTGAACGTCAGCTTCGGGAACTCAATGTTTCCGTCTGCGTCGTTCGTGGCCTCCGCTACGATTGCCCCGTCGCCGTTCTTCACTGCAAAGCCGAACTGGCCTGCCGTCATATCCAGCGGATACGGGCCGGTGATGATCTTGCCCGCCGTAAAGTTCGCATCCACACTGTTCGGGTTGTAGGCATTGGTAAACGCCGGAGCGCTTCCCGCCTTGTAGCTCACACTTGCTGCAAGCTCGCCGCCGCCTGCGTCCGTCACCGTTACCGATGCCTCATAGACCGCCTTGTCGGTACTGAAGCCGTTTCCGTCGGTACTCGTCTCTACGATCGTATAGTTGTATAGCCCGGTCTCCGTGAACGTCAGCTTCGGGAACACGATGTTTCCGTCTGCGTCGTTCGTGGCCTCCGCCACGATTGTCCCAGCACCGTTCTTCACCGCAAAGCTGAACTGGCCTGCCGTCATATCCAGCGGATACGGGCCGGTGATGATCTTGCTCGCCGTAAAGTTCGCTGTCGTTGAATTGGGACTGTAAGCATTCGTAAACGGTGCGAGATTGTCCGTGCCGTTATACCCGCCGGGGTATGTTACCATCGTATCTCCGTTATAGGCTACGGTTACGGTAATCGTGTACGACGCCGTCGAATATGCCCAGCCGAGGGCTGTCCCCGCCGTTTCCGTTATTTTGAAATAATAGGTTCCCGGATCAAGTCCGCCAATTTCGTCAAATGTCACTGCCTGCGCGCCCGCCGTATAATTCCCGGCAGTCGTCGAAGCGGTGCGCGTGATGCCGCCTGTGACCGCTTCTCCAAGGGCATTAACCTGCACGAGGCTAAAGTTAAAAATCTGCTCTGTCGAAGCTATGCCCGTGAGGATTTTTTCCACTTTCGGGGTGAATTGACCTTTTCCGGGCAACGCTGTAAGCTTATTCACATATGTAAGCGTATATGTTTGATCCGGCGTGAGCGTACTCGTATCGAGCACAAACGTGCCGTCGGCGCTGTTTTGGTCTACGCCGTTAAACTCCACTCGTACATACTCCGAACTATCGTAACCATCCGGAAGGGCACTGCTAATTACTTCGCTGAACGTGTGTTCCGCTCCGTATGTCGGGTGATTGTTGGTCGGGACCACAAGCGTGCCCGGAAGCTTATTCTCCCCGAATACGACATCCGCATTGGATGGAAGCGGTGACTCTACAATAATCGTCACGTTTTTGTTTCTGAGGCTCACGATCTCGTTGCCATCCTGATCGATCCATATCTTCTCGATGACAATCTTCGTACCGGGTATCGGGCTGACCCCGCCGAACCAGAAGTTCGCCGTTCCGCCATTCAACTGGAGGATTTCGCCGCCGTCGCCGAAAGTTGTGCCGTCAGTCTGGATGACACCGCCGCTCGAACGGTGCGTGAAAGCCGCCGGCAAAACGGTCAGCAGGTAATTCCCACTCAAGTCGTAGACATCGACACTGATGATTTCGTCGCCGATTGACCATTCGCCCAGATTACCGTCATCAAAGGTCGCCTCCCTGTCCAGATGGTTTCCTTGCTTGTGGTTTTGTCCATGAAGGGTCGTCGTTCTTATGGTACCTGTTTCCTTGTCGTACACATTAAAGACAAAGATAAATTGCGTTACATTCCCGCCATCGGAGTTCATCTTGATACTCTTGGCGCTGGATGCCGCAGCGGCCAGCACGGTTGTCACCCCTACCACATAAACCGAAAAGCTGTCGGCTTCGATGACCACATCCTTGCTGCCATCTTCAATCTGCTCAACCGGTTCTGCACCATCCTTGATGTGGAAGACCTCAAGCTCTTCCGCCCCGGCCAGAATATTGTCGGCAGCCAGCTCAAAACGCACTTCTATGGGGATGTTCGGCTGGATCTCATTGTCATCCGCATCATAGAATTTTATGTCGAATGCTACATAATCTCCGATGGTCTGGTCACTGTCAACCACCTCATCCAGCTTCTGTTTATCCGCATCGCTTAAAGCCACTTTTGTGACACTAAGCTTAACGCCACGTGGGAAAGCCCCCTCCGGTGCGCTTATATAAATTTTTATGTCACCAAAATCTTTCTGACTTTCAAACGCCGGATAGCCGCCTTCCATAATGGACTCAGGCGCAGGCTCCGTTTGCGCGTTTACCGACGATTCTTCCGCTGCGGCCTCCGAACTGGGCTCCACAGGCTCGCTGCCATCGTTGGTTTCCTCCTCCATACTTGTTTCACCGGCTGCATTCACAGTAGAATCTGCTAACGCAAAACCGGATAACTGGAAAATCATTGCCAAACAAATAATTGCTGCCAATAACTTTCTTAATCTGCTTTTCATGATTTTATCTCCTTATATCTTTGCATTTGCCATTTTAGCAAGTGGTGTGACCGTAAATATGACAAATCCAACGAGACTACTGGCACAATTGCCAAAATTTTTCAGCATTTTTCTTTCATTTGGACTCCCCCCCTCATACGAGACTAGTCGTCCTGGAAATTCCTGAAATCACGAAATGTGTATAGCCTCCAAAATCTTGTCCCAACATTACACTCATCCATCTAGTAACAGAAGTTTCATGACTTCAGCCTCCTTTCCCGGATACAAGAACAAAAAAACCATCTGCCAGGGTCTGCAGACGGTTGTATGTATTCTAAGAGAGTATGAGGTGCAAAATGCACGCCCTTCTTCCAAATAATACGGTAACCGGCTGTCATATTCTTTCGAACGTAGACCCTTTGGCTTTGTGTCGCTGCTTTTCAGCAGTTTTACTATTATCGATTATGTGGTTTGTATTGTTATAGTGATTCTAACACGATTTTGCGATAAAAAACACGGTGCACTTAAAATAATTAAAATTACACTTAAAGCAATGTATAAAGGTACTTGTTTTAAGCAGATTCCTTATTTTAAAGCCATTTTTCCAAAGAAACGCAAGGTTCAGAAATGCTTGACAGCTATTTTGGAAACGAGTATACTAAATAAACGGTTCAAAGAAGAGTTGCACATAAGGTCTTAGCTTAGCTGGGATAGCATCCCTTTACAAGCAGAGGGTCATCGGTTCGAGCCCCTTAAAGGCCCATATCTATGGCGGAGTAGCTCAGTTGGCGAGAGCACACGGTTCATACCCGTGGTGTCAGGGGTTCAAATCCCTTCTCCGCTATGTGTGATTTTTATTATCATGAAAATGAAGTGACGAATAAGGGGAGAGATGATTGGTCTCTGCCCTTATTTACACAATCGTTTATTCGTCTAAAAAGGGTAAAAACCTCTTGTAAGGAGGCATCTTATGATTCATTTCATTATAAACCCCCACTCCAGTTCCGGTAGTGGGTTAAGCATATGGCAAAGCCTGAAGCCAATTCTTCAGGTCTCCCATATTTCTTATACTGCTCACCTCACAGAATACCCAGGGCACGCCATTCGCCTGGCCGGGGAGATCACCAGCGAAGCCGCTGCGGACGAATGCCGTCTGGCGATCGTCGGCGGCGACGGCACTTTAAATGAAGTACTGAACGGCGCCCATCTATCCTCTGATGTGATCTTCCATTATATTCCGACCGGCTCCGGCAATGATTTTGCCAGAGGCATGCGGCTTCCGGTGAATCCGGAGAAGGCCATGGCCCATGTGCTGAATCCCTGCAGCGTTCATACACTGGATTACGGCACAGCCCAGTATGGTGAGGGGCAGCATGAGCGCCGCTTCGTGGTTAGCTGCGGCATCGGTTTTGACGCAGCAGTCTGTCACAATATCAGCTACAGCCGTCTTAAAAAGCTGCTGAACCGGATGCACCTCGGCAAAGTCGCCTATCTCCTGATCGGTATTAAGCAGATTCTCCAATGTAAAATGATAAACGGCACCCTGACCGTGGATGGTGAAGATCCCATTCCGCTTGAGAATACCGTTTTTATTTCATGCCACAACCTGGCCTATGAAGGCGGAGGCTTTCCTTTTGCACCGGATGCACTGCCGGATGATGGCTGGTTGGATCTCTGTGTGGTAACCGCCGGCTCCCGGCTCCGCTTCACCTATCTGCTGCTCCGAAGCGTACTCGGCGGCCGCCACAAGACCTGTAAGGGCGTAATCCTGCGCCGCATCCGCCAGGCTTCCATCCATCTGGACAAACCTCTTCCCGTCCATACGGATGGTGAAGTAATGGGTTATTTCCGGGATCTGGACATTACCTGTCAGCCTCAGGACTTTCGGACCGGCTGGTAAAATAGGAAGGCTCCACATGATATTGGATCGCATAAACAGCGCCGATCAGTAAAACGGCCGTCAGCACGGTAATCCCCCAAAATACTGCTTCATTGCTATAGAAGAACCAAAAGATATCGGTCTCCGACATAAGAACAGAGGTCACATTCACTGCACAATGGAGCAAGATCGGCGCCAGCATACTTTGAAAGCGATGATATACGTATCCGAGGAGCAGTCCGATAAAGAACGCAAAAATCCCCTGGAGTATATTTCCGTGGCTGACCGCAAACAAAAGGGCCGATAAAACGATCGCCATGTTTGCCCCCATCTGCTCTTTCATGCGCCCCATGGTCAGCACCCGGAACACCAACTCTTCCGCTACCGGTACGATCAGTCCGATTCCAATCAGCTCCACGAGCAAATGGCCCTGATACAGGACACTGCTCACTTCTTCAAAACTCTCCGCATATGTCTCAGTCAGACCGCTTATCGCCAGCAGGTGATTTAACATAATACAAGCGCCAAAGCCCGCTGCAATCACAGCCAGATAGTATACCGCCGAGATATGCTTACGCACCGGCTTCTCTATTCCCTGCCGCTCCAGACGCCGCTGATCTATCCGCATATAAAGACACTGAATAGGAATCGCAATCACAGCCGCGGTAATGGTCAGTTCATAACTATATTTTGAGAGAAGCGTCAGCGCCTGATTTACCAGCTCATCTGTACTCATCCCTCTGTTATGTAGCATCACATAGGCGCTCGCTAAAACGCCCCCTATCTGTCCCAGCAACACCATAAGCCCCATATACGTAAAATACGGATACACAAGCCGCCATAAACGGCGGCCTGCGCTTTCTTCCTGCTTCATATAATTCTCCGATTCTTAATTTGCTTCTCTCTGTCAGTCTTCCATTGCCTTCATTATACCGCACTTACTCTCCCGATGCAACCAAAACCAAAATGGATCCGCACACGAACCGTTTCTTCTAATCGCTCTCACGTCTTAACCACGAAACAAAATAGATCTCCATAATTGCCTCCATTCACACTTAAAACCCCATCCTATATTCATTACATTTTCTCCGCATGTTTGAAATATCCTTGTCGATCGTAGACTTTGACACGCCCAATTCCTTAGCAATTTCGTCGTATATGTAACCGCCATATATCATTTTTATAACATTTTTTTCTCGCTCACTAAATTTGTCAAAAAAATGATGGAAGTCATAATTACGAATTAGTTTGTCTTCAAAATAATCCTCCCGGCCTTTGTCCTTCAAAGAGTCCATGGATGCGGTGTCATCTGCATTTCTCTTTTTGGCCCTTTCTTTGGTGTATTCCCGATATATTTCTTTTTTCATGATGTGCAGCGCAATTGTTGAAAATCTGCCTCTCTTCTCATCAAATACTTTCGATGCCTTGCATAACCCCTCCGCCGCATAAGAATAATAATCATCCCACTTTCGCTTAGGGAGCTTCATAGACAGGAAACAGTAATAGATCAGATTATGATTCCTTGTAACAAAATTCCTTTGCTCTTCCGTTAATTTTTCCATACTCATACTTGACACCCCTCTTTTTCTATTCTGGTAATTAACCGCTGATACCAATCTCTTCCCTTAATCGAAATGAGGCCCTTCCGAAGATCTCCAAAAGTTCTATATTGGTGCAGGCTACTTCCTCTTCCATTTGGATGAAACGCAGAAAATCCGTAGTACTCCCCGGTAAGCCCCAGGAAAGTAATGTCATTTACTTTTAAGCAAAAATCCGGATCTTTCATCAACTTATGTAAGACATCCATGTCGGTCTTCTTTTCCCGCCGGTGTTCCTCATGCAGCAGCCACTCATTAAGATATGCTCCGGATGCAACTCGTTCCAGCCGCTCCATACTATCCGTACTAAAGTCCTCTTTCGTACCGGTACACTCCAAATATGCAAGCTCATCTTTTGCCTGCCGGAGTCCCTCCTCCAGAATCTCTTTCCAGGTCTTATTCACGCAGATGTACTGAATTCCATACTCGCAGGATTTCATTGCCTTTAACCGGCTGCCTGCAATTTTCACCGCGGTTAACCCCTTATAGGTAAAATCACAAGCTCCCCAAATTTCAACGATACGGGCGGATATTATTTCACCTGTTGACTGTCTCCTGTAGGACCAGTGAAGGTTCTCCGGGACACCCTGGTCTCCCACCACCCGGTGCTGGTTATCTTTCGTCACTAAAATATAGATCCCTGTATTAGCGCTCACTTTTTATCCTCCTAATATTGATTGTTGTTTTTATACGATCTGGAGAACCGACCGGCAATTTTCATGGCAGTTTTTTCTATGGGGTTTTAATTGACTTGCACGAGAATATCCGATATAATACCGACATGCAGAATTCCTCTGTATGTCAATACATTTTTAACCCTTGTGGTTTCCAGTGTATTGGTTTAGGGAGAACGTAACCGAGGTGCGCCAACACCGTTTGAGGTTACGTTCTTTTTATTTCTTCCTCATAACTTCTTTGCGGTAGTTCAATGATACCAAACAAGCGTTCGGTTGTCAATACTTCTTTCGAACTTTCTTTCGAACTATTTTATTGATTATCTTCTTTGCAATTAATTATTTTGTTCTGACTTGTGACGCTAAAGAGAAGTGATTTCCTCTATGTGTTCCATAAAAGGCCCATAGGTGTTAACAAAATCATAAAATGTTAGCTCCTCTCCCTTTTCTCTAAAGTACCCTTCATAAATATGGGCCGGGAAATATTCTCTGGTATAAGTTTTCATATGGCGCGCAACATCAATCCCCTCTTGTTTACACCGGGCGATAACATAATTAAAAAATCCGGATCTCCTCACTGTCCTTTTCTGTAAGGATTCATCCCCAATAAGCCGGGTTATTTCTTTGTATCTTTTCGTAAAAAACGCTGTCATCGATATATCGGTTGCTTTTTGCGGCGTTGCCCAAATTGAATCGGGGTATCTCTTTGCATTTAACTTACTCAAATACGAATGGGAAAATAATACCTCGACCTTTCTGGCTTCTGTTAACTTTGCCATCAGTTCCTGGCTGACCTGAACGGTTTCTCCACTATAAAGACATAGGCAGTCACCCGCCATGTCTCCCATCCTTAAATGCGCTAAATTCATCATGTTAACGTCAGTGACACACTCATACAGACTCATAAAAATCGGAAGGTCGTATGCGGCATTGTTCGACTCCGGAGAATTTAGGATCCGCTTCAGGTACTTACGATATAAACCGGGCGAAATGTAAGAGGTTACTTTTGCCTCTTCAATAACTGCTTTAATTTTATCCCCCTGCAGCAAATGCTTACTGGCCGGGTTTACCTTGCAATACCCTTTCATTCTGCACCACTCGATATACTTTGAGATTCTGGACCGCATCGCGAACGCCGTGGATGCCTTATACGGTTTCAAAATCCCCAGTATTTCTTCGGTATTCATCTCACACAAATCCCGATTCAGCCTCATTTCATAAGGATACGTAACATTAAAAAGGCTTCTATAAAATGCACGTTCTTTTTGCAGTATATATTCTCTTAGAAACTCCTCTTTCCTTCCATCCTGATAGTACATTTCACCTCTCCACGCCCTGATACCTACGGTTTGCTACGAACTTTTTGATCCTAGTATCATTTTACCATAACCAGAAATTATCGCCAATGATTTTTACAAAAAATTATTTAGTTCCTTTACGTCTTTTCCGATACGAAATCGAAACATTATCATTAAAAGGGAAAACATCATAAATCATTTGCGTAAAAGGAGAATACACTTTGACCAAACAAACACTTTATAAAGTTATGAAGCTGCCGATCTCCACGATTTCCCGGAGTAAGCAGAAGAATCCCTCGGGGGCTTCCCCTCTCTATGACCTTGGCAGCTATTCATTTGAAAAGGCAAGTGCAAAGGGAGAGATGGTGGCAGTTGGCGACCATCTCCTATTTAGAAAGATCCGGGACTACTACGGAATTACAAAAAGTCCTGACGAGATTTTTATTGAGCTCCAGGATATCAGCAGGAATATCCGGAAATTGAAAACCCGGAAAAGTACCAAAGCAATTACGCGGGAGATACTGGCGTTAGAAAAGCAGCGGCAGGAGATCACTTATGTAAAAGACATAATCAATGTAACGGTGACCAATAAAGAGCTTTATGAATCTGTCGCCCTGAACCGCTTTATGGTGAATGGGATTACCTACAAACGATTCTGCTGCGGCTCCGGCCAGATGCGTAGAAATACCGTTACTTTCGTGAATGAACAACTATATGAGTACCTGCTGGAGCACTTGATGTGTGGATTATACGGAAGAATAGAATCCATTTCTCTGGCTAAATTTTCCGCCTACTTCGCATTATCCGCCTCTTCGGTTCTATGGGTAAGGAAGCCCGGAATCTGTGTGATTCCGGATTTAGAGACTACCTTGCAGAACCAGAATATTGACTTTATTGTTAAAGCTCCCGATGGTACCAAACGGGTAGAACCGCGGATCATGAACCTGACGCTCAATTCATGCGACGGCGAGGGTCTGATTTCTCCCAAATGTGCCGAGTGGTTTTCACAGGATATGGGACTGGATTACACTTGCTGCCAATTTGTCGTTCGGACAGCCTTTGTGAAGGGATGCCTGCTGACATTTGATTTTAAGTCTTATCTCAAGAATGTATGTAAAGTGGATAAGATCCAAAGTATTTATGGGGAGTGGTTCTGCGTAGATGAGATTGATGTATTGCTGACCGAGAGTATGTTTAAAATGCACGCTTATTTTACCAGTGTCAGAGAATATCAGGAATATCATGATCAATATGGCTTGCATTGGGGCATCGCCCGTTATAACAAAAAGCAGGATGACGACTACTGTCTGCTGAATTATCAGTACATCCAAAATAACCGCCTGGATGATCAGGACATTCAGAATTTAACCGCCATGTCGGTCGATTGGTTTAAAAAAATTTGTTCCGGCGATAAATTCTATTCCATCCTGTATGCGGTCGGCCCCAGAAAAGAAGACCTGGACTTCCGGTCCCTCCAGGATTCCTGTGGCAGTATCCATACAAAGGCCATTGTCCAAAACAGCCGGATGCTGGAGGATGGGTATGTGCGGCGGAAAATCTACGACAGCATAAAGGAAAACTTCCGGCAGGCGAAGCTTGGAAGAATCTGGTGCCGGGGCGGATATCAATTCATGCTAGCCGACCCCATTCCGCTTTTAAGGAATGCCGCGGGGCTTGATCCGACCGGAATGATCCCTGCCGGTCATGTGTACAGCGCGTATTGGAATTCCTATCATCCGGACGAGATCGACGCCTGCCGAAGCCCTATGGTAGACCGCCATGAGCACAACATCCTGAAGCTTGCGGACAGCCCGGCAATGGGGCATTGGTATAAATACCTGTACAGCGGGATTGTCTACTCGATTTATGACACAAGTACAATCCGGCATAGTGACAGTGATTTCGACGGAGATATTGTCTTCACAACCGATAACAAAGAACTGATTAATGGGGCATACCGGAATCATAATCCCATCACCTATGATAAGGAAAAAGCGCCCCGCCAGGCATTTACTTATGAAAACACAATCCAATGTGATTTAAATGGTTTTGACACGCTGGTCGGTCAGATTACAAACAATAGTACAAGCTTAAATGCCATGCTGCCTTTATTTCTACTGGAGAAGAAGCCACGGGAGCATACCGAAATTCTAACGAGGCTTAAGCTGCTCCGGGAAATTATTGGCGCGGAAATTGATAAGATCAAGCTTGGGGTTGCCCCGGAATTCCCCAAAGAATGGGTAGAGCGTGTGAAGATTGATCCGGAGCATGACCCGCCCGAAGTGATCGAGGAGAAGAAAATCCGGAACTCCCTGGTTATTTGTAAAAAGCCCTATTTTATGATCTATTTATATGATTCCTTAAATAATGCGTATCGGAATCATGTGCGGCAGTTTAATTTAGATTGCCGGACAAAGTACGGCATGTCCTTTCATGACCTTACATTCCAGAAGGATAAAACCCCGGAGCAAATCCGCTTTATAAATAAGGCTAACTACTTCTCTCCTGTTTTGGATACTCCTTGTGTTATGAATAAGATCTGTCATCAATTTGAACGGTTACAGGATACCATTGCATTCGATAAATCATTTGAAGAATCCGTGCTGCCGGAATTCAGGAATCACACGGTTATCGTGAATAAGAAAAAACTGGATCAGCTGCTGATTTATTATAAGGAATATAAATCGAGGCGCAAGTTTTCGTATATAAAAAAGCTCTTAAATGACCTCTACACCAAAGATGAATTGGCCGAGTTCACACAGAACATGATGGAGAATTTATGCCGGGAATACCGTCAGAAATGCTATGAGATTTCTACGAATCCTACGGACCTGTTCCAATATATGATCCGCCTCCCAGATCTTTTGTCAAAGTTTGATTATACCTTTATCTGGGATATTTTAGGCGACGATATCTTAGCCGTAATTCCACGGGATAATAGCATTCTCTATAAGGAATCGGAAACCGGACAAGAATATTTAGGACGAAAATATGAAGTTATGGAGGTAAACTATACAAGTGATCATCTGGGATGAATACAAGTATGGAGAACTGTTATACAACCGCAAGTCTGTGACAACAAGTAAGTGGCAGTATAAGGAGCTGCGGTCATTAAT
>Ga0154000_1000099_pt1 | contig 24566 bp, 25 predicted proteins | sample TSNC084MetaG_FD_104674 | JGI IMG/M metagenome (GOLD analysis project Ga0154000, IMG submission 104674) | Attine ant fungus gardens microbial communities from North Carolina, USA - TSNC084 MetaG | ecosystem: Host-associated > Fungi > Mycelium > Unclassified | place: USA: North Carolina, Lumber... | reverse complement strand
CTGCGCGATTGCCTTTGTTCGGCCTGCGCCTACATCGGATCCCGCGTCTGGTTCGGTGAGCACCATCGTCCCGGCCCATCCGCGCTCGAATCCCTCTTTGGCCCAATGTTTTTGCTGTTCGTTTCCGATGGTGTAGAGCACGCTCGCCATTATCGGACCCATGTTGAAGAAGCTTGCGGCGCTGTTCGCGGCGACGAGTAGTTCGCTGATCGCCCAGACCAATGGCGCGGGCGCAGGAATGCCACCTATCCCTTCTGCTAGACCGAGTCGTGACCAACCGGCCTCGTTCACCGCCTCGACCGTCTTGCGCAGAGGTTCCGGGACCACAACTGCGTGATTGGGTGCGTCGAATTCGACAGGGTTCCGATCCGCGTCGGCGAAGGACGCAGCGACCGGGCCTTCTGCCAGCCTCGATACTTCCGCAAGAATGTTGCGCACAGTGTCGGTGTCGAGGTCCCCGTAAGCGCCGGCATCCAACAGTTCGCCGATCCCGAGCACCTCGAACAGATTGAACTCGATATCGCGGACGTTGCTTTTGTAGTGACCCATTGTTCTCCGGATTCGTTTTCGGTGATTTTTGCGTGTTGGCCTTCTCGCCCGCCCGGCGGCGGTGGCCACGTCAGTGGAAACGGAACCGCGGATATCGCGGTCAGCGGCGCAGGCTCCGGGATGATCTCGCCACATGCGGGCGAGGCGTTGAATCCTGTGACGTGGCGAGGGTGCCCTGATCATCGTACGTAAAAAAGTTACGTTATCAATACAAATGTCAGGCAAGTCATAGATGTTAGCGAATATACGTAGTAGATTTGTGTTGAAGATAGATTGTGATGCGAGCAACGATGCTCGTGGACGATCTCCAACGAGTGGATGAGGACTGCCCATGACTGAGATGAATTACTGGAGCGCAACCGAGACCTTGGCGCACTTCCGGGCAAAGGATGTCTCGCCGGTCGAGGTACTCGATGCGACGGTGGTGCGCATCTCTGAGGTCAATGGTCGGGTCAACGCCTTCAGTGAGCAGATGCTCGACGAGGCGCGGGATGCTGCACATGCCTCGGAGCGGCGTTACGCGGCCGGCGAGCCCGCGGGTGTGCTGGACGGTCTGCTCGTGGCTGCAAAGGACGAACACGTCATCGAGGGGCGGGTAGACCGGATGGGCAGTCTACTGACGGACGACACCCCGGCAGATCACTCGCATCCTGTCATCGAACGGGTACAGGCGGCGGGCGGCATCATCCACGGACGTACCACTACGCCGGAGTTCACTCTTCCCCCCTTCACTCATTCGGCCTTGTGGGGTGTGACGCGTAATCCGTGGAATCTCGACGTCACGCCCGGAGGTAGCTCGGGAGGTTCGGCTGCAGCCCTTGCTGCCGGTATGGCGACAGTCGCGACCGGATCCGACATCGGAGGGTCGATTCGCATCCCGGCGTCCTTGTGTGGTCTCGTGGGCTTCAAATCCCCGATGGGACGTATACCCGCTGATGCGCCGTTCAACCAGGACTCATACTGCACCGACGGCGCTCTCGCCCGCACTGTTGCGGACGCGGCGCTGATGCAGAACGTCCTTGCCGGACCCCATCCGCGCGATCACGTGTCGATTCGGCCTGCGTACGTCCTGCCGGACACCTTCGAGAGTGTGGAGGGCATGAGGATTGCGCTGTGTATCAATCTCGGAGACTTCGTTGTCGAACGTGCAATCGAGGAGAACACGCGCCGTGCGGCGCGTCTACTCGAAGAGGCCGGCGCCATCGTGGAGGAAGTGACGCTGCCGTGGCGCAGAGAAAAATTCGCCGCGGTGGCGGCGGCGCACCTCGGGCGACTTGCCGGTGAGGGACTCCTCCATATTCCGGAGGCCGCACAGGAGTTGTTGATGCCGTACACGCGGGAATTCAACGAGCATGTCTCTGTCGCATCCCGTGCGCTGACGCTGGCCGAGACTCTTGCCGGTGAAAGCGAGCTCTATCGACCCTTCGGCGAATTGTTGGGGCGCTACGACGCTCTGATCTGCCCGACCTGGCCCACGCAAGGACTACCTGCCGGAGAGGATCTCGTCGACGTGATGCTCGAGGTGGAAGGACGCCAGCAGAGCTGGCACCAACAAGTGATGACGATCCCCTTCAACATGCTCAGTACTGTGCCGGTGCTCAGTGTCCCTTCGGGTCTTGCGCCGAACGGCGTACCCACCGGGGTGCAGATCGCCGGCCGCAGCTTCGACGACATCACGCCCTTCAGAGTGGGCGCAGCCCTCGAAGCCGCCCAAGACCTGTGGGGGACGACTTCCTGGCGGCCGACGCTGTGACAACCGCGCCTCCGACTGCAATTTCGAGTCGGGTGTCGGACGATCGCAGAACACAATTGAACTTTTGCCGGACATCGAGTAATTGCTGAAAACGTAAATCGTGCAGCACAATTCAGGAGGAAGCAACGTGACTACCGTTAAGGCGAGTCCATCCGAAGTCCTGCGGGCCGCGATCGGCGAGGTCAAGCCTGGCACCCATCTTCGCCTGCCGCCCGTCTTCGAGACAGTCCAGGACGAGCGGCAGTATCGGAAGTATCAGTTGGCCACAGGGTTTCGACTATTCGGGCGATTCGGATTCTCCGAGGGGGTGGCCGGGCACATCACTGTGCGCGATCCCGCGGATCCGGAGTTGTTCTGGGTCAATCCCTTCGGGATGAACTTCAGTCACATCAAGGCTTCTGACCTCATCCTCGTAGATCACGAGGGAGTCGTGGTCGAGGGTGATCGGCCGGTCAACAAAGCTGCATTCGTCATCCACTCCCAGGTTCACGAGGCTCGCCCGGATGCGTTGGCAGCGGCGCATTCGCACTCTCTCTACGGGAAGGCGCTTGCTGCTCTCGGGATCGGACTCGACCCTATAACGCAAGACGCCTGTGCGTTCTTCGAGGATCACGGACTTTACAACGACTACCGGGGGGTAGTGAGTGAGCTCGAGGAAGGACGTCTTATCGGCCAAGCGCTCGGACAGCACAAAGCAGTCATCCTTCAAAACCACGGCCTACTGACCGTGGGGCAATCAGTGGCGGAGGCGGTCTGGTGGTTCGTCACGATGGAGCGTTCATGCCAGGCGCAGTTGATCGCTATGGCGGCGGGCGAACCCAAGCACATCGACCGCGAGACGGCCCTCTTCACGCGCGATCAGGTGGGCACCTCGGTCGCAGGCTGGTTCCAGGCTCAACCACTATTCGATCAGATCGAGCAGAGCGACCCCGACTTATTCGATTGACGCGTGGTCATGGCCCCGCACCGCGGAGTCACCGCAGCGGGTGGGGGCCATGAACGAGAGGAGATCGCAGCACGTTCGCGGACACGTTCGCAGCCCGAACGCACGCCGCCAACGCCCCGGCGCTCGGACTCGTGACGACGCTCGCGAATTGAATGCCTGATCCAACCACTCTTGAACAGTGCGATCTCCTCCCCATGCCGACGTGGGCAATGTCCGTTCTCGTCCGGCGAACACCCCAGGAATACCGGCATCGAGACGAGGGCGACACAACTCATGTGACCAAATCTGCTCGACAACGCGACTTCCAGATGTTTCGGTGCCGATCGGCTCTCCCGCCCCTGCGAGCGGCCTGCAACTCGTTCATTCAGTTTTGCAGACACCGTCCTGCACGCGGATCGGTACATCGAGAACGCCCATCGGCCCCACCCCCGCACAGCCCTGCTATCGAATTTCGGCCGACGCCGAGCCACGTGTCTGTCCAAAGAAAGGTCGTCATGGCATTCGCAGACGAACAGAACGCCATCTATCTCAATGGTGTCCAAGGTCGGCGTCCGCGCCGCCCAATCGACTGGAGGGACCTCGAGCGCCAGGTCTCGAACCAGCTTCAGCCAGGACCCTGGGGATATATCGCCGGCAGCGCAGGGCGGGAGAGCACCACCGATGCCAACCGTGATGCTCTCGACAGAGTGAAAATCGTCCCGCGAATGCTGCGGGATGTATCCGAGCGCCGACTTGCGCGCAACATCCTCGGTACCGATTTCTCCGCCCCAGTGTTTCTGTCCCCGATCGGGGTGCAGACGCTCGCCCACCCCGACGGGGAGCTCGCCAGCGCCCGCGCGGCGGCGTCAATGGGCGTTCCGTTCACCGCCAGCACCGCTTCGTCGCACACACTCGAGCAAATCGCCCACGCGGCAGGTGCGGCGCCGCGCTGGTACCAGCTGTACTGGCCCAAAAGTCGTGATCTCGCCGCGAGCTTCATCGCCCGTGCCGAGGCAAGTGGGTACTCTGCCCTCGTCGTCACGCTGGACACGTGGCTGTTGGCGTGGCGTCCGCGAGACCTGACCGAAGCGTTCCTCCCATTTCTGTGGGCCGAGGGCAACGTCAACTACTTCAGCGATCCGGTCTTTTGCTCGATGCTCGATGTACCGCCCCAGGATGATCCGCGCGCAGCAGTCGAGCTTTTTACCAGCGAGTTCTCCAACGCCAGCGTCACATGGGACGATTTGAGGTGGTTACGCGATCGGACAAGCCTGCCGATCATTCTCAAAGGCATTCAACACGTCGACGACGCACGATGTGCCGTCGATGCCGGGATGGACGCTGTCTTCGTCTCCAACCACGGTGGTCGGCAGGTCGACGGTGCCATTGGTTCGCTCGACGCCCTCGCCTCGATCGGCGAAGCGGTCGGTAGTCAGATCGAGCTTCTGTTCGACAGTGGCGTGCGAGGAGGTGCCGACGTCGTCAAGGCACTCTCCCTCGGAGCGTCGGCCGTCGGATTGGGTCGCCCCTTCGTTTGGGGGCTGGCCGCAGGGGGAGAGGCCGGAGTCCGAGACGTGGTCGCGCACCTGCTCGCCGAAGTCGAACTGACGATGGCCCTCTCCGGGATCGCCGATGTCGCCGACCTCGATCGCAGCGTCTTGGACTTCTCGTGAAGACTACGCACCGTGTCGGGCGCCGCGTTCTCATCACCGGGGGGACGGGCGGGCTGGGAAAGGGAATGGCTGAACACTTCCTGGCACGCGGCTATCGGGTTGCAATCACAGGCCGCCGACAACAATCGGTTGACGAGACGGTCTGTGAACTGCGTGGCGGTTGTGCCGGCTCCGAGGTGTCGGGGTACGTACTCGATGTCGATGACCTCGAAGCGGTGGGGCCACTGGTCCGTCAAGTAGCGGACCACTTCGGTGGCCTCGACATCGTTGTCGCCAACGCAGGAATCGACGGTGGAGGCGAGGTGGGTGGCGGTCACCTAAACTCCGACCTGGCTGTCGTTCGCACCAACATGCTAGGAGCGATGGCAACGATTGATGCAGCTGTGGAGCTTTTTCGAGCCACTGAATGTGGGCAGGTGGTCGCGGTGTCGTCGATCGCCAGCCTTCGAGGCATGCCCGGAGGCGGTTCCTACTCTGCCAGCAAGGCTGGGCTGAGCACCTACGCCGAGTCGGCCCGAGTCGAGTTGCGCAAGACGAAAATCGTCGTCACGACGCTGCTGCCTGGATACATCGACACCGACATCAATCGACACATGGAGCGGCGACCATTCGTGCGCACCGTCGAGAAGGGAACGCGCGCCATGGTCGACCTCGTGGAGGCCGAAGTCGCCGTTGCTGCCGTTCCGCGACTCCCGTGGTCTGTGATGCGTTTCTATCTGCGTTTCGCTCCCACCTCGCACCTCGGCTTTCTCGGCTGATGACGCGCTCTGTAGCCGGAAATCGCATACAGCGGCGTAACGGAAGCACTGGCGTGGCGGGTTCAACTCGTCGATGCAGCGGCCATCTTGTCGAACACTGGCGCTGTGCTTTCCGGCGTGGTGTTTGACGAGGTCGGTCGTGGAGTTGCGCGGCCACGAACCGCCAGTGCTTCAAGGCTGCGCACCGACAGATCGGTGCCCTCGGAAAGGTACTGACGCAGCAAACTACTGACGCTCCTATGTTTGTCAACCAAAGATCTGGGCGTTGGCATCTCTAGTGGCGGACTCCATCATGCGGTAGAGCTTCCTTGCGAGGGTTCGTTTGAGGCAACAGCGGATGTCACGCTGTGTCTCACCCTCCAAGGTTCGGTGGGCTTCGTAGGCGCGACTTTGCGGATGACACCGCAACCGGGTGATCGGGATGGTAGGCAGTGCCCGGTTCAGGGCACGGTCTCCGCCTCGATTCAGGCGATGTCTGGCGTGCAGGCCGCTACTGGCCTCGAGCGGAGCAACGCCGGCGAGCGAGGCAAACGTGCCTCGTTGCGGACCCGCTCCGGGTGGGACCAACTGAGCAACAGTCGAGCAGCCACGACAGGGCCGACGCCCGGTTGCGCAAGCAACGCCGGCCCAGCAGGATGTTGGCGCAACAGCCGACCCAGCTCAGGATCGATGTCGTCGAGTTGACCGGTGGAAAACGGATCCGGGCGGTGATCGACTGCAACGTCAATACCGTGACGCGGTGTTCGACGGTGGCCGTTGTCGTCGTGGTCGTCGCTTCGATGCGGGCGAGTTGCTTGATAAGCGAAAGCCCACGCAGTGTGGCACGTAGATGTTCGGGTGCAACCACGATCAGGCTCTTGAGTTCGTTGATTGCCTTGGTGCGACTGACGAGAACTCCTCGCGAGTCGAGGTCAGGGCACGAATCGCTTCCCGAGGGCCACGGGCTCGGGGACTGCTCTGGTGCTCGCGCACAAGCGCACTACGCGCCGCACGGATCGCATCGAGGCGATCATTCTTCGCGCCGCGGGCTCGGGGACTGCTCTGGTGCTCGCGCACAAGCGCACTACGCGCCGCACGGATCGCATCGAGGCGATCATTCTTCGCGCCGCGGGCTCGTTTGAGGCTGCCGACTTCGGTGACGTCCTCACCGGCCTGCGTCAGCACGTCGGTGAGACCGGCGGCGAAGCTTCCGGTCCCCTCCAGCGCCCAGATCCGTCGACCGGGTGCGTGCCTACGCGCCCAGACCAGTATGCGGGCATATCCAGTTCCGTCCGCTGACTCCGCAAGGTGTGCGTGAACGCCGCCCGGTGACGGTGTCGAGTACCGCGAGGTCGATAGTGTTGCGATCGGGGCCTCCGCCGATGACGAGATCGTATTCTTCTGCAAGCATGGTCATTACGGTCGCCTTCCACTACGCGGCGATCGTGGTCGGCACCGGTCTGGGAACAAGTCACGTGTCGTGGCAGCACTGTGAGGGGTCACGCCTCATCAGCGGACAAGCTCGAAGATCAAGCCAGGACATGTGGGGCCAAACCGGTGTCGGCAATCCGAAGGGACATGTCAAATGCAGGGCACACGCGAACGTGGTCAGAATTCTCGGGAGTCACCCCGGATCGCTGATACCAGCTTGACCGATCAGCCCGATTGGGCCACCTCAAATACTTTCAGCCTTCTCCTATAACGAGGACCTGACGGTGCTGACCTTCGACCTCCCGGCGAGCGCGATGTTCTCGGATGGGACAACTCTCACGTCCGGGCAGGGCCTGGACCCGACACTTTTCGGGTTTAGGCCAAGAAACCGTGCGAAATCTGTTGTCTTCCACGTAGTAGGCACCAGCTACAATTCGCGGGTGTGGTGCACGATATCAACTACCGCGCGGCGTGAAAGCGCAGTCCGTCCTGGAGCTCGACTGCTATGCCGAGGACTCGCACATCGGCACCGCCGCGGCAGTTGGTGGTTACGAATTCGCGACCCGCGCAGTGAATGTGATCGTCACAGAGCACTACGATCAACAAGTCGCACGCAAGGGTTCGTCAGTTCCGATCCGCCGACCGTATCGTACGTCGTGCCGCCACAGTCACGTCGCAGGCGAGGCGCAGTTTTCTTGCACATTTCGATACTCGGACACGCTACGTGAGCGGGTTTCCCGCCCCGCTGCATGTCGATCTACCGGGGCTCACAGAACTCGCGAAAGACTCCTGCCACCGCGGTCGAGACGATGCTCCGCTCACCGTCAGGAACCGCGAATTGCTCCGGAACGATGGCGTGCTTGGCTTCGAGTCCGTCATTCAGGCCGCCGATAACCGTGATCACCTGGTCAAGTGTGTAAGGCTCACGCACTTTCAAGCTGCCGTAATTGAGCAACTGTGTATATAGCTCCCGGGCGGAGTCGAGTAGCGTTTCATGGGCAGCGCGCAACGCTTCGCGAACAACCGGCACGTCGGACAGCGCGACGAATGCACTTGCCGCGCGGCACATGCGGGATTCCACATCGAGGCGGAAGTTCTCGTCGCTCAGGCGTGCGCCAATCTCCTCGATGGGTAGTCTCTGAGCGTAGAGTTCCGCAGCCAGCTTGAGTACCGGCCCTGATGACGGATTCGCACCTTCCTTGAGGATATGCAGCGTGAGGTCCGCCTGGTACTCACTTTGAGAGGGCCAAATGTTGTACAACGCTCCAGTTGTCACGGGTGACTGCTGTGAGGATGATGCATGCCGAACAACATCCTGAACACGGATGTGAGACAGCGGCCCACCGTCGCTGAGGTTGTGAGCTTCCAACGAATCCAGCGCCAGATTCACTCCCGCGTCCAGTAGGAGTCGGCGCGTCTCCTCCGCGCTCCGGCGACGCCTGCGGCTCGTTCGGCCATCGACCGAAGGGCTCTGCATCGCGGTCTTCATATATTTTCCTCCCTGTGGGTATCTTTTTGATGCTAGCAGTCCAGATTGTCGCCTGACGTGTTTTGTTTGTCTCGGTCGGTCAGCCGGCGACGTTCGATCGCAGTCGGGTGTCGACGCCGCCCGGCTTGGTGTCTTCTGAGCACTTTCATCGACTCGTCATTGCGTGAATGTATGCGAATTTACGTTTTACGTAGAAATATGATGTTACGTTGTCTCGATGTGTGGTCCGAGGAAGCCTCCTGGGATGGGAGAGGCAGTCGCGATGCCCTCCTCCCTTGGTAACGAGCCCGACAATCTGTCGGGGCTCCCTGAGGTCGACGTCTCCACGAGAGTGCGCAAGCCAGTGCGGAACGACCAGATAGCGATCCTGGTCTGGGTCGTTGTGTGGATCGCGCAGAACGCGCCGGTCGGACTTCCTGTGGACGGTACTTCAGGCGTTGTTGCTCAGTCTCGGTACCGCGCGTGGTCTGCGACTGCTGGTGCACTACCCAGAAACTCGGGGTCGGCATTGCTGATCCGGCGGCAGCACTTGCACTGCTGTCGATCGATAGGTAGCTACGGTGAGCAGCGCAGCCCTGATATTCGGCAGACTCTCCGACCGGCCTTTTTGTGCAGCGCTTTCCTGTGGGGGAGCGCCTGTATCTTCCCGGGTCAAGGGCGTCGTGCGACAACCACTCTTGATGCTGTAGCGCTGTACTTTTGATCGCAAAAGAGATAGCGCAAGAATGAGATATGCCTTATGAAAGGAATAGTCAAGAATGAGCTCTCGTGCGTGAGCGGTATGAGCTGGTAGGGAGCTCACAGGGTCAGGGCGAATGCGTTGTTGCTTGGGGCAGACATCGGACAGGTAGGTCAAAGGTCTATTTCAGTCGTTCTGCTCACGAAGGTTGGATAGCGATCCGGGGAACTGGGGTCGCAGATGTGTGCCGCAAAGTCGACGAAAGATGTTGTGATCCAGTAAAAGTCGTCAAATCCGCAATGTAGTCGGCCTGCGCTGCCGATCACGGTCGGACCTTCGGCTGCGGGGCTTCAGATGCTGGAAGTTGCTAGCAATGAACTCTTTCGATCGTTATGAGTACTGCATGTGCCGAGCGAGACGCCGCAACGTCGCGAAGTGTGGAGAATCCCTGGGCTGACCTCGTAATGGGCAAATATGTTGTACCGCAACATTTTTCATGAAAGTGTCATTGACAACTTCATCGTGAATTGGATAACGTCATCGACGATGCGGCACATGCCGCAGAATTCCTCAATCAAGGAGATTCTCATGGGTTCATCAGATTCTGACCTGCAAATGTTGGACAACGCAACCGCTGTGATCAGTGCCATCGCTGGTATCCTCGGCGGTGTAGCTGCCGCACTCGGATTGGCGGCGTTTGTCGGAGCAAACGGGTCCTAATTGCCGACCGTGTTTAGCCGACCGAGCTACGTTTGAGAAGCTTTGCTGTCCAGCGATCTAGCTCGTTTCGACGCCGGGACGAGCTAGAGTCGCGAGGACAATTCTCTTCTCCAACTTCACTCCGACAGCCTTCACGTCAATCGGCCAGAATGACATCGCGGTCGAGGGCGCGCTATGGAAACGTACGACGGGCCGAAAGGTACGGGTCAGAGGTCGAGGACGGGGAGTGCCGCATACTCTTCCGCGACAATGGCTGGGATGTGCGTGTCCCGCGCTCACGGCGAGAATTGAACCGGCGAGAGCGACGTACGACCCTTGCGTTCTCTGGAATTCCAACTCAAGGGCGCGATAAATGGGGTGCAACAGTCAAGCCGGTCTGGCTGCGCCGACGGGGACGGGCAGCATAGGTACTCGGGTGTGCAGTGACGACAGGGACCGGGAGGACGCCACCACTGTTCGATCCGGCCGTACGATCGCTGCGCAGGACCGGCCGCGCCGCAGCCATGTTCCCAGAGTCGAAGATTCGTCGACTACCAAGACGTGCGCACCCCGGCGGGTCATCTCTCGCCGCTGTCCGTCGCTCGGGGGTGTCATTGTCACGACGACCGTCTGGTCGGGCGCGATTTCGTCGAACCGGGTCGATTTGTCCACCAACGCATTTGGGCAAAGTGTTCCTGCGAGTCCGTGGATCGTCGGAACGCCGCGGCGAACGAACTGCGATGTACGCAGGCTGGGGGTTGCGCTGTCGGTCACTTTGGCTGTGATGCCGGGAAGCTTGGTCAGCGGCGGGAGGATACGTTTCCGTACTTCGGCAGTTCGATGGCCGCCCCCGGTCATCGCCCAGCCGACCATCACGGCCCGTTTGATCATCGCGGTAGCGTGCGGGCCGCGTTCGATCTGGTAACTGTCGAGTGCGGATTCTGGGAGCAGACCTTCCCGGACCGCGACCAGTTTCCACATCAGGTTTTTTGCATCACGAAGGCCGGCGCCCAGGCCTTGTCCGATGAACGGAGGCGTGAGGTGGGCTGCGTCGCCGAGCAGAAATACTCGGCGATCGCGCCACCGGTCGGCGACCTGCGCGTGAAAGGTGTATTCAGCGACCCTGATCAGGTCCATCTCCGAGTTGACGACAGCTCCGAGCCACGGGTCGAACAGCGGACGCAAGGTATCGAGGTCACGATAATCGTCCACGGTTTCGTGATCCTGCAATCGGAATTCCCACCGATAGCGCGTCTCACCGATCCGCATGTAAGTTCCCGCGCGGTGCGGGTCGCACAGTTGGTGGACGCCATCCCATAGCTGCAAGTCGGCGGTGGTGGCGATGTCGACGACCAGCCATCGTTGCTCGAATCCCAAGTGCGTCATCCGTGATCCGATCGCGGAGCGCACGACGCTGTTGGCTCCATCGCAGCCCAGCACGTAGTCCGCCGTGACCGAATGTACTCGCCCAGTGGCTCTTTCAGTGTAGATCACGCGTACCGTATCGCGTTCGTTGATGACGTCGGAGACTTCGCAATGGCCACGAAATGTCACATTGCCGCCTTGGTCCATTCTTGCTCGCAGCACCGCTTCGAGTGCGGGCTGGTCGAACATGTTGGCCGCGGGGAATCCGTGTGGTTGTTCCGTCGGGTTGCGGGTGAATTCTGCGATCGTGCTCATGTCCGAGTCGATCAACCGTAGACCCTGTCCGGCTCGTGAGATCGAGCCGAACTCCTCGGCGATACCTAGATCGCCGAGGATGCGACAGATCTCGTCATCGAGGTGAACGGCTCGCGGTTGCGCGAAAACGCTCGCCCACCTGTCGAGCACAAGACAGTTCGTGGAGTATCGGCCCAGTAGTGACGCGGCGGTCATTCCGGATGGACCGGCCCCGACGATTACCACGGGGTAGTGCTTTAAGGTCATGACGCCACTGCGGTTCGGCACGTAGTGGAAGTACCGAGCCGAGGCAAAGTTTCGCCTGTCCCGAGATTCATCGCGCGTACTTCACCTTCGTGCGCTGGATTCCGAGGTCGAGCATGAAGTCATCTGTTGCGATGCTCACTTCGACCACATCCCCGTCCTTCAAGTAGTGGGGATTGGCCGACTGCTTGTTGAAGAACAGCTTCCATTTGAGCGCGGGCGGTAAGAACCCGCCGATGATCTCGATTGGTTTGGCGGGCGCCTTGAGGGCCGTTCCGCCGGGTGTGCCGGTGAGAATCAAGTCCCCGACATCGAGGCGTTGAAATTTGCTCAGGGTCTCCAACGCCTTTGACGGCGGATAGATCATGTCTCGGACCGTACTGTTCTGTCGCAGTTCACCATTGACGCGAAGCATCAGTCGGAGCTGGTCGAAACGGGCGAAGTCGCCTTCCTCGAGAATGAGCAGCACCGGACCGACGGGAGTGAAGGTCGGGTATGACTTCGCCTCGTAGAACTGTGTTTTCGGCAACTGAACATCGCGGGCGGACACATCATTGGTGATCACCAGTGCTGCGATATGGTCGGCGGCGGTGGAGTTGTCCACGGGAGTGCCGACAGGGAACGGCTTTCCGATGACGAGTCCGATCTCCGCCTCGTAGTCGAGTAGATTCACGTGTGCGGGTTTGACGATGGCGTCCGTGGGTCCACTGATCGAGCCGGACGATTTCCGGAAGAAGGTTAGCGGGACCGTGTCGGGGTTCATGCCCGAATCCTTGACGTGTGAAACGTAATTGGTCATCTGTGCGACGACCCGGCACGGGGCGGTGACTGGTGAAATCAGGTCAAGTGTGTCGACCGGTACGGTGTCTGTGCTGTTGGATGCGGCATCGACTGCTGTGCGATCGCTGAGCAGTTCGGCCGTGGTCGTTGCCGAGGTGTCGATGCGTGCTGCGCCGGCGGGTAGCTGTACCCACCAGGCGTCGGGGGTGCGGAGGACCGGGATGCTCATGAGGAGGCTACTTTCAACAGGCCGCGGAGGCGTTCGGGGTCGAATTCGTTGTCGCGGCGTAGGGCCGAGATGATCGATCGGAGTTCGTGTAGAGCGTCTTTGCCGGGAGCGAGGCCGAGGAAGTCCTTGCTCACAGGTGGTCCCCATTGGGCCAATCCTGTTGCGGTCATCGGTGCCCACCCCGGTTCGAGGGAGGAGTCGAAGAGGTCGCCGTCACTGAAGTGTTCGACGAGGAAACCGTCCGGGTCCCGCCAGTAGTCGAATATCTGGCTGCCTTGGATGTGGCGGCCGATGCCCCACGAGTGCTTGTATCCGCGTTCGGTGAGGTATCGGTGACCTGCCCCGATGGCGTCGAGGTCGCACACCTGGTACGCCGAGTGCACGTAGCGGTCCGAGGGGCCCAGCGTCATGGCGAGTGTGTGATGGTCGGTGGGGGTCTCGCCGCGATCGCAGCGAATGAAGCTCATCACTGGACCGCGTTCGCGTTGGCCGTCGTAGAAGAGGAAGTCGCTCACGATCAGCCCGAGGTGTTCGAGGTACCAGTCGAGATTCTCGAGGTAGCGGGTGCGCTGGAGAACGACGTGTCCCAGTCGTTCGACTCGCGCAGGTTCACGCGGAGTTCGCTGGGTGGTGTTCAGTCGGGGAGCGATCTGGGGTGCGGTGTGCGAGACACCGAAGTTGAGGGCGTGCACCTGTTGTCTCGGAAGTTGCGCCCTGTCATCGATTTCGGCGACCACCCGCACTGCCTGACCGCTCGGATCGGTCAAGCTCACCGCGACCCCGCCGATGGCGTCGGGAAGTCGATCGACGCGGCGATCGGCCGCCTCGGCCAGTTTCACCACGTCGGCGACATCGGCGGCCAGGAAGGCCGCGCCGACGTAGCTCGAGCGGCCCCCCTTGCGGATGATCACACACGGGGAACCGACATCGGTACCTCGCAAATGCAGTTCATCCGGCGTACGTAGCGTGACCGAAAATCCGAAAGCCTCGGCAAAGGCTTGTGCTTTGACCAGATCCGGCTTCCGGAACTCGAGCCACGCGATGTCGTGGACCTTGATGACCGGATTCCTGGCGCGCCCGGGATGTTCACCCGGCAATGATCCTTGGTCGACGTGAATGTTCTGGTGGCCGTCGACGCCTGACCGGGGGTTGATGTCTGTCGGCATATTGAATCCTCCGAAGCTGTTGACGATATCGTCACTTATTGCAGGAGGCCGCGTCAAGCCTTTTTGACGAAATCGTCATTTTGCTATCGTGGCGTTAGACTGGGCTCCTTGCGTGACGGAAGGGAAGCATCAAGTGATGGAGGACAGCCGCGTCGAACGCCGCAAAGCTCGCACCCGAGCGGCACTCGTCCGAGCCGCACTGGATTTCGTTGCAAATGGCAACGTCAACGCGCCGGTTCTGGAGATCACCCAAGCTGCCGATGTAGGCAACGGATCCTTCTACAATTATTTCGCCAGCAAAGAGGAACTGTGGAGCGCCGCCGTCGACGAGGCGCTGGAATCCGTCGGCGCGTACCTCGATACCCTCACGGTGGGCCTGGATGATCCCGTCGAGAAGTTCACGCAGTCCTTCAGGCTGTCCGGGCGCCTGTTTCGAATGGAGCCGCAGCTGAGTCGGGTTCTGCTCACCGCGGAAGCGGCAGTGGTTGCGTCCGAGCGAGGTTTGGCGCCGCGCTCGCGCCGAGACATCGAATCGGCGACGAAACAGGGACGATTCGACGTCGAGGACTCCGAACTTGCCTTGGCTCTTGTGTCGGGCACCCTGTTGTCGATGGGCCGTTTGCTCCTTGAAGATTCGGATCGAGACGAGGCGAGCACCGTCGACCGAACGACCGTACGAGTTCTCCGGGCGCTGGGTATACCTGCATGCGAGGCGGAAGAGTTGTGCAGCAAGGCCCTTCCACAGTCTTACCGTGGAGCGTTGCACACCGTCATCGCCCCGGCGTCAGTCCTACCGGATGGCACCTAGAGCCCCAGCATGGCGACTGTCCGATGCCTGCGCAGGGCGCCGGCACCTCGGCTGCCTGCGCGACCGGAGGAGCGTGAATCAGGTACCCCCAAGTCCTCGCGGTGGAGACTCTCCCACATCGCACATATCCGCGAGCGTTCTACGGTCCATGTCGGACGAAGGAGTTTCGGTACTCGTCGAGAAACTCCTATTCGCCCTTGACTGACGACTTGATCATAAGTGATGATTACGTCAGAAAGTGGAGTGAACTTCCCCGACAAATGAGAAAGATGTGCCCTGGGCATGGGGGCACCGCGCCGCGCTTCGCGAGGTTCGGGTGGTCCTTTAGGCATCCTGTGGGAAGATTCACCGGCTTTCGTCCGTGCAGATCCGAGTGGCGGGCCATTCAGCACCGCAAAGAGCCGATTGGTACCTCACTTTGCATGGCGTCCGTTGGCGGCAGGAGAAGGGATCCCATGGATAGGGTTAGTGCCCCTTCGCGGGAAGTTGTCGATGCAGTCGCTTTCTTGTTGCAGCAACCTGATGCATCCGATTTCCGTAGGCGAGCCCAGAAATTAGTCAAGCGACTTCCGGCGAAAGCGCAAGGGCCGGCGCAGTTCGACTACACGGAATCGGACATTTTCGTAGTGAAGGCGGCGCGCAAACGTCGGGCCGATCTTGCGGTCGACACTGCTGAACTTCGAGCAGTGGGGCGGGTCGAGAGTCCTTGTAAAGCAAAGGACTAAGCGTAAATAGTGTCTATTTCCCGCAGCGTCCGACGAGGAGAGTGCCCACTGTAGTCAGCGGAGGAGCGTCCCGGACTCTTGGGCTCAGACCGTGCCAGTCACGCTGCGTCTGAGAGCAACATTGGTTCTTCCTGACCGCAGTACGGCCGCTGATTCGATCCCACCAGCAAACCGTCGCTCAACCAGCAGAGGCTACTTATTAGCGCTCCCGAGTGGGAGGCGGCCAGGTTGTCCATTCCCTTCCATCCAGAACCAAAAGGTGCACACATGAAAACTGCAGTTGTTACCGGAGCATCTTCAGGCATCGGCCGTGCCGTCGCCCGAGCACTACTCACACGAGAATTCCATGTGATCGGAACGAGTAGGAATATCTCGGCGATCGCCGACCCCCTGCCAGGCGTCGAGTACCGCGAACTGGATCTGACCGAATCCGAATCCATACAGTCTTTCGTCAACGGCCTCGAACACATCGACATCGACGTGTTGGTCAACAATGCGGGCGAAAGCCAATGCGGCCCAATCGAAGAGCTGCCCATTGACGCCGTGAGGCGTCTTTTTCAGCTCAACGTCTTCGGTCCGGTGGAACTGACCCAGCGCGTGCTACCCGGCATGAGGGTGCGTGGGCGCGGCACAGTCGTCAACGTCGGATCGATGCTGGCGAGCTTCCCCCTGGCCTACCGCTCTTCGTACGCGGGAACCAAAGCCGCGATCAAGGCCTTCTCGACGGCCGCCCGTTACGAACTGAAACCGTTCGGCATCGACATCACTACCGTCGAGCCCGGCTCGATCGACACCGGACTCTCCACACGGCGCACCAAATACTGCGGACCGCATTCTCCATATCAACGCGACTTCACAACTGTGATCGCGAAGCTCGACGCTAAAGAAGGACAAGGCATTTCGCCAGACACCGTGGCGAGAACCGTCCTGAAAGCCGTCGAGGCCAAACGCACACGCCCAGGCTACGCAGTCGGAAGCAATGCACCCGTGGTCCTCCTGGCGCAGCGGATGCTCCCACGCACAGTTATGGAGACATTGACGGCCAGGACATATGGACTCCCCAGTCGGCATAGCGAGATTTAGCTCAGCTGTGCAACCTGCTGGGGCGGCATCCGATTTGAAGGCCGCCGCTGGTTACTCAGTGCGAAACGTGTGGGACGGTCGCAGTGTCTCGGCTCTCGGCGTCTCAGAATCGCCAGCTTCTTCCTGTCGTCGCTCTTCGCGTTGGACGCGGCTGCCGGTAGTGGTGCGGGAGTGGAGTAATCGGCGCGAAAGCACCCGAGCATGCGCGTACTGATCGTCAGCTGTCAGCTGTCAGCTGTCAGCTGTCGGGTGTCGGGTGTGGTGAGCAGACGCCGGTGTTGATGCTTGCTACTGTCTCGAACGGCGTTGTGGTGATGTCCAATTCGGGTCGCAGGTCCCACTGATCGGCGGTGTCCTTTATCGAGAGCATGTTGTCGGGCTCGCAGTATCCTGTTCGTGCGCAAAGGGTTTCGAGATTTTGTCTAGTGGATCGGTGTTGTCAGCACCAGCAGTTACGGCAGAACCCGCCGCCACCACCCCCGCCGCCAGCACTGCTGCTGTAGGTGGGGGTGTCAGCGTAGAGGTTTCCGTCGTCGAACCTGTATGTCGTGCGCACGTCGTCGCAGGTGTAGAGGGCCCCGTCTGGGCCGGCCCGGAGTCGGTCGAGCTCGGTTTTCTGTTCGGCTTTGATGATCGCGGTATCGTCGTTGGCTCGGCATTGCGCCTGCAATCCGATGCGGTTGTCCCATGCGTTCTGGTATGCGGTGAACAGTGCCGGCCACCGTAGCGAATTCGGGGCCGCGTTGTTGGATTGTCGGGCTGCCGCGAGCTGTTGATCGAGTAATGCGGTGGACAGGACGGACAGGTTGATGCCGGGCATGTCCAGGGTGCCCAGACCTTCGGCGAGAAGTACTTCGTTGAGCAGGATTTCGGTATCGGTGGAGGTGTTCGCAGTCGATGGGGCGCCGGTTGTGGTGGCCGACCCTGTCGACTTTTCTGTTGGGGTCGTTGTGGTGCTGGCCGATTCCGTTGTTGACGCCATTGTTGACTCGGCCGTGGTGGTCGGATCGGTTGCAGTTGCAGTGATGGTGGTGTCGAAGGGTCCTGCTATGTACACGTATCCGCCAGGTGTGAGTGGCATGGAACGTACCACCCGTACGGCGGTGCCGATCGGTGCAAGTTCGGTCAATCGCTGCCGCACCACCGCGCGATTCGAGTCGGAGGCGGTATAACCGCCGCAGGTCACAGCGCCGACGTGGCTGATGTCGACGCGAGTTCGTTCTCCGTCGACGTCGATATAGAGGCCTGCGCCGGATCCGGCTGCGTCGTAGTCGAGGACTGTGCCTTTCCACTCGACTCACTTTCGGACCGGGATGGGTACCGCAGAGGTTGTCGTGGGCGACGTTTGAGTGGAGGTCGTGGGTGCTGCGATCGAGTTGGTCGATGGACCGTCGTCGTTGATGCAACTTCCGAACATCGCCAGCACCAACACAGCGCCTAGCCCCCAACCGAGTTTCTGCTTCGTCGTTGCCATGAACCTGCCGGAGGCCCAGGATGGTGCACCTGGGTTTCGGGTACGAGAAGTAGTCGGGGGTGGTTCCGCAGGGGCGCGGAACCACCGTGGTGAGGGTGGTGATCAGCCGTAGATGTTGTTCGGGCTGATCAGTGTGGTGATCGGTGCCATCAGGGCGCTGACCAGGTCGGTTTCGCCGTCGATGTCGGTGTTGATGAAGACGACGAGGGTGGTGTCCTTCTCTGGCAGGTAGACCGAGACTGTTTTGTAGCCGGGCAGGCTTCCGTTGTGGCCGATCCAGCCGCCGCTGTTGAACAATCCGAGTCCGTACCCGGAGCTGTCGTTTCCTTCGCCCAGGGGTTCGGTGTGCAGGCGCTGCTTCTGAGTGTCGTCGGTGAGGAGATCGCCTTTGGCCAAGGCCGGAACCCAGATGCGCATGTCGTCCAACGACGAGATCATTGCGCCCGCGGCGCCGCCCCACGACGGATTCCAGTCCGTTGCTGCGGTCACGGATTCGTCGAGTGTTTGGTTGGTGTATCCCTGTGCGTGGGGGTTCGGGAACGCGTTGGTGGTGGGAAAGCTGGTGTGCTCCATGCGAAGTGGTGTGGTGATCTTGGTGTCGATGACGTCCGACAGTGTTGAGCCGGTGACCTTCTCGATGACCATGCCGAGCAGAAGGGTGTTGGTGTTCGAGTAGTCGACGGTGGTTCCTGGTCGAATTTGGAGTGGGAGGTCTTTGACGTATCCGAGGAGCTCTTCGGATGTGAATGATCGGCGAGGGTCGGAAAGAACATCCATGACAAACTGTTCGGACGTCGTGTAGGCCACGAGGCCGCTGCGCATCCCCGCCAGCTGGCGCAGGCTGATCGCGTCACCTTCCATGACGCCGTCGACGTATTTGGAGATCGGATCGTCGAGACCGATCTTTCCCTCGTCGACCAATTGCAGCAGGGCGGTTACGGTAAACGTTTTGGTGACGCTGCCGATTCGTTGGTAGAAGTCGGTTTCCATCGGTGCTTTGGTCGCGGTATCGGCGACTCCGGCGGCGCGGACATAGTTGCCGTCGGGCCCCCAAATGCCCACTATCGCACCCGGTATGCCGGATGTCTTGATCGCGGAGTCGAGAACGGCGTCGATGCTGGCGGACAACGCGGCAGCCATCGGCGCATCGGGTGCCGCAGTCGCCGGCGCGGCACTGGTCGCGGTGGTCGCACCGTCTTGATGGGCGCAGGACACGGTCGTCACTGTCAAAAGACTGACGCACAGTGCGGCGTAGACCGCGGTGCGGGCAATGCCTCGTTCGAACATGGATGTCCTTTCGTGAAGGTACGCGCTCGGTAAATTACGAGTGAAGTGAACCATGCAAGAGCCGAATGCTGTTTCAGCACTGAATATCTCGCGAGCCTTGGACCAGGAGGAATGCCTGAAAGTGGAAGCCGGAGCGTGTGAAGATCATCCCCAGGGGCTACGTCGAACGCGGAGACTACCTCTCGAGAGGTACAGGGATCGGGCACTGAGGCGTAGAACCCCACACATTGTGTGGTCGTTCGGCGGATGCGGACCTGGCGCTGGGCGACATATCGTTCGGCGCAGTCGGAGTAACCGACGTTGACAGGCGGAGAAACGTGATGATCGAGGTCGAAAACCTCAGTAAACGATACGGCGACAAGACCGTCGTGGATGGACTGAACTTCACCGTTCGTCCCGCGATGGTGACCGGTTTCCTCGGGCCGAACGGCGCGGGAAAGTCCACAACCATGCGCATGATCGCCGGCCTGGACATTCCGACCTCTGGGCAGGTCTTGATCGAGGGACAACACTATCGGAACGCCATCGCGCCCATGGCCCAACTGGGAATGCTTCTGGACGCCAAAGCCGTTCATCCTGCTCGCTCACCACGAAATCACCTCCTGGCGTTGGCTCGAACCAACGGCATAGGCACCAAACGTGTCGAGGAGGTCATCACCCAAGTGGGCTTGCACGACGTCGCAAACAAACGAGTCGGCGGATTCTCGCTGGGAATGGGACAACGACTCGGGGTCGCAACAGCACTGCTGGGGGATCCGGCAGTAGTGGTCCTCGACGAACCGGTCAACGGCCTCGATCCCGGGGGAGTCCTGTGGATGCGCAACACGCTGGCAGCGCTGGCAAAAGAAGGCAGAACAGTGTTCGTCTCCTCGCACCTTATGAGTGAAATGGCCCTGATCGCAGAACGATTGGTCGTGATCGGCCGCGGAAAGCTCATCGCGGACACCTCGCTCGACGAGTTGATTGCACTGTCGTCGACCAGCACCGTAACTGTTCGCACCCCTGACGCTGCCAGGCTGCGAGATCTCATCCTCGGACCAGGAATCAGCGTCAGCAGCGACACTGCCGACGTTCTCAGTGTGCGCGGAGCCACGGCCGAACACATCGGAACCCTCGCGTGGCAATCGAACGTGCCTGTTTACGAATTGTCCTCGCAACACGGATCATTGGAAGAGGCTTTCATGACACTCACCCACGATGCAGTCGACTACCGCGCATCCGGCGTAGCCGAATGAGTACCGGAACGACGGAGTATCCCTATCCTCGTGGTCTCGGAGTCACGACGGTGCGGGTATGGCGATCGGAGTGGACCAAGTTCCGCTCACTGCGCCACCTGGGGTGGACCCTGTTCAGCTCCGCGGGGCTTCTGATTGCAATCGGATTCGTATCGACGCTGCTGACAGCACGCGACTACGCTGGCGCCAGCCCAGAGGCCACTGTAGGTTTCGAACCCGTCGGTACAGCGCTCGCAGGTGTCAGCTTCGCGCAACTGGCGACCGGTGCACTCGGGGTTCTCCTCATTACAGGCGAATACAGCAGCGGCACGATTGGCCCGTCGCTCACCGCCGTGCCCAGCAGGTTACCGGTGCTGTGGGCGAAGCTGGCAGTGATTCTGTCCATGGTGCTCACGGTTTCCTGCGGAGCGGCGCTCGTGGCCTTCTTCACCGGACAGGTTTTGCTGAGCGGCAATGATCTCGGGGTGTCGCTCACTGCGCCGGGTGCGCTGCGCGCAGTCGTGGGATCTGGCGTGTCGATGAGCCTGGCTGCAGTGATCGGCCTGGGAGTCGGGGTACTGCTGCGCAACAGCGCGGCCGCTATCTCCGTCTGTGTCGGGCTGTTCTTCGTGTTGCCCCCGCTGGTATCTGCACTCCCTTCGTCGATCGGCAGCCCTTTGAGCAGGTACATGCCTTCCAACGCCGGTGCAGCAATCTACGGCATCGATGCTGACAGCTCGTCGAGTTCACTTTCGCCTGGAGCCGGTTTGGCGGTCCTGTGTTGTGAAGCGGCGCTGGTGATCGGTGCTGCCGCGTACAGGCTTCGCCGCGGCGACGTGTGAGCAACGCCCGGGTGAGCAGTGGAGAATGTCAGGTATGAGTCGGCGATGATGAATTTCCTGGCACCGGGCGAAGACCTGGCCGGCCGTCCACTGACCAGGTGGGCATTCGACAGCGCGGTAGCGCTCGTCGCCGTGGCGGTTGCCTCGCCCTATGTCTTCTACGACGACGAGCACGCCCTTGCGGTAGCTATTGTTGTGCTGCTCGGTGTTCATGCGCCGCTCGTGGTGAGACGAACCCATCCCGTTCCGGTGTTCGTGTGGGTTCTCGTCACCGCCGCCGCGGCGGGGCTGTGGAACGATCATGTCATGGCCGGACTGGGGCTGTTGATCGCGCTCTACACCGTCGTCGCCACGCAGCCGCGCCCCTCCGGAATCGTCGCGACCGCCGCAGTCGAACTTCTCATGATCCTCGCCGCCCTGCGGGCGGCGAGCACCAACTGGTGGCCTGACATACTGCTGTTGTCCAGCCTCGTCGGTGCCGCCGCTGGTATGGGATTGTACGCGTCCACTCGCCGCGCCTATCTCGCGGAATTACTCGCTCGCGCTGCCTATTTGGAGATCGAACGCGATCAGCAGGGGGCATTGGCGGCAGCTGCCGAACGCAACCGCATTAGCCGAGAAATGCACGACATCGTCGCGCATCACCTCAGCGTCATGGTTGCCCTCAGTGACGGCGCTGTCGCTGCAACAACATCGTCCCCCGACAGAGGCATCGAAGTGATGAGGACAGTGTCCGAGACCGGAAGATCGGCGCTGGCTGACACTCGTCGACTACTGGGTGTCTTACGTCGCCAGCAGGAACCGGTCACCGACGCCTTCATCCCGACACCCGGGCTCGCCGAGTTGGATAACCTGATCGAACTCGTGCGCAGCGCTGGCATCGCCACCACACTGCATGTGCACGGCGCAGTCGCCGTCCTGACCGACGGCATCCAGCTCACCATCTATCGGCTGATCCAAGAAGCCTTGACCAACACCCTCAAACACGGAGGACCCGGCACGTCTGCGGTCGTGACGATTCGATACACGCCTCGCCAGCTGATCGTCTCGGTCGAGGACGACGGAGCCGGCACACCCGAACCGGCGACCGGGGACCGCGGTGCCGGTTTGATCGGCATGCGCGAAAGGGTCCTCGCCTATGACGGTTCGGTGACCGCGGGTCCGAACTCGCGCGAAGGATGGACCGTCACCGCGACCCTCGACCTCATTGACAGTGCGGCACGATGATCCGCGTACTGCTGGCCGATGATCAGATCTTGCTTCGATTGGGCTACCGCCTGATTCTCGAAGCGGAACCGGACATCGAGGTAATCGGTGAAGCCGGTGACGGCGCAGAAGCGGTGAGTATGGCGGTTGCTCTCGAGCCGGACGTGGTGCTGATGGACGTTCGGATGCCGAACGTCGACGGAATCGCTGCCACCGCAACCATTCACCAGACGCGCCCCGCGTGCGCAGTCCTCATCCTCACCACCTTCGACGTCGACCACTATCTCTACACGGGTCTGCAAGCCGGAGCGAGCGGCTTTCTGCTTAAGGACACATCCCCCACGGTGTTGCTCGACGCTATCCGAGCCGTCGCTGGCGGAGACGCAATTCTCGCGCCGCGTCCCACTCGCCGCCTCATCGATCAGTTCATGCTCACCTTGCCCGAACCTCGCCGGCAGGAACGGCGCGCTGCTGTAGTGTGTGCCCTGACGGACAGGGAACTGGCAGTTCTGCGTTCCCTCGCCGCCGGGCGTTCCAACCGGGAGATAGGCGTGGACCTCAACATCTCCGAAGGGACAGTGAAAACTCACGTGAGCCGGATATTGGGCGCATTGTCACTTCGAGATCGAGTGCAGGCTGTAGTCCTGGCATACGAGACGGGCCTGGCAGTTCCCGCCGACTGACAACACTCCGCATCGCACTCGATTTCCGACCGGTAGGGTCCACAGCGTGATCACAGTTTGGCGCCGCGCCGCGACAGTCGTCTCCGTGTTCGTTTTCTCGACCGGCGTCATCGTGCTCGGTTCGCCTGCAGCGCAAGCAATTCCAGCTACTTCGACGGGATCGTCGCCGACAGGATCTCTGTCCGCACGTGTGGGGGTCGACATCGAAGTGACATTCGAATCGCGCGACATCACATTCTACGGGAGCCTTCGAACGCCCACGGCTACCCGAAGTTCCGGCATCGCGGTTCTGCTGCTGCCAGGTAGCGGACCTACCGATCGCAACGGAAACCAAAAGAATGCGATGGTCTTTCCGAACACCCTTGCGTACCTGGCGGACGAGTTGGCATCGCACGGCATTCCGAGTCTGCGATTCGACAAGTTCGGGTCCGGGCGCACGGGCTTGGACGATAGCGCCCTGGATGCTTTCGACTACGGCTTCGACATGCAGGTCGACGACGCCGAGGCCGCACTCAACTTGCTCGGCGAGCTGACCGAAGCGACTCCCGCGCGAACCGTGGTCCTCGGACACAGCGAGGGTGCGCTCACTGCGCTCGCGCTGCAGCAGCGCACGAACGCACCCGGCGCCGGTCTGGGCTTGCTGCAACCGCTTTCACAGCGGTACCTCGATCTTCTTTCGGAGCAGATCAATGCAAGTCTCGACCGCAGTGTCCAGAGTGGGCAACTACTAACCTCCGAGGCGGACGCCACGCGCAGCAGTCTCGCTCGCACGGTTCAATCACTGCGGGAGAACGGGGTCATCCCGCTCGATCAGGACCCCTTGCTCGGATCGGTGGGATTGACACCGGCGAACGAGTTCCTCGCAGAGGCCGACCGTTACGACCCCGTCGACATTGCAGCTGCACTTGCTGACTCGCTGCCCGTTCTGATCGCGTGTTCCGAGGAAGACCTGAACGTCAGTTGCGATCAGGTAGAGCGACTGCGTTCGGTCGTCGGAGCTGAAGCACTCACCTTCACCCAACTGGCAAGCGCGAACCACGGACTCGGCGAGATCGGAATCCTGGCCCCCGGGCAATTCGATGCAATGGGGGTCTGTCCAGAAAACGGTGTAATTGATTGGTTTCTAACTACTTTCGTCCGGCAGACAGCCGTCCGTCGAACGTTATCTCGAAGGCATTCAGTGCTGCCTTCCATCGGTTGGACCAGCGTTG
>Ga0154000_1000098_pt1 | contig 25106 bp, 18 predicted proteins | sample TSNC084MetaG_FD_104674 | JGI IMG/M metagenome (GOLD analysis project Ga0154000, IMG submission 104674) | Attine ant fungus gardens microbial communities from North Carolina, USA - TSNC084 MetaG | ecosystem: Host-associated > Fungi > Mycelium > Unclassified | place: USA: North Carolina, Lumber... | reverse complement strand
CATGGTGCCGGGAATGTGGTCAAGCCGCTCCAGATCGTCCTTGATTGTATCGAGGGCAAATTGCCGTAACCCGGCGTCCACTGCGCAGGCGTTAAGGGTATAGGGCGCATGGGCGAGTATTGGTTGTAGGCCGTGCATCTCGGAAAAGCTCTGATATGCGCCGATATCGACCAAATCCAGGGGCTTTACAGCTCCCCCTCTCGGGTTCCGTGTGAAGAACTGGAACGTATTGGCCCCGATGCTCACAGCTTCCTTGCCCATTGCTACATAACCCTTTGATGATGATAAATGACATCCGATTTTGAACATATTGAATCCCTCCTGATTTTTACTCCGCTTCATAAGCCTGTTTTTGCCTGTTTTTCAGTTCCTTTTTGATATGCTCCGGCTGGATTACCCGTACATCGACCCCGAAGGATAGAAGATATGAGTATAGCCACTCATTCTCTGGAATTGGCGCGGTCACATAGATTCCATCCTCCATGTTTTCAATACAGCTAAATTCAAAGACATCATAGACGCGGTGGGCATGAAGGCGGGAAAACCACAATTTTACTTCAATGTCAGTATGCATCCATTCCTCGTTCAAATAGCCGGTTCGCTGGGCTGCGCTGTACTCCTGTAAAAGTGATTGCGTGAGGATGCGCAGTTCATTTATTCTTGTGGTCTTGAACAAGCGAAAATCCTTTCGTAAGTGGCAGTAACCGTAGAGATACCAGTCACGTTGCTTATATACCAGCTTCAAGGGGTCTAATGTACGCTCGGAGACTGATCCCCTGGCATCCACATACTGAAACTCGACGGCCTTCTCATTAAATACCGCTTCTTTGATGGTTTCAAACTTTTGGGCGTCCTCACGGTTGAGGCTTCCCCATCGACTGAAATCCACATCAATCCAGTTTGTCCTTTGGTCAAACAGGACGGCCAATTTCTTCAACGTGGTTCCCTCACCAAGAAACGGTACGGCAAGGAGCGCCTGTAGCCCAAGCAATATTTCTTTCTTTTCAACCTCTGTGAGTACGGACTTATCCAGCACGAAATTGTCCATCAACTGAACGCCTCCATTGCGTCCCGTCGTAGCATAAACAGGGACTCCCGCCGCGCTCAGGGCGTCAATATCCCGATATATTGTCCGTACAGAGACATCAAACTGCTCCGCCAGCTTCGGGGCGGATATATTTCCTTTTTCCATTAGGAGCAGCAGCATTTCCAATAATCTACTGTTTTGCAAGAATTGCACCTCCTGAAATAATAGTAACATATAAAGCATGACATCCTGCGTCAAGGTTTCTATGATAATATTAACTCAAAGGAGGGAAAAAGTCCATGCTAATTAAGGATTATTACAATAAAGAATATGCCGAGATGCTTGCGGACAAGATCATTGAAAAGTACCCTTCACTGGACAAAGAGGGGTTTGTAACAGACATTGCGGAATCGGTAGAGGGCAAGGAATACACCCAGCAGATGCAGGCCATTGTGGAGGTGTTTGATCGCTATCTGCCGGAGTATCCCGAAACCGTCAAACTCTTTGGGGAAATGCTGGGGCCGAAGTTATCTTCCATCGCCAATCAATATTCGGATGGTCAGTGGCTGTCTCCCATTGGCAAATACGTGGAGGCGCATTGTGCGGAATACCCGGAACATTTCCAGTTGTCCGTGAAATTTATTAAAGAGTTTACACAGAGACACACGGGGGAATTCGCCATGCGTCCGCTCATTCAAGCGTTCCCCAAAAAGAGTATGACCGTCTTGAAGAAGTGGAGCCAGGAAAAAAACGTGTTTGTAAGGCGCTGTGCCAGCGAGTGTATGCGCGTCAGTCTACCGTGGGCAAAAAAAATGACCGCCGCCGTGGAGCGGTTTGACGATTATATGCGGATACTCAGCAATTTGCGCTACGATGAGGATAAATACATTCGACTGACAGTTGGCAATAACCTGAATGACCTGTACAAATACGACAGCGAGAAGGCGCAGCTTATTGTGGATACATGGATGAATGATAATCCCACGAAAGCGACGCTTTGGATGATCCATCATGGCACCAGGAGCCTGCGGAAAAAGAAAAATGCGGAAGAAGAAAACCATGACGCATGATACATGGAATCCGTGGCATGGCTGTGTCAAATGCAGCGAGGGCTGCCAAAATTGCTATATGTACTTTTTTGACCGTATGCGGGATCTCAATGGCTCGGATATTTACCGCACAAAAGGCGATTTTGATTATCCAATTCAGAAGAATAGAAAAGGCCAATACAAAATCCGAAGCGGTGAGCTGATCCGTGTCTGCATGACATCAGACTTCTTTCTTGAAGAAGCCGACCCTTGGCGTGACGAAGCGTGGCAGTTTATGAAGGAACGAAGCGATGTGAAGTTTTTTCTGCTGACCAAGCGCCCGGAACGGGTACAAAGCTGCCTCCCCGATCATTGGGGAAATGGCTGGGAAAACATATTTTTCAATGTGTCCTGTGAGAATCAGCGCCGCGCCGACGAGAGAATACCCCACCTGCTTCAACTACCGTTTAAGCACAAAGGTCTGTTCTGCGCTCCCTTACTTGGGGAAATACACATTGCGGAGTATCTTGAGACAGGCCAAATAGAGCAGGTTGGATGTGGTGGAGAAAATTATGATGGCGCGAGAATATGCAACTTTGAATGGGTGAAAATCTTGCGTGAAGAATGTGTCAATGCAAATGTGACATTCTGCTTTGTTGAAACCGGGACCAATTTCATAAAAGACGGAAAGCTGTACCACATACCCGACAAAGGCGTTCAAAAGGTGATGACGTTCAAGTCCGGCATGAATTTTGTCGGCAGGCCAGTGGAGTATGTGCTGGAGGATGAATATGGGCCGATCCCTCAAGAAAGGCTGTATGTGCCACATTATCGAAAAGGCTGTGGACAATGCGGCGGCAGACTAATCTGCAATGGGTGTAGTGACTGTGGCAAATGCTAAAATCACTCCATTGCAAGTAGGTATGCTTACAGCCAGCAACGATACATTTCCGGACACGACGCTGATGGCAAGCTGGCGGCTAATACGACCATTGACATATACATGGTCGGCGAGGACGATGCGATGACAAAAACAACCTGAGTCCATGCTGAATTATCAGGGCTGAACCGCCAGCGACAATCCTTGTGGACAAGGTAAAGCGAAACGGGCGGTGTGGAGTACCGCCCGTCTCTGCTTGTTCAGCCTTGTTTTTCGGGCTCATCCTGACGCAGCGCCCGCAGAAGACTTCGGAGGGTAATAATTACAATCTTCTGCTCACGTTCGCCACAGGCCAGCCATTCGCGGAATAATTGCTCATGTTCCGCCGTGTAGGTTGCACGATCAGGATTAACAATCAGATCGGCAGAAATATTCAAGGCGTGAATAAGCCGGCAGAATATTTCGTATGTAGGCTTCCTCTGATTGTTCTCCAACGCGACAACCGTTCGCTTGGAAACCGCAATTTCTTTCGCAAGGGCCGCCTGTGTCAAACCTCTGGCTTCGCGGGCGCTGCGCACGATGTCGCCCATCCACGTTACCTTGATGTGCATCGCGCGTCACCTCCAACATTATTTTACAGGAAAATAAGCTGTAAGGAAATGACTATATAATTCAATGATGTAAATAGCACTTCATGCTGACTATTCATAAAAAGGAGCCGGACATGGCGTAAAAAAAAGACGCCTTTGTTCGGTCGATTCGCCATGTCTGAAACATCCACAAAGCCGTCTGTAAGGAGCTTTGTGGATGTTTTATATATACTTGATTTTCAGATTTCCCTATCGCTGGGGATTATCCGGCACATACATACCGCCACCATTAACCGCGAGTAGACTGTCAAAAAAAGTGTGGGTTCGTTTTGGGGCTTTTACGGCCATGACGGTAACGCGGACGACACCAGCAAGTGTCATAAAGAGTTAGCATATACTTGTACGAGTAAGCGCGCCACGCGGAGAGCACTCCGCATCGGCGCGTTTTTTGCTGTCCTTTTACGGTTCCGGTATAGCATCGGCTGCCGGTCGCCTCCCTTTTCTGAAAGTCGGACTAACCCCCAATTTTCAGAAAAACGGAGGAAAGCCAAATGGCAGATAAAAGAATATACAGGATTCGGATCGATGGCCGGCCCATTGAAGTACCGCGGGAATTGTATCGAGCCTATTACAGCATGGGCAGGCGTGAGCGTTATCTGGAGGAACGCGACCTCACCCACGGCAAGACCCTGTACAGCCAGCTTGACGATGGGGCCACCACCGGGGAGGATATGATCCCCGACCGCGACGCCGTCCCGGTGGAGGATATTGTGGTCGGACGGATTATGGCCGCGGGGCTGCGGGCCTGCCTGCGCTTACTGACGGAGGGCGAACTGGCTCTCATCATCAAGCGATATTATGAAAATCGCAGCCAGAGCGACATCGCCGATGAACTTGGTCTCAGCCAGTCCAGCGTCTGCCGCAGAGAGGAAAAGATACTCGCCAAACTGCGGAAAATGCTCGACAAATAAAGCATTATAAATTTCCACGCATAGACCCCCTCACTTTTTCGGCTTAGTAGTGAGGGGGTTTTTCTTTCCCCTCGCGGCTCTTTGACAAGTGAATATCCAAAGACACAAATACGTTAGCCGGCGTGTCCAGAAAAGGGACAAGCGACAGCGGAGGATGCGCGAAAACCACCTGTGGCGGGCAACCGCCATCAAAGACGGCCAAATAAGGTGCAGAGCGGTACCCATCCGACCGGAAAGCAGCCCGTGGCGGGCTGTTTCGCCAAGACAACGCCGGTACAATACACCCGTCCAGCCACAGCCCCGCGAAAGCGGGATCACGCAATGGGGGCGGCCGGCAGCGATCCTGGCGGGGGTGAAATTCCCGTGGCGCGGTGAAGCCAACCGCGGTTTGTGTCTTTGCCAAGCTCCGGGGAGTAGTGTCGAATAGGAGCAAGCAAGTCAGGAAAACAAAATGAGTCCTGACGATCAGAAAACAAGGGATAATGGGGCCCCCTTGCGCTCATACGCAAGGGGGCCTTTTACTTATTACGGAGGGAGCCGTCATGGTACGATACCCGGAAGTGCGGCGGGGCGATGTGTGGCTGGCCGACCTGGGACGAACCACAGGCTCGGAGCAGGGCGGCGTCAGACCTGTTGTCGTGATCCAGAACGAAATGGGCAACCGCCACAGCCCCACCGTCATCGTTGCCGCCGTCACAGGCCGGCACAAGAAAGACCTGCCGACCCACGCCGTCCTGGAAAAAGACGGCCGCAGGCTGCGGCAGGATTCCACCGTCCTGCTGGAGCAGATCAGGACGATAGACCGCGCCCGGCTGCTGAAGCGCCTCGGCGCGCTGGACGATACGGAAATGAAACAGGCTGACGAGGCGCTCACCGTCAGCGTCGGCCTGGCGCAAAAGCTTGGAGGTTGAGAAAATGGATACGCAAAAAAGAGCGTGGATATATACCCGGATCGACGCGCCGGAGGACACGCACGGCGTGTTGAAGGGGCAGGAAAAGGAACTGATGGACTACGCGGAGCGGCTCGGCTTTTCTGTCGTTGGCGGCTCCTCCGACCTCGGCGGCGGCGTGAATATGGAAAGGCCCGGCCTTTTCCGCGTGACCGCGGCGGCGGAGCAGAACAGGTTTGACGTCCTGCTGGTCAGGAGCCTGTCCCGCCTCGGACGGGACGCCGAACGGGTGATCCCGATGCTGAAGGAACTGGAACGGCGCGGGGTTGAGGTCTATTCCCCGCTGGAGGGAAAGATCGGCGCGGAGCTGCTGTCGGGCGTCCTCTCTCCCGGAGCTTCGGAGATGGGAGGACACCATCATGCGTGAGCAGACAAAGCGCAACGCCGGATACCTTGTGGGACTGAATATATTGACCGGGATATCCGAACGGCTCGGCTGGAGCGAGGCGCAGTTTGAGGCCGCCCGCGCCGAGCTGGTCAGGCGGTTCAAGCCGACCCTCGCGGAGATATGAAACCGCGTGAAATTTATTTTGTAATTGTCCAATTTAGATATAGCTATTGACCGCGGGTTGTGGTAGTGTTGGCGCTTGAAAGGAGGCCAAACGCCTATGAAAACTGCAATCTTAAATATTGAGCGCACCATGCCCGCCCCAGGCGGCGCGCGGGAGATGACGGCCATCGCGCCAACCGGCGCGGCAGGCGGCAGGTTGAAAGTGGCCGCATACGCCCGCGTATCCTCGGACAGCGAGGATCAGATGCACAGCTACATCTCCCAAATGCGGCACTACGCCGGCATTATCAGCGGAAACCCGGAATGGGAGTATGTGGACGTCTACGCCGACGAGGGTCTGACCGGCCTTGACGCCGGGAAACGGGGGGACTTCCAGCGGATGCTGGCGGACTGCCGCAAGGGAAAGATCGACCGGATACTCTGCAAATCGGTGTCCCGCTTCGCCCGGAACCTGACCGACTGCATCGAAGCCATCCATGAACTCAAACAATGCGGCGTGACGGTGCTGTTTGAAAAGGAGAACATCGACACCGCGAGGATCAACAGCGAGATGCTCCTCGCCATGCACGCGGGAGGCGCGCAGCGGGAATCTCTGTCCATCGCGGGGAACCTGCGGCGCGGGGTTCGGATGCGGATGAAAACCGGGGACTTCCTGCCGTCCTCCGCGCCCTACGGTTACCGGCTCAACACAAAAGCAAGAACGCTGGAAATTGAGCCGGATCAGGCGGAGGTGGTCACGCGGATCTATGCCGCCTACCTCGCCGGCCGGGGCATTCATGGCATCGCCGATACGCTGAACAGGGAAAATGTACCGAGGGAATGCAGGACGGCCAGACCGGACGGCAACCCAGGCAAATGGCATCCCACCGCCGTCCGGTATATCCTTACCAATATCAGCTACACCGGGGATATGATCTGGCAGAAAAAGTACACGACGGATACCCTCCCGCTCAGGATGGTGAAAAACAACGGAGAAAAGCCCCGGTATCATGTTCAGAACAGCCACCCGCCCATCGTCAGCCATGAGGATTTTGAGAATGTCCAGCTCCTGATGAACGAGCGGCGGGATCAGTTTTACAAGGGAACCCCCGCCGCCGATACTATGCTTTCAAAAGCGGTATACTGCGAGTGCGGATCGCTCTGCCGGCGCAAGGTCACCGGAGGCAAGACCTACCGGACCTGCCGGACGCACGACGGCAAGGGCAAACACGAATGTCCCGTGCGGCAGGTTCCCGAAACCGAAATCCTCGCGGCCTTTGCCCGGATGTGGGAGAAGCTCCGCGGGCACAGGGATGAAATCCTCAGTCCGCTGACGGAGCATCTGAAGCTGGTAACGGAACGCAAATACCGGAGCGACGCTACGCTCACCGAAGTGAATAAGGAACTGATCTCTCTCACCGAGCAGGTTCATGTACTCGAAAGGCTGAAAGGCAAAGGGTACCTGGAACCTGCTCTTTATTTATCCCAGCGGCACGAATTTGACAGGAAAATTAAGGCGCTGCGCCGGACTAAAGAGCGGCTGATGGGTGACGACCTCGGCGGCTGCGCCCTGCCGGTGGAGGATCTGGTGGTCGCGCTGGAAGCCGGCGCCCCGGAGGTTGAGGGCTTTGCGGAGATCGTGGAACGGGTCACAGTCATGGCGGAGGACAAAGTGCGTTTCCGGCTGCGCTGCGGGCTGGAGCTTACGGAATCCATAGAAAGGGCGGTGCGTTAGATGAGCTGGCAGAGAAAAATCCCGTTCGGGTATCAGATACAGAACGGCAAAGCCGTTCCCCAGCCTGACGAGGCAAACGCCGTGCGGCAAATCTTTGGCCGCTACCTGGGCGGCGACAGCTACCTCGTCATCGCGGCGGCAATGAGCGGCGACGGCGTCCGCTACCACGCGGCCACGCCGGAGTGGAACAAGCACATGGTCAAGCGCATCCTGGAAAACGCCAGATACAACGGCGGGGACGGCTGGCCGGAGATCGTCTCCGCAGACATTTTCAATCGGGCGGCGCAAATCCGCGCCTCCAAAACGGAAGGCTGGCGCGAACATCCCGCCTGCAACGACACGGTCAAGCGCAAGCTGGTCTGCGGCGTCTGCGGCACGCCGCTTCGGGTGCGGACCAGTTTCCGCGACGGCGTCCGCTGGTGGCACTGCGGTAATGATGAATGCGGCGGCGTACTGAAAATAGCGGACGCCGAGCTGGAGCGGCGGGTCACCGCCCTGCTGAACCGGCTGATCAGCCAGCCCGGATTGCTGGATATGCCGCCCGCGGCCGCGCCCCTGTCCCTGGAATCCGAGCGGACGCAAAACGAGCTCTACAGGGAGCTGGGCAAGACGGACTGGAATGAGGACTACGCCAAATCGCTGGCCCTTGCCTGTGCCGCCGAACGGTACGAGGCGCTGGGAAACAGGGATTTAATCATACAAAAGACCGCCGGCCTTGGGGCGCGGCTGTCCGGCATGGCGCCGCTCACGGCTTTTGACAGCGGGCTTTTTCATGAGGCCGCGGACGCTCTCATGGTGGGAGCGGACGGAGCCCTCGCGCTCAAGCTGACCGGCGGCAGCCTGATTGCCGAAAACGAATCCGGGGAGGTTGAACATCATGCAGACACAGCTTGCTGAACGGAAAATTGTCACCGAGATGCCCGCGGTCATCGTCAAAACCGAGCGGGACGTCCGCAAACAAAAATTAAGGATGGCAGCTTATTGCCGGGTTTCCACCGACAGCGAGGATCAACTGAACAGTTACAACTCACAGATCAAATATTATACCAGCATTATTGAGGAAAACCCGAACTGGACGATGGCGGGGATCTTCGCGGATGAGGGGCTCTCCGGCGTATCCACCAAGAAACGCAAGGATTTCAACCGCATGATGCAGAAGTGCCGGGCTGGGCGCATCGATATGATCATCGTGAAATCGGTCAGCCGGTTCGCCCGCAACACCCTCGACAGCATAAGCTGGGCGCGGCGGCTGAAGAAACTGGGCGTCGGCATCATCTTTGAGAAAGAGGGCGTCAACACGATGGAGATGGACGACGAGATACTGCTGACCATCTTTGCCGGTCTCGCCCAGGCCGAGAGTGAATCCCTGTCCAAGAACGTGGCGATGGGTCACCGCCAGAGCTACAAGGCGGGGAATGTGCCGTTCCATTACAAAAACTTCCTCGGCTACCGCAGGGGCGCGGACGGAGAACCGGAAATCGTACCGGAGGAAGCGGCGGTCGTCAAACGGATTTTCCACCGCTACCTCGCCGGGGACAGCGTGGCTCAGATTATCAAAGACCTGGAAGCTGACGGCATCCCCGCCGCGAGGGGCGGTGAAAAATGGTCGCCCGCCACGGTACGCAATATGCTCCGCAACGAAAAATACATTGGTGACGCCCTGCTGCAAAAAACATACGTCGCCGACGTCCTGACCAAGCAAAGCAAAAAGAACAACGGCGAGCTGCCTCAATACTATATCACGAACAACCATCCCGCCATCATAGACCGGGATATCTTTCAAAAGGTGCAGGAGGAAATCGCCCGGCGCGGCTGCAAGCGCAAGGTCCAGTCCAAATCGGCCCGGACCGAACAGTCCAAGTACAGCGGGAAATACGCCCTGAACGAAATCCTCGTCTGCGGCGAATGCGGAACCCCTTACCGCCGCGTCACCTGGACACAGCACGGCGAAAAGCGCATCGTGTGGCGCTGTATCAGCCGCCTGGAACACGGCAGGAAATACTGCAAGGAATCGCCCACCCTCTACGAAGTGCCCCTCCACGCCGCCGTTATGGACGCGATCAGCGAGGTGGTCGATCATGAGGCACTGCGCTGTGCCCTCTACGCCGGCCTCGAAGCGGCCTACACGATGGACAAGGAAACCATCGTCTACAGGATGGCGAAAACCCGTGTTGAGGAACTCAAAGCACAGTTTGATAAACTGCTGGAATCGGCGGGAACCGCGGGCTTTGACGAGGACTACTACGACCAGCGGATCAAGAAGATCGGGGATGAAATGGCCGCCAAGCGCGCCGTTATCGAAGGCTATGAGGCAAGGCAAGAGGAAAAAAGCCGGCAGGCGGAGATCGCCGCCGCCTCGGAACTGCTGGAGGACGAGCCGTTCACCCTGCCCGGATACGACGACCAGGCGGTGCGCCAGCTTGTGGACACCATCCGGGTGCTGGCAAAAGACCGGATACTGGTCACCCTCAAGGGAGGCATGGAGATCGAGCAGCGGATAGAAGCGTGAAACATGGAAAGAGGCCGGGTCTCAAGTTAAGACCGGGGCTCTTTCTAAATTAAAAGGAGGTTCTCTTACAATGAAGCATATTACAACGGACGAACTGCGCCGCATGACCAATACCGAGGGGCTGATATTACAGGGCTGCGGCGGCGATCCCAACGAATGGGTCACAGGCATCAACGAACTCCTCACAAAAGAGGGCATCCTGCTGGATGGCGACACGTTCAAGGATGTATCGGTTTTCGAGCATGGCGGGCTCACCAATCTGCTGTTCAGCATGGACGGCGTCAAACTGGATATCGGCAGGCTGGCGATGTGGCGGCTGCAATCCCACGGCACATTCGGCGGAACCTGGCTCAGTGACTACCTTCCCAACCGGCTGGGCGTTAACATGGACGCGCCGGAAGAACAGCAAAAACCCGAAAGCCCTATCATCGGCGCGGACGGAAATGTATTCAATATTATGGGGATCGCGTCCCGGACGCTGAGGGAAAACGGCATGGCGGACGCCGCGAAGGAAATGCGCTCCCGTATCATGGAGAGCGGCAGCTATGACAACGCTCTCGCCATCATCATGGAGTATGTCGAGCCTGTCGAGGCCGGAGGATACAGTCCGGGCGGCATGGAGATGCGGATGTGAAATAACCGATCCCAAATCTGAATCGGGGTTTACTTACTTTGAACTCCTCTTGTAAGTAGTCAAAGTAAGTAAACCCTTTCATAAATGAAGATTTTGGTATATAATGTTTATAATTATGGTTCGGCAGCTCGGAAGTGGCTGCTTTGCCAACATGGAGCCCTTGGTACATCTGCCACAAAATCAGCGCCAGATAGCAAAACTACTATGTCTATCGTCCCGATGCCAAATACAAGAAAGACCACTCCGTTGTGACAAAGATCGCCAGCTTTGATCTCCCAGTCAGACGAAATGGGTCGGAGCAATACAGCGTAACAACACATTAATTTTTAGATGTGACTCTCGCCCAGGGAGAGGTTGAGTAAAGTTGATATGCTGCTGATGCAGCAGGATGATTTAAGCAATGGGAGGAGGGGTGAATAGTGGGCCATGAGCGTATAGGTTTTTTACCGCATACAAAACAATGGCAGAAAATTGTGGATCAACTCGCTCTATTTGGCGACGGCAATGTTCCCATTGCACAAATTGCGAACGATACTCTTAACGCGGTCAAAAAAACCTACGAGGCGATGCCTTTCGATGAATCGATCATCAAAGCACTATCATTTTTGGCTACGCTCTCCTATTCTGCCAACCTTGAAAACCAAGTATCATTTTTAAATGACAATGGCTATATAGTTGACTCACAGATGTCGCTACTTTCTTTGATGGCGAGTGCACAAAATTATATTACAACCGACGAAGGCTCCCTTGAAACCAACAAACTTGCAAAAGATGCTGCCATGCAAGCAGTTATTGACTATCAGAAACGGCATGATATAGAGCAGCTAACAATGTTTTCAGCGCAATCGGAAAACATTTGGGAAAATGCGGGAACAGGAGCCGCCTTCTGTGAGCTCGCACGTACGTTTTTTGCCTCTTTCACTGAAAGACAGTTAAAGTATTATATTGAAAGAGCAGCGGCAAGTAGCATCGACAACTACGGAACACTCCAAGAATTCAATCAACAATTATCGATGCAATCAAAGGCAATTGCGGAACACACCTTCGAAATTTCAAAATTGGTTCAGTCTTTTTCCGCTGGTTGGTTTAATAAAAATGCGGTTCATTCTTTGCCGGATGAGAAACAGGTGAAGGGTTTTCTTAGCATGTCCTTTGGCAAACTGCGCGAGGAACTCCGAAGGGAGGCTGATGGTAAATGAGCCACCAGACTCCTAATGTGATTCGTGTTAATTGCGGCGAGATTTGTACAACACGTGATTGCACAGCATCGGAAATCAATCTGCTTCATAGGAGTAACGGAGACTTAACCCCCAATATAACTATTGGTTATGCGAAATTTGTTAAGGATGCCGATGATCTTCCTATAAGAATTCTTGATTTGTTGCAGATAGCCGCATATGTTTTTTGTGGTGATAGAATGGCGAATCGCGGTAAACGCGATAGTGTAAACAATGAAGCATGGGCGCGTTCTTTTGAGTTCCATATTCCTGTTTTAGACATAGACTTTTGGAACAGCGATAAGACCAAGAGGGCTTTAAGCGATGTTTTGGTATACATGACAGGAGATCGCAGCTACAGCTTTGTCTTTTCGCAGACTGATAAGAATCCTGCGGAGATAAAAAACAAGCAGTTGTCGCTGTTTTCAGGCGAATATAGAGATATGAGTGAAGCTGGAAAGACAGATATAATGCTGTTTTCGGGAGGGCTGGACTCACTGGCGGGAGCAGTTCAAAGACTTAACGAGCATGTAGGACGCTCACTATGTGTCGTTAGCCACAAGTCCAATAAAACGGTAACGCACACGCAAAATGCTCTTATCAGAGCCTTGAATGAGCAATATGGCAATAGATTGAAACAATATAGCTTTGAGTGTTGCAATCATGACGGCTTAAAAAGTAAAGATGAAACCCAGCGGACGCGGATATTCTTATTTTCCGCAATCGCCTTTTCATTGTGCAATCGTTATGGTAAACATTCGTTTTATGTGTATGAGAATGGAATAACAAGCATGAACCTTTCGAAGCAGGCTGACGTAATTAACGCTCGTGCGAGCAGAACAACACATCCTAAAACTTTAGGATTGCTTCGTAAATTCTATAAGATGTTGGACCCTTCGTTTGATATAATCTCGCCATATTATAATCATACTAAGGCAGAGGTAGTTCGGGTATTTAAAACATATGGAGCAGAAAACTTAATATCTGCTTCGGTTTCCTGTAGTTCATCACGCTCAAAACCCGGGCAAGTACCTCATTGCGGGTGCTGTTCGCAATGCATCGATAGAAGATTTTCATTATATGCAGCGGGTTTGGAAGAATACGATGTTCCGTCATATGCTAATGACTTCATCAGTGCGTTTCCAGGAGATGATAATAACGAAACGAAACAACGAATTTATATCACTATGCGTTTGGCAAATCTTGAAGAGATATCAACAAGGGATGACTTTATGCAGAGGTATCCTGAGGATGTGTTGGATATGATTGCATATTGGCAGGGTTCTTTAAATGCGGATGATAAATTGGATGAGATATATGATTTAGTGTGTCGCTATGGGATGTCCGTTATTGAGGCAGCAACAAGGATGCGTAACAAATACGACGACCTGACTCGACCAATTAATAAAAACTCGTTGCTTGGTATTATATCAGAACGACAGTATATGCAAACGCCGTTCTTTAATCGCGTATCGGAAATTGATGTAATACTTAAAAAAGCCATCCCTGATATTTTTCAGAGCGAGAAGCCTAAAAATGAAGATGATTTCAATGCCAAATTACATGGAGTGCTTAATGTGCATAGCGAATTCACAAGGGAATATCCAGTACTCCAGTTTGGTTTATCAGCTTATAGGGCAGATCAAGCACAAGGCAACCTAATAATTGAAAGCAAATACATCAGAGGCAAAACCGCGCCGAGCGTGGCGAGTGAGGGTATTGCGGCAGATATCACAAAAATCCCTGATGGGTATGGAATTCTGTTTGTGGTATATGACCCTGAACATCGTATAACAGACGATGACCTGTATATAAAAACATTTGAGAATAAACGTAAAGATTGCTATGTGCGAGTATATAGATAACGAGACTTTATAGCCTGTTTCGCTCTGCGTAGGTTGAATTTATAATTCTTTTGAGGTGTCTTTTATATGAGATCTGTTTTAGTAGGTAACGGAATCAACATTCAATTCGGTGGCAAGGCATATTCCAATGACTTCATTATGAAGCGGATATTTTTAGGCGCTCAGACGAATAAATACGAGTCATTGTTTGATGGACAGGTTTCGGGAGAAATCATTACCGGCATCTTTAAAGGGTTTATCGATACCGCAAATAAAATTATTAATGGTGATTATGATAGCCTTGGTGATGATGATGACCAAGAAGCAATCAAAGATTTTATGAGCAGATATACAGAGCCTGTTGCAAAATATCATGAGATTATGCTTGAGGATTGGTTTTTACTAATACGAGTGTTCTTTATAACAAATTCCGATCTTAAAGACCAATGGCAATCAGTGAAACAGGGGTTTGAACATTTAATCTTAGATGCAATTTACAACGAAGGTATGCTTACCAGTCTCCACAAAAACATGAACAAAAAGGTTAAGCGCTTTTTTGCAGGCTTTGATTATATTTTCTCGCTTAACTATGATAACAATCTGGAGGTATTAACAGGAAAAGAAGTATTTCATCTGCACGGCGATTACTCCGTCCCTGCTGATAGTGAAAACCCCGACACCGTGCGAGGATATCTTCGTCAACAGGCGGGACAGATGGTCAGCGTCAGCGAGTTCCATCATTGTTTTTGTAATGCAATGTTAGATTATAGCGGCGATCTCAAATTTAGGCGAGCGTTAGCCATTAGAGAATGTACCATTGAGATGAACCGCTGGCTTAATCTGTCAAAACATGATAAACTGGAATATGAAAAACAAATCGCACTTCTAAAAGAAAAAGATGAAAACACTTTTCAGCTTGTCAGCACATACGTTCAGAGACCGGATCTTCATATTGGAACAAATTATCATTTTGATGAACTCAGTAATTTGCAAGGCGAATTATATATTATTGGTCTCTCTCCAAACAATGATGGCCACATATTCAAATGCATTAATGAAAGCAAAATTGAGAAAGTCCATTTTTACTACTTCTCAAAAGGTGACAAGGCAATTCCAATTACAAAACCTTTTGAACTGCTACCAGTCAATGAGTTGTGGCAGCCGTTAGATGCTGAAAAGAAAAAGTATAATTGTTGCTATCCAATACCCAACAGCCCCGAGGTAGATAAATTCATTGATGTATTCAATGAGATTTCGTTTGATCCGGTTCCAAAGAACAAAATCATTGATGAGCTGAACGCCATTCCACAGTTTGAAGTGGATCGATTGTATGGACTCATGAAAGAGAAATTTGAAGAGCAAAAAAGCCGGGGCAATCCTAAGAGCGAAAGTGAATTGCGTCGGCGATTTATTGAAATCAGCTGCATCGGCTTGCGAGAGGGGATTTTACCTTCGGTCTTGTTTATGATGTATGTAATGAATGCGAAAAGCAAGGACGATTCTTAGTCTCCGTAGATGCGAAACCGATAACTGGCGAACACTCTCCATACCTGATCAGAATTAGAAAATCATAGGAGATCTAAAATGGTCACTTAAGTCAGCGAATAAATCCACTTTTAAGTCTAACTTAGAGGTGGATTTAGCTCTTTTCAGCCCCGATTTCGAGGCTTTTTTCATAGCATCGAGAGAAAAACGGCAAATTTTATCCCTCGTATGGCGTTTTAATTCCACCCCACAGGTGGAATTAAAACGCAAACTGTGTTTCCACGCAATTCTAAACCCACCTGACAGTTAGAATTTAAAAAAAGAAACGGAGGCTGCAAAATGAACGGTTTGCTCTATGGCTACGCCTACAGCGGCACAAGAGTTGTCTTGGACATCCCTAAAGCAAAAGTGATCGGAATGATTTACGACACTTACCTCTCCGGCATCAGTATCAGCGGAATCGCGGAAATGCTCCATGAAAAACAAATCCCGTCCCCTTCCGGCAAGGAGCGGTGGTCTACTGCCGTCTTGTCCGATATAATTTCCGACAACCGATATCTTCACCTTGTCGGGTTTGATAAATACCTCATGGTTCAGGGCGAGCGAAACAAGCGATCCACATTCGACCTGGACACAGGAAAACGCAAGGCCGCCCGGTATCATTCGAAGAATGTGCTGAGCGGCCTTTTTGTTTGCGCCGAGTGTGGACGAAATTACCGCCGGGTTCAGCGCGCCTCCGGCGAGATGGTCTGGCGCTGTGCCAATCGGGTGGAACACGGGAGCAGGATCTGCAAATCATCACCGACCATCATGGAGGAAGAAGCAATCCGGTTTGTATGTGATACTCTGGGAGTTCTGGAGCTTGATCCGCAGGCCATCCGGAACTCGTTGGAATCCATCACCGTGAATCATGATGGGAGCTTGGCACCGGAATTAAAAGCAACCATCCCCTCTATGGTGATGGAGATATAAAGGACTATGAAATATCGACCAATTTTGGTATAATATCCTTAAGTACGACATTCGGGGAATAGTTTTTGCGGGAGGCAAACAGATAATTGGCAGCCGCACAATATATTACTTTGTTTCTTTGTGAAATAGCAATACGACTCCCATCGGCTTTATATAACTTAAGTAATAAAAGGGGTGCATCCATATGGAAGACGTAGCGCGCGATATCTCGATCTGGGCGGAGATCACCGGGGTGGTCAATTTTGCATTGCAACAAAATCGCATCCCGGTTGTCAGAGAGATTTCCATTTGCAATTCGTGCGCAGAACCACTGGAGAACATCATCTTGCGTATCACCGCTACTCCGGAGTTTGCGGTCCCATATGAAAAGATGATTCAGCATATCCCCTCTGGACAAACGGTTGTGGTCAAAGATATATCTTTAATATTGAATGCCGAAATGCTTGCCGCTTTAACGGAACGGATAACCGGCATGCTTCAGGTATCGCTTTTGAAAAACGGAGAGGAGTTATTTGTACAGACAGAAGAAATCATTGCGCTTGCCTATGACGAATGGCATGGATCCGCTTTTTTCCCGGAGTTACTCACAGCCTTTGTAATGCCCAACCATCCGGAAATTGTGAAGCTAAATGCGAGAGCAGCGGAGCTGCTCGGAAAGTGGACGGATAATCCGTCGCTCGACGCCTATCAAAGCAGGAGTCCCGACCGGGTCAAGAAACAAATTGCCGCCGTGTACGGCGCCTTACAGGAACAAAACATCGTTTACTCGGTTCCGCCTGCCAGCTTTGAAATCATGGGACAGCGCGTACGCTTGTGCGATGCGGTCATGCAACAGCGCATGGGAACGTGCCTTGACCTTACGCTGCTTTATGCTTCCTGCCTTGAAGCTATGGGTCTTCGGCCACTGCTTATTTTGCAGAAAGGGCATATACTTTTGGGGGCCTGGCTGGAGGATCTGTCTTTTCCTGAGTGTGTTTCGGATGACCCCGCGCTCATTACCAAACGTCTTTCCGAAGATATTGGTGAAATTACCGTTGTTGAATGCACAGCGTTGGTCGCCGGAAAAAACATAAACTTTAGCGAAGCGGAACGGGCCGCTACACATTCGCTGCAAGGCATTGACGTTTTGGAATATATTATAGATGTTCATCGGGCCAGACTCTCCGAGATCAGGCCCCTGCCCATACGTATTCAAACCGAAAATGGGTGGAGAATTGAGTTTGACAAACGAGACTCTTCCGAACTTACGAATGTTCCGGAAAAAATGAAGGATGCCGTTATCGTAACGGAAGGTGTGAACACACCCGCCACAAAGCGGACACAGTGGGAAAGAAAGCTCCTGGATCTGGGGCTGCGAAACACTCTGATTAACATGCGATTGTCCCGGAATATGATTCCCATCCTTTCATCATCACTTTCCGATTTGGAAGACGCGCTTGCGAGTGGTTCCGAGTTTGGCGTTATGCCCAAGCCGGTTGAATGGGCACAGCAGGGGGAAACTTCTTACGACTTCGAAACTATTTGTGACATCGGCCCCTATTCCCAATTGATACAAGCCGAGTTCAACAATAAGCGCCTGCGTTCCCCGCTCCCTGAAAACGATCTCGGCAGAGCGATAATCAACCTCTATAGAAGCTCCAAAGCCGCCATTGAGGAAAATGGGGTGAACACCTTATATCTCTCCTGCGGATTGCTGCGCTGGTTTGAAACCAAATCCAGCCAAAAGGCCCGCTACGCGCCGCTTGTGCTGCTTCCGGTAGAAATCGTCCGAAAATCGGCGCTGAAAGGGTATGTCATACGCCTCCGGGACGACGAGGCGCAGATGAACATTACGCTGCTCGAAATGCTGAAGCAGGATTTCGGTATCACCGTCGGCGGGCTTGACCCTCTGCCCCTCGACGAGCACGGCGTGAATATGCGCGAGGTGTTCGCGATCATGCGGCGCGCCGTTATGGCGCAGCCCAGGTGGGATGTCCTCGAATCATCGTTCTTAGGTATATTCTCTTTTTCGCAGTTTGTGATGTGGAATGACATGCGCAACCGCTATGATGATCTCGAAAAAAACAAGGTGGTCAAAAGCCTGATGGATGGGCGGTTGCAGTGGGAAGCAGGCGATATGCGCATAGGCGCTCAGGTGCCGGAAGGCGAGGCGTTTCTCCCGATCGAGGCCGATGCGTCCCAACTGTTTGCCATAGAATCGGCCGGAAAGGGCGAAAGTTTCGTCCTCCACGGGCCGCCCGGAACAGGGAAGTCGCAGACGATCACAGCCCTCATTGCCAACGCCCTTGCACAGGGGAAAACTGTCTTGTTTGTCGCAGAAAAAATGGCAGCCCTGTCTGTTGTGCAGAAACGGCTGAATAATTTGGGGATCGGCTCGTTCTGCCTGGAACTCCACTCAAACAAATCGAGGAAACGGGATGTATTGGAGCAACTGCATACTGCGACCGAAGCCCGCGGGTCACAAACTGCGGAAGCCTATGAAAAAGCCGCCGAACGCGCCGCGAGCCTCCGGGCGGAGTTGGGCGCCTACGCAAAAAGCTTGCATGCCGTTCGCCGCGCGGGGATCAGTCTCCACCAGATGGTGAACATGTACGAGGCAAACAGCAAAGCGGCCGACTCGGTCGTCATCGACAAAAACTTTGCCATAACCTTGAGCGCAGATGATCTGCGGGAAAAAGAAATGCTGCTCGAGCGATTGATCGCCGCCGCAAAAGCGGTTGGGCATCCGCACGGGCATAAACTCCGCGCTATCCGCAGATCGGATTATTCGCAACAAATCCGTGTTGAACTGCCGGACGCGGTAAACGGATACCGCAAATTCGTCATCGAAGCCGAATCGCTGGGGAAGCGTCTCTCCGATTGGCTGGAAATTACCCCTCCATCCGAGCGGGCCGACTGGGAAAGGCTTGCCGCCATTGCCGTGGAGCTCAGGCGATGGGAAACGATTCCCCATAGCTGGGCGCAAAAAAATCAAATTACGTCTTTTCTCGAGGATGTGCGGAAGCTTGTCGGCCATGCAAAGAAAGCAGCGGGAATCAAACTGATTTTGCTAAAGGACTGGAATCCCGACTTTTTGTATCAAGATGGCCAGGCATTGGAAGCGGAATGGAGAACGGCGTCCGCCAAGTGGTTTTTGCCTAAAATGTTTGGACAGAACAAAATTGCTAAGCTTCTTCTTCCCTTTCAAAGCGGAGCTGTCGCAAAGAGTTCCATTCTGGATGCGTTATCCATGTTGGCCGAATATCAGCGAGAAAATAAAGCAGCAGGCGAACTGCTGGAGCGTTATTCGGATGATCTCAGCCCTCTCTGCACAAGTGAAAATACGAATTGGGATCATGTAGCAGACCTGTGCATCACAGCAAAGGAAAGCGACGGAACGCTCCATGTGCTGACCAGCTCAGACGATACCCGCCTGCGGTTTGCCGCGAATCGTGAGGGCTTCTCGACAATCGCCTCCTTTGTGGATGCATGGCGGAAACTGTGCGACGCTCGGGAGCATCTTGACGTCTTGCTTGTAGTGGATTTTGACTGTTACGGATCTTCCGACTGGCTTCCCATGCAAGCTGCCATGTGTTCTGATATCATCAGTCATATGGACGAGCTCCGGGAGTGGATGGTATGGAATAACATTTCCAATGACGCTTGCGGTGCGGGGCTTGGCGGCATCGTTAATGCGTACGAGGCTGGACTCGCTCACGACGCGATATTGTCCGCGTATCGGAAAGCGGTTTACTATACCCTCATTGTTTCAACGGTAGAGTCGGATGAAATCCTAAACCGTTTTACGGGCGCGGTGTTCAACGAAAAAATTGAACAGTTTAGGCGAATCGATCATGAATTTACGGAGCTTACAAAGAAGGAAGTATTTTGCCGTCTCGCCGCAAAGGTGCCGGATTTTTCGAGGGAAGCGGCGCAAAGCTCAGAACTCGGTATCTTGCAGCGTGCGATCCGCAGCGGAGGACGGGGCGTCAGCATCCGGAGGCTATTTGAGCAGATCCCCAATTTGTTGCCGCGCCTTTGCCCCTGCATGTTGATGAGCCCAATTTCCGCGGCGCAATACCTTGACCCGAAGCGAGCACCATTTGACCTTGTGGTGTTTGACGAGGCGTCTCAGCTGCCGACCTGTAAAACAGTCGGTGCATTGGCACGCGGCAAGGAGGCAATTGTCGTCGGAGATCCCAATCAGATGCCGCCGACCAGTTTTTTCTCGGGCAATACCGTGGATGAAGAAAACCTGGATGTGGAGGACCTTGAGAGCATTTTGGACGACTGCCTCGCGCTTGGCATGCCGCAGACCCATCTGCTGTGGCACTACCGCAGTCGTCATGAGAGCCTGATCGCCTTCAGCAACAGCCAGTTTTATGAAAATAAGCTGTATACCTTCCCATCGGTTAACGACCGCGAATCAAGTGTGCGCCTGATTTCGATAGATGGATGCTTCGACCGCGGCAAGAGCAGACAGAACCGGATTGAGGCGGAGGCTGTTATTGCCGAACTGATTCGCCGATATAGAGATCCGGAACTCAAAAAATATAGCGTCGGCATCGTCACCTTTAATATTTCCCAGCAAACCCTAATAGACGATTTGTTTAATGAGGCCTGCAAGTCGGATGACGGTCTTGAAGCATGGGCGTATGAAGCGGAGGAGCCGCTATTTATAAAAAACCTCGAAAACGTACAGGGCGACGAACGCGATGTTATACTGTTTTCTATCGGCTTTGGGCCGGACAAGGAAGGTAAAATATTTATGAATTTCGGCCCTCTCAACCGGGAAGGCGGCTGGCGCAGGCTTAATGTCGCCGTTTCGCGTGCGCGGTATGATATGTTCGTTTTCTCATCTCTTCAGCCGGACCAGATTAACTTATCGAAAACCGGAGCAAGAGGCGTGGCCGCACTGAAAGCTTTTCTGGAATACGCAAAGCAAGGGTACATCCCAGACTCTTCCCCCGCACAAGAGGCTAAGCAGTATTCTGGTATTGTCGACAGCCTTTGTAAATCGCTTAGGGATGCCGGATATGAAACACAGTGCTCGGTCGGACATTCGGAATATCGAATTGACATCGGAGTTGTTGATCCGGGAAACCCGCATAGTTACCTGCTTGGTATCCTTCTTGACGGAGCATCTTATGGTATGGCCAAAACCACCCGTGATCGGGAAATCGCGCAAATTTCAGTGTTAAACGGTCTGGGTTGGACAACCCATCGTATCTGGACCATGGATTGGTGGGATAACAGTCAAAAGGAGATCAGCAATCTGCTCCAGCGGCTGGAAAAGCTAAAAGAAGGACAACCCGAGGAAGTGCCTACGGAAGAATATTTGCCTTCCACCGCTCAAAAAAATGAAGTGGTCAGAAATGAAAGTTTCCTTGTGGCAGGTAGTTTTCAGTCTATGTCACCCGTAGGCGACAATCATGCCCTTTCCCCCGGCATAGAAATTTATATGGCAGCGGGCCTCCCCAGTCAGGCCATTTCCGCAGAGGAGTATATCTTGCCGGAATATACAACACACATTGCGACCAGATTTCAAATGGCGCTTCAACTTGAAGCGCCCATATCCGAAGCATTGTTGATAAGACGTGTTTTGCAAAGCTGCGGAATTGCTCGCGCTGGCAATCGGATTCAAGCGCGAAGCATTGCTGTTTTGCGAAACATAAGAGCGAAATTTACCGAGCATGACGGTCAGAAGATTTACTGGAACGATGATCAGGATCCATCGGCTTACAGAGGTTTTCGGGCCACTGGCGAAGGTGAAAATAAGCGGGAAGCAAAAGACGCTCCCGTACAGGAGATCGCGAACGCCATTTGCGCTGTGCTGGAAGAGCAGATCGGTCTTCCTAAAGAAGATTTAATCCGCGAAACCGCAAAAAAACTTGGGTATGCGCGAACCGGTCCGCTGGTAGTTACAGCGGTTGATAGGGGCATTACATATGCGACAGCCGCCGGCCGTATATTATTGGATGATTATGGTTACATAACCCTGCAATCACAATGATAATACGTTGGCTGGTGTAAAATAACCGGAAATCGAGAGGAGGGAAACTTAATGGGTTTCTATTTCAGAAAATCAGTAAGTTTTGGCGGCGTTAGGTTCAACTTTTCAAAATCCGGTATAGGCGCATCAGTTGGCGTAAAAGGCTTCCGTATTGGATCGAGCCCACGTGGAAACTATGTCCATATGGGGCGAAACGGCATCTACTATCGTACCGCACTTGGTAAAAAGAAAGACAACTCTCAATCCGCTCAGATCGCTCCTCCCGAAAGTGTAAAACGTGATGATGAGGGGTTATTATTTCAAGAAATCGAGAGCGGCGATATTTCCCTAATCGTTGATTCATCTTCCCAAGAAATAGTGGATGAGATCAATACTAAACGCAAAAAAATTCCTCTCTGGCCGCTTGCTATTCTATGTTTATTCATTCCTTCCGTGGGCGCAGTGCTTGCAATCGCCACTGCTGCCCTGATTTATCAGTTTATTGATAAAAAGCGGAAAACCACCATTATATTTTATGACATAGACGAGCAGGCGGAACAGGAGATACAACAGTTTTACAATGCTTTTGAGCAATTAATGAATTGTAAAATGGCATGGCATGTTGCCGCTCAAGCTGCCGTGCGTGACAGAAAGTACCATGCAGGAGCGAGTTCGGTTGTCAAACGAACGAAAATCAAGATCGAATACAGGACACCTTCACACATGAAAACAAATGTAAAAGTGCCGTCCGTTCCCGCAGGAAAACAGGTGCTCTATTTCTTTCCCGATAGAATATTGGTTTACGAGGGGAAACGGGTGGGCGGACTTTCCTATATGAATTTGTCTATTGTGCAAAGAGGGCAAAGGTTCATCGAGGACGGCGTTGTTCCGAAAGACGGAATGGTTGTCGACCACACTTGGCGTTATGTTAACAAGTCCGGTGGGCCGGACAAGAGGTTCAAAAACAATCGTCAACTCCCTGTTTTGCTGTATTCCGATATTTCTTTTTCGAGCAGCACAGGACTAAATGAATTGATAGAATTATCCCGACAGGGCGCTGGCGTGGAGTTGATTCAGCAGTTAGATAAATACAAAGCTAATCCATTTTGGGATGAGAAATCAGATGCATCAAATGATGTAAAATCGCCTGTTCCTCAACTCCAGTCAGTATCGGGGGTTAATCAGGTGCAAATAAAACCTGCGGCGTCTTCTTTCAAAATTACGTCTGAAGTTATCTCTTCACAATCGGAGGATGTCATCCCCGTTGAGGTACGATTAAAAGATGCCGTTGCCAGTTCGCATGGATTGTACCCTCACGAGGTATTGGCGTTAGATTACGCTCATTCGTATTACACGGAAGGTAATCGATATCAAGGCTTCTGGTGGTATGGGTATGGTGTGAGAGATGTGGATGTTGTTCTGCGTTCGCTTCTCGAAAGAGGATTTTTGCAGGTTGGCAATCTGCAGAGCGCTATTGAAAATGAAACCGGCGCTGTATTAAAAGAGGAGCTCAAAAAGCACGGGCTTAAAGTGAGCGGTAAAAAGGCTGAATTAGTGCAAAGGTTGCTAAATGAGGTCTCACAAGATGAACTAAACGCCCGATTTACAAAGAGGACTTATCAGTTGACGGAGCTTGGAAAACAGGCACTTGAGGAAGAAGCCTATGTACCATATATTCATCGTCACCCGGCAGAGGGGCTGGATATCTGGTCGCTGAACAAAATTATGCATACCCCTCCGCATATGTCGTTTCGCGACAAAATATGGGGGTATCTCAATCAACGCAGTATAGAACATGCTGCTGCCGGAAATTTCGGCCTTTACAGGAATTGTCGGTACAGTATGTCGGTGTTTTTGCAGGAGGAAAAGCGGCACAAGGACGCTCTCGGCATGTTGGCCGAAGTCGTTTTTTATGATCTGAGCGGTCTGGGAAACAATTTCGATTTGAAATATCTCGACATTTATGCCGGAAGCTATTTTCCATATAAAGAATCCATCGCTACTACTGCACCAGGGATAATAAGCGCCATTCTGCAATGCCAAAAGGAGCTGGGTGTTTCAGAAGATGAACTGAGGACTGAGCTACTTGACCGAATGGAGAAATTAAGCGTGCCGCTGCATCTTTTCACGCCTGAAGAATGTGTGGATATTGCGCTTTTAGAAATTCATGAGGATGTTGAAGGGTTAACTAAAATATATGCAAAGGCAAAACGAAGATTCAAACAAAAATATCCCAATATCCCGTGTTGAAACGAACCTGCATGTTTATAGTCAAGAATTTACGCACATCCGATAGCTGCCCTGCTTCCCAAAAAAGTATTAGAATCAGCAAAAATAGGATTATCCAAAATCACCTATTATGCCGGAGCCCTATTATGACTTGGCCTGTATCTAAAATGGTCACTTTTGCCAAAATTCCCTTAGGCGAACCCTCGGGTTTGTCTAAGGGAATTGTTATTTTTGTATCCTGTACGTTGTAGTAGATGTCAATGCGGCCTTCGTCTCCATCGTACAGGTAAATCTTGTTGACGAAGGGTATCTATCAAGGCGGCTGGGTAAGCATTGTCGTTTGCATCACCGCCCTTAAACTTTTCAAAGAAGAATTTCACCTCGTCAAATGCGAGGGTAGGACGAATCATCTTTTCTCTGGCAAGCTGCGATTCAAGGTCAATCCGTTCGAATTGGCGTTTTTCTATCTGTGCTGTAATAATGTCAACCGCCTTGCCTGCGCTGTGTCACGCAGCCGTAATACTGATGGAATTTACCTGTATGCAACGTACCGCTAAAGCCCGTCATGGCAGCT
>Ga0154000_1000097_pt1 | contig 25160 bp, 27 predicted proteins | sample TSNC084MetaG_FD_104674 | JGI IMG/M metagenome (GOLD analysis project Ga0154000, IMG submission 104674) | Attine ant fungus gardens microbial communities from North Carolina, USA - TSNC084 MetaG | ecosystem: Host-associated > Fungi > Mycelium > Unclassified | place: USA: North Carolina, Lumber... | reverse complement strand
TTGTCGGCAGAGGCGATGACGTATTCCGCGAAGCTGGACTGGCCGAAGAAGGCGGACCGTAGCGGGGTTCCGTCTCGCCGGATCGGCGTCGAGCCGTCGGTGCGTGCGCCAGAGCTGTTGAGCGCGTGTGAGCTTTCGCAGTACGCCCGATGACCGCTGAGACATTGCCTGCACGCACCGCAACTGCGATAGCTCAACAACACGTGATCGCCGGGCACGACCTTGTCGATCGACGAGCCGACGGCCTCGACCACCCCCGCTCCTTCGTGCCCGAACACGCAGGGGCCGAGCCTTTCCGGTAGCACCGACTTCGTGAACAAATCTGTGTGGCACAGGCCGGTAGCGACGATGCGAACAAGGATCTCGTCTGCGCGGGGTTCGTCGATTTCAACGGTGTCGAGTGTGAAGGGGGAGTGTGGGCCGTGTGAGAGCGCCGCTGTCATCTGCATGGAGGACGTCGAATTCTGTTCGGCGCGAATCACGCTCGCTCGAGCAGGAAGTAGTAGTGCTGCCCACCGTCGAGAACCAGCGCCGACTTTCCGTTCATGATGCCCATCAGTGTCGAGTCGTCGACCTTCTTGAAGTGGTCGAAGATCGGCGCACCGTCGTAGACCATCGTTGCCGTGACTTCGCCACGAAACTCGATGTTCCACAGGCTTGCTTCGCCATTGCCGCCCTTGACGTCGGAATAGAGGTTGCCGTCTTCGTCTCGGCAGATCAACGGCTTTGCGTCCTCGACCGAGTTGAAGGTCTTGCCGTACCAACGGCTCGCGAACAGCTTTTCGTGAAGCCGGTGACCGGTGGCGAAGTCGTCACCTTTCCATTCGCCGAGGATGTCTTCTGCGGCGACGGTGTCCAGAGCGGCCCACACGTCATCGAGTTCTGCAGGAGATACACCACTTTCCGCTGCACGGAGCCGAGCGAAAGTGGTTCGGGCCTCGTCGAGATTCATGTATCTCCCTGCATCGGCGGATGAGCGTCAAGTGAGTTCGCGAACCAAACTGTTCGTCAACTCCGCACGCTACGCCGAACCGGACGGTTCGGCAACGGTCGATTCGTTCTAGGCTGTCGACATGCGCTCAGCAGGGGAAGCCACGAGGGACCGCATCCTGGCGGCCGCAAAGGACGAGTTCGCCACGCACGGTCTGGCCGGCGCGCGGATCAATCGGATCGCCGCGCAGGCGCGTGCCAGCAAAGACCGTCTCTATGCGTACTTCGCAAGCAAGGAAGAGTTGTTCGCTGCCGTCACCGAACAGTGGACGTCCGAAACCACAGCGGAGACAGCGCTTCGTGCCGACGATCTGCCGGGCTATGCCGCTCGGCTTTTCGACAACTACGTTGCGCATCCCGAGAACGCACGGTTGCAGCAATGGGCGGATCTCGAAGCACCGGACGTCATGAGTGAGGACGACATACGAAGCAAGACGTTCCGGCCCAAAGTAGCCGAGATCCGCAAGGGCCAACTCGAGGGACACATCGACCCCGAGTGGAATCCTACGGAGTTGATTCTGTTGATCACCGATATCGTCCGAATGCTTGCGCTCAAGTCGTCTCGTTCGGTCCCTCGACGTCGGGAGGCGGCGGTCGAGGCGGTTCGGCGGTTGATCGCGACGTGACGAACCGGATGTGCAACGTGATCAATGGCCAACGCCGCGTTCCCTTGTGTTCTCGCACGAGGGGACGCGGCGTTGAATTCCAGTTCGGAGCGGGTCAGAGCTTGACCGACTTCTGACCACTCCTGATACGGCTTACCTCGGATCGAGCGAATTCGACTCGGTCGCTTTCTGTTCCGCGGGCCTGGGCCAGTGCGTCGGCTAGATCCGCGGCGGCCTCGAGTACGTACCCGTTGCGTTTGCGATCTGCGTGGCTTGCCGCTGACTTCCGGAATGTCTTGCGTGCCTTCCGGTCGCCGCACAGAGCCGTCAGTTCGTCGACGGTGATGACGCCGCGCTCGACCTCCGGGGTGAGGACGTCTCGAAGGAACTGGCGTTCGCGGGGAACCGTCATTCGGAACACTCGGAAAACGAGGACCAACGCCGCGGTGATCATGACGACGAAGAGTGGGAAGAGAAGAATGGCCTTGCCCTGGGACAGAGCAGCGGCCGAATCCCACAGGCCGTGCAGCAACATCGCAGATGCCATCAAGATGAGGCCCCGCCCCACTCGTCGTGGTTCGGCGGGGCGCCCCAAGAGATAGACCAGTCCCGCACAGAAGATTGCACTGTAGAGAGTGTGCGCCGCGACTCCGAAGACCATACGGAGCATGATCGTGGACATCGCTGCACCGACCGGATCGGCCCCGAACTGCGACGCGGCCGAGTTCAGTGCGTAGAGAACGTCTTCGAAGATCTGGAAGCCGAGTCCGATGAACGCGCCGAGTATGAAGCCGTCGAAGGCGGTGCGCACCAGGCGAGATGCCAGCGCGACGAGTAGGAGCAGTCCGACACCTTTGGCGATTTCTTCGGTGAACGGCGCTGTCAACCCCGCGCCCCAGTCCTTCGCCCACGCTTGTCCGAACGTCTTGGCATACAAGGCGAGTATCGCGTCGTTGGCGTTCGCTGCCATGACCCACGTCGCAGCGAAGCTCCCCCAGAGGAAGGCCACCACGATCAACTTCACCGGCTGGCGTGCATAGCGGTCGATGTGATGGGTGAACCACCAGAAGACTGCGCCGTAGACGCCGAAGAGCACGATCGACAGTGCTATGGCGTCGCCGTAGGCGGGTGCTGAGGCCGAGAGCATCGAGAAAAGCTTGAAAGCACCGGTCACCACCAGCATGAGGTAGACCCAGAAGGCTGCGTTGCGCGGCTGGTAGAAGGTGAAAGACCGTCCCCAGCCCGAGTTTTCGATTGCATCGACTCTAGCGGTGATCAGGTTGTCGGTCGTCTGAGTGGCGGGAGCGGTCATCACTTTCCCTCTCCGGTTCGGTGGCCGATGCTCACGATCATGCGAGCGATGTCGTCGGTGATCGCGGGAGCCACGTCGCTCGGACCGGTGGAGACCACCTCGATGCCCTTGCCGTCGACGACGAATGCGGCGATCACTCCGTCCGTAGACGAATTCGAGTAGCTGGTCAGGACGCCACGGATGCCGCTCTCGGTCGTGATCGCCGAGGAATCGTCGCTCACGCGCAGTGATTTCTCGGTAGCGAGAGCATCCGAAGTCTTCTTGATCTGTTCCAGGAGAGCCTGTGCGTCTCCGGTGAAAGGCGCTGTGTACACGGTGAACATTGCTCCGCCGTTCACGAGCGCGGCGCGAGGGGGGAACGAACCGGTCACCGGTGTATCGGCCTCGCGGACGCCGTCGGTGATTCCCCAGCCTGGAGCGGGAACGAAGGTGATGCCGTACTGGAGTTCCATGACGTCGCCCGCGACGACCGGGTCGTCGTAGGAGACGGCGTCGTTGATCTGCGGGATGACGATGCTCATCACGATTGCGACGGCCAGCACGATGGCAGCCGGAAGGATGGTCGTGCGATCGAGGCCGAACCACCGCCGGTCAACCGGAACCCAGCGGTCGTCGGGTTCGTACCGGGCAGGTGGCGGTCCTTCCCGTTCCGTAACGTTCGCGTGTGTCATTTATGCCTCGGTTTCCGTGACTTTGTGGGTTGAAGAGTTCGCGCACAACAGTTTCCGATGCCTGTGTGCCGGAGAAGATCGGCAGGCTCCGAGAATCCGAGGAGTGAGCTTGTCTGTGAAGAAATTATCAAACCGAATATTTCGGGCTGCGGACTGAACTCGTTGTTTCTTTCCGAACTTGCGTTGGTGCAGCTCGACCGTCAGCTGAGGAGGTCGCCTGGATTTACGGATTTCTCAGTAATGGTGCGTACGTTGGGCGTCGGCTCGTTGACGCCCTCGGGATGTTGACGTGCCGCCAAACTTTTTGTCGTCGACTGTTCAGATGCTGGTGAGCAAAAGGATCGCGGACGGCCACCCGAAGTGAATATCGTCGACTCCCAGCGTGTTCCTTCGGTGCGCGCACCTGTTCAGCATCTGGAGTGGCCCGTGTCGAAGTGGCAGTACACATGAAGATCTCGAAGAAGACGGCGCTGGTTGTCATGGCTGCATTCGCCCTGACGTTGGGATCGGCGCAAGTCGGGACCGCCCGCGCGGACTCACCGGTCAAGGTCAGTGTGGCCGGTCATGTGGTGAACGCTGGGCACTTCGAGCAGGTGCGGCGCCCGAATCGCTGCGTGAAGGCATCGCCGGCAAAGCCGAAGCCGAGCGAGCAGAAGACCACGAATCGCAGCGGGCGTCGTGGTAGCGGGGGATGCTTCTGAGCTCGCCGGCCGCCTTCGTTGTTTCCTGCTCCGGAAACTGCAACACGTTCTAATATCGGGTCATGGACGTGACCTATGACGGGACCAAACGCGAAGTCGCCACAGGCAAAGGCACCTTGCGTTATCACGAGGCAGGGGATGGTCCGCCGTTGATCCTGTTGCACGGCTCGGGGATCGGCGTGAGTGGGTGGCGGAACTATCGGGGGAACCTCGAGGTGTTCGCGAAGCATTTCCACTGCTACATCCTCGAGTTCCCGGGTTTCGGCGTGAGCGATCCCGTCGACGGGCATCCGGTTCTCACGGCAGCTTCGGCGGTGATCCGATTCATGGACGCGCTGGGAATCGAATCGGCTGCGATGATCGGCAATTCGATGGGTGGAGTTGTCGGCGTCAACGTCGCGATGAGGTTCCCCGACCGCGTCCGCACACTGGTCACCATCGGCGGAGTGGGCCCGAACATCTTCAGTCAGAACCCGAGCGAAGGCACGCGGCTCCTGCAGGACTTCGCCGACGCTCCCAGTCGCGACAAGTTGGTTCGCTGGCTCGAATGCATGGTGTACGACAGGGCCGTGATCACCGAGGAACGGATCGCGGAGCGGTGGGAAACTGCCAACGACCCGGCATCGCATCAGGCATTGTCTGCGATGTACGGGTCCAAAGCCTTTGCTGCTCAGCAACAGATGATGGCCAACTCGGACGCACCGCCCTACTGGTCGATGATGCACAAGGTGCAGTGCCCGACCTTGCTGACGTGGGGCTCGACGATCGGCAGTGCCCACCCGACATGCCGATGATTCCGATGCGACTGATTCCGAACGCCGAACTGCACGTCTTCCCGAACTGCGGGCACTGGGTGATGGTCGAAGCCAAGCAGGCATTCGAGCGAGTGACCCTCGAGTTTCTGCTTCGATGATCTGTTCGGCAATTCATGTGGCGCCCGTTCACGTGGCACGAATGCAGAAGACCCGGCGCTCCGTGTGAGGAGTGCCGGGTCTGCGTTTGTGCCCCCAGTAGGACTCGAACCTACGACCTGCGGATTAAAAGTCAGAACCCAGACGTGACACCTGGTGATACCCAATGACGAACGGACCTCGTTTCGGCAGGTAAACGCCGACCCGAGGTCCGTCTCGTGATGCCTCATTATGTGGTCACACGCGTCGTCTGTGACCACTCTGAAGCCACGACTCTAAGCACATGGGAGTTGTCTATGGCCTGACCTCTGCACGAAAAAGCCCCCAACCTTCGAAGGTTGGGGGCTATTCGTCGTTTCAGCCGTGGTCGTACAGGTCGCCGAATTTGCACTCGATCCACATCACATGAAAAACGTCTCCTGTGCGGAATCCTGCGAATGGCAGATTCCCTTCGTGCCGGAAAACCATGTACCGATCTCGCTCGAGACGTTCTGGGATCTGCGGCTTGAATTTATCCTTGTTCAATTGCTCAGAACCGAGTCCGTGGCGATCGTGCTGCACGAGTTCGGTCCACGTGAGCTTGGATCGCTTTTCCCATTTCTCCAGAAACTCTTTGCATTTCCCTGGGTCTAGCTCAGAAATTCCCCAGCCCGACTGGGTGTGGCGAAGACAGAGGACCGGATACCCCACATCTGTTGTAACTCCATCATGTGGTGGCATTGGCTGAGAATTATGGTTCGGAGCGCTCCCGCGACGCTTCCGAGTGGACTTATCTTTCGCCATCTTCGGCCGCAAAGAAGGCGCGCAGCTTCTCGTTGGTGATTGTACTGTTCCAGGCTTCTTCAGAGAACGAGTCGATCCAAGGCGCTTCACGATGGGTTCGTTCCCTCAGCGCCCATGCCGCGAGGCTGCCGTAGCGGTCCCAGATCTTTAGCAGGAACGGCTCAACGTCGTGGAAGTCATCCCATGAGAATTCCTCGGTCAATGCCTCGTCAGGATCAATAGGGTTCGATCCGTATCGCTTCAGATCGTGATAGACGGTAGGCACAACAGGACCATGGGCCCATGCCTGAATTTGGTCGTCGAACAGTGGCGCTCCAGCTTCGGCCAGTCGGTGCCCCTGGGCGTAGTAGAGGAGTTTCTGAACTTTCAAATTCGACACTTCAGCGTCAATATTCTCGGCCCATGCGACAAACCACTTGGCGATGTCGCTCGCCTTGTAAGTCTCACTCATTCAACTCACCCACTCGATTTTCCACAATCCGTCCACAGGTTTATCCACAGACGGATTTGATTTATTCCAACTCTAGTGTACGAGCGCCATCGCGCCTAACTTGCTGGTACCCGGCGTGTGGCGGGGAAACCTGCACGTCACGGCTGATTTTGCGCTCAAGTTATCCACAGCATGGCATGTCCCACCGACATGTTTAGAACGCGCTGATGGCTCACGTGGTCCTCGCGGATCAGGTGGGGCATCCCCGGTTCACGGAAGGCGTCCTCGACTCCGCGGTGGCGTCGGTGACGGCGTCATCCTCGGTGTCTGCACTCGCGGGAGTCGGGGCTAGTAATCGACATCACGGATCCTAGAGAATGCTTGCGTCGATGCAAGTAATTCGTCACCCTTCAGTGATCATCGCTTGACCCGCTTCGGTCGTCGCGGCGCCGAGTCTTAGAATCTCAACATCAGCAAAGAATGTTTGGTCGTCGGTCGAGGTGCGAAGGGGTTGCCAACTGCAGGTTCAGGGCGGTTCACCCTTCGCCAGTCCGTTGGTTTTCAAGTTTCAATCGGCGTAGTGCACACAATCCAGCATGAAGCGGTTGATGTCGCTCGTCTAACGAGTGATGTAGTTGAACGCTGTTCTAAAACGTCGGAGAACCATCATGAGCGTCTGTCCGAGGTGAATGAACAGCCAGACAATCAGCGGCGTCCACAGCCACGGGAGTCCTGCGGTACCGCTAGTTGCTGACGCGATCACAAGTGTCACGCTCAGCAACAGTCCGATCACGATCGCGTATGTGATGTTGGCCCGGAGATCCGAAATCGTTTGAGGAAGGTTGTGCGCATTCGGAAACTGGCCGCCGTCCTTGCGGAGCGTCACGCCCATATTGAAGACAACGCCAAGCATGCCGAAGAGCAAGCCAGTGAAAACTGCAGTGCCAGAAAGTATCTGTCCGATGCCTTGGAGTTCAAGATGGAAGAACGCGAAGGGAGCCGACAACAGAGTTGGCGCGCCGAAAAACCACAGATACCAGTGCCGTCTTTCGGCCTTGCGAGCCACACCTGCGGTGTTCGTCCAGCTTTCGACATGATCTGACCACACCGCTCGGAGGCCTATTCTCCGATCCAACTGTGCACTGAAACTCGACATCATGCTCACCTACTCGATCGGGGTGCCCTTCAACGCCCAGCCACGCGGCAACGTCACACCCCTGTTAGTCAGGATAGTCCCGGCGTGGTCGATCCACAGTGCTCTCATCTCAACGTCAGTTAAACGCCGTGTGCCTAGCTCGTAGACAAACTGGGGGATGCTGTCCCGCTCGACCGAAAAGACCCGTTCGGGGTGACGCTCGCCGATTGTGACATCGTAGCTGTGGTGTTCGAGCCCCTCTCCAGCGTCCGGTGTCAACTCCGCGAGAAATGATGCGAGACTATCTTCGCGTGTGAGTGACGTATCGAGCCTGGCTAGCGCCTCGGTTACCGCAGCAAGAGCAGCTTCGTCCTGGACAGTGAACGCATCGGCTTCAGCGCGGTGCTTCTTCTCTTCTAGACGAGAGTTTTCGGCAACGAGGTCGACTCTGTTTTCCCTTCGAGATGCGCGATTCGCAATCATGTCTCGCATTCGCTCTGTTCCTCGGCGAACTGCGGTGCCAGAAACCGAGATGTTGACCACCCTGTCGTCAGCGGTAGATGCGTCTTGACCAGAATCGGTCGACTTGAGCACCTCGGATACGCGCAGCAACTCTTTGTCTGCGAGGATCGACCGCCAATCTGATGCTTCCGCGAAACCCTCGATGCGTACGAGGGACTCGCCAAGGTGATGCGAACTCGGTTTGATGATCCAGTTTTCGAGCACCTCACGGAGGTTCCGCCGACCGATTCTTTCAATGAAGAGCAAACCGTAAAAAGAATCCTTGGGGATCACGAACATCGCACGGAGTCCACTCAGCAGGGCTTGACGTTCGGTAGTTTCGATTGATTCATTGGTGTCAATGTCGAATGCTTCGCCCTCGATGCCAGCTGGCCCCTTGTTGATTTTGACCCAAATGGTGCGGCCGGCCTTGTCGATTTCTTTGAGGCGAAAACCTTCCGCGGAACCTTCGGTTCGAAATCCTCGGCCCATCGAAGTGAAGCTCTCTTCAATGACCTCGTAGAGATCATCGCGTTCGGCCCCCACTTCGGAAAGGCGCTGAAGCACTGTTGGTCGCTTGACAACGCTGACGCGCAGAAGGAAGACAAGGTATCCGAATGTTGAGGCCACGCTTGGCAAGTTAGCAGAGACGCCGCATCGCGAGATTCGAACTGACCTGAAGTTGCATGAATCACTTTGCAAGGCGATTGACGGTAGATCATGGCGGCACTTCTCCGCATGGGCGAAATCTCGGTCCGTAGGGAACACATACCGACCTCGTGAAGTAGTGCCGCCCGCAATTTAGGCGGGGAAGTTCCATTCCCATCCTGCGTCGCTGGATCCCCGATCCAATCCATGCGTGGATGTTAGCCACTGGGTGGCGACAGGTCAGACTGGATTTTCGTGTATCGCGAGGAATTCCTCCCCGATATGAACGAGATCAAGCAGCGGGCATACTTCACCGCTGCTGCTTCACCCGAGCGACGGCTCAGAGCAATCAGTGAGTCGCTTGAGACGATCGCTAAGAACTCGGGAAGCTAGAAGGTGTTCCCTTGACGGGAGCGCAGGTGCTGGAACGGGCAACCAACACCTTGGCGCGCAATCTTGGAAGCTGCTGTATCGGGAAACCTGCGGGCTTTCTGATGTCCGAACCGTCTGGTATGTATTGCTGACACTTCCCCTGCCAACAGGGCCAAGCAAGGACTCAGCGATGAACTCACAGCCCGGCTGGTACCCAGACCCGCAGAACCCGACAATTGTTCGGTACTGGGACGGGCAGCAATGGACCGCCTCGACTCAGCCGAACGCACTCGCGCAGCCCTCCCAATTCCATCCCGGAGTACCACCAAAAAAGCCGATGAATTTCGGCGTGAAACTGCTCATCATCGGAGTGACGATCCTCGGAGTCGGCATATTCATCTCGGCGCTCACGAGCAATGACGGCGCGAGATCGACAGCTACCCGAGTCCCTTCCACCACTCGCGCGCCCGCTGCGGTCATCGACAAAGCGGAATCGGAAACACAAACACCAACGCCGACGAAACAAGAGCAAGTCGCCACTGGATTCGGTACCGAAGTGCGAGACGGGAAGTTCGGCTTCGTTGTCACCAAAGTCGAATCAGGACTCACGACGATCGGAACAGAGTCGTCGTGGTTCAGTGAGACAGCGGAGGGCCAGTTCGTTGTCGTCTACGTTGACGTCACGAACACGTCGAATAAGCCGCAGTACTATGCGAGCTCGAACCAAGTCTTGATCGACGATCAGGGGCGCGAATTCACCAACAACTTCTCAGCCGAGTTCGGGCTGGACGGTGACGACAAGGGCGCCGGCGACATCAACCCAGGCATCACCCGCTCAACCCGAGTGGTGTTCGACATCCCCGTGGCCGCGGTGCCGACTGCGATCGAAGTTCACGACTCGATGTTCTCCAATGGCGCACGGATTAACTTCAACTAGCTATCGTCTCACTGATCTCGATGCGGGCCGTTCGCACGGGGGGTGGTAGTTCGTTGCCGCCCACGTCGCCGATTTGAATGCTGTTGTGGTGCTGTCGGGCGCTTTCTGACGCAATCAAAGTCTTATCGCGTCACCTGTGTGGGGCCGTGATGTGGAATGAAAGCGCCGATGCAAATTCTACGGCGGACTCATGATGAACGCTGCACCCAGGTGAGACGCTCATGCTGCTGCAACCGCGACAAAATCAACTACCTACGGGTCGGCATAGGCCCCTTCGTCGCCGACCACGAACGCAAAGAGCCCCGGATAGGACGTCTGGAGATCTTCGGGCACGGGATCCGATTCGACATCGGCCCACCGCAGGCGTTGCTCGTTCGACAGTCCAACCCACCAGCTTTGGAGCTCGATCAGTACACCGTCGACGTAGTCGGCTACGTCAGCAGGAAGATGGAAGTGGTTGACATCGTTGAGACCGGCGAACCACCGCGCGGCGAGTTTGTCCCCCTTGGTGAGTATCTCATCGACGTACTCGCTCGCAATTTCTGCGCGGGGGCCGGCGAAGATAACGCGGCGAGCTCTGTTGTCGAGGGCGGCGAACCAGCTCGCGATCTGGTCGACGGCCGGTGTCGGTTCTTCGTCGCGTGTCGTCCTGGGGGTCATTTTAGGGGCGCAGGGTTGTTCGCTCTCGTGACCTCGATGCTGTTAGGCGTTTACCAGCCCTGATGGTCCCCTATCTTGTGTGGCCGTCAGGGCTGCCCTGTTACGGAATGAAAAAGCCCGGGCCTAGTTACTGTCGGCAACTATCTGCGACCGGAAACCTGCAGAATCTAACGGGCCTCGAAACGGAGACGTCGTGAAACGAAAAGCGCTTTGCCTCACAACCGGAGCTCTCGTCATCGCCTTCGTAGCCCGATCACTCGGTTCACTGGCCTCTGCTCAACCTTTCGGCGTTCCGTACGGGCATCGACGAATCCACTAAGGGATCTGATCTGCCTCCCTCAGCAGTTCGACACCCGCTCAGCCGAGTATCAACGAAGAATGCCCCCGACCCCACCGCTGGATGCGATGAGATCGGGGGATTAGTCGACCGGGGTTTACCTGTCGCAACCGAAGATTTCCACCTTGGCTGTCGAATCGAACAACTAGCTCCACCTCGCCCCGTGCTGCAGGGCCAGCTGCGCCGCATAGGTTTTCGCTTTCGCGAATGCCTCTTCGACAGACTGGACCTGAATGTTGATGGTTGTGGACTGGTCGACCGGGGCAGCGCCGTCGCCGGCGTAAATCTGGTCCGGTCGATTGGTGGTGCCGACGTTGTACTGCGACCCGGCGGTGAGACCGGGAGCAGCACCCGCCGACGGCACTGTGGCCTTCGACGCCTGCTCAAAGGCCTGTCGGTAGTAGCTGTTCGGATCGATGGGAGTGCCCTTGAGCCCGAAAATTTCGAGCAGAGCGTCCTGACCGATCTTGCCGACGTCCTTGCCGTATTTATCCAGGCGTGTGTTCATGTACGCCTGCGGATCGAACGCCGCCGCACCCGGAACTGGTGCTGCCGGATCACCTGCGAGAGCAGGTGCTACCGACGGCGATTCGGGTGTGGTCAGCGGTTGACCTGTCACGGCCGGGATGTACTGCTGCAGCAACCGCCACTGATCGTTCGTGAACACGACTTCGGGCTTTCCGGAGAGGTTGAAACCGAAGGTCTTGTCCTTGAAGACCCCGCCCTGGTCGTAGCCGGCACCGGTCAACGCTGCGACACCTTGCCCACCGAACTTCGGGTCACGAAGCAGGTAGTTCAGCGACGCACGGAGATTCGATTCCGGATCCCAGATGTCGTCGAACCCTGGGTCCTTGTACGACTGGAACGTCGGGTCGATGACCTGAGCGAGACCTTTCGATGGGACACCGTTCTGCGCGTTGACGTCCCAGTCGTTGATCGCGTTCGGGTTACCACCGGATTCCCGTTGGATCTGGTACAAGTACTTGTCGACCAATGACCGGTCGATACCCTTTTCGTCGAACAGCTTCTCCACGAGGGGTCGCCACTGTTCCGCACCAGAGTTCTTGTCGTACGGGACATCTCCACCACCGGAAGTGGCTGACTTGCCACGGACGATCGTCAAAGCCGCGTCCGTCAACTTGTCGTAGCCGGCGAGCGGAATCTGCCCGAACATGCCCAATTCCGAGAACTCCGGAATCATCTTCCGCAGTCCCTTGACCGGAAGCTCGAACAGGTTCGCGGTCTGATTGCGGACCATGTTGAACGCCCCGCTGATCGCTCCCGTGAACCGTTCGAACAGCGACTTCTTTTCCTCGTCGCTCATTTCGGCCTGCGGGAAATCGTTCGCCCAGTGCACGTGATCCCAGTGACCAGGCAAGTCACCGGCGTACACCTGATTCGAGAGCTGGCCCTGGTCGGTGATCATGTTTCCGCCGACGTTGTAGAGCAACGGTCCAGGACCCCAAATCAGCTGCGCTGATTGCGGATACGCCTGGAAGATCCAGTCCGCGTAGGCCTGCTTGTTCGGACCGTCGATGTCGACGGCGCCGCCCTTGCCGTGATAGCCGGAGTGGCCGGGGCGAAGAGCGGACGTGATCGTCACTTCCGGGAACGCGTCCTGGATTACCTGCGCCATCCAGGTGTCGGTGTCGGAACCGAAGATCACACCACCACCGAGTGCGAACTTCGCCGGTCCCTTGTTCTGGACCCGACCTCCGTCTCGGTAGTTGCTGGCCAAGGTCTCGCGGCGCATCCGCTCGACCTCGCCGTGACCGCCTGCAGCCATGACTTCTGCTGCTGTCCAGACGTGCTCGCCGTTGGAAAGCCAGGCGGGGATCTTGTCGTCGCGCGGGCCACCTGCACCGAACACCGCGCCACCGTCGCGACGATGAATCATCCGGTCTGCGATGTTTCCGCCGGACTTGCCGCCGACTTCACCGATTGGATCGATCGTCGGCCACGGTTCCAGATCGAGCAGTCCCGCGACGGCGTTCCATGCCTTGCCGAGCCCGTTGTTGAGCACGGTGTCGATGACGAAGTTGATCGGCCCGGCCAGGCGTTCCCTCAAGCCGTCCCAGATGTCGCCGATCGCAGAGACGATGCCGCCGAAGAAGTTTCGCAGTTCGTCGAGCGCGCCCCGGAATCCTGGGAAGTGCTTTTCGACGATGTCCGCGATACCGGAACCGATCGCGGATGGAAGGTTCTTCCAGTCCGTGACGGCTCCGTTGGTGATCTTCGAGAGGAAATCGTTGGCGAGTCCACCGAGGCCTTCGTTGCGTAGGGTGTCCCACGCCGGCCGGATGGTGTTATTCCAACCGTCCGAGACCCGTGAGCACAGTTCGTCCCACTTGGCCTTCGCCCCGTCTCGTAGACCGGTGATCGCCGATGATCCGATTTCACCGATCCGGGAGCTGACGTCACCGAACCACTTCTTGGTGTCCTCGACCTTGTCGCCGACAGAGCCGGTGAATCCGTCCCACGCCTCCTTGGCCGCATTGATCGACTTCTCCCACAACGCTGCAGCCGGAGACTGCCCTTCTTCCGCGCCGATCCAGTCCCACGCGCCGCCGCTGACGAAGTCACCGACGCCGCTGAGTCCGCGGTTGATCGCGCCGCCCCAGCCGCCGTGGTCCTTGTTCCACAGGCCACCGTCGTATTCGTCTTTTTCGTTGTTGTAGCCGAAGAACGAGTTGAGGCCGCGGGCGAACTTGCCGCCGAAATCGGTGTCGTTGTCGGCCCAGTCCCAGATTTGGCGGAACCATCCGGCTTGCTCGGCTTGGCCGGGTTCGAGTTGTTCGGGGACCTTGCCGGGCGCGTCGCCTTGTTCGCTGTCGTCGCTGCTTCGGGCCGGGCGGAACCACTTCAGCATTTCTGCGGAAGTGGCGATTATGCCCATGATCGATTCGACGATCGACTTGACGTCCTCGAAGAACTTCTTGATTTCTTCGCGACCTTCGGGCGTTCCGAGGAATTCGTTCCAGCGGTCGAGGGTGGACTCGATCGAGTCGAGCCAGGACTCCCCCACCTCATCCGAGCCAGCGAACATGTTGCCCGCGAGTTCGCCGATTCCCTTGATGATGCGCCAGATTTGAGCGAACGTGTCAATCGCTTCCTGCATGAAATTGTGCAGTTGCGACTTACCGTTTTCATCGATCGTGGTGCGCATCGAGTGGATCATTTCGGCGAAATTGCCGGTCCCCTCCTCGAAAGCACCGGTAATGGACGGGAGGAAATCCGATCCGACGGCGGAGAGGTCCAGCAGCGCAGAACCGAGATTGCCGAGACCATCCAGCAATGGCCCCAACGCTTCTGCCGTGTTGGTGAGAATTTGCGAGATGTCGTCCTTGACACCATCTGTCATCAGCCAATCCATGGCCGATTTCAGTTTGGTGTTCAACACGTCCGCCAGCGCCGTCAGACCGTCCGTCAGGATCGGCATGTAGGTGCCGCCGAGCTCCGAGAACTTCTGCCCCATCCCGTCGAACAGCGCGTCCTGTACCGAGAACCGGAGTTCCTTCCAGGCGTCGGACATTCCGCGTGTCATCTCGACGAACTGCCGTGCATTCGGCGAGAGGTTCGCGAGCGCCTCGTTGTACTTCTCGAGGGACGGCGATCCTGCTGCCATGGTGTCGTTCAGGTTCTGCTGAGCGACCGCCACGTTGTCGAGTGCCCGCTCAATCCCTCTCTGCGACTCAGCGACTCGATCCTGCGCATCGACGATCGCTTGCTTCGAGTCGACGACACGGTCATCGGCGTCCACCACTGCCTGTTGAGCAGCGACGACCTGGTCCGCACCTTCGACGCCCTTGGCGTTGACGTCAGCGACCTCGGCCCGGAGATCCTGGTTCGCCTCGCGGACTTCCGTGAGACGCTGGATCTGCTGGCGGTAGGCGAGATCGGCCCTGCGTAGCTGGGTCGGGGTCGTATCGCCGGAGCTTCGGGCTTCGACCAGTCGTTCCCAGGCCTCCTGAACCCCAAGTAGCGCGTCCTCTTCGTCGAGGGAACTGCGCTTGAGGGCGAGGTTCATGTCCTCGATCTGCTCGGTTGCGGCCTTGCGCGCCTGCGTGAGCGACTTCTGTGCGAGTTCCGCGTCCGCCACCGCGCGACGGTTGTTCTTCTCCGCAGACTCGACCTCACGCAGTGCTCGTGTGTGGCCCTTCTCTGCCTGCTCCACCGCGTCGATCGCGTCGGCAAGAGAGCGCTGAGCGGCCTCGGTCTGCTTCGCTGCGGCTGCCGACTCCTTCGCGGAGTTCTTGGCCGCTTCCTTGCCTGCCTCGAAGGCGTCCTTGATGCCGGTGGCACCGACTGCGATCGTCGCGAAAGTCGCGGCGGCGGCAGCACCCATCGCGGGGAGCAGTGCAACGACCCCTGCTGCCTGGACGAGTTGGCCGATAAGCGGTACCAACGACACTGCACCCAACGCGACCAAAGCGATCTTCGCCAGACCTGCACCGGAAGCAATGCCACTGAGAGCTGCACCGGCACCGCCGCCGGCACCGCCACCTCCACCTCCACCACCGGCAGGGATCGGAGGCATGCCACGAATCAGCGCCTCGAGCGCCAATACCTGTGCGGTCAGAGCTGCGACCTGAGTCATCGCCGCACCTGTGTCGATGTCCAGGTTCATGTGGACGTCTCTGATCGATGCCCGGAACGCCTGCATTTGCGCATGTGCCCTGGTCAGGTCCAGATCGGCGCGAACGGTGACGTCGGCTTCCATCCCCTGCAACTGGGTACGTACGCGGTTACGCAGCCCAGTGAGGTTCGGGGTGATGTCGACCTCGACGGCCGGCATGTTTCGGGTACCGTTCCGCACTCGCTGGTGGAACCCGGCAAGGTTCGGGAGAACTTGAACGTTCGCTTCGACATGTTTGGCGTCGACGAGGAACTTGACGCGCTCGTGGAAGTTCGCCTTGAGTTCGGGTTCGACGATCAGCCGTGCGGATCCAGCGTTGTACGACGTTGACATGTGCGCCTCGCTATTCAGTTGTTTTTCTTGTTGTCTTGCGCTGCTACTTCATCTAATGAGCTGCAGCGCAGGTGTTTACGTAGCTATCGCGCGAGTCGGCGCTGGATTGCTGCTTTGATGCGCGCGGCGTACCCGGGCTTAGGGGAGTTGCTCGTAGATGCTGCGTCGACTGAATGGGCCATTCGACTGCGTCGGAGCCTTGGGGGCGTTAATCCGAGACGGGCGAATAGTCGGCGGTAGGCGTTTCTCATGGTGTTGGTGACCTTTCGGGGTCGAGAAAACACCCCATCGGCATGTGCTCCGATGGGGTGTGGCGATGAAGTGGGAGGCGATCTGGTGCCCCGGGTGGGGATACGCGAAGGATTGGCTAGATTTGTGGGTGTCTGACTGCGGACACACTGCTAGCGCGGAAGTAGCTTACCACGAGTTTCGCGTTCGAATTGAATGAAAATCGTTGTCCTCATGGAGAACTGGGGTTCAGCTCAGGTGTTTGTATGTCATCTCGAAGAGCGACCGAGCGTTTGCGACAGCTTTCGATTGTCGAGGGCCGGAGCTGAGGAGAATCTCGACGACCGCGCCTTCAATTGATGGTGCGAGGCCATGGCACGACACGATCTCGCCGTCCTCGAGGGCGACCGCGAGGAGAAGTTCGAACGCGGCCGCCAACTCGTCGTATGTGCGCGCAGGTCGGCCGGTTCTCACATCGCCATAGAACCTCATCTTGATGGGTTCGTGTGTCTGTTTTGGCAACAACAGAGGCTTGCCTGGATGCCAGGCAAGCCTCTGGGGGGTGTCGAGTGGGTTGAGCTGGTTAGCGAATGTGCATCCCATCGCTGAGGTCAGCTGCTTCGCTGAGGATCTGGGCAAGGGCCCTGGCCAATTCTGGGGTCAGGCCTTCGATCGTGTCGATTGTGCCGGCGCTGATGGTGATGGGGTGACCGTGCTGGGCAACAACGTCCAGACTGCCCACCCTTTGGTCGGAATGGAGGGAGGTGATGCTGGTGCCTTCCACAGTGAAGTGATCCAGTGTGATGCTCATGCTGACACCTCCAGGAGTGCGCTTGTGGGTTCGAGTTCTTCGATTGCCTTGGTTAGCTGAGCGAGTAGGAGTTTGGCTTGCTCTGGCTCGAGGTGGAGGCTTTGGTGCTGTAGTTCTGGAATATACAGCTGGACAAGAGGTTTGGATGGTTCTGAAGACCAGGGGTGGACCCAGAGTTCTCTGCCTTGTGTATCTGTGACTCGAGGCCTGATTGGGGTGATGTGTGCCATGTGGATGCCTTACTCGAGGGGATGTGCCATCCAGGTCAAGCCCTGGGGATACATCCTTTATACCCTCCCCTATGCATTATGTAAATAGGGGGGTACATCCGAGTTGTCGGTGGACGGACCGTTAAATGTTGCGCTCTTCGCGGATCCTGTTTATTCGCGATCGACCCAAGCCGGTTGTCGCTTGTACTGTGGAAACACCAATTCCGCTGTCCATGGCTGCCAGGATGGCCCGCCGCTGGTTCCGATCAGCTTCTGACATTTCTTTCTCGGCGAGACGGTAGGTGTGCGCTGACACTTCTACAGCGTTGAGGAGTCGCTGCACTTTTTCGGCGCGTGGATCGTCGTCGCGGTCGCGTAAGATGGCTTCGATCCGCGCCCGCGTTAGTCCCGATGCACGTTGTACCTGCGCGACAGTGGCGCCACCATCAACTGCCTCGTAGATGGCGCGACGACGATCATCGGCGGCCTGCGTAGCGGCTGCCCTCGCTGCGTGACTCTTCTCCATTGCTATAGGGATGGTTGCGAGAAGCTCTTCCGTCCCTTCGGCTTTCGTCACGCGTGGCCCTTCTGTTCGGTTCCTGCAGCAGATATCATCAATCATAGCGACCCAGATCTGCGGGGGATTGGATTGCGACCAGGAGCGGTGTTCGATATGCGGAGTCTTCGTCCACAGCGGGGCATTTCAATCGTGCGCGTGGCCCTTGGTGAAGTGCGCCGGCTCGCCAGGCTCTCGAGGCCGGCTTGGCGTGGAAGTTTCATTCGCAGTCATAAAATGACGCCGTCGGTCGAAATTCGGAAATTATGACCTGCGTGTGCAAGGGCTCTGACGGGATCGTGGTCAACGGCGGGTGGGGCGTGGTCTCACATTCGGCGCGGCTATCCATCGCTGTTCCGGGGAATATTGGCGTTCGGGGTGGGCGGAGGCGAGCCAGAAGCAGCGCTTGGGGTCCTCGGTAAGGGCACTTGAACTGCAGTAGCCAACATTATGAACCAAACCGGTACCTAATTAGGTACCGGTTTGGTACACTAAGTAGCAACAGTGGCGTAGAAACCAAAAACCGAAATTGTCATCGACGCGAGCTGCTGTTCAGGAGGTCACATGTCCAATGCCATCACCGCCACGGACGCCAGGAAGTCGCTGTTCCCGCTCATCGAGCAGGTCAACGACGACCACACGACGATCGAAATCGTCTCCAAGAAGGGGAACGCCGTTCTCCTCTCGAAAGACGACTACGACTCTATCGTCGAGACCGCGCACCTGCTGTCATCGCCCGCAAATGCGATGCGCCTGATCCGCAGTCTGGAGGCAACCCGACGTGGCGAATACACCGAAAGAGAGCTTCTCGAGTGAACATCGCCTTTACGGACGACGCGTGGGATGACTACACCCACTGGTCCGTCGCAGACCGCAAGATGCTCAAAAAGATCAACGATCTGATCAAGGACATCAAACGAGATCCCTTCACCGGGACCGGTAAACCCGAACCTCTGCGATACAGCGACTTGAACGCCTGGTCTCGTCGCATCGACCGCGAGCATCGTCTCGTCTACGTCGTCAAAGATGACATCATCGTCATCCAGCAGGCACGGCGACACTACTGAAAGCAACAGCCCCGGTGCGCAATTCGCACACCGGGGCTTTCTCATTCAACTCCGACCGTTCGTACGCGTCACTTGCCTTGCTTCGCTTTGGCCGCGGTCAGCAGGTTCACGAACGCCGACGAGCTCATCAGCACGTATCGCGCGAGATCCTGATCCGGAGTCGGCGCCGAATCGCCGCCATACCTCAGCACGTCCTCGTCGTGAGTCGAGCCGTACAGCTTCCCCGCCCATCGAGAAGCGCCGGATGCACGTACGACCGGATTTCTTCATAGCACTGTGCGCCGTCCGCGCAGCGATGTCGGAGGGTACCGATAGGTTTGGTTCTGAATACCCATCAAACAACACCACCCCTCACCAGAAATCGGAGCCCCACCGTGCAGACTGCCCTCGAATCCTTCCGCGAAGCGAAGACCACCGTCACCGTCGTCCTCGTTGCGCCCGCGACCGCGAAGGTTGGGATCGTTACCGAAGTCTCGCCCACGCTCGTTGTCCTCGAGACCGCTTCGGAAACCACCCACCACATCAATCCCGACCACATCGTGGAGGTCTACGAGACGCCGGCTGCCGTCGCAGCCAAGGTCCAATCGGCCGCCAAGCGTCGTATCCAGCGGATCCGCTAGCCGCACTCAGGAATGTCCCCGCACGCTACGTCAGCGTGACCGGGGCATTTCTGTACCCGAACCTAGGTCAGCTCATCGTCTTTCCTCAAAGCGTGTGCGAACAACCGCCGAGACTTCCTAGTGTTCTTGAAAAATGACAAGAAAATACCCCAAGAAAACAGCACAGTGACCACGCCCATCGCAGCGAGCGCCACCAGCCCAAGCCATCCCTTCTGTGAGCCCTCAGCGGCCTTGTCCACCCATGGAAACCAGAGGTTCGCTGCCCCCAGTCCCAGGCCGATGGCAATGGACAGCGCGAATGACCACACTCTTGAGCGAGGGACAGGGGCACCCACCACCGCCGCCAACTCCACGCCCGCCCGTTCGATGTCCGCCTGCAAAACGTCACGCACCCGATGGTTCTCCACCTTCTCGAGTGCCTTCCCATAACGCTCGATCCGGGCTGCCAATCGACGCGGGCGTGACCAGTGCTCCCATGCGGCTGGGATACCCCACAAACCGAATCCCACGGCGAACACAACACCCACCGCGCGAATTGTCTCCATCCGCGAATCATAAAGGCCACATTGTCGAGGCGCGCAGAGAGCGGTGTGGAATGCTGTCCCGACAATCCTCACCGAAGGGAGAACCATGCGCGCCGCATTTCCGGAGTGGTACCCACTAGACGCTGACGCGGTAGAACAGGTCATTGCGCGCGGAACCATCGCATTGGACGCGAATGTCCTCCTCCAGCTCTATCGACTGGGAAATGACGAACGTGCGGCCGTCCTCAAAGTTTTTCGACACCGAAATGTGCGTTCACGACTCTGGGTTCCATACCAGGCAGCGCTGGAATATCAACGAAATCGGCTCACAGTCGCACGAGGCCAGGGAAAAGCTTACGAAGCGGTATCCAAGCAGGTAACCAGCTCAGCGAACGCACTCGACGAGGCCATCGGGCAAAACATCAAGGACAAGGAAGTCCGGCAGCAAATGAAGGACGCCGTCGCGGCGGCCCTCGGACCGGTATCCCAGCTCGTCGAGAGACTGCGAAGCGAGCACGTCGTGGACTACAACGAGATACGCAAAGCCGACCCGATACGGACCGAAATCGACACCTTGCTGCGTGACCCTGAGCAGGTCGGCCCTAAGCCAAGCACCGAAGAACTGACGAAACGCATCGCGGAATCGAAAGCCCGCTACACACAGGAAATACCGCCAGGATACTCGGACGCAACAGGCCCCAACGCCAAGAAAAATCCCGAAGGTGACTACCTCATCTGGGCGGAAATCCTTTCACATGTCAAAGCCTCAGACCGCCCGCTGATCTTTGTTACCAACGACACGAAAGAAGATTGGTACGAACTCGATGACAAGAACGCAATTGCCCCCCGAACGGAACTGAAACTCGAAATCGCCGATACCACCCCACACCATTACCATCAGGAGACTCTCGAAGGATTCCTCCGCCTCATCAAGCAATACCTCGCGATTGATATCGCGGACGACACCCTGACAACGGTCGGTCGAATTGGTCGAACAACTGCCTACGGAGGACAGGAAGGGCGCGCCCGTGCAACACGGCGCACCATCCGCATACTGGAGCAGATGGCGGGAACGCAGGGGTTTGATCCAGAGCTCAGGATCGCCGCAGACCGCGCACTCGACCATCTCGCCGGCCGGAGCGACGACGACGACGAGACCCCCCAACTCTCGTTCGACCTGATCGACATGATCACCGAGCGAATCCTTGAGGGTGAGAAGCTCGGTAGGGGCGCCCACTGGGACTTCCTCATGAGTGAACCGGCGCCGGGTTCCGCCTTCTATCAGTTTGTGGAAGCACTCCAAGCCGATCACCGAGATGCATCCAAGCACGACACGTTAGAACTCCAAGCTCAGCGCGCACGACACCAGCGCAGGAAGGCCAGACACGAACGGGCAACCGGATCTTCGGAATCTATTTGATGGAGATCCGAACCGGCCCGCGCACGGACACACGCTGCCGGACAGCGTCATAGAAAACGGGCGGGGCCGTAGTTCGCGAGACGCCACACCCCACCTGGCGTCCAATCAAACAACTGCTCACCCTGCAAATCGCTGTATACCCAGCGCAGAAGCACAGTATGCCGCTCCCCGTTCACTTCCAACCGCACCTGTGACTCAGCCATCGACGCACCACGATGAAAAACACGCTCCAGCTTCCAGTCCGTCAAGTCATGGCCTTGGTACATCGACTTCGCGGAAACAGCCAACTCCCCCACTGACGGTCGTGGGGCGCCGACGGAGAAATGCTGCCCTAACGGGCCCCACTGATTGCGCTCCCACCGCTCCAGGAAGTCGGCACACGTTCGGTCGAGATCGGTTCTCTCTGAAACAATTTCACTGACCGTGTAGTCATACGCTTGCCACTTCGCCAAACGGCGCTTCTCGTCCTGGCGGGTTTGAAACTGCGCAGCCAATTCGTCCCACGACGGTTCCGGCTTCTCAGGTATCGCTTTCTTCCTTCGACCCTCTGCCCAGTCGACAACGGCAAATAGTCGATTCCACGCCTTAGTAGCAACAAGCGCATTGTCGAAATTAACGACCATTCCGTGCATGATTCCGTTGCGGAACAACTCCGTAGCTTCGGAAGTGTCAAGCTTCCGGACACTCTTGTTGAATGACGCATGTGCGTGACTGAGCCCGAGATGATGTCCTGCCACGCTGTCCCAGGGAATCATGTCCTCGGCACGACGTGCATTGAGGTTCTGCCTATTCTGCTTATCGACGTCGTTGACGAACCCGTCCATCACCGCTAGCAGCACCAACACAACACTGTAGTAACGACCCGCTTGATAGTCCGCGAGTGCCTTTTCGAGCAAAAGCATCCGAGGCTTCATGTCCTCATAGCGATTCAGGCGAAGGAGCTGGAAACTGATTCGCTTGTCACTCTGGTAGTAGTCGACCAACATTTCTTCGGCGACAACCGGGTCGTTCGTCGCGACAATCGGACCGATCTCAGTGACACTCAAATCTTCAGTGAACACCCAATTCCTTGGTCCCAGTAGCCGATAGAACCCCTCAACGAGGTCGACCAACTCGCGATGTTGCCTCTTGAGCGCCTGAATTTCGCCCGTACTCACCTTGGGCATAAGTGCCCCTAACGCCTCGAATGCCGCCAGCTCCCGTTCGATCTTCTGCACGGTTGGAAGATCACTGACGGAGCCATACGGGTGCGATGAATCAAGATCACTCATCCTGGAACGATATCGCGCCCGTTTGAGTAGGTCTTTCAGCCGCTATTACCCAGGACTGGTGAACACCACGCACGGCCACGCGACACTCGGATCGGTTTCTCAGCCGTCGAGTAGCGAGGTCAGGGTCAAGCACGTTCCCTGACGTGCATCGGCTGTAACAGATATTTCAACGTCTTGGTCCGAAGTTATGCGCCTGGCTATCGTCCCTCCGAGGACGGATTGGGGGTGGCGTCGAAACTGGTTCGCGACGGGATGGCCCAAAATTTGTCACGGTGTGGGTCACGCCGTCGGACCTGCGGATATTAGACGTCTTCGGCGACAGATCGCAGTTTGAAAAACAGAGTGATCCTATCGAGCTTGCGCATGGCTACGCACAAAACCATGTTTCATCGTCGGCAATAATATCCGGAATTCGCGAAATTATCGGGTCTCGATGAAACCGTTAACGCCGTGGAAGTCATCGTCTTCCGCCGCGTCAGCAGTCATTTCAGCGAGCACCGCACTGCGCCGCTCCGAGATACTAGACTTGTATGCGAGGAGATCCGTGAGATTGACCCTCGGGTGCCGACTGGGCTTCTCGAACGGGATCTCACCCTCCTCGAGCAGCCGCACCAGCGTCGGACGCGAGACGCCCAGCAGTTCCGCGGCCTGACTCATCGTCAGTAGGTTGTCACCAATCACTATCTCGCCGCCCATCTCCGGATCTACCCAGCTGTCTAGTGTCTAGCGCGGAACTCGATAACTACCAAGTGGCGCAACGCCTTTCAATTGACAATACTCAACAGTCACACAACCGGAGAGTACGTGCCCAAACAAAATCCACCACACCGCCCACCAGTAATCGAACTACTCATGACCCTCGCCGAACTATGTTCGGTACTACGCATCACACCTGCAGCCGTCCACAAAGGCCGACTACGTGGTGGACACCCCCTGTACGACAAAGGATTCTGCCCACTAGGCACCCGAGCCGGCCTACGCTGGCTCACCGCCGACGTACGAGACTTCATCAACCAAGCAGCCGCGAACTCCGACTGACAGTGTTCGCCCGGCCACCCTGCGCGAGCGGCCGGGCAAACTCTCTGTCAATCCTCGATCGACGTCACACGGCCACCACTGGAAATGAACGCCTGACGTTCCCTGAGAGCTTTGCGCTTCGCCTCAGCACGCTCCTGCGCACGCGCGACGGATTCGGACTGGTACGTCGACTGCCTCGCCAAATACGCAGCCCTCGCCTGCCTCCCGACTGCGTTCAGACGCTCCACCTCGGAATCGTGCGCGGCTGCCTTCCGTGCGGATCGATCCTGATCCCTATTGCGCCGCTCCTCGATCAACGCGGCAACATCACCATCAGTCCGGCCCGCGCGCTTACGCTCCCGGATCGCGTCAATCCGAGTCTCCTCCGCGAGGCGCTCCACCTCACGGGCAGCACGAGCCTCCTCCTGCGACATCGGAACGTCCAAAGCCTTGTCAACCTGTTCATCCAACTCGGACCTCGCCTCTTCGCGGCGTCGAGACTGAGCCCCCAGCCCTGTTCGATCCTGGTGCGACTCCTTCAAGGACTCGATCGACGCAGCGCGATCATCTTGTGACCCATCGTGAAAAACAGACATGAAAACTTCCTTCCAAAGAAAAACGGAGGAGCCAGAACAAATGTTCAAAACGATGCCTCGCGCGCGCACACGCGCGCACACGAGGCTCCGACCGGTTGGTGCGGGGTGCAGGTAAGAGCCGAAACACGCTTGGTGTGTGAGAACCAGATGGGCCTCGGAATGGATTCGTCGTTAGTCGGACATTCCTGTGCTTCGGAGTTTTACTTCGAGTGCTGCGCTTTTGAATTCCTTTCTGACTGGGATGTTTTCGGCGTCGCATAGTTCGAGGATTGGTTCGAGGATCATGGTGGCCATTTGTGTGATTGCGATGGCGGTGTAGTGGTGGCCGTTGGTGCCGAGTGTGTGGTTGTAGTCGGTGATGAGGCTGATGAGTCGGGTTGGGCTGTCTGTGTTGGCGGCTGCTTGCCAGATGAGGTTGTGTGTTGCGCGGTCGAGTTTGTCGGGTGTGGTGTTTGGTGTGGGTTTGATTGTGGCGTCGAGTATTTGGTGGATTCGGGTGTTCATGTGGGTTGCTTTCGTTGTGGGTGGGTTCCTGGCCAGCCGTAGGCGGTGAATTGTCGGGGCATTTGGGTGAGGCCGGCGGCGGTGGGGTGTAGGCAGTGGTTGTGGCGTCGGTGTTGGTCGAAGGCGCTGGGGCTGGTGAAGGTTGTGTGGCACTTGCTGCAGTGGCATGTGGTGAGTCCGGTCCAGGTGGCTGCGCAGCAGTTGGTGTGTATTGCGGCGGCTGTGGGGTGGGGTTTTTCGGTCTGGGGTTCTCCGCTGTGCGGGTTTTCGAGCGTGTCTGTGGGTGTTTGGTTGGGTTTGGTGTTCATCGGCGGTTTCCGCGGTGGTCCGGGCAGAGTTGTGTTGGGTGTCGGGTGAGTTGTGCGCAGTGTGTGG
>Ga0154000_1000095_pt1 | contig 25949 bp, 19 predicted proteins | sample TSNC084MetaG_FD_104674 | JGI IMG/M metagenome (GOLD analysis project Ga0154000, IMG submission 104674) | Attine ant fungus gardens microbial communities from North Carolina, USA - TSNC084 MetaG | ecosystem: Host-associated > Fungi > Mycelium > Unclassified | place: USA: North Carolina, Lumber... | reverse complement strand
GCCGCCGTTAATGGTATAGAGCAGTGCCTTTGCCAGGTTCGCTCTGGCACCGAAGAACTGCATCTGCTTACCAATCCGCATGGCCGATACACAGCAGGCAATCGCATAGTCATCACCCCAATAGCGGCGCATCAGATCATCGTTCTCATACTGAATGGATGAGGTATCGATGGAAGCCTTCGCGCAGAACTCTTTAAAGCCTCTGGGCAGTCTGGTAGACCAGAGGACCGTCATGTTCGGCTCTGGCGCCGGCCCCAGATTGTACAGTGTGTGCAGCATCCGGAAGCTGTTTCTGGTAACCAGTGTCCGGCCATCCATTCCCATTCCGCCGATGGATTCTGTGACCCAGGTGGGGTCACCGGAGAAGAGCTGGTCATAGTCCGGCGTCCGCAGGAAGCGGATCATCCGAAGCTTCATGACAAAATGGTCCATCAGCTCCTGTGCCTGTTCTTCGGTCAGAAGCCGGCTCTTCAAATCCCGTTCGATATAGATATCCAGGAAAGTGCCGACCCGCCCCAGACTCATGGCAGCACCATCTTGCTCCTTTGTGGCAGCAAGAAAGCCAAAATAGGTCCACTGGAAAGCTTCTTTGGCATTGGAAGCCGGCAGGCTGATGTCAATGCCATACTTCAGAGCCATCTCTTTCAGCCGCTTCAGGGCACGGACCTGCTCACTGGTCTCTTCTCTGGCCGTGATGACACTGCTTTCATATTTGGGCAGGTCGAGATTGCGCATCTGTTGTTCCTTGCCTGCAATCAGGCGGTTTACACCATACAGAGCCACACGGCGGTAATCACCGATAATTCGCCCGCGTCCATAGGAATCCGGGAGGCCGGTGATAATGCCGGAGTGGCGGGCCTTTCGCATTTCATCTGAATAGGCATCGAATACGCCGTTGTTATGGGTTTTGCGGTATTCGGTGAAGACTCGGAGTGTATCCGGGTCCAATTCATAACCGTGAGATTCCAGGGCTTTCTTAACGACCCGGTAGCCGCCGAAAGGCATGATCCCGCGCTTTAAGGGCTTATCCGTCTGGAAGCCTACAATCTGTTCTAAATCCTTATTAATATAACCGGCTTCATGCGAAACCATTGTGGAAGGAACCTTAGTCTCCGCATCCAGGACACCTTTTTTGCGTTCTTCCTCCATCAGTTTCAGCACATCCTCCCACAGAGTCTTCGTCCGCTCTGTAGGACCGGCTAAGAAAGTATCGTTGCCTTCATATGGGGTATAATTCTTCTGGATAAAGTCCCGGACGTCGATTTCCTCCATCCAGGTCCCCTTCTGAAAGCCGTTCCATTGCTCTTGCATAAATCCCTCCATCTAGCATGATCTACATGCATATATGTGCCGGACGCCTGGCAGGTCCGGTACGTTACTGTTAATTATCGCCAGGCGCATTTATTATAACTCTATTAAAGTGAGGTGTAAACAATGTATTTTATGAATAATTCTCTTCCATGATTTTGTAATAGTATGGATAAAATTGGCTCATAATATGATACCAGGGTCAAAAGGTCATGCGCTTCATGCTTGCATGAAAAAGCATGACTTTGGGACCCGCAAAACATGAGAAAGTAGCCCGAATAGGGCGGATTTCGAATGTTTTTAGGATTGCGAGAGCACAAAGTGCGTAGCAATCCGTAGGTATCACTACAAATAAGGTTTTATCAGACAGGAGGAAATAAAATGGATCAATTGTTTAACTTATCGGGGAAGACGGCGCTGGTCACCGGCGCATCCTCTGGTCTAGGTGTGCAATTTGCCCTGGCTCTGGCGCGGTTTGGCGCCAATGTGGCGGTGATGGCCAGAAGGATGGAGAAGCTGAATGCTATTAAAGGCCAGATTGAAGGCATGGGTATGCGCTGCCACGCGGTACAATGTGACGTGACCAACAGCGCGCAGGTGAAAAATGCAGTAGAAGAGGTGAAGAACACCTTTGGAACCATTGATATCCTGGTGAACAATGCGGGAGTAGGTAAAGGAATTCCTGCGGATACACAGAGTGATGAAGACTGGAAGCAGACCATCGATGTGAATTTAAACGGCGTCTACTATGTAGCCAGGGAAGTCGGCAAGATTATGATTGAGAAAAAATACGGTAAAATCATCAATATCGGCTCCATTCACAGCACGGTAGCCATGGCAGGTTCGCCTATTTCTGCCTATTGTGCGACGAAAGGGGCAGTAGAAATGCTGACAAAGGAGCTGGCTAATGAGTGGGCACAGCATAATATTACCGTCAATGCCATTGGTCCGGCGTATTTCCCCAGTGAAATGACGGAAGATGTGCTAAAAAATGAAAGCTTCCAGCAAGCGCTGAAAGCCTATTGTCCCATGGGAAGACCCGGCAGAGACGGGGAGTTGGATGGGGCCATTCTATATTTCGCATCGGACGCATCCAGCTACACGACCGGTCAGCTATTGACGATTGACGGAGGCTGGACTGCGATTTAAATACAGCGGATAAACCGGTCCACATAGTGGAGGGCGGCTCCGATGGCAGCGGTTTCAAATTTGTATTTACACGTGAATATGTAAGGCTGAGGCTCCACAAAGGGATTCCTTTTGGCGACCATGTGCCGGAATTCCCGGAGATAGTCGGTCATATAAGAACCCACGTAGCCGCCCAGGACAATATCGCAGTCGTAACACATCCGCAGGTTATTTACGGCCATTGACAGATATTCCATGTATTCCTGAAAGGCACTCACGTAGGGCTCCCGGCCCTCGCGGACACCGTCAAAGAAGAGGCTCATTTTGCCTCCGGCCAGATCCGAAAGCCGGTTAGCAGAGCAATAAGCGTTTAGGCAGCCCCTTTGGCCGCAAAAGCAGGGGGCACCGTCTGGGACTAGTGTAATGTGGCCGAATTCGCAGCTTTTCTGGTTGTCTCCCCGGTAGACTTGGTGATTACGGACAATAGCACCGCCCACACAGCTGTTTAAGGACAAATAGAGAATCGCATTGTCCTGTTCGGAATCCCACCATTGGGCAAAACCGCCGGAATTAGCATCATTAAACAGAAGAAAGGGCAATGGAATATGAGGAGCCAGCCTCTCATAGAGATTCTCCGGTAAACGCATAGCCTTCCCATAATGAACCGTTTTGTGATCTTCACTGACCACGGTAGGCAGTGAAATGCCAAGGCCCAGGATTTTATCCTGGTCAATACGATTTCGCTGCATAAAGGAACGGATTAATTTCCCAAGGGTCGTGTAGTAGAAGATGCTGTCCACATAACGGTGCCGGATCCGGTTATAGTGTAGGACATTGGCTTCCATGTCTATGGCCACCAGGCTTACATGATTATTCGTGATGTCTATTCCCATGGACAGGCGGGCGTCCGCGACGCAGCAGATCGCCTTTGCCTTGCGGCCGCCGGTGGATTCAAAGGTACCCTGCTCTTCAATCAGGCCCATCTCCCGTAGTACGCTCAGATTCTGGTTTACGGTGGGCATGCTAAGCGTAAGGTCGCTGCAGATTTCTTGCTGGGAGACCTTTTTGTTCTTATATATGTAGCGGTATATCTGGTTTCGGTTTATTTGCTTAATGGAAAGATTTGGTGACATGCGGATATCCCCTTTGTACGTCTCTATTAAAAGAATAAGGGAAAATCTTTTGACTGTCAATCCAAACCAGGAGAAGATGTTCACTTTCATAAATCTGGTTAAGCAAAGTTTTTGGCATTTGGAAGACTCTTTTTCAATAAAGAATCAGTGAAATATAAACATTTTGTGAAAGTTGCAGATAATTTGGATTAATTATGAGTTTTCCAAGGAAACCCTTGCATTTAAAGGCTTCTATTGCTATACTTTAAACAGGTTTCCATCTATGGAAATAACTAGAAGAATTGTATAAATTGTAAATTGAGGAGGTCATGGATATGGCAGTAAGAGTTGCAATTAATGGGTTTGGCAGAATTGGTCGTTTGGCATTTCGTCAGATGTTTCAGGCAGAGGGCTATGAAGTAGTGGCAATCAACGATTTGACGGCGCCTAAGATGCTGGCACACCTGCTGAAATACGATTCTGCACAAAAGGCTTATGATAAGAGAGCGTCTGTAAGCGTCGGTGAGGATTTCATCAGTGTAGAAGATAAAAAGATTACAATTTACAAAGAAGCGGACGCTTCCAATCTACCCTGGGGCCAGCTGGATGTAGACGTGGTTCTGGAGTGTACAGGCTTCTATACCTCTAAGGCTAAGGCAGAAGCACACATCAAGGCCGGCGCTAAGAGAGTGGTAATTTCCGCACCTGCCGGCAGTGACCTTCCCACGATTGTATTTGGTGTAAATGAGAAGACACTGAAGCCCGAAGATACGATTATCTCTGCTGCTTCCTGTACTACGAATTGCCTGGCTCCCATGGCAGACACGCTGAACAAGCTGGCGCCGATTGAGAAAGGCTTTATGACTACGATTCATGCTTATACCGGTGACCAGATGGTTCTGGATGGCCCTCACCGTGGCGGTGACCTTCGCCGGGCACGTGCGGCTGCCGTTAATATCGTGCCGAACTCCACCGGTGCCGCTAAAGCAATTGGTCTGGTTATTCCGGAACTGGCCGGTAAGCTGGACGGCGCGGCACAGAGAGTTCCGACTCCTACCGGATCTTTGACGGAGCTGTGTGCCGTGGTAAACGGAACGGTAACGGCAGAGCAGGTAAATGCAGCCATGAAGGCAGCTGCGAATCCTTCCTTTGGCTATACGGAAGAAGAGATCGTATCTTCTGACGTAGTCGGCATAACCGAAGGATCTCTGTTCGATGGAACGCAGACGAAGGTAATGGAGCTGCCGGATGGCAAGACTCTTGTAAAATGCGTGTCATGGTATGACAATGAGAATTCCTATACCAGCCAGATGGTACGCACAATTAAGTACTTTAACGAAGTAGCAAAATAATTTAATAAGCTCGTTTTAAGAGGCGGGGAAGGAATACCACTATTCCCTCCCCGCCTCTTGCGTAGCAGCCTGGCTTTTGGTAAAATAGGAATTAGAAGTCCATGCGTAAAGCAGGGCTTTGTTTATGAAAGGAGTAGCGAAATGCTAAATAAAAAGTCCGTAGATGATATCCAGGTAAAAGGCAAAAGAGTGCTGGTCCGCTGTGATTTTAACGTCCCTTTACAGGAAGGCAGAATCACAGATGAGGTTCGGTTGGTGGAAGCCCTTCCGACGATCAGGAAACTGATTAACGACGGCGGACGGGTAATTTTATGTTCCCATCTGGGTAAGCCGAAGGGAGAGCCGAAGCCGGAATTGTCTCTGGCACCGGTAGCCGTACGTCTGAGTGAACTGCTGGGACAAGAGGTAAAGTTTGCTGCAGATCCCGAAGTGGCAGGCCCGAATGCAAGAGCTGCAGTAGAAGCCATGAAGGACGGAGATGTAGTACTGCTGGAGAATACCCGTTACCGTGCGGAGGAGACGAAAAACGGAGAAGCATTCTCTAAGGAACTGGCTTCTCTTGCGGAGATTTTTGTGAATGATGCATTTGGCACAGCCCATCGGGCTCACTGCTCCAATGTTGGGGTGACCAAGTACATGAAGGAAAATGTGGCAGGCTATCTGATGGAGAAGGAAATTAACTTCCTGGGCAATGCGGTGAACAATCCGGTACGCCCCTTTGTGTCCATTCTGGGTGGTGCCAAAGTAGCGGATAAGCTGAACGTAATTTCAAACCTGCTGGAGAAGTGCGACACCCTGATTGTTGGCGGCGGCATGGCTTATACCTTCCTGAAGGCAAAGGGATATGAGGTTGGAACTTCGCTGGTGGATAATGAGAAAATTGACTATTGTGCGGAAATGCTGAAGAAAGCCGAGTCCCTAGGTAAGCAGCTGCTGCTTCCGGTGGACACTACGATTGCAGCAGAGTTCCCGAATCCGATTGATGGAGAGATTATGGTTTCTGTCGTTCCTTCTGATGCGATTCCGGCAGACCAGATGGGACTGGATATCGGTCCAAAGACAGCAGCGCTGTATGCAGAAGCAGTAAAGACTGCAAAGACCGTAGTGTGGAACGGTCCCATGGGCGTATTTGAGAACCCGATCCTGGCAAAGGGTACAATTGCTGTAGCAAAAGCGCTGGCAGAGACCGATGCCACCACGATTATTGGCGGCGGCGATTCAGCGGCAGCGGTAAATCAGCTGGGATTTGGAAGCCAGATGACGCATATTTCCACCGGCGGCGGCGCTTCTCTGGAGTTCCTGGAGGGCAAAGAGCTTCCCGGTGTAGCAGCGGCAGACGATAAATAAGTGTTTTCTCAAAATAAAGTATTCTCTCAAAATAAGGAGGAAGTAAATGATGTCCCGTAGAAAAATTATTGCCGGTAACTGGAAGATGAACAAGACACCCAGTGAGACCACGGCTTTTATTAATGAATTAAAACCTCTGGTGGCCGGCGCTGATGCCGATGTAGTATGCTGTGTGCCTGCGATTGATCTGATTCCGGCGGTAGAGGCTGCTAAGGGCAGTAACATTGCCATTGGAGCAGAGAATATGTACTACGAAGAGAAGGGCGCATTCACCGGAGAAGTTGCTCCGAATATGCTGACAGATGCGGGCGTTTCCTATGTGATCCTGGGCCATTCTGAGCGCCGTGAGTATTTTGCGGAGACGAATGAAACGGTGAATAAGAAGGTGCTAAAAGCTTTTGAGCACGGACTGACGCCGATTGTGTGCTGTGGAGAAGCCCTGACCCAGCGAGAGCAGGGGATTACGATTGACTGGATCCGCCAGCAGATTAAAATTGCTTTTTGGGGTGTGACAGCAGAGCAGGCGAAGACTGCCGTGATTGCGTATGAGCCAATTTGGGCCATTGGTACCGGTAAAGTAGCTACCACCGAGCAGGCACAGGAAGTCTGCAAGGCGATCCGGGAACTGATTGGAGAGCTTTACGATGAGCCTACGGCAGAAGCGATCCGGATTCAGTATGGCGGCAGCGTGGCTCCGGCGAATGCAGCAGAGCTTTTCTCCCAGCCGGACATTGATGGCGGTCTGGTGGGCGGTGCCAGCCTGAAGCCGGACTTTGCTCAGGTGGTGAAATATTAATCTATGAAAATATCCGTTAAGAAGCTTCAGCTGGCGTTCTTTCTTACCTTTGGGGCATTTGCGGCCTGTTTGATCTGCCTGGTCTTAGAATACCAAATTGCCGGCATTGCATTTTTGCTGGTTACCATGATTGGATACACCATGATGTTAATGGCCGGCCAGTGTCCCAACTGCAGAGATGTCCGCAGCGCTAAGTGGGTGAATCCGTTCAGTACCGGTAAGAAGCTTTATTGCAAGCGCTGCGGTAAGCAGATGGAGTTCGAACAGGATGGGTGGTTTCGTCCCCGCAATCAGAAAGAATCAGATAAGGAAATATAAAGCATGAGAAAACCAACGGTTTTAATGATACTCGATGGCTTCGGACTGAATGATAATCCTAAGGGGAATGCCGTAGCCGAGGGAAATACGCCGAACATTGACCGGCTGATGAAGACCTATCCCTTTGTAAAGGGCTATGCCAGCGGCCTGTATGTAGGCCTTCCCGATGGGCAGATGGGTAATTCCGAGGTTGGACACCTGAATATGGGGGCCGGCCGGATTGTCTATCAGGAGCTAACCAAGATTACAAAGGAAATCGGGGAGGGGGACTTCTTCACAAATGGCGCGCTGCTGGAGGCCTGCGCAAACGCAAAGACTCAGGACAGTGCCCTGCATCTGTGGGGGCTGGTATCCGATGGCGGTGTACACAGCCACAATACCCATCTGTACGCCTTGCTGGAGCTGGCAAAACGCCAGGGTCTTACGAAGGTGTTCGTCCATTGCTTTATGGATGGACGGGATACGGCGCCGCATTCCGGTTATGGCTTCCTGAAGGAGCTGGAAGCGGAAATGAGCCGGATTGGTGTCGGACAGATTGCCTCGGTGATGGGACGATATTACGCAATGGACCGGGATAACCGGTGGGAACGTGTGGAAAAGGCCTATTTTGCTCTGGCTAAGGGGGAAGGCCAAAGGACGGCCGATCCGTTGGGGGCAATCGAAGCCTCCTATAAAGCGGGCGTTACCGATGAATTCGTAGAGCCGATTATAGTTACAGGAGCAGATGGAGTACCGCTTACCACGGTGCAGGAAGAGGATTCCGTGATCTTCTTTAATTTCCGCCCGGACAGGGCGAGGCAGCTTACACGGGCCTTTTTAGATGAGGACTTTACCGGCTTTGACCGGGTACAGATCCCGTACCTGACATATGTGTGCTTTACCGAATATGATGTGACCATTCCCCATACGTTGATCGCTTTCCATAAGCAGGAGCTGACGAACACGCTTGGAGAATATCTGGCGAAGCAGGGTCTTAAGCAGCTGCGGCTGGCAGAGACTGAGAAGTATGCGCATGTGACATTCTTTTTCAATGGCGGCATCGAGGTTCCAAACGAAGGAGAAGAACGGATTCTGGTACCATCGCCTAAGGTAGCGACCTATGACCTGCAGCCGGAGATGAGTGCTTATGCCGTTTGTGATAAGCTGACAGAAGCAATCGGCAGTGAAAAATATGATATGATCATAATTAATTTTGCCAATTGTGATATGGTAGGTCACACGGGGATAGAAGCAGCGGCAATTCAGGCAGTAGAAGCGGTCGATGCCTGTGTGGGACGCGTGGCAGAAGCGCTGGTGAAGGCAGGCGGGCAGATGTTCTTATGCGCAGACCATGGAAATTCCGAGCAGATGATCGATTATACCACGGGTGATCCTTTTACGGCCCATACGGTGAATCCGGTGCCTTTTGTACTGATTAATGCAGATCCGGCCTATACACTGCAGGAGGGCGGCCGCTTATGCGACATTGCTCCGACCTTGCTGGAGCTGATGCAGCTGCCGCAGCCCGCGGAGATGACAGGGCATTCTCTGCTGTTAAAGCGCTGATTCCCAGGAAGAATAAAGAGGAGGAAATAGGAATGATTTACTCTCATGAAGTAGAAGTAATGTGCCCGGTAGCCCAGGGAGTACGCCATGGTGCGGCTGCGATCCCGGAAGAAGGGAAATGGGTACAGGCGAAGGAGATTAAGGACATCTCCGGTTTAACCCACGGTGTGGGCTGGTGTGCCCCTCAGCAGGGAGCGTGCAAGCTGACTTTGAATATTAAGGATGGAATTATTCAGGAGGCTCTGGTAGAGACGATCGGCTGTTCCGGTATGACCCATTCCGCTGCCATGGCATCGGAGATTCTGCCGGGCAGAACGCTGCTGGAGGCACTGAATACAGATCTGGTATGTGATGCGATTAACACAGCAATGCGGGAGCTGTTCCTGCAGATCGCGTACGGCAGAACCCAGAGTGCTTTTTCCGAGGGTGGACTTCCGGTCGGCGCGGGTCTGGAAGATCTGGGTAAGGGTCTTCGTTCTCAGGTGGGCACCATGTATGGAACTTTGAAGAAAGGACCTCGTTATCTGGAAATGGCCGAGGGCTATGTGACCGGCATTGCACTGGATGCAGATAATGAGATTATTGGATACCAGTTTGTCAGTCTGGGTAAGATGACGGACTTTATTAAGAAGGGCGATGACCCTAACACTGCCTGGGAAAAGGCGAAGGGTGAGTATGGCCGCGTGGCCGATGCCGCGAAAATCATCGATCCGAGAGCAGAGTAGAAGGGGGACAGAACAATGGCATTATTTGAATCCTATGAGAGACGTATTGAGAAAATCAACGGCGTGCTGAATAGCTATGGGATTGCCTCCCTGGAAGAAGCGGAGAAGATCACGAAAGACGCCGGACTGAATGTATATGATCAGGTGAAAAAAATTCAGCCGATCTGCTTTGAGAATGCGTGCTGGGCTTACATAGTAGGGGCGGCAATCGCCATTAAGAAGGACTGCCGCAGAGCAGCCGATGCTGCTGCGGCTATTGGGGAAGGCCTGCAGGCCTTCTGTATTCCGGGATCCGTAGCCGACCAGCGGAAGGTAGGTCTGGGACATGGCAATCTGGGTAAGATGCTGTTAGAGGAAGAGACCGAATGCTTCGCTTTTCTGGCGGGACATGAGTCCTTCGCTGCGGCGGAAGGTGCCATCGGAATTGCAGAGAAGGCCAATAAGGTCCGTCAACAGCCTCTGCGGGTAATCCTGAATGGCCTGGGTAAGGATGCTGCACAGATTATTTCCAGAATCAATGGTTTCACCTATGTGGAGACCGAGCTGGATTATCCTACGGGAGAGCTGAAGGAAATCTTCCGCAAGTCCTATTCGGAGGGCCTGCGGGCAAAGGTAAACTGCTATGGCGCTAACGATGTGGTAGAGGGCGTGGCAATTATGCATAAGGAGAATGTGGACGTTTCTATTACCGGTAATTCCACAAATCCTACCCGCTTCCAGCATCCGGTCGCCGGCACCTATAAAAAGGAACGCCTGGAGCAGGGCAAAAAGTATTTCTCCGTAGCCAGTGGCGGCGGCACTGGCCGGACGTTGCATCCGGATAACATGGCGGCCGGTCCGGCTTCCTATGGTATGACGGATACCATGGGCCGCATGCACAGCGATGCACAGTTCGCCGGATCTTCCTCTGTTCCCGCTCATGTGGAAATGATGGGGCTGATCGGAATGGGCAACAATCCGATGGTCGGGGCGACCGTGGCGGTTGCGGTGGCGATTGAGGAAGCGGTGAAAGAGGGGAAATTTTAGGAAAACCGTATAAAATAAGGCAGGACCCAAATTGTCCTGCCTTATTTCCCGTTATCTGAGCAAAGTATTATTATTTTGCATTATAAGTCTATATTTTTTTACTAATTTCACCATTTCATACCATAATACCGACACTGCCGACAAACTTAAAACCGCAAAGAATTGTCCCGGCGAAAGCGGGGCGAGTGATAGAAATCCGTTAAGCGGAGTATACAAAATAATAAGCAAACCCAATAAAGTAATAATATTTACAGCCCACATAACTTTATCCTTAGCAAGACGTTTAATTGAAACGGCAACAAAATCTGTTTCGGAACTGTTGACCTGCACCAAAAATAAATTGGCAAGCATAATAACGGCAAGCCCCATTGACCGTGCCACAGCTGCGTTATCCGGATTTTGCGACAGCATATAAAAATAAGTACCAAAGGACGCTGAGAAAATCACCAGGCCCTGTAGGACGCTTTTGAATAGGGTTTTTGCGTTTAACAATTTTTCTTTTGGATTACGCGGCCTGCGTTCCATAATATTTGTTTCGGCAGGTTGCCGCTCCAATACAATCGAGCAGGTCGGGTCAATAATCAATTCTAGCAGAACAACGTGAAGCGGCAGGAACATCAGGCTTGCAGGGTCAATACCCAGCATAGGCGCAAGCAAGGACGTCAACGCAATGGGAATATGGATGGTGAAAACGTATCCTACGGCCTTACGGATGTTATCGTAAATTCGCCGCCCATCCCTCACCGTGTCCACGATGGTAGAGAAATTGTCGTCCATCAGTATAAGGTCAGCGGCTTCGCGGGACACCTCGCTGCCGCGTTTACCCATGGCAATACCGATGTCGGCATATTTCAACGCAGGAGCGTCGTTTACACCATCTCCTGTCATGGCCACAATTTCGCCGTTATCTTTAAATGCCTTGACGATACGCATTTTATGCTCAGGAATGACGCGGGAAAAAATACTGACGGCTTTAACGCTCTCGCGCAGTTCCTCGTCGGTCATTTTTTCAAGCATATCACCCGTGATGATATTTTCACAATTCTTTATGCCGACTTTTTTTGCTATGGACGCGGCGGTTATACCGTTATCGCCGGTAATCATAACAACCCTGATACCTGCCTTGTTACAGATGGCGATATCATTTTTGACAGACTCCCTCGGAGGGTCAGATAATCCTATCAATCCACAAAACGTCAGGGAGCATTCCGTCAGGTATTCAGGAATTTCCGATTCATCTGTTGGGCTTGCGGCCGCAACGGCAATTACACGTAATCCCTCTTTTGAAAATTCGGTGATTTTATGCCGTATGATTTCCTGTTCCTTTTCAGAAAGCATACAGATGGTTAAAATACTTTCAGGGGAACCTTTCGCGGCAATAACAAGCTCGCTATTTCTCCGCCACACATGCCCCATCATTTTCAGTTCATTGGTAAAAGCATATTCACGGATGAGCTCACCGCTGAACAAATGCTCCTGAGAGATGCCGCGTTTATCACAATAGACAAGCATGGCCTTTTCCATAGGGTCATATGCATCTGTTTCGCAGCCAAGTCCCATTACTTCACAAAGTTGGTGTCCGTCGCTGCGGATCGACCACGTTTCTTGTACGGCCATTTGGTTCATTGTAATGGTTCCGGTTTTGTCCACGCACAATACCGATACCGCACCGAGCGTTTCAACGGACGGCAGTTTACGTACCAGTGATTGTTTCTTTGCCAGCCGCCATGCTCCCATTGAGAGGAACACTGTTAAAATAACCGGAAATTCTTCCGGTATCATAGCCATGGCAAGCGTAATGCCGGAGAGGATACTTTCAATCAGTCGATCCCCAAAAACGTGGTCGGGAATGTTGAACCACGTTATAACGCCGACTAGTGCGAACAAGACAGCAGCAATACCCGCGCACAGCTTGACAAGGCTGCCGGTCTGCTTTTGAAGCGGGGTGTTTTCCTCTGGCGCTTCAGCTACGTTAATTCCTATCTTGCCGTATTCCGTAAGCACACCGATCTTTTCGACGCTCACAACCGCCGTTCCCTGTGTTACAAAGGTTCCGGCATAGCAATAATCCTTGCGCCAGTAGTCGGTTGATTCCTCCGTGCCTTCGGTCGTAACTTTCCATACGCCTTCGGCCTCACCTGTAAGCGAAGATTCGTCAACGCATAAGTCGCTGCCCCTGACGACAAAACCATCAGCCGGGATTTTAACACCTTCGTGAATCATCATAATATCACCGGGAACAAGGTCGGCGCTGGCAATTTGCGTTTCCTTGCCGTCGCGCAGGACATGGATGTGCGGTGCGGATAAATCTTTCAAGGCGCTCAGGGTTTTATCCGTTTTCCATTCTTGAATAACGTCTATGCTGATGATCCCAATGACAAAGACAAGCATTATGATGCCGTCGCGGGGTTCGCCAAGAATAAAATAAATGATCGCGGCAATAATCAGCAGCAGAAACATCGGCTCACATACGATATGCAGTACTTTTTTTATAAAAGGTTCTTTTTTCTGAGATGCGAGCTCGTTCCTCCCATATTTTTGTTGAAGCATCTTCGCTTCCTCTGTTGTTAGTCCGCCGGATTCAAATTTACTGTTTGTCATAATGACTACCTCCATTATTCGCCTTTCGGCGTATTCAAGATAGCTCTATGGCACTTTACTTACCAGCAATTATGTTCTGATGAATAAAAAAGCACATCAGTGGAACATATAACTGTCCCACAGATGTGCGTGTCACCATCCGCTGCCGCAATATCGCGGCCCGGCCCCATAAACTCGGGAGTTTATCGCCTGCTCAGTTTGTACTGTAGTTTTATGCAGTGCAAAGAGTAACTCTATTAAATAATAGCATAAAGAAAGTTATTTGTAAAGACAAAAAGACAGCTATTTTAGAATATATAGAATCCTGATATAACAGAATTCGGATTCATAGCAAGATCAATTATATGACTCCACGGCAACAAGAAATTGAATATATGCAAAATTCTAATGTAATTCCGTTGAGTTTTATGATATATTAAATAGGAGCAACCTAATTCATACCATACCTTTGTCATGATTAGAGCGTCAAAAGGCATTTGACCTTTTGACTCTGGTATCATGTCATGGCATAATGTCGAAAAAGCGGCATATTTTACTACATGAGACTAGCAATAGGGGGGCAGGACGCAATTGAAAAACTTAAAAATCAGAACCAAATTGATTATTTCGGTTGTGGGAGCCAGCGTTGCCGCATTTTTGATTGGCTTATGCGGGTACTTAAATATTGCCCGTTTGAATGAACTGATTGTTTACAATGATTACGTGGTTGGAAAACCACTGGCGTACATGAATAGAGTTACATTTGATATAGGCCAGATCCGGGTAATCGTCCGGGACGTGATCATGGTAAACGAAAATGCCTCGAATGAGGAAAATTTTATCAGTTTGGAGTATTATCGGGAAGACCTGCGCAAGCAAATCAATGGCTATCTGGATGACTTGAGCAATAACGGATACGGCGATACGAATGAGTATGAAAAATTGTCTAAGCTCAGTGTTAATGTGTCGGATTGGTCGCAGGAAATGAATAATGTAATCCGTATCTCCACGAATGACAAACCGGAGGCGGCTCTTATTTACTTACATGACATTGTTATCCCCAAAGGAAATTTAGTGAATGAGCAGCTGGAACAGCTGGTGGCCATTAGTGAGTATCAGGCGACAGAAAGCCGTGAAAACTCCCAATCGAACTATGTCACCGCTTCAATTCTCATCGCTGGTCTGGTGGTTCTGATGATTCTGGTGCTGATTGTGTTTGGTACCATGATAACGAAATCGATTACCCGTTCGGTTCGCAGAATTGTGAACTCAGCGGAGGCGTTTGCCGATGGCTGCACGCATTTCGATAACGAAGGATTAGCGGAAGATGAAATGGGGCAAATCGGGCACGCCTTAAAACGGATGGCAGAAAGCATTGCCGGATTGATCGCAGACAATTACGAAGTGATTGTCGCTGCCGGCGCGGGAAAGCTGGATGCCAGAGCGGATACATCCGGCTATCATGGCGATTACCGCGATATTCTGCAGGGTGTTAACATGACGTTTGAGACTTTTTGCCGGCATCTGGACGCGACGCCTGCGGCGATAGCATTTTTTGATCTGGCCGGAGTCTTTGTGTATGGCAATAAAGCAATGCATGAATTGCTGCTGCGCAGCGGCATGCAGGAGACAGATAAAAAGCTGCTTGCCAGAATCCTTACCTCCGGCGAGTCAGATATTTTGCCGGAGGGGGCGGCAGCCGTGTTTGCTCATGATGAAGAACGCTCCGACTATGCCGCAACCATTGCCTTCCATATGACAGGCGAAGGCGCGGCTTATGAACTGACGATTCACCGTGTGTTTGGTGCAGGGATGGAAGACGGCAGGGCATCCTGTGTCATGCTTACCATGCAGGATGTTACGGGAGTAACGCGGGCTAAAAGTGATGCGGAGCGGGCTAACCGCGCCAAGACGGAATTTCTGTCCCATATGAGTCATGAAATTCGAACGCCGATGAACGCGATTATTGGCATGACGCAGATTGCCCGCCGCTCCAATAATCCGGATAAAATCCGGGACTGTATCAACCGGATTGAAAGTTCGTCCCATCACCTGATTGGCGTCTTGAATGATGTCCTGGATATGTCGAAGATTGAAGCAGGAAAGCTGTCCTTTTCTGAAGAGGCGATGAGCCTGTCAGAGGATCTGCCCTTTGTTATTTCTATGATGCGCTCCAGAAGTGGCGAACATAGTGTAAACATTGTCCATGAACTGGATGTGAGAAGGGATGTGGTGATGGTAGATAATCTGCGCCTGAATCAGGTTCTGATTAACCTGCTGTCCAATGCAATCAAGTTTTCGCCGGAAAACAGTATGATCCATATATCCGTCCATGAAACGGAGTCGGAGGACGAGTGGTCTGTATACCGGTTTTCCGTGGCGGACCAGGGTATCGGTATGGATCAGGAGCAAATCGGGCGGCTCTTCAAATCCTTTGAGCAGGCAGATGTGAGCATTACCAAGCGTTTCGGCGGTACCGGCCTGGGATTGTCAATTTCAAAGAGCATTGTAGAAATGATGAATGGTAAAATATGGGTGGAGAGTGAGGTTGGGAAAGGCAGTACCTTTTTCTTTACGGTTCGTTTGAAGACGGTTAGCGCCGAGGAGCAGGAGCAGACCAGAGGCTTGCCGATCCCGGCCATAAATGAGCAGATGGAAGAGATGGATTTATCGGATCTCCGGGCTTTGGTGGTGGATGATATCGATATTAATCGTATTATTTTAACGGAATTGCTTTCTGACACGGGCATTAAGATCGAAGAAGCATGCACTGGGCAGGAAGCGGTGAATCTTTTTGGTAACTCGCCGCCTGGTTATTTTGACATTATTTTAATGGATATGCAGATGCCGGAAATGGACGGCTGCGAGGCGACCAGGGCGATCCGGGCATTGAACCGGGCAGACGTGAGGTCGATAGCAATCGTGGCGATGACGGCAAATGCCATGAAGGAGGATGTGGAGCTTGCCCTGAATGCGGGGATGGACGCGCATATTGCAAAGCCAATTGAATTTGACCGAACGGTCCAGACGATTCGCAGAGTATGCAAGGGCGAGGGATAAGTTATGGAAGATTAATAGAATATAAAGGAGATGAGTACAAATGAAGAAGCTTTGCCTGTTTATGAGCCTGGCTGTGCTGCTTATATTCTGCGCCGGCTGCGCACAAGAGGGGATGGAGGACGGCAAGGGTGTGGAGATTACGGTCGTTACAACTTTTGGCAGTGAGGATGGGAATTATACGAATTTTGTCAATGCCTGCCGCGCTTATGAAGCAGCTACCGGCAATACGGTGGAGGATCAATCCAGTATGTCCAATGAGGAGTGGAAGAAGCAGGTAATAGCGGATTTTGAAGCCGATCAGGAACCGGATGTACTTTTCTACTTCACCGGAACGGATGCAGACAGGATTGTGACAAGTGGCAAGGTCGTTCCGATCAGCGAGATTCGCAGTTATCAATCCGACTATGCATCAAATATGAAGGATTCCATGATGCCGGTGTCGACAGCGGACGGCAGACAATATGCCGTTCCCGTCAATGGCTATTGGGAAGGATTGTATGTGAACAAAAAGGTGCTGGCTGACTGTGGCATTGATATCCCGGGAGAGAATTACAGCTGGGATGAATTTCTGGCAGACTGCCAGGTAATAAAGGAGAAGGGGTATATACCGATCGCCTGTTCTCTGGGTGAGATACCCCACTATTGGTTCGAATTCTGTACCTTCAATAATGGCAGCCTTTCCAATCATGTAACTCTTCCGGCCGGATCCGGCGATGAGATCGGGAAGGGGTGGGCTGCCGGTCTGAATGATATGAAAGTGCTTTATGACAGCGGCTTTTTTTCAGCGGATACAAACGCCATTACGGACAGTGAAGCGAATCTGCTCATGACAGAGGATAAAGCAGCCTTTATGATAGATGGTTCCTGGAAAATTGGCTGGTTTCAGGAGAATGCGAAAGATATCGGCGATTTTACCGTTACCTATGTCCCGGCAAAGGGAGAACGGAAAGCAACGGAGATAATTGGCGGTCTCTCGATGGGTTATTACATTACGAAAAAAGCCTGGGACGATCCTGCGAAGCGTGAGGCATGCGTGGAATTTGTCCAGGCGATGACAACGGATGAAGTGGTAGGCACATTTGGTGCGTTATCCATTAATGCCTTGAAAAACGGAATTGATCCGTCGACGGATACGGATTCGCTTATGTTATCGGCATTGGCAATGATTAAAGGCTGCACGGGAATTACGGCTGCCGCACAGGACGCGCTGGGGCCGTCCGCGCGTAAAGCCCTGTTTGCAGATATTCCGAATATTGTTACTGGTGTGAAAACGCCTGAGCAGGTAATTGATGCGTGTCTTGCGATACAGTTAGAATCGGAATGACGTAAAGGATTTTCTATTACCGGCATACGAAAAGCTTTACGGGAATAAATTGTTATAGGTAAAGGAGGCTTTTCTATGGCAATTCGTATTTATGTGGATCAGGGTCACAATCCAGGGCCAATCAATGCCGGTGCAGAGGCAAACGGTCTTGAAGAACAGGCTGTCAATTTTCAAGTGGGTATGATTCTGGCGGGATTCTTAGCCGGTGATGACCGATTCGAGGTTCAGGTATCGCGCAGCACGCCGGAGACGGTTCTGGGGACGAATGCGTCCTCTAGTTTGGCAGCTCGCGTAAATGCTGCCAATGCATGGCCGGCAAATTATTTCATCAGCATTCACTGCAACGCCAACCCGAACCCTCGGATAAATGGAGCGGAGGTATATGTTTACAAACTGGAAGGGGAAGCCTACCAGCTGGCTGGAAATGTATTGGACCGGATTGTTCAGATTGTGGGAATCCGCAACAATGGTGTCCGCCAAAATTCTGCTCTGTATGTGCTGCGCCGTACAAGTATGCCGGCAATACTGGTTGAGCTAGGCTATTTGACCAATCCATCCGACTTTGAAATGCTGTTGAACAATCAGCCGGCGTTTGGTTATGCAATTTACCGGGGCATCCTGGACTATTTTGGATTGGCCCCGCTGGATTAGGGAAAACGGACGAAGAAAGATCTAATTGATTATCCGGAAAAAGATGTCTTAATACATAATCTATCCCCTCTGCTTTGATTCCGCAATGTGATATACTCCCATCTTTGACAGTCCAAATGCGTAGAAAGCCCATTATAACAGCCTTCTACGCATTTTTCATGATGGCACTTCCGGCTTAATGCCCTTAATTTGTTGACATTGATTCCGCAATGTGATAAGCTAACAAAAATTAAAGTAAGCGCTACTTTTTGTTCGAAGAAAAAAGGGGGGCGGGCAAGAGATAAAGATGACAAAACGTGGAAAATACAATTTTATCAGTTGCCGGCAGAAGCTGCTGGAAGTACTTTTTAGCTACACCGGTACCCCTGTCTTCACGGCGCAGAAATCATGCTATCCTTACGACTGCATCTCTGTGTACGTTCATGTCAGGGTAGACCGGCATCGCTAATATTACCTAATAAGCTAGTAGACTTGATTAAATTAAATATTTTTCAACATGGTAAAATCGAACCATTTTAGAGATAAGCTAAATTTTCGATCTTTATTTGCTATAACGGTAATTGGGGGGGCAATATGACATTAGAACATATAAAACAAGTTTTAGAAGTAGAGAAAACTGGCTCAATTAATCAGGCAGCAAATAATCTTTTTTTGTCTCAATCCGCACTTTCACTTTCGATTAAATCTTTGGAGAGTGAATTGGGCAAACGACTATTTATTCGAAATACAAAAGGTGTAGTTCCAACACCGTTTGGCAAGACGGTTTTTTCTTATATGCATACCGTCCAATCTCAAATGGATCAAATTCAAGCGTTGGGACGCAATTCGGCATCACGAAATTCTTTATCTATTAAGATTGCAGATAATGGATTCCAATTTGTTAGTAATATTTGTGCAAAATTATATAATTCATATAAAACTTCTGGGATTAGAATCGAACTATTTGACTGCACAGGAGATGGCACTTTAGACATGGTGTCCAATCAACTTGTTGAGTTAGGAGTATTTCGATTTTGGAGTTGCTATAGACCATTTTACCTAAAGCAGTTCAGCGCAAAATCTATACAGTTCTATCCGCTTACAAAAAAGCCTTTGTGCATAGCTATTGGAAAAGGGAATCCGTTGTATTACAGCGACAAAGCTAGTATTACACCTCAAGAACTCATTAACTTTCCGATGGTTATGCATGAATATATGGATTCTGGGCCTTATTCAGATATTTTAGATAAACTGAATCTTGGACAATCTTCTAATCGTATAATTACTTCATCTCGTGCAGTAATTTATGATTTTCTTGCTCGAACAGATGCGTATTATCTTAATTCATACTTGCAGGATTTTTACTACTCGCCAACTCAAAATGAGTACGCAGAACATACCGGTATTAGGTCACTTATTTTGGAAGATACTAATATTGTTTCTGAAATTGGTTGGGTAAAGCATATTTCATATTCCCCTACACCTATTGCAAACGATTTTATAAATTTGCTTAATCAATTTTCCTGAAGTTTAAATTATAATATTTTAAAACGTCTAGGGAATGGAGAATTGCATGTTTGTGCAATTCTTTATTCCTTTATTCGTTCAGTACGTACAAAACCGCTCAATAATGCCATACACCCCAACCCGACAAGAAGTAAGATAATATGAACACTAATACGGCAGAAATATAGGATGCAAGGATGGGCGTTGCGGGTAGAGAAATGCCGAGAGAGTGGTATGAGCAATCGAAAATACTGCGAGCAGCGGGGTCTGCCTGTTGTCCCTCTCAGGCTTCCATGCTTTTGTAATAAGACTTTTATATTTGTGTTATTGTTACAATGAATTACCCCATAAAAGGCCTAGGATAGTATAATATTCACAAGGGATTGAGCGCTAAAAAAGTGAGTATGGGGAGGATAAATTGTGAAAAACGAGCGATTGACCGTCAATTACAAACCAGTAATCTTAATGACCGGATCATCTGACTTAGAGCCAAAACGAAAACTGAAACGAGTCTATTATTATAAAAATTATGCAGAAGCTATGGAAGCTGCCGGCGCAATAATATTGAATACCAGCGTCTATGATAAAGATACTGTTTCTCAATTGATGGAGATAGCGGATGGGCTTTTTTTGACAGGTGGCACCGATATTGAGCCACATTACTATAATGAGCCAACACAGGAGTATTGTGGGTCATTAGACAGCTGGAGGGATGATCTGGAATGTGCATGGGCAAAAGCATTTTTATCTGCTGGAAAACCAATTTTGGGGGTCTGTAGGGGAATGCAGATGCTAAATGTAATTATGGGGGGATCACTTTGGCAGGATATAACAGCACAAACGCAAATAATTCACCCATATGATAGTATTCACAAAATCAACACGGCAGAAAACTCAATCTTGAGAGAGCTTTTTTCGGAGGAATTTGAAGTTAACAGCTTTCATCATCAATCGATAAAAGAGCCTGGAGCTGAGCTAATTCCGACTGCTTGGGATGCTTCCACGCAGATTGTCGAGGCATTTCATCATCAGAGTCTGCCAGTATGGGCAGTGCAGTGGCATCCTGAACGTATGACTGGTGAGGAGAGATATACTAAAGTTGGACCTGATATGATGCCGCTGTTTCAATTTTTTGTTAATAAATGTCTGCGGAAAAAATAATAACAGCTATAATTTATCTAGATAACCAAGGTGTTGAGCTTTTTATGTAAACAAGGTATATTGAATCTGGCATTTGAGCTGTGCCAATAATTTTTGAAGGGAGAATATTGTATGATGAAAGCTAGGGAAACTAAAACCATGAAAAAGAGGCCGCCAAATTTATTTGAAGCGATGATACCGATTGTTGCAATGATTGCAGTTCTATTCGTTGGAAAAGGATTGCTGGGGTATTCTTTGGAATTTTTATTGATTGTCTCCTCTATCATTGCTGGCCTGGTTGCTTTGCGAGTGGGGGTAACATGGCGTGATGTGGAATCCGCAGTATCTCAGAAGATTGCAGACAGCTTTCCAGCAATTTTAGTCTATCTAATCGTCGGAGTTATGATCGGATCTTGGATGGCATCAGGTACAATTCCCATGCTTATATATTATGGCTCGCAGCTGATATCGCCCAATTATCTGCCGGTTACAGCTTTCTTCGCATGTGCGGTTATATCTGTTTGCACTGGTACTTCATGGGGCTCAGCAGGTACTATGGGCGTTGCAATCATGGGCATTGCAATGGTTTTGAATGTGCCTTTAGCACCGACAGCAGGTGCAGTTATTAGCGGATGTTACTTCGGTGATAAGCTTTCGCCTATGTCTGATACTACTAATCTGGCACCAATCGCAGCGGGAGCAAAGCTTTATGACCATATAGGGCATATGCTATACACTACAATTCCTGCCACTATTGTTGCTGTAATTGTCTATTTCTTTGTTGGACGTTCATTTAATGTTATGGACGGTAGTATGAGTGAATCCGTCCTGCAGATGTTAATTACAATGGATGAAATGTATAGCTGGAATATTTTACTTCTAATACCGCTTGTTATCGTACTTGCTGGTTCTATTATGAAGAAACCCACTGTCCCCGTAATGGTAATTGCTACAATAGTGGCCTGCATTGAAGCCATCCTATTTCAGCATTGTTCACTTTTGAATGTTACCAATGCCATGATTAATGGATTTAATCTGACAATGTTGGGCGGAGATATTGCAACCGCTAGTCCTATAGCAATTAGCCTTCTTAACAGAGGCGGGCTCTCTTCGATGATGAGCACTACCCAGGTAATTCTCTGTGCCATGACCTTTGCCGGTGTATTGTCTAGTAGTGGAAGTCTAGATGTTCTGCTGCAAAACCTACTCAAAGTTGTCAAAACAATTAGAGGGCTTATCATCAGTACGATTGGTACGGTTATTTTGATGGTCGTAACTACAGGCAGCTCCTATTGTGCATTGTTGATCCCCGGTGAGCTATTCCGAGACGCATATAAGAAAAAGGGATTGGCCCCCAGAAATCTGTCCAGAACGTTGGAAGACGCCGGAACAGTTATTCTTCCTTTGATTCCTTGGACTGGTGCCGGCGTCTATATGACCAGTACGTTGGGAATCAGTCCATTGGAATATGCCCCTTGGGCAATTATGAACTATGCTGGTCTACTGTTCGCTATTTTCTATGCTTGTACCGGTTTTACAATTAAAAAGTTGGAACCTGAAGAAAAAGAAGATAAAAACGGGGAGGAAATAACGAAATGTACCTAATTACCGGAGGAACAGGCTTTGTTGGAACATATTTGACTCGCAACCTAATTGAGCGCGGGGATGATGTGGTTTTGTACGATTTGCATCCGAATATGGAAGCTCTTGAGGATGTCATCGGACCTCAAAATATTACCAAAGTAAATGTAGTAGTAGGAGATGTAACGGATTTAGAACAGCTCGAAAAAGTAGCAAAAGAATATTCAGTAAAGATGATTATTCATTTAGCGAATCCTCTTCCGCCAATTTCTGAAGAAGATCCTTTGAGAAGCCTCAATCTAATTACATTGGGGCATATTAATACACTGGAAGTTACCAGACGACTTGGCCTGAAAAAACTAGTTTGGGCGGGAGTCACAAGCGTCTTTGGCATGCCTGAAAAACATGGTGGATCATCGCTTGATTTGGAAATTGAAAATGATGCACCACATTTCCCCGATTCACTTTATGGCATTTATAAGTCGACCAATGAGCGCATATGTGAGTTTTACCATACAAATTATGAAGTCAACAGTGTTGGACTGCGTTTAGGCCAGGGATATGGTGCCGGCAAACGGAACGGGCGTCCCTTCGGTATCCAGTTGTTCAAGAAGGTGTTATCTGGTGAACCCTACGATGTACCTAATGGAGACGACATTGTGAACTGGCAGTATGTGGAAGATATCGCTGACCTTTTCATTATGGCGATTGATGCACCACCACTGAAACATCTTGTTTTTAACACAACTGGCGATGTAATTACAATGAAGGAAACTCTTAAGATATTACATGAGCTCTACCCAAACTGTAAACTGAATCCTCTGCCTGGGACCTGTGGGATTCTGTGGAAATACAATACCAGTGTGCTAAGAGAAGAAATAGGTGAATTTAAAGTGACACCTGCACGCGAAGGCTTCGAAAAAACATTAAAAAATATGCAGATTTATGGTGATTATTAAATTGGGGGTAGCAAAATGAACTATCAAACTAGATATGATAAAATTTTAGAAAAATTTCCTGCCGGAGCTTATGTGGAAAGCAACGAAAACATTGCTTATTTATCTGATATGAAGATAATTCATACAAGTTCGATTCGAAAATGCCGTATTGAAATTCGATCGGAAGGAATTCAGTTTTTCATTAATAAGATTTATCAGCCACTGGTTCCAGACGCCGTATATTCTTATATGGATGGTAATAATTTGCCTGAAGCAGATGCATCACTAGCCTGTGCTGACGACTATGTAACTGAAATGCGCTATATAAAAAGTAGTGAGGAAGTTGCCGCGCTCAAACAGGCTATGGACTTGGCTGATTGGGGTATGGCACATTTTAAGAGGTTGCTAAAGCCAGGGAAAGTCTTCATGCAGGTTCGTTTTGAAGTTGCTGCAATTCTTTCTGAAGAGGCAAATCGCCGGGAGAGTGAGGGGTACTGGAGCATCGTTGTGAGTGGTGCTGCCGGACCCAGTGCAAGCCCACATATCATGGGACGCGAGTCGGTTCGTAAACTGCAGGTAGGCGATGTGGTTTCCAGTGTTCTGATAATTGGAAAAGACGGTTACAATATTGAATGTGAACGGACATTTGTCCTAGGCTATCCTTCTGCTGAAGTTCAGAAATGTTTTGAAGCGATGCTTACTGCACAAGATGCAGCACTAGATGTTTGTAAAGAGGGAAATTTCATAAATAGTATTGAGGATGCCAGTCTTAAAGTATTTAAGGAATATGGCATGACAGAGTATGTTTTACATAGAGCAGGACATGGTATGGGCATTGCACTTCAAGAATTTCCAACCGCTCCGGCTGCATGCAATAAGCCATTTCAGAACGGTATGGTTTTAGCCGTTGAACCAGCTCTTTATGTTCCTGGAATTGGTGCTTTCCGTCATTCCGACACAGTAGTTGTTGGAAAGGGGATGCTTAATAAATATCCCCGCGATTTGGATAATTGCATTATCCGAGTATAGTGATGTGGTGATTACATGAATAGTATTTCTGAATTAAGTGTGCAAAATGCAAGCGATTGTTGGAGTCAACTCTATTTTGCTTTAGCCGGCTCTGTTTTGAAATGGCATGGAAAGCCTGGAGAAAAATTTTTAAGAGAAACGGTTAGGGAATACGGCAAAAAGGTTGCGGTTCAAATAAAAGATGATCTTACCTCTGAAGGAAAACTTTGGAATCTAAAAACACTTTTTTCTTCAAACCGATGTGGTCTGGCAGACCCTCGAATACAGCTTGAGTGTCAACAGCTCAGTGAATCTGTCGCATTACTTAATATATTTTCATGTCCTTTTTCAAATATGGCATTAAAAAGTCATTCCGAGTGGACAGGTCAAATTTTTTGTGAAGAATATCTACATGCACTTATGGACGAATATAGTTCCAAAACGGCGAAAACATGTATTTCTGATATACTTTGCAACCCAGAGGATGACCACAGTAGAATCGCGATTTATTTGCGTGCTGCTAATATGCCTATCGATTTAAGGCAAAAATGTTTTACAGCTGAGCCGGGTACTACGATCTCTTTTCCTGTAAAACAGTTAAATGTTACTTTGTGTACTTGGCATGCAAATATACTTATCAATGCATTTTTGGAAATATGTACGCAATATTTGGGGGAAGAAAGCGCTTCGATTGTTATTGCACAAGGGTTAAAAGTTGCAGCATCCGCTTCCTCGGAATTTTTGAAAACGCAAGCAGAGAGATCCGGTAGGTCACCAAACGCAGAATATTTAAAGCAGAATAGTATATTTTCATGTGGCGAATTAGATTCTACAAATTTTAGCTTTGTTGCATTGCATTACACTTTTCAACCAGTAGCATAGAACGGAAGTTTTTCCAAAAAAAGTGCACGGAAAGGAGGGACTTATGCCAGAGGCATATATTAATAATGTTCAAATTTATTCGAAAGAAGAACACGAGAAAATTCATTTGCAGGATCAATATTCGATTTTTTATGTGGTACTCGTGCGTCAGATATTAAACGAATGGGGATTCGAAGGTGAAGCTGCTGTCCGCGAAGGAACAAGGCGCTTTGGCACTGATCGGGGATTGGCTCGCAGGAATCGAAATTTAAGTCTTGGAGTTAAGATCAATATGAAAACGCTATTTTCTGTATGCAGCGATCTGCCGACTGATCCGCGTTTTCGTCGATATCGCAGGAAATTGACTGAGCAGGAACGTGTTTCGAGAACACTTGTATGCCCCATGGCGGAAATGTGGGATATCTATAATGCAAGAGAGATTGGTCGAATATATTGCGAAGAATTTCATCCCGCTTGTTACATGGCGTACGCTTATGGATATACGCGAGTGAATTTGTCGAGAACATTAACGCAAGATGGAGATAGTTATTGTAGCTTTAATGTAGTCCTTCGTCCGGAAGATGTACCAGATGAATTGAAAAAGGTTTGCTTTTCCGAATATGATCCAGAATTTAAAGAGCCAGAAGGTATTGACCGATCACCT
>Ga0154000_1000094_pt1 | contig 26294 bp, 27 predicted proteins | sample TSNC084MetaG_FD_104674 | JGI IMG/M metagenome (GOLD analysis project Ga0154000, IMG submission 104674) | Attine ant fungus gardens microbial communities from North Carolina, USA - TSNC084 MetaG | ecosystem: Host-associated > Fungi > Mycelium > Unclassified | place: USA: North Carolina, Lumber... | reverse complement strand
GAAAAATTTTTTTTCTGCCTACGGCATCAAATCTACCTTTGACCAGTTTTTGACCTTGTTGTTTGCCGCACTTGCACAGACAATCGTAATTCTGACCGGGGGAATTAATCTTTCGGTCGGCTCTCTCATCGGCTTGACGAACACCTTAACCGCCTTTGCTATGGTTCCGATTGCTACGGCAATTGGCAATGATACTCTTGGTATGGTTGTGACCCTCCTGTTGGTTTTACTGGTTGGCGCGGTTGCCGGATGGGTCAATGGGATGATTATTGTAAAGGGGAGATTCCAGCCGATTATCGTCACCTTAGCCACCTCTTTTATTTTTATGGGAATCGGTATGTATCTGCTTTCCGCGCCAGGCGGAGAGGTGGTCAAAGGATTTTCTAAATTACTGACCGGAACGCTGCCTTTTGCCAAGATTCCAAAATCCGTTTTGTGGCTTCTTTTCTCGATTATTATCGTTTGGATTCCGTTGCGGCGTTCTCGTTTGGGACAGTCTATTTATGCCGTTGGCGGGAATGAGCATGCCGCCTACGTATCCGGAATCAATGTAGAAAAGACTAAAATTTTTACCTATACGCTAGCTGGTATTTTTTGTGCGATTGCCGGAATTCTATTAACCGCGCAGACCGGTGTCGGCGATCCTACCGGAAGTGAGGGCTTTACGATGAATTCGGTCGCCGCCGTCGTGTTGGGAGGAACCGCTTTGTCCGGCGGCCGGGGAAGCTTTATCGGAACCATCGCCGGTGTCATTACGTATTCACTGATTCTTGGACTGCTGATTTTCTGGAGTGTGCCATCCTTCTATCAGGATATGATCAAGGGGTTCATTCTCATTGCCGCCTTGGCGATCAATGCACTTCAAAAAATCCAGGTAAAACGTAAGGAAAGGACAATGTCGATATGAATACGGAAAATACGGGATCATGGATCACTACGATTAAGAATCACTGTAAGAACTCCCTTATTCTTAAGGTATACCTTACTACGATTGCGCTCTATGTTGTGTCTTGCCTTCTGCAGCCCAATTATCTGTCGTGGAAGTATATTTCCGATACGTTCGTAACGGCCTCGTTTTTGGGAATCATGGGAATCGGACAGACCCTTGTGATACTGACTGGAGGAATTGATTTATCGATCGTGGTTACGTTCAATCTGGCCGCCGTAATTACCACGAATATGCAGCACGCTAATCAGGCAGAGCTTGTATTATTGCTCATCGGCATAAGTGTTGTCATCGGGGTTATCAATGGAATTGGCGTGGTTTTCTTAGATGTACCGCCGATTGTAATGACCTTGGCGATGCAAAGTATTTTGTGGAGTGTCGTCTATTTATATACGAACGGCTTAGCCAGTGGGGCGGCTCCCGCATGGGTACGATGGCTGTCAACCCAGTCCGTTCTGGGAATCCGCGTAATTTTATTGGTCTGGATTTTCATTGCGGCCGTCATCACCTTTTTATTAACCCGAACGAATTTTGGAAGACGGTTGTATGCACTGGGGAATAGTCATAGTGTTTCTTTTTACTCGGGTGTAAATAACAAAGGTATATTGATTTGCATTTATGTGCTCAGTTCTGCTTTTGCGGCACTGGCAGGTCTGCTCTATACCGGATATCTGGGTTATGCCTATATTGGTATGGGAAGCACCTACCTGATGCCCTCCATTGCAGCCGTTGTCATCGGCGGCACCTCGATTTTAGGAGGGAAAGGAAATTATGCCGGTACAATCGCAGGAGCGCTGATTCTTAGTATCATGAATGGGTTATTGGTTAATTTAAATATGCAGGAAGGCGGCAGAAATATCATTTATGGTCTCATTATTCTCACGGTGCTGTTTATGTATGGCAGGGGTAAGAAAGAATAATGCATTCTTTGGCCTGCATAGGAAATCGTAAAAAATCAGGAGGTGGAAGATATGGCAGAACCGTGGAAGGATTTATTTCTGAAAAGTGAGATTATCGATCTTACGCATATTTTAGAGGAAAATATGTCAACGCCTTCGGATGTGAATCCATTCCAACACAATATATGGGCATCTTATCACCGTGAAGGTCCATGCCTCAGCTATCAATGCATTATGAATGAGCATGCGGGCACCCATGTGGATGCCCCTGCACATTTTATGAACGAAGAAAGTGGAAATCACATTACCATTGAAAAGATGCCTCTGAACCAGTTTTGTTTTCCCTGTGCGGTGATTCCTATCCCCGGAGCAACTGTGGATACACAGATACGGAGAGAAGAAATTGAAGTATGGGAGGGGAAATATGGGGAAATCGCAGCGGGAGAAGGGGTGTTTTTCCATACCGGGTGGGATCGATTCTGGAGTAATCAACCGGAAGATCAAACCTTTACCTCCGGATGGCCGGGATTATCGGAAGAAGCGGTCAGGTATCTGTTGGATAAGCAGATTGCTGCGGTGGGGACGGATTGTCTTTCCATTGACTGTTCCGCTTCTCAGACATTGCCCGCCCATCATTTGTTTTTAGGAAGCCGGATTCCTGTTTTTGAGAATCTGAATCACCTGAGCAAAATATCCGGACGCTGTTATGTGATTTCGCTCCCGCTGCCATTGAAAGGGGGCAGTGCGTCACCGGTCAGGGTGGTTGGGCTTCGAGTAAAGGAATAGAGGTTATGGATCGATTTTAGAGATGAAAGTTATTGCACATGAAATCGCGAAACAGCAGTGCGCTTTCTGAAAGCGCAGCCTCTTTTTTCCATGCAAGATAAATGGGTCTCCAGAGATCCATATTCTTTAATTTCATCACGGAGAGATGAGAAAAATCAACGGATGGAAGGATAGGAGAAATAGTAAAGCAATTTTCCATTAAGAGATAGGTAATGGCGACTGTGAGATCTCCGGCTTCAAATGCGATGTTTATCTTAGCGGAAAATTGTTGAAATAATTCTTCGATCGGTTTTTTCAGACTGTTGCTTGTCGTAACCACCACCATGCTTTCATTTCGGATATCATCAAAATCAATTTCCTCCCGACCGCTCAAAGTGTGCTTTTTTGATACCAGGATATACATGTCCTGCTTAAAGACAGGTACCCCGTCGAGTTCATTTGTAAGCTCCAGGCAAAATCCCAAATCGATTTCCTCACGCGTAAGCATTTTAACCAATTTATTATTAGAGTTTGAAATGAAATGGTTGAACGCGATCGACGCAGGGGGGACTGCCGCAAGGAACTGATCAAGAGCAGGATGAATCAGGGAGGAGGAGATGCTGTGAATGTAGCCCAGACTTATGAGTTGTCTCTGAGAGCGCAGTTGTTTATCAACGGCGCTCTTTCCCATTTTAAGCAGATTTAGTGCCTGCTCGGCATATTCCAAAAAAATTTTTCCATAAGGGGAAAGTACGATCTTTTTTCCTGTTTTTTCAAATAAAGGGGCACGAAGCTCCTTTTCCAATTCGGAAATCGTATAGCTGAGACTGGGTTGAGAGATACAGAGCAACTCAGCAGCCCGGGTATAATGCATTACTTCCGCAAGCACGCAAAAATACTGCAATTGGTTAAGCGTCATACTTACCTCTTTTCCAGGGATAGAATAGAATGGTTCTATACTTGCCACCCGCTTTTCTAATGATCCATGTCTTATTTGACTTTATGATATCGGATGGAAGTTGTCTTGTCAACCGCTATTATCTCTGTATTTATGGTATTAATTTTCAATTTATCTAAACAGCATGGAAAAAGTTCCGGTTACCGATCGGGTTGCCTAACTATAGAGATTTCCTTATGGTAATTAGTGAGATAAAAGTATTAGATATGTCTATGTTGTTATGTTATTATTTGGTTAAGAAAAAAGAATACTGTCAATTTTCAGGAGGTGATTTATGCATCCGGCCATTATCAATGATCTGGGGGAAATGTTATATAAGGCACATGTTACCAGAATTCCTCTTATGCCATATACCTCTGTTTATCAGGATATCACCTGTGAAGAGGCATATCGAATTCAAAGAGTAATGATTGAGCAATATGAGAAAGGAGGATATACCGTTTCAGGTAAAAAGCTGGGTTACACCAACCCGTCCATGCAGAAAGAATTAGGATTGACGGAGCCTTCCTATGGACACTTATTTCGTGAAGCTTATTTTCTGAGTGGTCAGAGGATACCGTTTGATCGATTTCTACAACCGGGAATTGAGGCGGAAATCGCATTTATCATGAAAGAGGATTTAAATCTTTTGCATGTTACGGAAACCGAATTACTTTCTGCGGTCGGATATGTCACGGCAGCATTGGAAATTGTGGACACGAGACAGCTCAGGTCAAATCGTACATTTGTGGACAGCATTGGAGACAACGCATCCTTTGGGGCCTGCGTCCTTGGAAGAACCCGCGTGCCCTGTAGTGAAATTGTGTTTGAAAAAATGGGTGTAACACTTATGAAAAACGGTGAAATTCTGGATCGTGGTACCGGCAGATCGGTAATGGGGAGTCCCATTAATTCCATGCTCTGGCTGGCGAACAAACTCATCAGTCAAGGAAGTTATTTAAAAAAGGGAGACACTGTTATTTCCGGATCGTTGGTTTCCATGGCACTCGCACAAAAAGGGGACAGCTTTTGTGCCAGGTTTGATTTGCTGGATGAAGTTCGTATTAGTTTTCTGTAAAAGGGGGGATAAGATTGCTTGAAAGCGAGAAGAAAAAGTGCGCGGAGGATCTCTTTGATGCGAGAATCAATAAAGCAGCAATAAAGCCGTTAAGTCATACTTTTCCCAATATATCGCTGGAAGATGGATATGCTATTCAACAGATACTAATGAATCGGTATGTTTCGGAAGGTTATCATATTTGTGGCAGAAAGGTGGGAGGATTCACTTTTTCTGACAGGCCAGGACCTGCAAATTCATTTGGCCCTCATTACGGTTTTATCTTCCAGGAGATGCTATTTTATAGTGATGAAAAACTTCTCAGTAAAGACTATATCCAACCGGGGATTGAGGCGGAAATTGGATTTATTCTGGGGGAAGACCTGGGTCATGGAATCGTGACGGGAAAGGAAGTGTTAGCATCGACACAATATCTTGTCCCCATGTGGGAAATTGTCGATAGCAGACAAGTGAAAATCCAGCGGATCCTGCAAGACAGCATTGCAGATAACGCTTCTTTTGCAGGATGTATTATGGGAAAAACAAGGACGAAGCCGAAAGACTGGGAAGGGATTGTGCAATGCCGGATTACGGCTCAGCCGGCGGCCGTTCCGGTTCAATGTTATGAGACGACGGTCCTCCGGGCAGCAGAAGCTGTGGCATGGCTGGCGAATGCTTTGATGAAAAAAGGAGATCGGCTGACGGCAGGCTCACTGATCCTATCCGGAGCATTGACGACGCCTCTTATTCCTGTAAAAAAAGGAGATGTGATATGCGCGGATTTTGGTTACTTGGGTAACGTTACTACAGTACTGGATTAACCGGATGACTTAAGGAGGTGTGTAAATGAAAAAGGTAGTTAACTGGATCGACCGCTATATAGAGGAAGTTATTTTGTGTGTGCTGCTGCTTGCATTAACCAGTGTAATGTTCATGCAGATTGTATTACGTTATGTTTTTTCAAGTACATTAGCCTGGCCGGAAGAATTTTGCCGGTACTGCTTTATCTATACGGCCTTTTTTGCGATACCATTTTGTATCAAAAGGCATTCGATGCTTTGCGTAGACATTATTGTCAACTTTTTTCCGAAGAAAATCAAGCGGTTATTCGATATGGCAGCCGAACTGATGTCGCTTGTCTTGTGGTCTTTTTTGTGGTACCATTCGTGGTTTGTACTGGTAGAAGCTATGAAAAATACTTCTTACAGCATGACGATGGGCATACCGCTTTACTGGATTTATGGTATGCCTTTTGTGGCACTGTTTTTCGCGGTCGTACGGCAAGTGCAGAGAATCATTCTGGTATTTATACAACTGTGGCGAAAACCGGCGCCTGGTGATGAAAATAAAAGAGGTGAGGAGGAAGTGTCATGATTATTACCGTAATGATGTTAGTATTCCTGGTGGCCTTAGTAGTGGGTCTTCCGATTGCTGTTGCTGTGGGTTTCTCTTCTATTGTACCAAACCTGATGGATGCGAATTTTATCACCAACATGTCCTATGTGATCCGTTCTATGATCAGCGGGGTCGATTCCTTTACGATACTTGCGCTTCCACTTTTTATGCTGTCAGGAGATATTATGTGCAAAGGCGGAATTTCAAAAAAATTGTTTGATCTATTTGCCATTATCGTTGGAAAGCGTACTGCCGGTATGCCTTGTGCGGTTATTCTAACCTGCTTGTTCTTTGGCGCCATTTCTGGTTCCGGGCCGGCCACATGCGCCGCGGTCGGAACCATGTGCCTCCCCATTTTGATTGATGATTTAGGATATGACCGTGTATTTTCCGGGGCTTTGCTGGCTACTGCCGCCGGTCTGGCGGTTATCATTCCTCCCAGTATCCCTTATGTTACGATTTGTTCTGTCACGGGCGAATCCATCGGAAATCTTATGATCGCGGGAATCCTTCCTGGAATTCTCATTGCAGGTGCGCTGATGATCTATACTTTTATCTATTGCCGGCGTAAGGGGGAAGATAAAGAGAAGATAGCGGCAAATTACAATAAATTGCGCGGACAGGGAATTTTAAATATCTTAAAAAACAGCTTTTGGGCACTGATGTTTCCGGTGATTATTTTGGGTGGTATCTATGGTGGCTTTGTAACGCCTACGGAGGCTGCATGTATTTCCGTAGTCTATGCATTGCTTGTCAGTCTTTTGATATACAAATCCGTCAAGATCAAAGATCTACCCGGATTTCTCCGTGGCGCGGTTACCACATACGCCCCACTTTGCGTGTTGCTGTGTATGGCACGTGCATTTGCAAAGGTATTGACGGTTACGGGCGCACCGGAACGCCTGGCCAATTATATTGTCAACACCTTCAATAGCCCCACGGTGTTTATTCTGATTGTTATATTGCTATTATTTATCATTGGCATGTTCATGGATGTTGGCCCTGCAAATGTCATTCTTGCCCCTATCTTTCTGCCGGTCGCGCAGGCGTTTGGCATTAATAGCATTCATTTTTTGCTGTTGATGGTCTGCACTCTGGCGGTTGGTTTTGTAACGCCGCCCTTTGGTATGAATCTATTTGTGGTAGCGCCGATGATCGATGAACCCTCTTTTAAAGTAGGACAAAAGGCAATCCCGTTTATTGCAGCCAATTTAACTGCCATCCTTATTATTGCCTTTGTACCGCAGGTTTCTTTGGTTTTGCTCGGATAAGGATATTACTATTTTAAAAGTACAGGAAGGATGTGATGATCAAAAAATTAAAGTACCTGATCGCAGCGAGAAAACATAAACCACAGATGAAAAATGAAAGGAGAAAGATTTATGAGAAAGAAGATTGCTCTTTTGTTGTCGTTCATTCTATTGGTGTCCCTGGCGGGATGCAATAAGACAACTCCATCGGAAAGTGAGGGGACCAGTTCTTCAACGAATGAAACCAGTACCTCAGCGCAAGAATCCTCTGCAGAGGATATGGCGGTACTCAGTGGCAGCTATCAGTTTAATGTTGGTTCTTCTTCGCCGGTGGGAACCACAATCAGCAAGACGATGGCTTATGTAGAAGAGAATGCCGCTTCCAGAACGGATGGGCAGCTGGTAATGAAGTACTACGGGGCGAGTCAGTTAGGGAACGACAGTGAATTGTTAACGGAATGTGTTGGCGGAAATATCCCTATCGTTGTTATGACGACCGCATCTCTGGTCGGTACAGTTCCGCAGTTGGGTGTATTTGATATGTACTGCGCGATTTCGGAAGAAGACACTCTGAGCAAGATGATGAGTGATAAAGATTTCAGAGAGACTATCCAGGGTTGGTTTGAAGAGGCTGGATTGAAGCTTATTATGTGGGATCCGGTTCCGTCCAAGCAGATTGCGGCGACAAAAACCATCGACAGTTTTGACGATTTAAAAGGCTACAATATGCGTACGCTTAGCAACAGTAATCACATTGCTTTTTGGAATGCGGTAGGCGCAAACCCTACTACGGTCGTTGCTTCAGAACTCTATCTGGCTTTGCAGCAAGGGTTAGTGGATGCACTGGAAATGAATATGGCCGCGATTCTCAGTTATAAAGTGCCAGAAGTAACCAATTATATTTACAAATCTTCCCTTTTGCCGCATATGGCATGTGTGGTTATGAATCTTGATGCCTATAACAGCATGAGTGAAGAAGATAAAGTTTGGTTCGATGAATTCTGTGACGAGATGAATGAAACTTTTTATGAGACAAGTCTGGCGGATGAAGAAGCAGCCTGGAATACTGTACAAGAGCAATACAATATGACGGTACTTGATTTTGATTCCGAAATTTTTCAGCAGATGAAGAGTATGGCAGAAGAAGCGGAGTGGGAAACGATACGGACAGCAATCGGGGATGAAGCGGTAGATGATTACCTGAATGCCATCAAGGCGGCGGAAGAAAAATAATAAAATTTTTAAAAAATACAAGGAGGAACGGCACCATGATTTATGATTCGATTAAGAACAAGGATCGTTACAAATTTGATCCGAAGCTGTATGAGGCACTCTGCTATCTGGAAGGGGTGACGGAAGAGAATTTCCCAGAATCGAAAGTTGTTTTAGATGGGATTTTGAAGTTTGTAGTACCTAAGGTTTACGACACGGAACCGGTGGAGGATGCCCCTTTTGAGGCACATGCCATTCGTGCGGACATCCATTATATGGTGGTTGGTACCGAGGGAATTCAAACCGCAGATACCGAATCTATGAAGCTCAAAGGGGAATTTTCGGTCCCGAATGACTGTGGCGAATACGAGGGAGAGCCGGACGGCACTTATTGGATTCAGCCAGGCTACTTTGCGGTTGCCTTTCCGGGGGAAATCCACAAAACAGGGATCATGAAGGGAACACCGGAACCAATAAAAAAGGCAGTATACAAATACCAGGTAAATGATTAGGAGGATAATAGAATGGCCTTGAAAACAGATTATTTTGATGGTAACCTAAAACTGATCCTTCCCATTGTTCCAACGAATACCGATGAATTATTCTCCCAGGCGAAAGCTGCCTGCGATTATCATCCGGATATGATTGAATGGAGAGCCGATTGGTTGGATGATATCGCGAAAAAGCCCGTCTATGAAAAGGCGATTAAAGATTTACGCGAGATTGCAGGGGAGATTCCGATTCTTTGTACCTTGAGAGATTATGAAGAAAATGGTCATCAGCCAATCGGACAGGCGGAAAAACGGAATGCGATTGAGGATATGGTCCGCTCTGGCCTGATTGATGTTGTGGATATTGAATTATCGCATGGAAAAGAGTATATCCACCAGCTGACAGATCTTGCCCACCAATACGATGTCAAGGTTTTGGTTGCTTATCATGCAAAAGAGACTCCCGATGAAAATGGGATTTTAAGTATTATGCGTCAGGAATATGATTTTGGCGCCGATATCTTGAAGTTTGCCTTTACTCCTCAATCCTATGCCGATGTTGTGCGGTTGTCTAAGGTTGTTCTGGAGGCAAAAAAAGACTGGCTTGACCGACCGGTACTTTCCATTTCTTCGGGTGAGAAGGGAATGATATCCCGTATTGCGGGGAAAGCATTAGGGACAGACATGACCTTTGCATCCATTGGGAAAACCATGCAGGTACATATCAGCGATCTGCGCGATTTGGAAAAGATTATCCAGCGCTATTACAGCAGTAACTAAAAGCGCGGCATATACGATGCAGGTGAAAAATGGCAGGGCAAATTGCCTATGCCCTGCCATTTTACCAGTTTTGCTCTTAGAGTAAAGCAGTGAAAGAGGAGAAGTGACCGATGTATAAAGTATTGATTCCACAAGATGTTCCTGAATCAGGAAAAGCTTATCTGACGGAAAAAGGTTATCAGGTCGTAATCGGATCTGCTTATGATATTGAAACGATCAAGAGGGAGATTGTGGATGCCGATGCTGTAATTGCCCGAACGGCATCTTATCCTGCCGAAGTAATCAGGTGCGGAAAGAAACTCAAAGTAATTGCAAGACATGGCATCGGCTATGAAAATATTGATGTGGAGGCAGCAGCCGAACAAGGGATTTATGTTACGGTTACCAGAAACGAGAAGACGAGCGTAGCTGTGGCGGAACATGCGATGACGATGATTATGATGCTGATGAAACATATGACAGCGTTTAATGATTGTGTCCATGATGGAAATTGGGGACTGAGACTCCGATTATTGACAAATGATCTGCAGGATAAAACACTAGGCCTGATTGGTATTGGTGCCATTGGTAAGAGATTGGCAAAGGCAATGCATTTGGGGATGGAAATGAAAATAATCGGCTACGATGCCTACGTGGATTATCGTCAGCTTCCGGATTATATTGAAGGAGTTGACTCGTTGGAAGAGTTATACAGGCGCGCCGATGTTATTTCCCTTCATATACCGTTTGTACCCGAGACAAAAAACATGATTGGGTATCACGCGTTTGAGCAAATGAAGTCTAATACGATCCTGATAAACTGCGCGCGGGGAGGAATTGTTGACGAAGATGCGCTATATGAAGCGTTATTGCATCGAAAAATTTCCGCCGCCGGTTTTGATTGCTTTGCCAAGGAACCGCCAGATCAGGATAACAAGTTATTTCTTTTAGACAATTTTATCTGTTCGCCTCATAATGCAGGAATGTCTTATGAAGCCCAGTGGGAGAGCGGTTTGATTAGTGCGGCATCGGTAGATGATGTTTTATGCGGAAGAAAACCCCGTTTCCCGGTCAATGATCCTAAGTGATTGTTTGGATAAGTATCTGAGGAGAAAAGAAGAATGAAGAAATGCGTAGAAGAAATTATTGCAAAGGAAATGGCGTTAGACGAGAATATGCGCCCTCTATATCATCGTAACTGTGCGGAGACTTTACTGATGGCAGCTAATAAAAAGTACGATATGGGTCTGGAAGAGCGGTATTTTAAGGCGGTATGTCCTTACGGTGCCGGATTGCAGTCAGGAAAAACCTGTGGTGCGCTTTTAGGATGTTTGGCATCGATCGGGGTCTTGTTCGCGGAAGATAAACCAACGGAAAATGAAAAAATGAAAGCGCTTACAGAGGCATATGTAACGGAGTTCCTGACGTTTTTTGAATCGCAGGATTGTGAATCAATCAAACCCCGTCATCAGGATGAAAAGGAGACCTGTACGCCGGTCAAGATAAAAGCCGGTGAGTTGCTGGAAGAACTGCTGCGTCAGGAACAAATACAAGAAAAGTAAGGGAAGTGATCCGGATATGAAAAAAGTAGTAATTGTCGGAGGCGTGGCCGGTGGGGCTAGTGCGGCAGCCAGACTTCGCCGCCTGGATGAAGACTCAGAAATCGTTTTATTTGAGCGTGGACCGCATATTTCATATGCAAATTGTGGTCTTCCCTACTACATTGGAAATGTGATTGAGAAAGAAGAGGATCTCCTTCTTCAGACCCCGGAATCCTTTCGTCAAAGATTTTGTGTGGACGTAAGGGTGATGAGTGAAGTGGTTTCTATTCTACGTGACAAGAAGAAAGTGATTGTAAAAAACCTTAGCAGCGGCGAAACATATGAAGAAAGTTACGACAAATTGATTCTCTCGCCGGGTGCGGCGGCCTTCTCGCCGGATATTCCAGGAATCCACTGGCCTAAAGTTTATAGACTGCGTACAGTAGCGGACAGTAAAGCCATCCAAAAAGCGGCGAGAAGGAAAAACAACAAAAAAGCCGTTGTAATCGGAGGGGGATTTATCGGAATTGAAGTGATGGAGAATCTGGTCAAACAAGGACTGGAGGTAACTCTTGTCGAGGCCGCACCCCAGATTCTGACACAGTTTGACGAGGAGATGTCACGGATATTAACGAAGAAAATTCAGGATTCAGGAGTAGCGGTCCGGCTGAACTCTCCGGTGAAATCCATTAAAAGAAAAGGCGCTCAATATGGGGTCGTTCTGCAATCCGGGGAAAGCATTTCCTGCGATTTTGCCGTAGCGGCCATTGGCGTGCTTCCGGAAACCACTTTGGCAAGGGAAGCCGGACTTACGCTGAATGAAAGAGGGGCAATTGTTACGGAAGGTGACCTACGGACAAGCGACCCGGATATCTATGCGCTAGGTGACGCGATTGAAGTATTGAACCGCATTACGGGCAGAAAGGTTCTGCTGCCGCTGGCGGGTCCTGCCAATAAACAAGGCCGTATTGCGGCGGGCAATGTAAGCGGCAGAAGTGACTGCTTTTCCGGCGTGATTGGATCTTCCGTATTGAAAGTGTTTGATCTGACGGCCGCATGCACAGGCGTCAACGAGAGAACTTTGAAGGCGGAAAAGATTTCTTATGAAAAGATATACCTTTCGCCCATGAATCACGCCGGATATTATCCGGGAGGCACACCAATCACGATGAAAGTTCTTTTCTCGCCGGAAGGAAAGCTACTGGGAGTACAGGGAATTGGGCAGGAAGGCACGGAAAAGCGGGTGGATGTCATTGGCACAGCCATTCAGTATGGCGGGCAGATTAGCGATCTTGCAGATCTTGAGCTGTGCTATGCGCCCCCTTATTCTTCCGCAAAAGATCCGGTAAATATGGTGGGATTTATGGGAAGCAATGTAATCGCGGGATTATCAAAGATTAAGCATTGGCATGATCTGCCGGGCCGGGATCATGAGACCTCGATTTTATTGGATGTCCGAACGGAGGAAGAATATGCCGGCGGTCATCTGGAAGGAGCTGTGAATATTCCTGTGGATCATCTGAGAGAACGCTTAGAAGAAATACCTGCGGATAAAGCGGTCTGGATTTATTGCCAGGTGGGCCTTCGGGGTTATATTGCACAGAGGATCTTATTGCAAAAAGGCTATGGAGAGGTGTACAATTTATCGGGAGGATATGGATTGATTTGTGCAGTTCGTATGACTTGACGTATGCGCCGTATGAAACCCCTTAGCAATTTATTCACTTAATTATTCAAGAAGAACTTATACGTCTATATTTAATAAGACATAAGTTCTTCTTTTTTGATACCTATTATTCCGTAATAGTGGTTGAAGACCCAGAGGGAATGGTTATAATAAGAGCAGAGTGGTAAACGAGGAGGACAGGAAGATGAAGAATCCGGCGTTGAAAGGTATTATATCTGATGGCTGGCGCATGGTGCTGGCGACAATCCTGATGGCTCTTGGTCTGGTCATTTTTACGATTCCCAATAACCTGGTGCCTGGCGGAATCAGCGGTCTTTCCACTGCACTGGCAGAGGTGATTCCTCTAAAAGTGGGAACGATCAACCTTCTGCTAAGCATTCTGGTAGAAGCTTTTGGCTGGTGGTATTTTGGTTTTCATTTTATTATGAAAGCGACAATCATATCCACAGCGCTTTCCCTTTTGATCAATGGTTTGGAAGGCATTCTGCCGGGATATATGAATAATCCCCTGGTGGCAGCGATAGCAGCCGGTGTCCTGTTCGGGCTGGGCGCAAGCCTGCTCTTATCCAGAGGGATTTCTTCCGGCGGCTCGGATACGATCAGCCTGATTGTAAAGAGATATTTTCCGCATATTTCCGTGGGTAAAGTATTAATGGGAATCGATGCAGTGATTGTATTATTCGGAACGATTATTTTCCGGGATATTGATGTGGCGATTTATTCCGGCTTTACGATTTTTGTATCCGGAAAGGTGGTAGATAGTATCCTAACCGGCATGGATTATGCCAAGCTTCTTTATATTATAACAGAACGGCCGGACACCGTGGTAGAGCAGATGCTGAACCAGTTGGGAGTAGGGGTCACCATGTTGTCCGGAAAAGGCGGTTATACCAAAGAACACAAGGATGTCCTGATGACGGTTGTGAAAAAAGGCAATTTTACCGCAGCAGTGCGCATTGTAAAGAGCGTGGATGCCGCTGCCTTTGTCATTGTCCAGGATGCCACGGAAGTACTGGGAGAAGGATTCAAAGAATGACCCTTATCGCATACCGGAACTTTTTTGCCAGTTTTTTCGAAACGGTTGAAAGCATTGTACTAATGTGCTAAAATAAATCGAATATGGAGGGGAACGAGATGCGGATATGTATAAAACAGGGGCGGATACTGGATCCGGCCTCCGGACGAGACCAGATAGCAGATCTATTGTTTGAGGATAACCGTATTATTAAAATTGAATCCGATATCCAGGAGGGTGTAGACCGTGTGATTGATGCGGAGGGCTGTTATGTAATGCCCGGCCTGATCGATCTGCATGTGCATTTCCGCGAACCTGGCTATGAATATAAAGAAACCATCGCCACAGGCTCCCATGCGGCAGCAAGAGGCGGTTTCACCGGTGTTTGTCCGATGGCTAACACAAATCCAGTCATTGACTCACCGGAGATGGTTTCTTTTCTTTTGGATAAAGCAAAGCAGGATTCCGTAGTACGGATTTATCCGATTGGTGCTGCGACCCTGGGACTGCAGGGAGAGACTGTGACGGATATGGAGGGCATGCAGAAGGCCGGTGTCATGGCCATCAGCGAAGACGGTAAGACCGTTATGGATGCCAAGGTGTACCGGGATGCCCTGCGGGAGGCGGCCCGTCTGGGGCTGGTGGTAATGGATCACTGTGAAGATGCAAATCTCTTAAAGGGTGGTGCCATGCATGCCGGTGAGCGGGCTGAGCAAATGGGAGTACAGGGCATCAGCCATGCAGTGGAGGATGTGATTGTGGCCAGGGATATTCTATTAGCGAGGGAAACCGGTGCTCATCTGCATTTATGCCATTGCTCGACAGCCGGAAGTATCCGGATGGCGAAGCTGGCGAAGGAAGATGGGATTCCGGTAACGTCCGAAGTGTGTCCCCACCATTTTGCTTTGACTTGTAATGAGATTCCCGATGGGAATGCTTTCTATAAGATGGCACCGCCGCTGCGGGATGCGGCCGATGTGCTGGCGATGAAGGAAGGCCTGCGGGATGGAATTATTGATACGATTTCTACCGATCACGCGCCCCATAGCCTGGCGGAGAAGACCGCTGAGTTTGCCCGCTGTGCCAATGGCATTGTGGGATTAGAGACAGCCGTACCTTTAACGATTACGGAACTGGTGGAGCCGGGGTGGATTACTCCTCTTCAGATGGCGGAGAAGATGAGCTGGAATCCGGCGAAGATACTGGGAATTGATGCAGGCCGTCTGGAAGAAAGCGGGATTGCAGACATTACCATAATCGATCCAGGTGCCGAATACAAAATTGACAGCAGCACCTTTGTTTCCAAAGGACGCAACACCCCGTTCCATGGACGCCCGGTCCGGGGAAAGGTTCTCTATACCATAGTAGATGGAAAGATTGTATACGAAGGGAAGAATACGCATGATTAATCAATTGGCAGACAAGATCAAAAAGCTGGAGGCGCCGATCGTAGTAGGGCTGGACCCCATGCTTTCTTACATACCGGAGCAGGTGCAGAAGAAGGCCTTTGCAGAATTTGGCGAGACGCTGGAGGGGGCCGGTGAGGCCATCTGGCAGTATAATAAGGAAATCGTAGATCATACGACGGATCTGATCCCGGCGGTGAAGCCGCAGATTGCTATGTATGAGCAGTTTGGAATCCCGGGAATGATTGCTTATCAGAGGACGGTAGAGTATTGTAAGCAAAGGGGCCTGGTGGTCATTGGAGATGTGAAGCGCGGGGATATTGGTTCTACCTCCGCTGCCTATGCGGCAGGCCATCTGGGACAAGTCCAGGTAGGCAGCTGCCGTTATAAAGTATTTGATGAAGATTTTGCAACCGTGAATCCATACCTGGGTTCCGACGGAATTCAGCCCTTTTTAGAAGTTTGTAAGGAAGAAAAGAAGGGCGTCTTCATTCTGGTAAAGACTTCGAATCCTTCCAGCGGGGAGTTCCAGGATCGAATAATCGACGGACGGCCTCTCTATGAGTGGGTCGGTGAAAAGGTCGCGGAATGGGGCGTAGACCTGATGGGAGATTCCTACAGCTACGTAGGAGCTGTGGTAGGAGCCACCTATCCTGAGATGGGACGGGTACTGCGGAAGCTTATGCCGAAGGCTTATATTCTGGTACCGGGTTATGGCGCGCAGGGAGGCACAGCTAAGGATTTAGCCCCTTTCTTTAATGAGGACGGCTTAGGGGCAATCGTGAATTCCTCCAGAGGAATTATCGCCGCCTATAAGCAGACGAAATACAGCCGCTTTGGCGCGGAGCATTTTGGGGAAGCTTCCCGCCAGGCGGTGCGGGATATGATCGAAGATTTAAAAACCATACGTTAAGTCGGAGGATGAAATGAAGAAATTTCAGGAGACGGCTGTGATTCTGTCCCAAGAGCAGATTGGAGAGGACATTTACAGTCTTTGGATACAGACGAAGGAGATTGCGAAGGAAGCGGTACCGGGCCAGTTCATCTCGGTATATTGCCGGGATGCTTCCCGGATGCTTCCACGTCCTATCAGCATTTGCGAGCTGGATAAAGAGCAGGGAAGGCTGCGGATGGTGTACCGGGTCGCTGGTGCCGGAACGGCAGAATTTGCCGGATATAAAGCGGGAGAAGAGTTAAAGGTCATGGGGCCGTTAGGCAATGGCTTTCCGCTAAAAGCAAAGAAGGCCCTACTAATCGGCGGCGGTATCGGCGTACCGCCGATGCTGGAGTTGGCGAAGCAGCTGCCTGGCGAAAAGACACTGGTTATGGGTTACCGGAGTGAGACCTATCTTGAACCGGAGCTGGCGGCAGCCGCCCCCCTATACATTGCCACGGAGGATGGCAGCAAAGGAACCTCGGGCAATGTGCTGGACGCAATCCGGGCAAACGGCCTGACGGCGGAAGTGCTGTATGCCTGCGGCCCTACGCCGATGCTGCGTGCGCTGAAGGCCTATGCCGAAGAGCGTGGAATGGAGGCATGGATCTCCTTGGAGGAGCGGATGGCTTGTGGCATCGGTGCCTGCCTGGCCTGTGTCTGCCGGTCAAAAGATGTGGACGAGCATACCCACGTGAAGAATAAGCGGATCTGTAAAGAAGGGCCGGTATTTAACGCCCAGGAGGTGGAGCTATGAAACTGAATGTGAATCTGGCCGGAGTGGAGTTGAAGAATCCGGTTATGACAGCATCCGGTACCTTTGGCTCCGGGATGGAATACAGTGATTTTCTGGACCTTAGCAGCCTGGGGGCGGTGGTGACGAAGGGCGTATCAAACGTACCCTGGTCAGGGAACCCCACACCGCGGATCGCAGAGGTTACCGGCGGCATGCTGAATGCTATTGGCCTGCAGAATCCGGGGATGGATGTATTTTGCGAACGAGATCTTCCTTTTTTAAAGCAATATAATACGAAAGTGATTGTCAATGTCTGCGGTAAGACCACAGAGGATTATCTGGCTGTGGTGGAGCGGCTGGCAGATGAACCGGCGGATCTGCTGGAGATCAATATTTCCTGCCCGAATGTAAAAGAGGGAGGAATTGCTTTTGGACAGAATCCAAAATCTGCCGAGGCAATTACCGCTGCGGTTAAAAAAGTGGCAAAGCAGCCGGTGATTATGAAGCTGAGTCCCAATGTGACGGATATTACGGAGATGGCACGGGCGGTAGAGGCCGGCGGTGCCGATGTAATTTCCCTGATTAATACATTGACCGGAATGAAATTTGACATACACCGCAGAACTTTTGCAATTGCCAACCAGACCGCAGGTCTGTCCGGGCCGGCGATTAAGCCGGTGGCGGTGCGCATGGTCTATCAGACCGTCCGGGCCGTGAAGGTGCCGGTCATCGGTATGGGCGGAATCCGCACGGCAGAGGATGCAGTGGAATTTCTGATGGCAGGGGCCACGGCAGTGTCTGTGGGGACAGCGAATTTTGAAGACCCCTGTGCCACACTGAAGGTGATTCAGGGAATTGAAGAATATATGGAGCGGCATGGATTCCAGGATGCAGCTGAGATCCGGCTGGCGGAATAAAGAACAATGGAGAATAGAAAAATGGAACAGTACAAGCAGGAATTTATAGAATTTATGGTAGATTGTCAGGTGCTGCGCTTCGGAGAGTTTGTAACGAAGAGCGGACGGCAGACGCCCTTCTTTGTAAATACCGGTTATTACCGGACGGGCGGACAGCTACGGAAACTGGGAAGCTATTATGCGAAAGCCATTGCGGCAAAATACGGGACGAATTTTGACATCCTGTTTGGCCCTGCTTATAAGGGCATTCCCCTAAGTGTAACCACTTCTATGGCTTTGAGCGAGGAATACGATGCCGATATCCGGTACTGCTCAAACCGCAAAGAGGTTAAGGATCACGGGGATACGGGAATTCTGTTAGGAAGCCCTATTGCCGATGGCGACCGGATCGTGATCATTGAAGACGTGACCACGGCAGGTACCTCCATCGAAGAAACCATGCCGATTTTAAATGCCCAGGGTAATGTAAACGTCTTAGGCCTGGTGGTATCCGTAGACCGCATGGAGCGGGGTAAGGGCGAGAAGAGTGCCCTTGCAGAGATCCAGGTGAAATATGGAATCCAGACCGTAGCCATTGTGACAATGGCGGAAGTGGTGGAGCATTTATATAACCGGCCCTATAAAGGAAATATCATTATTGACGATAAGATCAAGGCGGCTATTGACGCCTATTACGAACAGTACGGAGTACATTAGACACCATATCGTTAATTCGTGTGGGTCACACAAGACAAGATATACCGGAACTTTTATTACCGGAGGGAACTATGGAGAAAAAAAAGAAATTAAAAGACCGGATTCAGGCGCTTACCTATATGCAGACCGCGTTGTTCCTGTTTGTGCTTAGTCTGCTGCTCTTTGTGTTTTGCCTGTGGCGTTCGATTACGACGGATGGAAGTGCCGGTGCCTTAATCGCTTTTACGGGCATCTTAGCCTTCCTGGTGGCCGTCATTGGAATCTGCGTCACGCTGTACGGGCATTTCGCCGTGAAACTGGAAGGGAAAATTAACTGGATTGCAGGAGTTGTGACTAATGGTATGATGGCAGTCATCATGCTGATGTTATACATATCCGGTATCGGAGGATGAAGTGAAAATGAGAAAGATTGGAATTATCGGCGGCGGTCAGCTGGGCAAAATGATGATTCTGGACGGGAAACGGCTGGATACGCAGTTTGCCATTCTGGATCCCACAGAGCATTGCCCGGCTCACAGTATTGCTGATACGCATATTGTAGCGGGCTTTGACGATGTAGAAGCAATTGTACGCCTGGCACAGGGCGTGGATGTGGTGACCTATGAGTTTGAGCATATCAGTGTCGAGGCACTGCGCCGGCTGGAAGCAGAAGGGCATAAGGTATATCCCAGCTCAGAAACGCTGGCTCATATTCAGAATAAATATGTTCAGAAGGAATGGCTGCGGCAGCATAAGATTTCCGTGCCGGATTTTTTGCCGGTGGAGAGTCTTACGGATATTTATGCGGCAGAAGAGCGTTTTACCTATCCGATGATTCTAAAGACCTGTACCGGAGGCTACGATGGGAAGGGAAATGCGGTGATCGGCAGCCATGAGGATGCGGCGCGGGCTTATCAGGCATTAGGAGCCGGAAGACTTCCTCTGATGGTGGAAGAATGTATTGATTTTGAGAAGGAAGTTTCGATTCTGGCCTGTGCCAGTGAAAACGGGCAGCTGAGCGTATTTCCGGTAGCGGAAAATGTGCATCAGGACAGTATTCTGGACGAGACCACTGTTCCGGCGAAGATTAGCCCGGAGACGGCTCAGGAAGCAATGGAAGTGGCGAAGGATTGCCTGAAGGCTTTCGAAGCCTGCGGGATGCTGTGCATCGAATTATTTGTTACAAAGGAAGGGCATATCCTGGTAAATGAACTGGCCCCCCGTCCCCATAATTCCGGGCATTATACGATTGAAGCCTGCTATACTTCTCAGTATGAACAGCATGTGAGGGCGATCCTGGGACTTCCGTTAGGCAGCCCGGATCTGATTCGTCCGGCAGCCATGAAGAATATTATTGGGGATAAAAAAGGGACGGCGGAGCTGGCAGGATTAGAGGAGGCTTATACTTTCCCGAATGCCAAGATCCATATATACGGTAAGGAAACCGTTAGCCCCGGCCGGAAAATGGGCCACATTACGGCAACGGGAGAGACCGTAGAGGAGGCTCTGGCCGAAGCGCGCGGAGCACATGAGGCATTATCTTTTTTAAATTAGGCATGAAAATAATTGAGAGGTAAGGGAGAAAAGATATGACACCAATGGTAGGAATTATTATGGGAAGTGATTCGGACCTTCCGGTGATGAGCAAGGCGGCGGAAATGTTGGATCATCTGCAGGTGCCCTATGAGCTGACCATCGTATCGGCCCACCGAACGCCGGACCGTCTTGCAGAATATGCTAAGACCGCAGCAGACAAAGGGCTGAAGGTGATTATTGCCGGTGCCGGAGGTGCTGCCCATCTGCCGGGTATGGTAGCGTCCCAGACCGTGCTGCCTGTGATCGGTGTACCGGTCCAGACGAAGGCGTTGGGAGGCGTGGACTCTCTTTACTCGATCGTACAGATGCCGCCGGGCATTCCGGTAGCTGCCGTGGCCATTAATGGTGCGCTGAATGCCGGCTTGTTAGCAGCGAAGATCCTGGGTACTTCGGATGCCGGCCTGGCAGAACGCGTGGAGATCTATAGCAGAGGACTGAAGGAAATGGTAGAGAATAAAGCGGAAAAATTGGAAACGGTTGGGTATAAAGCATATTTAGCGGAAATGTAGGGGGTAAGGAAATGTCATTGGATTATAAGAGGGCTGGCGTGGATATTGAAGCAGGTTACCGTTCAGTGGAATTAATGAAGGAGCATGTCCAGAAGACCATGCGCCCGGAGGTAATGGGCGGTCTGGGCGGTTTCTCCGGCGCTTTTAACATGAGTGCTTTTAAAGAAATGGAGGAGCCGGTGCTGCTGTCCGGCACGGATGGTGTAGGAACGAAGCTGAAGCTTGCATTCCTGATGAACCGCCATGATACCATTGGAATTGACTGCGTGGCCATGTGTGTAAACGATGTCGCTTGTACCGGTGGAGAACCGTTGTTTTTTCTGGACTACATTGCCTGCGGCAAGAATGAACCGGAGAAGATCGCGGACATTGTCCGGGGCGTGGCAGAAGGCTGCTGCCAGGCAGGTGCCGCGCTGGTGGGCGGAGAGACGGCGGAAATGCCGGGCTTCTATCCGTCCGAGGAATACGATCTGGCCGGTTTCGCGGTTGGCGTAGTGGATAAGAAAGATCTCATTACCGGAGCGAGCCTGCAGGCCGGAGACGTATTACTGGGAATTGCCTCCTCCGGTGTACACAGCAATGGTTTCTCGTTGGTGCGCAAGGTGTTCCTGATGACAGAAGAAAATCTGAACCGCTATTATGAAAGCCTGGGTGCTACGCTGGGAGACGTGCTGATGGCACCGACCAAGATTTATGTGAATGCATTGAAGGCAGTGAAAAAAGCTGGTGTTGTAATAAAAGGCTGCAGCCATATTACCGGCGGCGGCTTCTACGAGAACGTGCCGCGGATGCTGCCGGAGGGCCTGCGGGCAGAGATCCGGAAGGACAGCTATCCGGTACCGCCGATTTTCCATATGCTGCAGGATAACGGACAGATAAAGGATCCGATGATGTACAATACCTTTAATATGGGAATCGGCATGGTGTTAGGCGTTGCCAGAGAAGACGTGGAATCGGTCATGAAGGCCGTAAAAGACGCCGGTGAAGATATTTATGAGATCGGTGGGCTGAAGGCCGGTGAGAAAGGCGTGGAAATATGCTGAGAGTAGGCGTATTGGTATCCGGCGGCGGAACCAATCTGCAGGCTATTATTGATGGGGTGGAAAGTGGCAGAATTGCAAATACCTCCCTGGAGGTTGTGATCAGCAATAATGCGGGCGCGTATGCCTTGGAACGCGCAAAACAGCATGGGATACCGGCGCAGTGTGTCTCCCCAAAGGAGTATGCGGACAGAGATCGGTTCTATGAGGCATTGATGGATGTGCTGGAGGCATATAAGCTGGATTTGGTCGTGCTGGCAGGTTATCTGGTAATTATTCCGGAGCAGATGGTACGGCGCTATCCGAGAAAGATGATCAATATTCACCCGTCCCTGATTCCGGCTTTCTGCGGAAAGGGATATTATGGGCTGAAGGTACACGAGGCAGCACTGGAGAGAGGGGTAAAAATCACCGGTGCAACTGTGCACTATGTGGAGGAAGGAACGGATACGGGACCGATCCTGATGCAGAAGGCAGTAGAGGTATTGGAAGACGATACGCCGGAGACCCTGCAGCGCCGGGTAATGGAACAGGCGGAGTGGGTTATTCTGCCTGCGGTGATTGACCGTCTGGCAAGAGAGCATCCATAAACGGAGGATAAGCAATGAAGGTTTTAATCGTAGGCAGCGGCGGCCGTGAGCATGCCCTGGCGGTAAAAATAGCAGAGAGCGGCAAGGTGACGAAAATTTACTGTGCACCGGGCAATGCCGGCATTGGACAGATTGCCGAGTGCGTGGGTATTGGGGCCATGGAGTTTGACCGTTTAGCAGCCTTTGCGAAGGAGAATGCGGTGGATCTCACCGTGATCGGCATGGACGATCCCCTGGTGGGCGGTATTGTAGACGTATTCGAGGCGGAGGGACTGCGTATATTTGGTCCCCGGAAGAATGCGGCGATTCTGGAAGGCTCCAAAGCCTTCTCCAAGGATCTGATGAAAAAGTATAACATTCCCACGGCAGGCTATGAGACCTTTGACTCGCCGGAGGCAGCGTTTGCTTATTTGGAAACGGCAGAATTCCCGATTGTGTTGAAGGCGGATGGATTGGCTTTGGGCAAGGGCGTATTGATCTGCATGACAAAGGAAGAGGCAATGGCCGGTGTGAAGACGATTATGCTGGATAAGCAGTTTGGTTCTGCCGGCAATCGTCTGGTAGTGGAAGAGTTTATGACCGGCAGAGAGGTTTCCGTACTGTCTTTCTGTGATGGCAGGACTGTTAAGACGATGACTTCTGCCCAGGATCATAAGCGGGCAAAGGACGGCGACCAGGGACTGAATACCGGCGGCATGGGAACCTTTTCTCCCAGCCCTTTTTATACGAATAAAGTAGATGCATTTTGCAAAGAATTTATTTATCAGGCGACTTTGGATGCAATGGCGGCGGAAGGCCGTCCCTTCACGGGAATCATTTTCTTCGGCCTTATGCTGACGGAGAAAGGAACCAGGGTACTGGAGTATAACGCCCGTTTTGGAGATCCGGAAGCCCAGGTGGTGCTGCCGCGGATGAAGAATGATATCATCGATGTAATCGAAGCCTGCATAGATGGCCGGCTGGATACCATTGATCTGCAGTTTGAAGATAATGCGGCGGTGTGTGTGGTACTGGCGTCGGCCGGATACCCGGAAGCTTATGAGAAGGGCTTTGAAATTCAAGGGCTGGAGGCTTTCGAGGACAAGGACGGTTACTATGTGTATCATGCAGGTACGGCTTTGAAGGACGGTAAAATCGTCACCAATGGCGGCCGGGTGCTGGGTGTCACGGCAAAAGGTGCGAATCTGAAGGCTGCCAGAGCCAATGCTTATGAGGCAGTGAAGTGGATAGGCTTTGAAGGCAAATACTGCCGGAGTGATATTGGCAAGGCGATTGATGAGGCAGGAAAATAGGAGACACGATTGGTATTTGGCGGTAAGATGAGAATGAAATAGTATTTGAGTACTTGACAAAAGCTGTAAAGTATTCTATGATTAATAAGAAATAATACTATTAAGGAGAAGTTATGGCTCAGACACGTCAGACCGTACAGAAGGAAATTATACGTAATGCCGTGGCCAATATGCGCAATCATCCTACGGCAGAGGCGATCTATGAGGCAGTAGCGGCGCGCCACCCCAGAATCAGCAAGGCGACGGTGTACCGAAATCTGAACCAGATGGCGCAGGACGGGGCGATTTTAAGAGTACCGGTGCCGAATGGAGCCGATTGCTTTGATTTTAATATCCGGAAGCATTACCATATCCGGTGTGAAGTCTGCGGCTGTATATTCGATGCAGAGGCTCCTTATAGAGAGGAGTTAGACCATCTGCCCAGGCAAAGCAGCGGATGCGAAATCACCGGCCACAGCATTTTGTTTTATGGGGTCTGCCCTCAGTGTAAGGCCGCAGGAAGTCAGTCTTAGGAACATTTCATGTAACGGTTTCAATTCGTACAGATTCACAGAAAGGGAGAAAAGAATATGGCAGATTTAAAGGGAAGTAGGACAGAAGCTAATTTGAGTGCGGCCTTTGCAGGCGAATCCATGGCAAGAAACAAATACACGTATTACGCATCTAAGGCGAAAAAGGATGGTTATGCGCAGATAGCGGCTATTTTTGAAGAGACCGCTGCCAATGAGAAAGAGCATGCAAAAATGTGGTTCAAGCTACTGCACGATGGAATCCCGGGCACGGTAGACAATCTGAAGGATGCGGCAGATGGTGAGAATTACGAGTGGACCGATATGTACGCACAATTCGCGAAGGAAGCCAGAGAAGAAGGCTTCGAGGAGATCGCCGGACTGTTTGACGGTGTGGCCGCGATCGAGAAAGAGCATGAGGAACGCTACCGCAAACTCGTGGCGAATATAGAAGGCGGCCTGGTATTTTCCAGAGATGGCGACGTGATTTGGCAATGTTCCAACTGCGGTCATATTGTGATTGGCAAGACGGCACCGGAAATCTGCCCGGTATGTGATCATCCCCAGGCCTATTTCCAGATCAAGGCAGAGAATTATTAAAGGAAACAATCGGAATATGCGGAAGAGCTGTGGCGTTTGCCGCAGTTCTTTTTTGTCTACAAACGTGAACGTCAATACAATAACACATTTCCTCTGAAAAAATATGAGCGGGAGCATTTCCGAAGCCAAAGGGTGCATTTTGATTTTGCTTGGGTGCATACCTTTACACTGGCTATGGTATTTCTCAAGAGCCGCCGTCAATCTACACTATTTTCATATAGGCATGAAGAATCGCTACCATGAAGCGGCTTTTTTATTTGCCGCTTGGCAGGTATTCTCTGTTTACTGTTGTAGAATCTTTATAAACACATTACCCGTTTTATATTTGAGGCTTTATTCATAGTCACTCTTTCCATTACCTTTATAAAAGCACCGCAAACACTCGTAAAATCGTCTGTATGAATTTCACATACCACGGTCTGCGAAGCCATTCATCAAGATTAATTTCCTCGCATACTTCAAATGTATCGCAGATGTCTTTTTTGATTTCTTGCAGTACAGGAGTGCCGCATATCCAAACGCCGTTTTCGTAATGAAGATGGAAGCTTCGGTAGTCCATGTTAATACTGCCCATAACGGCATGGTCATCGTCGCTGATGATGGTCTTCGCATGCATGTAACCCGGAGTATATTCGTAAATCCGAACTCCCGACTCCAAAAGTTCTCCATAATTGGATCTGGTTACCGTATGTACATACCAGTGGTCCCATATTTTAGGTGTGATAATTCTTACGTCCGTACCGCCTTGCGCTGCTGTACAAAGCGCCTCAAGCATCGTATTGTCAATGACAAGATATGGTGTCGTAATATATACATAATCTTTTGCGTTATTGATGATAGTACGATACATCACTTCGGCGGGGTTATCGGGATTATTAACCGGACCATCGGAAAAAGGCTGATAAAACCCCTGTCCCTCACCGCTTATTGTAGGCCGATATACTTCATAATCAGTAACGGTATTGCTTTCGGATTCCCACATTTGAAGGAATGTCACCGTCAGGCTCCACACCGCATCGCCTTCTAATCGGATCGCCGTATCCTTCCAATGACCGTGTTTTGGATATATATTTGCGTATTCGTCGGCAATATTTGTGCCTCCGGTATAGCCGATATTTCCATCAATGACAGTTATTTTTTGATGGTTGCGATAATTTAAGTAAAGTCTTGATATGTATCTGTGAACGGGGTTAAATCGCATTGCCTGTATATTATGTTTTTTAAGTTTCTTAATCAGATTATCAGGCGCCGTAACAATGCTACCCAAATCATCGAACATCAGACGAACGTCAACACCCTGACCTGCTTTGCGTATTAATACATCTTCTATCCTATCCCATAATTGTCCGTTGTTAAGAATGAAATACTCAAGAAAGATAAATTTATCGGCATTTTCCATGTCTGCCAGCATTACCTCGAATTGTTCCTCACCTAAAGGGAAATAAGTGCATCCCGTGTTTTCATACAAAGGAAAGTTTTTTCGTCCAAGATACCCGGAAATTCTCTTTCTTGTTGGATGTATACGTCCAAGCTCCG
>Ga0154000_1000093_pt1 | contig 26301 bp, 26 predicted proteins | sample TSNC084MetaG_FD_104674 | JGI IMG/M metagenome (GOLD analysis project Ga0154000, IMG submission 104674) | Attine ant fungus gardens microbial communities from North Carolina, USA - TSNC084 MetaG | ecosystem: Host-associated > Fungi > Mycelium > Unclassified | place: USA: North Carolina, Lumber... | reverse complement strand
CTTACCGGCGATGACCAGCTCCACAGCTTCCATCAGGTCTTTTTGCATGACGGTATTGCGGTTTTCTTTCACGGCCAGCAGCGCACCCTCGTTTACCATATTCGCCAAATCCGCTCCGGTGGCACCAGAGGTCGCAAGGGCGATGCCATGGAGGTCTACGTCCTCGCCCAGCTTTACTTTGGCGGCGTGAACTTTCAATATGGCTTCGCGTCCAATGAGGTCGGGTTTCTCCACGATAATGCGGCGGTCAAAACGGCCCGGACGCAGGAGAGCTTTGTCCAACACCTCCGGGCGGTTGGTGGCGGCCAGCACAATGATGCCTTTTTCGCTGCCAAAGCCGTCCATCTCGGCCAAAAGTTGATTTAAGGTCTGTTCCCGTTCGTCATTGGAGCCAAGCTGATTGTCACGGCTTTTGCCAATCGCGTCGATTTCATCGATGAAGATAATACAGGGCGCGTTTTTCTTGGCTTGCTCAAACAGATCACGCACACGGGAAGCTCCCACGCCAACGAACATTTCAACGAACTCACTGCCGGAAATCGAGTAGAACGGTACGCCCGCCTCGCCCGCAACAGCTTTTGCCAGCAAGGTTTTGCCGGTTCCCGGAGGGCCTACCAGCAACGCGCCTTTAGGCTGCTTAGCGCCTATATCCTGATATCGCTGAGGATTATGCAGAATATCAACCATTTCAAGCAGGCTTTCCTTGGCCTCGTCCTGTCCCGCCACATCGGTAAATTTAACCCCGGTATTTTTTTCAAGGTTATATTCCTTTGCCTTGCTCTTACCCGCGCCAAAGATGCCGCCCATACCGCCAACCCCGGAACCGCTGCCGCCCATCTTTTGCATCATTTTTCGGATAACGAAGAAGTATACCAGATACATGATCAGTGTGGGGATTATCCACATAGTGATAAAGCTCATGAACGGTGAGGAATTTGTACTGGATTGAACTTGGTAGAAAGAGACGCCGTTTTCATACAGGCGGTCTGTTAACGCAGGATCGTCAACCCTTACGGCAATGTAGTTATCTCCAACTGCCGGGGCAGCCTGCGTATTAGTCGAACGTCCTTCGGGATACAGTATTTTTTCTACCGATGTAAGATCCGCTTCTTTGTCAATAACGATTTGTATTTGGTCGTCGCTTATCTGAGCACGGCTCACACTGCCGCTCTCCACCAATTGAATGAATTGGCTGTACTCAATTTGAAGCGCAGCATCGGATATCCTATTGGAAAAAAATATGTTTAATATGGAAGTAATGAGGAACATCACCAACATGATATTGAAAATGTTCGGGCCTCGGGAGGCATTTCCGCCAAAGCGCCCGCCGTCCGGTCCGGGGGTGTTGTTTTGGCTATCCGCGCTATTTGGGTTCATTTGGTTTGGAACGTTATCCAAGCCTTTGTCTATATCATTTTTCTTATTCTGTTCCATTATTATCCTCCTCGTTAACTTTGGGAAGTTTCTTCCCGCAACGTTTACAGTAGATGCTGCTTCGATCATTGTGCTCCGCGCACTTCGGACAGCATCTTTCCTCCTTTGCTGCCGCCAGCCTTAGCCGGGTTTCAATAATTTGATCCACAAGAGCGTTTGCTTTTTTATTTTCCCTCTCTGCCTTTTCCAAGATGCCTTTCCCGATTTCACAATACTGTTCATAAAGTTCGCGTTCCATGTTGTGTAAGTCTTTTTCCATCTCACCGATTTCATCTTGCGAGATTTGCCACTTGTCTTCCAAAGCCAATTCACCTCCGGTTAGAATTGCTTTTATATTTTTCGTAATTCAATGATAGTAACTAATCCACTGCGGGACAAGCTGCAAAATTGATTTAATTGTCCATTTTCGGACATTCGCGGATAATCTGTCCGATTCGCCTATTTTCAACATAACATTGCTATTCGGCCTGAGATATAGTAAAATATGTGAGAAGATAAATAGTGAGAGCAATAGGGGGAGAGGCGGTATGACGGACACTGGTCATGATATTCGCATTACAAAAACACATATGGCGCTGTCTAAAACCTTGATGGATCTGCTTGAAAAAAAGCGTTTTCCGAAGATCACGGTGAACGATATCTGTCAGGGAGCCATGGTCAGCCGTTCCACGTTTTATATGCATTTTGAGGATAAATACAAACTGATGCTTTTTTGTTTACAGGAAGAGAGACAGAGGTTTGATGAGGCTGCCCAAAGCATGGCTCCCCGTGATATACTTCATGTGGTTTTATCATCCGTGTATGAACGAAAAAAGGTATTCCATAATTTCTTCAAAGCGGAAATAGATATGGAACTGTTCAATATGTTCAGGAATTTCTTCCATGATTTTGTTGCCGAAGATTTAACAAAGCTTGAGCAACAGGGGATGAAGCTGCCTGGCCCAATTCCTCCGTCAGCCGCCTATTATGCCAGTGGTTTAGCTGGGATGACTATTTGGTGGATCGAGCATGATTTTTCTATAAACATAGAGGAAATGGCCGCTTGCCAATATAACCTGCTTTCAAATTTAATAGATCAATAAAACTCAAGTTTCACAAAATAGTTCCCGCTATCCGGTATATACCCGGCTTGATCTGTCTGTTGGTGCCGCCGCCCCAAACACTTATAGGATTTTTTATTCTTCTGCATAGTACCTATTCAGTTCCATTATCAAAAGGACTTTATTGCATTATTTGACGCTATACTCCGCATGCGGAATCTTCTCTTGTCCTTTGATGAATTTAAGGGGAAGGAATTGATTACAGAACGAGATTTACAGGATTATCTTGGTAGATATCAGGATTTGCGCGATGAATGGAAGCGAAAACGGGAAGCCTGAGAAAGTACAGATAAAAATTAAAGCCCGAGGATACCCGTAAATTCCTTGATAACGCATTTCGTGATGGTGAAATCAAGACTTCCGGCACAGACATTGATAAACTGATGCCACCTGTTTCTCGCTTTGGAGGTGGTGCCAGAACTAAGAAAAAGCAGGCTGTCATTGATAAGCTTAAAATATTCTTCGAGAAATATTTTGGCATCGGTGCTTCTGCATCATTTACAGACCGTATAGATGAACCTGTTATTTATAGCATTGATTCACAAAAACAGCAATCGATGGTTGCTGAATCATCTTATGAGCCGCCGGCTGCGTATTCTTTCTCGGTAATGGCGCTGACTGCCTTAATGTTGATGCGGTCATGCAACAGTTCATAGTTGTTATCAAACAGCACCGTTGTGATGTGACATTCGCCCTCTACTGCCTGCTGCTTTGCATGCATTGAATTAAATCCGCCAATGGTGTCTGCTTCCAACCCGCGCATCGAGCCGCTTTTGTCCAGTATAAATACCAGTTCCGTTAATCCCTTATTCATTGTGAAATGCCCTCCTTAAGTTTTTATGATATGGTGTCAAAAGGTGTTTTGACCCTGGTATCATTTTATGCCTTAAGGATAACAATTTTATAAGATCAACTGGTCGTTTGAAAAGCGACATTTACTTATCTTATCTCAATCTGAGTTGTCACAATCCCAACAGCGGCTGGTCGTACTTAAACAGCACTTCATTAATCTCATAGACGTTGTATTTACCATTTATGATGAAATATTCCACGATAACATCGAACTTGATGGCGTGAGAGAGCGCATAGCCCGCCCGCTTCAAGAGATCTTCGGTTTCATCGAGCGATAATTCCAGTGCCACAGCGAGGGCTATGGCAGTACGCTTACTTGGCATATAGCCTTTGTTACTTCTAATTTTAGAGAACAATTTCCGGTCGAGGTTGGCATGTTTATAAACCTCAACATCCGTCATTCCCTTGGCATCAATCAGGCGCAGGAGCATCTGGGAGAATGGCTCGTCCAGGTTTCCTACCAAATTATCAGGTGGGGCAGGCGCGCCGACGGGCGGGGCGGGTATATCTTCAAAAATAGACCCGCTATATTTGCTAACAGACTCATCGGCTTCGTATAAGACTTGCCGCTCTATATCAAGCAGTTTCCTCTGCCTTATTTGGTGCGTATCAATGTAATGCTTATCTATGTAACTTTCGACCGCTCCGAGCAGTTCACGGCTGATGGTGAATGCAGACGGATCAAGCACCACAAGTGTCACATCAAGGTCATGGCCTGTAAGAAAATCTTGAATTGCAGAAGTAGCCACTTGAAGTGCTTCCTCTTTCGGATAGCCGTAGATACCACTTGAAATCAGCGGAAATGCTATACTCTCACACTTGTTTTCAACAGCCCTTTTCAGCGAGTTCGTGTAGGCGGCACGGAGGTGCTGCTGATTTTGTTCCTTGTTCCAATGCCGATAGACGGGACCCGCCGCATGAATAATGAATTTAGCGGGCAGCCCAAATCCCGGCGTAATAACAGCCTCACCCGTCTTAATCGGGGCGAGTTTATCGCAGGCGGCTTGAAGCTGCGCCGCTCCCGCCGCATGGAATATAGCTCCGCAAACCCCACCGCCCATTTGCATCTCGGTGTTGGCAGCGTTGATAATGGCGTCAACTTTCATTTTTGTGATGTCCTGCCGGGCGATGGTAAATGGCATCGCTAATTCCTCCGTTCAATTAGTTTTAATGCATTTCAAAGATTAAATTTGTGAGCTGTAATTCCTGCAAAGGCCTTTTTAAGTGCCGCCAAAAACTACGGCAGCATTAATCTCATATTCCATATGTAGAAATATCTATGTATCCATCCTCCGTTACTTCTACTTCTTCCGATATAAGAAGTTCTCTTTGAATAGCTGCATGTCTATTATCCGTGATTGATATTTTGCCTTTGGCGTTAATGATCCGGTGCCATGGAAGGTTGTATTTCTCAGACATAGAATGAAGCACCCTAACTACCTGCTTCGCTCCACTAGTATTTCCTGCAAGTCTTGCAACCTGTCCGTAGCTCATAACTCTCCCATATGGTATTCCCTTTACATTGTGTTATAATTGATTGACGACAGAAGTTTTTACCATGACAGGCAACCTTTTCAGTTCATTACCAATTTGACTTTCAAACAAAATCCCATCAATTTCTCTACTCCTATTTTGTTCTTTTGTATCCTTACTAAATATGTCAAACAACAGAAATGACTGTTCTCTCCAATTAAAAAGTCCAGCGTGACAACACTTATTTCTTTTATCTATACAGTCACTTAATTTTTCCTGGAAGGAACTCCACCAGGCTGCATCATACGTATCCTTTCCCAGCATTTTCATTTTGTTTCCAAGCGCTGAACTGTTATTTCTTAAAATTGTGGCAAATGCCCCTAATGTAAGCTCCTTACTCTGAGCATCTTTAAGCGGTATCCTACCTCTTCCTTTCCCCATTCCTTTGACTTGGATATCCGGAAAAATCTTTTTCAAACTATCTGTAAAACAATCCTTCATCTGCAATTCCATCGCCTTGCAGAAGAGAATTGAGCAGCAAGAGGCATCCAACTGGGCGTTTACCTTATATACCGGCTCAAGCAGGAAGAAAAGTTTCATTCCAAGAAGTATATTTTCCTTGACCTTTAACGTCAATTTCTCTAAATCTTTTCTATCCCTAAAGCCAAATATCCCTAATTGCTCTGTTGATAATTCTGCATTCAAAAACTCCTCATTCAGCCCCTGAATCAAACCCGATGTATCAACACTGTAGTCAACAACACCATTTTCATCTTGGAATTCAAAAGTCGTGAACGAAGTTACTGAAGGCAATGCTCTTGATGCTTTTTCTAATGCCTCCTTTCTTTCCCTCTCCGTGATATTCGCTTCAAAAATAAACTTGATTTCCTTTATGGCAAACGTATCTATTATTTGTTTTGCCTTATGAATACAGGCCGAAGCCTTCCATGCTTCTTCGTCTCCAATTACATATAATCTGTATTGGGCGCGTGTCGCTGCAACATTAACAATATTTTTATTGACCCAACGTATTGCGCCTTTCGCATCTTCACTTGTATCACATCCCAACAAAAATATAACCTCATCTGCTTCTTTACCTTGGAAGGTATGGACTGTTCCAATCTTTTTCTGATCGTTGTCAAGAATATAATCTCTATTTATCTTTGTAATATTGTTATGTTCACGGCAATATTTTTTTATGTATTCTTTTATCCCGGAAATAACAGTTGTGAATGGGCTGATAATATATACACTTGGCTCCGGATTCTTAGAAAAAGCCAGCTCTAACAATTCACAAACTTTTTGTCCCTGAGCATCTACAAAATGGTTCTTATTCCCCTTCTCCTTCCCTTTAACATTAATCCACTGTGATTTATCATAAATAAACTTTTCAACTTTTTCAGGTTTTGGCAGACTTGTCTGCTGTATCATAATGCCATTATAGGAAAGTTCATTTGAAATCTCATACATTGGAGAAATGCAACGCCTGTGAACCAGCAATGGACAGCCTACCCAGTCTGGATAATCCGATTCATTACCCAAATATGTTCCAAACATATTCAACCGATCGGCAAATCCCTGTACCGAAAGTGTCTTTTTCTTGTATGGCTTTAATACATCATCGTTATATGCTTTTTTTAATAAAATCATATCGTCTGTAACGACAGGTTCCACTTGTTTTGGGTCCCCTACAATCACAGCTCTGCGACTTCTATAAAGTGCCCCTAAAGCCATCTGTGGCTGAGCTTGACCAGCCTCATCAATAACAAGCATTCCGATTGCACCAGGTTGTTTAATATCTTTTAATAACCTTCCAACTGATGCAAAAGTTGAAGAAATCACTGGCACTAATAAGAACAAGGTTTGGAAAAGAGCTGAGACCATTTTTTCCTTATCTTCTCTATGAAAAATAATCCTTTCATTCTCATCACCTGGCCTTAAACCCCAATATTGAGCTAAGGTAGCAAAATTATCTCTGCAATGATTTGATGAAACTACAAATTCTTTATTCATTCTCATTGCATAGCCAAATAGCTTTTCTCTTTCTCGGTTATATCTCTGCGTAAACCAGGGATTATCTACTTGTGCAGCAGTTGATGTATTTGCATCATCAGAAAGTAACCGTTCCACGAATTTTTCATCAATAACAATTCTTCGATTGGCAGCATTTATGCCTGAAAGTCTTCCTTTTTCCGCCGCATACGCTTTTTCAGCCGACTCCAATTCACCGCGCGCCTGCTGCTGCTCGGTTTCACATGCTGCAATCTTTTTCTCTTCACTAATAACTTTCTTTCTTAATCTGTCAAGCCTCGCTGTCATTTCACCGTACTCTTTTTTTATACGATTGCTTAGCACTTCTGCCGGCACGATGCTCTCTTTTATCTGGTTTATCTCTGCTTCCAATGAAGCTGCAATACTTTTTTGTTCATCAGCATCTTTCTTGTTTTCATCAGCAAGATTCATAGCTGCCTCATATTTAAATTTATTAAATATTCTAGCAATAATGCCAACTGAATTCCTTGCTAAAAGCTCTTTTTCCAGACAGTCCTTAATCTTCGCCTTCGCATCTGTAAGCACTTCTTCTTTTGCGCGCAGATTGTTTTCCATTTGATGTAGAGCCGCTTCACATGATAAAACCTTCGCCTGCTGCTCTTCCTTCTGATTATTTAATTCTGATATATTCTTCTGGTCCTTCTCTATTTCATGCTTGCTTACTGTAATGGCAGCCTCACATCGCTCGCATGTTTTGGCCGCAGCTTTTTCTACAGTTACCTTTTGGACAAATAAATATCCGGCTCTCCCCAAATCGTTTTGCATATCTCTTACAATTTTCAGCTGTTCACGGAATTTCTTCTTCGCAGCTTGGAAAGCTTTGACCCGGTTCGAAGCTGTATCCTTGGTTCCATAAAAATCACGTCCTAATGAATAAAGAACCTTATTATAAAAATTACTCAAATTCGATTTTTTCCCTAACGGTGCTGCAATTAATCCCCATGCCTCCTCTTCATCTAACAGCTCCTTGGCATATTTAGTAAAATATACATCTTTATATGTCTCTTTCTGATATGTAGTTTCATCCACACCCGATTCATTCGCATCAAAAAGCTTTCCAACCTCTGCTAACAGGACTTTTAGTTCATCAGTATCACTCTCTAAAGGTTGTAAATCTTCCAGCTTAATCTTCGGAAACTCTTTTGAAATATTTTCAACTGCTGCATTATTACAAGAGGTTACCAACATGCTATATTCATTAATTCTGTCATTCTTCAAGCTATACCAATGACGTGTATACTGAGAATACGCATTTTCCGGACCATCCCCTTGTGAAAAATCATGTTTTATAAATGCTTCTTTATCAGGATCATCATATTCAGCTAATAGAATGGCCCTCTCAATAATGTTGTTTACCACAATCTCTTTAAGCAAAGTCGTTTTTCCTGTACCCGGAGGCCCATTTACAGAAAACACCTTGCCATTTACTCCGTAAAGCTTCGTTGTGCCCTTGCCGATTGCCAGGTTTATAGCTATCTGCTGCATAAACACCGGCATATACCTTGAGGGCCATTTTCCTAATGGCGCATTTTCAGCAGCTAAAATTTCATTTATCTGTCTTAAAAATTCGTCTTTCCCTTGTACTTTTGGATTAACCAAATCAATCCTTTTGTCTGTTAAAATCCCTTCCTCTTCCAATGCTGTGATGTAGCTTAAAATGTCACGCCCTATGTAAGGAGTTTGCGCTAATTCCCCATTTTTTGCTTTCTCAAGAATATGCTTTATATCGTCTGAATAATAATCATGGCTTAAACCAAGATAATTATCATCTTCTCTTTTATTTTTTGTATTTTCATCTGCAAACAACTGAAAACTTATCCCATACACTTCCTCATATGTATCCTCAGTATTTTCAATATTGCCCTTTACATATCTTTCCTCTACATCTTTATATAGTGCATGAAGTCGCTCTATTGATATGGCCGTTGCGGAAAAATCCTGCAGTTTTTCTTCTTCAGTTGTTTCTCGCTTCGTGAAATTATCCGTCGCCGTCTTCTTTTCTTTGTCATCAGCCAAAGTGACCTCGACATTCTTGCCGAAAAATTTCTTCTCAATTTCTTGTACTGCGTTGTTATACAATTTTTCATCTAAAGAATCGGAAATATCTCCTTTTGCAAGCTTTATCTGGTTAAGTGCCCAAATAATTGTTGATAAAGACAAAGAACCTTTTACATAAGTTCCTTCCGGCGAAAGCTGTAAACTCATCCATGCTATCTTATCTCCATTTTTTTCTGGTCGATTTTCATCCTCCGGATCAAATGGCAGGACTTTGGAAATACAGTCAATACACCTTTCTCTCTTAACCTTACCTATGTAAATAGTTAGGTTTCCCCACTTTTTCATGCCGCAGGCAATCGCTTCATTCGCTATTATTTCGTAAAGATTTTCTTTGATTTCTTTGCCTGTCAGTGAAACAAAGTCTTCAATCAATTTGTTTTTTGCCGTTCTACTTGTAACATTTTTCTTATGGTTGTCTATTTTGTTTTTTACATCCCAACAATCTGGATATTTGTCTTGTGCTAGAAACTCCAATGCAAACCAATATTCTAAAACCTTTTCTTCTAATTGCTTTCTGCTCATAAACTCTCCTCTAATAGTAATTCATCAACCGATAAAAGAAGTTAATCTGCCTAGCTATCGGCACAAGTATGCCCACCAATCTGCGTAACACCGCAAAGGGGGGAGGGACTTTACCACCAATTTATTGTCATTTACAAGAATAGTATAGCCTTTTGTAAAGAACATAACGATGTGTGATGGGAAATAAAATTTTACCCCTTAATATGTTTGCAATTTATCTCAAAAATTAATAGGTTTTATAACACTCTTATTTTTTATACCCACATCTAATTATCCCTGCCTGACCAATATAAACAACATTTTCTCCCGTATCTATCGATTTTTCCTTCATAAAAAAGTCACAAGTACACATGAAAACATTACTTAAAATAACCTTTTCCCATCTGAAATATTTATATCAAGTTCTTTTGCCAAGCCAGCCTGCTTAAAAGGATTTATCTTTTCAACTACACCATCACGTTTAAAAAACGTTCCCGTGCTTTTAAACCAAAATGTCACTCCCGCTTTCACACATTGCTCGCGGATATTAAGTATCCAGTCATAATTACATTCCCTTGCCTCTCGCCCAGTCTCACCGTTCACGGTAACATGATCAATTCGGGCAAGGTACGGCGATATATCTATCTCTTCCAGCAAAGGGGAACAGGCAATAAAACGTCGCTTAATTGGATAGGATAGAAATAGCGGCAGACGATAATCTGCCAATTCTTGATTCTCAACGGTACAGCCAATATTCACGTTATCATATCCCTCCCCCCAATCTGATGGAAGCGATTCCATGAAACGATCAATTCGTTTCGTTAGGATCAGGAAGTCAATATCCGTTCGTTCTTTTATCATCGCCCAAGCTTCCTTACGCCATTCATCCGACTCGGGAAGGAAAAAGTCGGTTGCAAAGCAAGTCGCCAGAATCTTATCTCCCTTAATACTATACTCCCCTTTGGCATTGGTTCTGATCGGCCAATCAAATTTATCCGTTTTCTCGATCGTATTTTGACCGTATCGCTTCGCATGCGGTCCATAGAAATAACAATGAGTACACCCCTGACTAATCTTATAACATCCTGTCCATGGTTCCCAGTTCATAGGCAGCCTCCTTACAAATTATGCTTTCCCATTCAATTGGTATTTTGTAACTTGCTTAAATCTTCTTTCGTGATTGCAATTGAAGGATAATGATAAGCCCACTTCTACACTTCCACGTTTAATTGAATTTTACTTAATCAGGCTTTTCTGTACAATGACATTCGCTAGAAGTACAAGTACAGTTCGGATTATACCCACTTGCACATTCCTCTGTGCATGTACACTCCCATCTTTTTAATTTGGGGAAAAAGCTATACATAAATTCGCGAGCTTCTTCTTCCGTCTTATTCTGCTCCTTTAACATTCCAGACTCCTTCATGTGCTTTACGCTTACTTCAATCATTTCATCCATCGTACAATTGGAAGTAAAAGTTCCATCTTTATAGCAATAAATACAATATTCTTCATTCTTACTGTTATCACTATTGCTTCCAAGAACTTCATTTGAACCAAGTGGCATACCACAGCTTTCACAATATCTAATTTCACACATATCAACAATCTCCCTTACATAATTCCAATTTTTAAATATAGTATAACATCCCAAAAGAGCATTTTGTGATATATTCCATGGTATCAATCCTTTCATAATCCTAGCTACACGATATTTACCTTTCTGGCTGAAACGAATAGTGGGCATGGATAATTTTCCACTTATCGTCTTTACACTCTAAATACAAAGTGCTGCGGACTGCTGGTTCTGGAAAGCTTTTATACTTAGCCATGAAACACAGACACGCAGATTCTTCCTGGTTAAAAACGTACAAATCCTCTATGATAAGTGGCTCAACATCTCCAGATTCCGTTTGCTTGCCTTTCGTGAAAAATTCAAAAACTAATTCTAAATGTTTTTCCACAGTAAATGTATCATTATCTTTATGGTTATCAAAATATATCAGCTCATTGGCTTCGGTATCATAAAAATCCCTTAAACGTTCTATATCCCTATTATAAAAACATTCATTATAACTGTCTAAGAAGTTCACAAAAAAAGCTTTATCTATTGTCACAATATAATCCCCCTGAATTTTAATTAAGAACTAGAGGTCCCAGCCGTTCTTTTTCATCAAGTATAACAAAAGCTGGCTGGCATATCAACGAAAATCAGAATATCCTCTTGCGTAGCCATCTCCGCATATTTACACTCATTATACCTGCTCTCTGTATACATATCATTGATTAACCCAATCGATAATAATTCCACCCATTGAAATCCCACACTGTATGCACCGGAGCAGAAATAACTAAACACGTCCTGTACTTTTTCGGCCCCGTCGAACCTCATACAGCCCCCTGGCCCCTTCCTCCAGATAAATCCGTTCCCCACGCCATGATCCGTTTGTGGTCGTAATATCGTATATACCGGCTGTTTCACGATAACTCAGATGTTCCCGCATCATAAAACCGCGCCCCTTACGTCAGTTTTCAGTATGCCATACTGTCTAACGTTTGGGGCGCAGTTCATGGGTGTGGGGTCTTTTTTTATGCATTTTCTAAAGAAACATAATCTCAGGAGACCTATTGTACATTTTAACCTCGAACAATTTTTTTAATGCTGGCTCCATTCAATTCGTTGACAGGAATACCACTTTGAATGCTTTCCTTAGCGGCTACACCAGCTGCTTCTCCCATACGCATACAGGTAATTGTAACTCGTATGCCGGCATGAGCAGTATAGTCAGCCGAGATACAGCGTCCGGCGACCAACAAATTGGATATCTCATTGGTAACCATACTTCGATAAGGAATAAAATACGCACCTCCTGCAGGTCGGATCAAGGTATTATCTACCATCCCATCATGATGATGGACATCGATAGGATAAGAGGAAGCGGCTATTGCATCTTCAAAATCTACACCGCTCATTAGTTCCTCTTCGCTGAACACATGCTTTCCAATAATCCGCCGGGAATCCCGTAATCCCATAAACGGGGAAACGCTGACAAGAGATGCATTTTTAAACCCAGGAACATTCTTAATCCACCAGTCACTGATCTTTATAACCTGAGAACGCAGTAATGTTTCTGCCTCGCTCCAGCTTTCAGGATTAGTAGGATCCACAACTGCCCGACTTTGGTTATGGAATACGGCACCGTTTTGCAGCTGTCGCGCCAGCAGGAAATTAACTGCCATTTCACCGCTTTCCATTCCCTTACGCGCAAGCTCTTTGCGTTCCGGTACGGGGAATTGCAAATATTGATCAAAGTGGACATTGGCAGTTTTAAACATCAGGGTACCCGGTTGAATCGTCCCGCCAGGATCGCCCAATACGAATGGTACCCCTGCATCCGTGGCTAGCTGTGCATGAAAGGAGGCATCAATAAATACTTTTGCCGCCACGCGTTGAATGCCTTTTTGGTTATGGATGATCAAGTGCTTAATTTGACCGTTTTCCATATCCGCGCCGATAAATCGGGTATGGAATAACACTTTAGCGCCGGACTCCGCTACAATCTCATCCATGACAACCTTCAGTGTATCATCGTTATATTCTCCTGCGGGTACATCCATATCCTTTAATCCCAGACAGTAGACCGTAATGATGCCTTTAGTACCTTTTTTATCAATCATACGGTGCATCATATCGCCGACTATGCCGTGTAGTTTATCGTTGCTCTCGTCTTTCTCAAATCCAAAGAAAACGCCGACACCACCCCCAGTAGAGGTCCCGCCTAAAAATGCCTGCTCCTCCACAATTAGCGTCTTAAGACCATTTCTCGCCGCAGTTGCTCCAGCTGCAAAACCAGCAGTGCCACCTCCAGCAACAACGACATCATAGGTATCATATAGAGGGTACTCATTCCAATTACTCATAATGCGACTCCTTTTTGTCTTTTATTAGAAGGGCATAATCGCGGCTGCGATCGGATAACCAATGAATGCCAATACGAGGCCTTGAATGATAGCTAGTGCCATTCCGTATTTAAACATGATCTCGTTTTTCAGCCAGCCGGTTCCGACTGCAACCGCCGCATGCCCTGTTGCAGGGGGCGTAGCAAGCGCGAGGGATGCGCCGGCGCCAATTACGCAGGTTAATGCGGCCGGGTTCACTCCCCCAATAACGCCGGAGTAAATCAAGGGAAGTACAAAACTATAGGTTACGGTGACAGTCACAGTATTGGATGCAAAATTGGTCATAATTACCACAAACATAGATACAATAAAGACAAACATCATGGGGGACAGACCCTTTACAAACGGCTCAAGAATGGATACTATCCAAGAGGTAAGCCCTATATCACTATGGGTTAATGCATTGCCCAGTAACATTGTTCCTGCTACCATCATAACTGCGACCCAAGGGGCGGCTTTTATTGACTCGCCCATATCCATAATTGGCTTGCCGTTAACATGAACCAGACAGAGGGCAACGGTGCCCAATAGCGGTGGAACTGCGGCGCCCAAAGTGTTCCAATAGTTTGCGAGGGCGTTATTTGGGAACGCCGAACGGGCGATTCCTGGCAGCATCCAGAACAATACAACTATGCCAAAGATGATCAACGCAGTCTTTTCTTCTGCTCCCATTGGTTTTAAATCTTTAGTAAGAAAGTCGGTATCAATGCTTCGGATTCTATCCAGATCAGGCTTAAATATATACTTCATGATCAGAATAAATGCAAAATATATAACAACTGAAATTGCGATGCCAAATATTGTATACTGAGTAAAATCAATCGGCATCCCCGTATCCTGCTCGTATAGCGAAAATCCAAGAATAGGAACAGAATGGGCTATAGGTGTTGTAGCTGTTGAAAGAGAGGCAAGCCCAAGTATGACCAAATGGACCATTTGCGGGAAGCGATCGCCTTTTTTATAACCAAGCTCCAGATAAATCTGCTCTGCGATGGCCGCAAAGACAATGAAGGTTGGAAGAGGTGACATAAACGATCCGACAACCAGGGGGCCAAGGAAAAATAATGCCAAAAATAGCCAAGGCTTATTTTTCGCAACGGGACGTGTTATAAACCAAATAGCACACCGCCGCAGGAACCCTGTTTTTGTAAGGGCATACGTACACATGGAACTAAATAATACAAAGGATGTAACCCAGCTGCCCATGGACGATGCAAGGCCCTGGGCAGTGGTATATAGTGGTGTCATAATTAAAGCCGCGATCACAATGATGCTTGGCCAGGAGGTAGAAACGAACAGCCATAAGAATATCGTGCCAATAAATATACCTGCTATTTGCATATCGAGTTCCACAAGCCCATTTGGAGCAGGCAAAAAACGAAAAAGAAAGATTATGACAACTCCAATGATTGTTAATAATGCTTCTTTGCTGAATTTACCACTTTTACTCATAGTGCACCCTCCATAAATGATTGTTAATTATACGAAAGATAATATTGTTTTGACCGCCCCCTTTATCCAATGACTTTATTCTGCGCGCAGTTATGTACATAATTAGATGTTGTGTTAAATAAATTTTGTTGACTTTATTATAATCGACGTGATAAAATAAAACAAATGCATATTTATATCAAAATTGATAGTTTGTATCTATGGATTATAGAAGGAGGGCACATGCTTGAATCTTCGAAATTTGCAGTATTTTTTAGAACTATCAAAGATAGAACACGTTAGCCTTGCAGCTGAGCAGCTATATATATCTCAACCAAGTTTAAGCCATGCAATGCATCAACTTGAAAAGGAATTGGGAGTACGACTGTTCGAAAAACAAGGGCGCAATATTGTATTAACAAAATATGGTAAAATATATGCTAAATTTGTGGGAAAGGCTTTTGAAACATTAGAACATGGCGCTAATGAAATTAAAAGGCAAGTCGATCCTGCCTATGGTCATGTTGATTTAGCCTTTTTTCACTCTTTGGGAATTAACTTTATTCCAAAATTACTCAGAAGGTTTTTATCCCACAAAGAAAATGAGCGTTATACGTTTTCTTTTGGACAAGGGGCCGATGCAAAAATCCTCAATGGTCTTGCTAATGGTGACTATGATTTGGTTTTTTGCTCAATCCCTAATAAAGACCTCTTGATTGAATACACACCAATTGCCTCGCAAAAGCTATATGTGATTGTGCCGGAAAATCATCCGCTCGCTACAAAACAAATAATATCCTTAAAGGAGCTAAACGGCGAAAAATTCATATCATTTTCGCAAAAAGGCGGTCTACGATTAGCAATTGAGCAATTGCTCGAACGCGAAAATATAATGGTAGATGTCGTGTATCAAATGGAGCAAGGTACCTCTGTAGCAGGTTTAGTTTCCGCAGGATTTGGAGTTGCTATATTACCGGAAATTGAAATGCCGGTTTTACATATAAAAAAGTTAGATATACTTGAGCCGGTTCCACACCGTTATATTTATTTAGCTAATAGTAAAATGCATTATATGTCCAGTGCAACCCTTTGCCTCAAAGAGTTTATTCTTCAAAATTATAGTATTTAATGATACCAAGGTCAAAAGGTCATGCATTTCATGCTTGCATGAAAAAGCATGACTTTGGGACCCGCAAAACATGAGAAAGCAGCCCGAACAGGGCGGATTTCTCATGTTTTTAGGATTGCGGAAGCACAAAGTGCGTAGTAATCCGTAGGTATCAGGGGTCAAAATACCTTTTGACCCCAACATCATTTAATATAATGTTTATGCTACTGCTCCATCTTTATAGATTTTTTTGCTATAGTGAATGCTATAAGACTTAGAGCAAAAAATAATCCAAATGCAATCCCATACCGTATCCAATTGATTGAATACTCATTAATAAGGTTTCGAAAACTGTCAATCGCATAGGTAAACGGATTGATGGAAATCAATACTTTGAATATTATAGGCGCTTGTTCCGGTACATGTTGACCATGAATCGGGTTACAGATATTACACTCTTGGTATTCAACATATACCTGCCGCAAGTCTTTCCTATGATATGGCAATCTTCCATGATGAGGGCTTTGTAGAAAACGGCATTGATGTAGAGATTCAAAAAACCGTTACCGGGAGAGGTGTTGACACAGAGCAGGTGAAATTCAAGGAAGCCCCATCCATGTTGGCTGCCGTACTGACCTACGAAGGGGAGTATCGTCAAATAGCTCAAATTGGAGAAATGATTGCAAATTGGGTTCAAGATAACCATTATGAATTTTGTGGTTCACACTTCAATATCTACCATATATCTCCGGCAACTGAAAAGGATAGAAGTAAGATGGTAACTGAGGTTGGTTTCCCGATACAAAAGCAATATTTCAAAAGTTTGAATATATAAATCAGGCTCGCCAGTCATTAACCAATCAACATAATAGATAAAAAATCAGCTAAAAAATGCACCATCATAGGACTCCAAAGTGATTTTCCCCTCCTATATAAGTATCCGAACAGCAATCCAAGTATAAACACAAATACACATTGAGTAACTACCGTAGCAATTGGAAATGTGCCGGTTAAATAAAGCTTTATAAAATATGCAGGTAAATGCAATAATACAAAAAATAAAGTTGAAATGATATTTGCTTTTTTTTCTGGTAAAAACATAGATAATGCGTTTAAACCCCATCCTCGATAAACAAGTTCTTCAACAAATGCCACCATAATAAATGTGGAGAAATGTTTAAAAAAACTGAATGCCGGGTTTATCCACAAGCCCCCGTGATTAAAAAGCATTGCGCCAAAATTATATAGAACGATAATTGCCACAGTAATTATTAACGGTTTCATATGAGGCATATTTGTAAAAAGCTGTTTCCATGTTACAGGGATACATTTAGAATAATAACTCAATAGAACAATCGCAGGAATAGCCCAAATGAAACGGCTGAAAAAATCATATATGGTATTTACCAAACTACCTTTTTGAGCGCCAAAAAATAGTCCTGTATAATTCCAAGCATTTGTCACAATCGCCCAAAGCAATATAAACATAATAAGAGAAATAATGACTTTCCCAAGGGATAATTGATAAACTTTTGGTTGTACGTGATTCATTTTTTGTTTTTTCATTTTTCACCCCCAAGCATTATAATAACAGTATCGCAAAGGGTGTCGAATAGTTCTTTAACATCATACTTTCTCTGTGTTTGTTCAAAATCAGTAGAATTTTTTAGGCGCATATCATTTAATAATATCCCATCCAAACTGACCGATACAAAGGATGATATTTTTTCCAACGGCATGATGGGTTTAAAATAACCACTTTCAATATGCTTCATTGCAAAAGACAGAGCAAATTCAAGTGCTAAATTATTACTTTCTTTCACATTGAGTTTATTTTGTATTTTTTCTCCACGCTTTGGATAGGCTTCATATAACATCAAAAGTTCAAACCGAATTTTACTAAACAGGCTTGATGAATCTTGTACATATTGCACAAAACATAAAAAAGCTTGACGGATTACTTGTTCCGGCTTGAGTCCCTGTTGCAATATATCTTTTAATTTATCCTTATAATCAATATTGGAAAAGGCGCGATTATGAACGGCAATAATAATGTCGTCTATATCATTATAATAACGGTAGATTGCTCCTTGACTGTATCCCACATGGTCAATAATGTCTTGCATAGTTACTGCAAATATAGGTTTTTTCGTAAAAACCTCAAATGCGGCATCTAAGATTTGATTTTTTTTAGAGTTCACATATTCTTCACTCACCTTTGGCATAAAAAAACCCCCTGAATATAAATGAAACTATTTTCATTTATATTTTATATCCTAAACGCCCTTTTGTCAATATAAAAATGAATCATATTTCATTTTTATATGTGTTCGGGGTATAAAAAAAGACCTTAAAAAAATACCTTTATTGATTTTAGGGCTAAAGTCTTGTATAATGATACAAGCAAAGAAATATTATCTGGCGGTTGTCTGATTACATATGACTACGGCGAAAATTTATATAATCTTCAGTACAGGGAGGAGTTTTATTATGGAGTATATTATTTTAGGCGTTGCGCTTATTATTCTGATTTTTATATTCAGCGCATTCCGCCCTTCTTCAACGCAGAAAATAACGGAGAATTTATATGTTATCCGTTGTGGGATTGTAAATTTTTATGCTTTTAAGACCGCAAACGGTGTTATATTGTTCGATACGGGAACAAATTCTAAGTTTGCCAAACGCGGATTGGAAAAATTGGGAATATCGGTTGAAGCGGTAACGAATATTTTCCTTACGCATACCGATTATGACCATGCAGGAGGGATTGCAGCTTTTCCAAAAGCCGCGGTGTACATATCAAAGGAAGAAGAACAAATGATAAATGGCGAAACGCCAAGGCGCGGATTTATTCACAACCGCCATTTACCGTCATACCGCACTGTCGAGGACGGCGAAACCCTTATTATTGACAAAGCTTCGGTACAAGTTTATATAAAGCCGGGACATACTCCCGGCTCGTCGGCATATATGATTGATAAACATTATCTTGCAACCGGTGATTTGCTGCGTGTTTCAACGAAAGGATATATTAAGCCTTTTCTTTGGCTGATGAATAAAAATCATAAGCAGGATATTCAAAGTATAAAAGAAGCACAAAATATAATAAGTGATGCGGAATACATTTTAACAGGTCATACGGGCTTTTATAAGTTCAAATGAGGATTATTTAGTCTTTGCGCTTGCCACGGCGGTCGGCAAAAGTAAATGAGTGGTAATATTGTAAAGCCTTTTCGCATTTTCTTGATTACAAGTTGCCATAGTAAGGCCTAATTGCTTGCGCTCTCTGAAAGCGGATAATGTAGGCGCAGGTGGATTATCTAGTAATTTGACTATCGGCAAGATTGCTTTTTCGACTGGTTTCCCAATGATTTTATACATCAATTTCATCATTGGGCCGCTAACCTCTATCATACCAGGCGTTTGCACCGCCATCGGGTTATAGAGGACATACTTTATTTTACCGACTGTATCATTTTGAATAAACGCGACTCCCGACAGATCGTTTAGCCTGCTGCCGTGCATCATCACTTTTTGAGCGACAAAATTGTTTTTATGCTGTAAATCGTCCCAGTTTACATCGCCTTTCATTCCTGAACCGCAGACATTCATAATTACGGGAGCATCGGTTTTTTCCAAACAATCTTTTAAACCATAACTGAGGATAAATCTGCTCAAGTAATCCAGCGCAAAGGTCAGCTCAAATCCCTCCGCTGTTTCGGTATATTCCTTACTATGCTTCGTCGCACAAAAAATCAACATATCTAAGGCGGAAAAGCGGGTTTTGACTTCTTCTATAATTTTCCGGGTTTCTTTTACCAAGCTTAGATCAGCCTGAATAAAGACCAATCTTTCCCCCACCCCTAATTGCCCTGCTTCATTAAGAAAAGCATCACCGTTTTTAGACGAACTGCCGATAACAATAACACGATCTCCCATTAACAAGTACTGCATGGCAACACCTTTTCCAAGTCCGTTCGCCCCGCCTGTTATAAGTACAGTTTTCATTGTATTACAACCTCCCACTTTTATTTGACAAATTTATTATAACATGATAGTATGAAAAGTAAAGTAGGCACATATTATACACTTACTTTGCAATTGTAAACTTACTATGGAGGCGTTAAGATGAATCCTTTAGATGATATGTTATGTGTTGATTCAATCAAAAACATCATGAACATATTTGGCGGTAAATGGACATTTGTTATTATAGGCGAATTGCATACGGGAACTAAGCGTTTTAATGAATTGGGCCGGAAATTGGGAATTAGCACAAAATCACTCTCAGACGCTTTAAAAAACCTTGAATTACATGGGGTTGTTGTCCGCACTGTACATTCTACTACTCCTGTTACGGTTGAATATTCACTTACAGATAAAGGCCGCGATTTTGAACGCGTATTTATAGAAATGAGAGAATGGGGAAAGAAATGGCTTTAAGTCTTGAAAAGTAAATTTCGAAATTGCATTTAATTCAATATAAAACGGATGCTAAACGGAGTATCCGTTACTGTATGTCTTATTGCCTTTTTGCGCAAAAGGAAACTATGTCAACTTAATGATTTGACTTTTAAGCTGTTGAGGCGAAATAACCATATGTTTTATTTTGTAAATGTTAATATGAAAAAAACAAGGCGAAAGCCATATTTTGCAGTAAATTAAGAGGTGGGTTAATTACATGGATAAGCGAAAAATTCTAATAGTGGAAGATGATTCTGACATCAATAACCTACTCAGTAAAATTATAAAGAAAGCTGACTATGAAGTTGTTCAAGCATTTTCCGGTACGGAGGCGCACTTGCAGCTAAATATGGAGAAGCCGGACTTAATTATGCTGGACTTAATGCTTCCGGGCATGAGCGGCGAAGCATTGATAGATATTGTGCGGCGGGAGAAGAATATGAATATGCCTATTATAGTAATTTCAGCAAAGACCTCGCTCGAAAGCAAGGTGAAAGCTATTGCTATGGGTGCAGATGATTATATAATAAAGCCGTTTGAACCGGAAGAAGTCATTGTGAGAGTTCAAGCCGCTTTCAGAAGATATAAAGGTGCGTGGACTGAAGAAGAAACCCATATGTATTCCTATAAAAATCTGTGTTTAGCAACTGACTCAAGAATAGTTACATTATACGGTGATGAAATATCATTAACCAACCACGAATTTGATATTCTGCGAATTTTAGTCAGTGTGCCTCAAAAAGTATATTCAAGAGAATGCCTTTATGAACTTGTTTGGAAAAACGGATACTACGGCGAGGATAATACCGTGAATGTCCATGTCAGCAACATCCGTAAAAAGATAGCAGAGAAAGACCCCGGTGAGGAGTATATCAAAACAGTATGGGGAATTGGGTTTAAGATGGTATAATCTTTATGATTTCTTTAAACTTTCTTGAGGACTTCTTTATTAGAAGTCCCTTATAATTTGGTGAAGGTTGAAGAAAAAATAAAGGAAGAAGGTTTAGCATGTCAGATAGTGTTATAGAATCCAAAGCCATTGTAAAAAACTACGGCGGCTTCACTGCGCTTAACAATGTGAATATCACAATAAAGCGCGGTGAAATTTACGGATTGGTTGGAGATAACGGCGCGGGAAAATCCACCTTGTTCAAAATTATAGCGGGGCAGGTAATTCCTAACGGCGGTGAAATATGCCTGTTCGGTGAACACTTGCCTAAAAATCTGGAACAGCAGAGAAAACGGACAGGTGCCATCATAGAAAGTCCAGGGTTTTATCCGCAGCTTTCCGTGGAAAACAATCTGGAATATTATCGAATCCAGAAGGGTGTTCCCGGACGTGAAATTGTAAAAAAGCTGTTGGAAACAGTAAATCTATATAATAGCAGAAAAAAGAAATGTAAAGAGTTGTCTATGGGCATGAAGCAGCGTTTTGGACTTGCTATTGCGCTTCTGGGCGAACCGGAACTCCTGATTTTAGATGAGCCTATAAATGGACTTGACCCAAGCGGTATTATTGAAATGAGAAAACTGCTGTTAATGCTTAACATGGAGAAGAATATTACCATTCTTCTTTCAAGTCATATTTTATCAGAACTGGAGCAACTCGCAAGCGTCTACGGCTTCCTAAACGAAGGTAAACTGCTTGAGCAGATTTCAGCGAGTAATCTTAGGAAACGCTGTTCTGATTATATCGAAATACTTGTCTCGGATTTTGAGCGGTATGCGGCTTTACTGGAAAAGAAATTGAATCACAAGCAATTTCAGGTTTTGCCGGACAATGTCATACGCATTTCAAATCCCAAACTGGAAATAGAGGTTTTCAGCCGACTGGCAAGTGATAACAACATGAGCATTTCTAAGCTTGAGAAAAAGCAAATGTCTTTAGAGAATTATTACATGACATTGAAGAACGGGGGCGCTTCGTCATGCTAAACTATGTTAAGAGCGAATGGTTTCGTATAGCAAGAGGGAAAACGATATACGCAATGACAGCAATATTATCCGCGCTGACAGTCGCGATGAACGTTGTATTGTTCTTAGTCAGGCAGGGTGATATAAACTTTCCATATGCAAGTATAACATTCTCTTTGAATACACTCACAAACTCACTTTACGGCCTATTTGTCATGGGAGCGATAGTCGTTGCTCTGTTGTTCGCGGAGGACAGAAAAAACGGAACATTAAAAAACAGCATTGCCTACGGTATTTCAAGAGAAAGCATTTTTTTGGGGAAATGCGGTATCAGTTTGGCTTGGGCCGTGATTATCATGATAATAGTGCTGGTCTTTTATGTAGGAAGCGCATTTCTGCTTTTGGAAGGATCGGGCGCAGAGCCGCTTCAAAAAATGCTTGAAGGTATAGGAGCTGCCATGCCATCTGCATTAGCGTCGGTGATTTTGGCTGTTGCTCTTTTAAGCTTATGTAACAATATAATTGTTTCAGTGGTTTGGTGGGCTGCGATTACTTTTATCATTCCGAAAATATTCTATCAGATTGGATTCGCTGTGAAGCTGTTTAGTCTGATTGCAAAATGGATGCCGGTAAACTTTTTTAATGACGAGGTAATCGCTAATATGGACGGATATGATTGCCTCTGGAATACATCTTTCGGGCTTATGAAGTGTTTAGTCGCGGGCTTTGGCTTTGCATTTACATATATGGTAATAGGCTTGCTTGGGATTAGAAAAAAAGACGTATAAAATTGAAGGGGAGGCGTGTCCGATGATATATATACTGTTGATAGCTGCGATTGCGGTCGCTATATATTTCTGTGCGCGCTTCTTTTCTTTGAAAAGAACTATTAACACGACAAATTCTGAGCTTAAAAAGATAGTAGAGAACATTGAGGAAAACAGGATAATAAAGCTCGCTGCCCCCGATGAAGAAGCGGAAAAATTGCTGATTACAATTAATAACACACTGGAACTAATACGTCAAAAATCTATCAGCTACAAGCTGCGAGAAAAAGAGTTCAAGAAAGAAATTGAAAATATCAGCCATGATTTACGCACACCACTGACTTCTGTTTTAGGCTATTTGAAAATTATTGATAGCGAAAAGCTCAGTGAGGAAGAAAGAGAATCACTGGAAACAGCTAAGCGAAAAGCGTATTCTTTGCAGCGGTTGATAACTCAGTTCTATGATTTATCAAGAATAAGCGGTGGCGAATATAAATTGAGGTTAGAGGATGTTGACATTTCCCGCCTGTTAAGAGAATCAATTATGGAGCATTATGCCTATTTGTCAGAGAAGAATTTGCATATATCAATTTCAATTCTCGATAAGCCTGTTAGAGCGGTAGTTGACACAAACGCAACTGAGAGAATATTCACGAACCTTTTACAAAACGCCGGAAAATATGCCAAAACAACACTAAATATTCATTTGAAAACACATAGTGAACATGTGCTTATTATCTTTGAAAATGACACTGATACGATTGAGGAAAAGTACATTGACAGGATGTTTGATAGGTTTTACACTTCTGACGATGCACGAAGTACCGGCAGTACAGGTCTTGGCTTAACGATTTCAAAGCATTTGGCAGAATGTATGGGAGGGAAAATGTCAGCGGAAATTGAATCTACAAAAGATAATCAATGGCTGAAAATTACTTTATCATTACAGAACTGAGATGTTGAATGTTTGCACAGTTTAGAAAGAAGGTGAGATTATGCACCCACATATTTGGTTAATAATAGGTGCTGGTGTTATATGCTGTATCATATCCCCTATCATTTCCCAAAAAAGAAAAAAGTAAATCGAATATATACATTCACAAGTGATGGGTATTGGCGGGGCAATCTTAATTGCGATAGGAATAAAGATACTTGTAGAAAATTCAAGATGAGATGGGTGTGCGTTTGTTTTCAATATGAGATAAAAGCCACGGCTTTCTCTGCTCCGGTATAAAAGTAAGCTGCATTGGAAACGAAAGCGAACCAGATAATTGAGCGACTGTTGTTGAGACTGACTAAACATGAATCTCACCAGTCAGATAAAGAGCCGCCTGCCCCGATATTTTTACACGCCCACCACAGCTCTCACAATAGAGCGTACCACCACGTTTTGATAATTGTCTTGCAACCATTTTTTCTTTTTTCAGCCGTTCGGCCCAAAATGGTATCAGCGTGGAGTGGGAGGAACCTGTAACGGGATCTTCCGGTACTCCGGCATTGGGCGCGAAAAATCTTGAGACAAAATCAACCTCTGTCCCCGGAGCGGTAACAATAACCGCAAAGCAGTCGGGAATCTGGCTGAGAAGCGCAAGGTCAGGCTTCAACGTCTTGACCGTATCCTCATTTTCTACAAGCAGCAACATATCTCGGGACGAATGCGCCTCCAAAACAGAGACACCAAGCGCCTGCGCCATCAAAGCATCCACGGGCTTTGGGGTGGGCTTGCGCGAAGGGAAGTCCATTTCAAACAGGTTATCCCGTTTTGAAACCGTCAGCAAACCACTCAAGGTATGAAACCGCATCACATCCAGAGAGGTATCAACAATGGTCGAGAGAATGTATGCACTTGCAAGTGTGGCGTGACCGCACAAATCCATCTCTACCTCTGGGGTAAACCATCGCAAATCAAACTCATTTCCGTTTGGCATGACAAACGCCGTTTCCGCGAGGTTGTTTTCCGCCGCTATATTTTGCATTGTCTCATCATCAAGGGGATGATTGACGAGACACACTCCAGCTTGATTGCCCTTAAACACTTTATCCGAAAAAGCATCAACAACATAATATTTCATAAATATACCTCTTTCTTCTGCACATATTTAAATAGGAATTTATCGCTCCCATTTCAGATAGACCATATCAACCAGTTGTTTTCCATCTTCAAACATTGGGTGGTCGTAATTATCTATAAAAAAGTTTTTTATCCGATGTGATTCCGTAAAACCACATTTAGTATAAAAAGTAAGCGCAGAGGGAACATCACCGGTCCCAACAAGCATAGTGCTGCAATCTGTGTAAGAGGAAAGCAGGAACTCTATCAGGCTTTTTCCATAGCCTTTTCGTTGACAATCAGGTAAAACAGCAATGTTTTTAAGCTCGTAAACACCATCACCTTCTTGTGTGATCACACATACAGCTTTTATGCCGTTGTCATCCAAAACGAACATTTCACCACGTTCAAGATACTTATCTATCATATCTTCCTGCTCGTCTGCCAGCAATAGCAAATCTATATATTCTTTTTTGTTGTCTGTAATCTTTCTTATATTTATTTCGGAAATATATCCTAGCATATAGCCTCCTATAACGAATGCGTTCCAACAGTTCTTTTAAGCATCTGCCTCCATACAGCTTCCTCTCGTTTACAATCACCGTTCCTGCGCTTTGTTTTTCTTTGGCAGTTCTATACGAAACATCCGACAATAATCCCTTTGGGCTTCAATCTCACATTCCGCAATAAGATGAAAAAGTGCCTTGTCGCTCGGATTTTTGTTTTTCTGCGCCGCTTGCAGCGCGCCTATATACTCCATCTTCTATAGTACCATAAATGATACAAAAAACAATGCGCGATTGTCGGAAAGGACGGAAAAGAGCAAAAAACAAGGCAGAGCGTCAAGCCCTGCCTCATAAGAACTAACTCTAATTAAAATTGCCATCCCATAACGGCATATTTTCCAAAAACTCACTTTGAACAGCCGGAACATAGAATGCACCAAAAGTTTTCAATCCGTTCTCTCGCTCCATTGTCGGCATTTCGACCAAGAACTTGTAATATGGCATGAATCCCGAATCCCGTCCGCTTGTACGATACATTAACTCAACATGAGCGATATATTCCTCGCCCGGTAATGCTTCGGGAACGGTTGTTATATAATGATTTTCGAGTAAAAGTTTACGGGCTTCTTCG
>Ga0154000_1000091_pt1 | contig 26643 bp, 26 predicted proteins | sample TSNC084MetaG_FD_104674 | JGI IMG/M metagenome (GOLD analysis project Ga0154000, IMG submission 104674) | Attine ant fungus gardens microbial communities from North Carolina, USA - TSNC084 MetaG | ecosystem: Host-associated > Fungi > Mycelium > Unclassified | place: USA: North Carolina, Lumber... | reverse complement strand
TCCCGAACCAGCGCGCCAACGCCGGTCCTGATCAGAGCTGATGGAATTTCAGATCATTCCCGGGAAGGTGCGCCCACTCACGCCGCCTCGCCGAGAACCATCCACAGGTTCTGATCATTGCTCTTGTTGCACACAACTTGGCCTGCCTCTAGCGGAGCTGCCTGAGACAGAGGTTGTCCCGAGTCTCGTAGAAGTTGAGGTGGCGGTCCCCTGCTCGAAACCTGCCGTGTGGTAGGTATCGGGCGTTCCGCCAAGAACTCCTACAGCAAGGGGACCACCATGAAGAAGAGTAACCAGATTCAGTCCGTCGATGTGAGTGCATCCGCGGTTCCCGAACGAGTCAGTGTGGCGATGAGCGAGATCGCCGAAAACATGAGCGAGGGCCTGCTGGCGTTGGCTGTCGGCGCGGGCCTGCAGGTGATGGCGGCGTTGATGGAGGCTGACGTCACCGCGCTGGCTGGCCCGAAGGGTCGCCACGATCAGGCCAGGACCGCGGTGCGGCACGGTCGTGAACGCGGCTCGGTGACCTTGGGTGGGCGACGGGTGCCGGTGACCCGGCCCCGGGTGCGCGCCGCCGACGAGACGGGCGAGTTGGCGGTCGCGTCCTATGAGCTGTTCAGTTCCACGGAGATCCTGGGCCGGCTGGCGATGGAGAAGATGCTGGCCGGGCTGTCCACTCGTCGTTACCCGGTCGGGCTGGAGCCGGTCGGCGTCCAGATCACGGAAAAGGCCACGGCGACAAGCAAATCAGCGGTATCCCGCCGGTTCGTGGCGATGACCGAGACCGCGCTGGCTGAGCTGCTGTCGCGTGATCTGTCCGGGCTGGATCTGGTGGCGTTGATGATCGACGGGGGTGCACTTCGCCGAATCGTGTTGCGTCGTGGCGCTGGGGATCGACATCGAGGGCACCAAGCACCCGCTGGCGCTGGTGGAGGGCTCGACGGAGAACGCCACCCTGGTCACCGAGCTGCTGGTGGATTTGCGGGAACGGGGTCTGGACGTCACCCGTCCGATGCTGGTGGGCCTGGACGGGTCCAAGGCGCTGCGCAAAGCGGTGCTCGACGTGCTCGATCACCCGGTCATTCAGCGCTGTCAGCTGCACAAGGTTCGGAACGTGAAAGATCATCTGCCCCCACGCCTTCGAACCACTGTAGGCCGCAGGATGACTGATGCCTACCATGCCGGATCGGCGCTTGAGGCCGAAGCCGCGCTGCTGGCCCTGGCCAAGGAACTCGACCGCACCCACCCCAGCGCGGCGGCGAGTCTGCGCGAGGGCCTCGATGAGACGCTCACGGTCTTGCGTTTGGGGGTACCGCCCACGCTGGCCCGCACGCTGCGCTCGACCAACTGCATCGAGTCGATGATCTCGGTCTGCCGCGAACATGCCGGCAACGTCAAGCGCTGGCGCGACGGGCAGATGGCGCTGCGCTGGTGCGCCGCCGGGATGGTCGAGGCCGGCAAGCAATTCCGCCGGGTGAACGGCCACCTGCACCTGCCGGCACTGCGAGCAGCCCTCGAACGCGAGGTTGCCGAACATGTCGTACCCGTCGTGCACAATGATCAGGTGAGCGCAGCATGATGCTCACCGGACCGCCACCGAAGTTCCACGGAACTCGGGACATCCTCCTGAGACATTTGCGCGAGAATAAAGCGCCGCAGCTGATGACGCCTACGTAAGGCAACTCGCACCTCTCCAGCACGCACCGTTACCAGCTGTATGGGCGGCAATCTATTGACCGCAACACATCCGGCACATTCAACTTTGGCGATCGAACGCGAAGCGCCGGCGACGGCATTCGGTCGCTGCCCCGGAACCCGATCCGTTAGAACATCGGCACGTTCGCTCGTGGCGCGAGTTTTCCAATCTGTAACTTTCGATATCTGTGACCCGGCGGGACAGAAAGGTATACATATCTCATGTGCCCGGCTAACGACAAGGAGACCGATGAACATGCTGGACCTTTTCTCGTTCGTGATGCCTCGATGACTGCCTCCGGCGTCGCCGCGCCTACACACCGAGGTCTTCCCACCACATCCGGCAGGAAAAGCCCCGCTACCACCACTCGCACCACCACGACATACGGCTCGGATACGCGATGACCATTCTGCCTGCAGCGGCGGAGCCCCGATGAGCAGTCCTCGCCGCATCGCGCGGCTCTACTCTGCCGCGAACAGTCACGAGGTGCCGCCGGCACACCAACTGAACGCACGCGCCCGGCGCACCCGAACGGCCCCGCCCCCGGACGTCATGGCCGCCGTAGAATTTCTACTCGCAGAGCCCGATGCCTACCTCTACCGGCGTCGCTACCTCGACCTCATCACCCACACCCTTGGCCCGGACGGCACCGCCGTCACCGACTACACCGCCGCCGAAAAATACCTCCTCACCGCCGACAGATGCAGAAGAGCAATACAACGTACGACCGACCTTTACGCAGTGCCGACAAGAAAACCCGGAAACGACGCGTCCAGGTAGGCGCAATTCGCGCCCCCACCAGGCAGCGAATTGAACAAGCCAACGGCGAGCCCACAAATCTGGAAATGATCTATTCCCTGACCGTCACCTGCTCCTGACGCTCGATCCCGGACTGTTACCCAGGACCACGAACCCCAAGCCACGGCGCCGAACCTCATCCAATGCACTCTCCGGAGTATGTGCGCTAGGGCACACCCCGCCGATATAGGCCGCCCAGACGACCACAGCAGGGGCAGCACTCGATGCTGGTTGTCGATCCATCCCCGCAGCTCACCGTCCCCGTACATTGCTGCCTGTGGATAGAGGGAGACTCCGGACCGCGTACTCAGCGCGATCAATGCTGCGAGGGAAACCGATCAGCTGCGGAGAGAACGTGCGGCAGGCACATCGGTAGGACTGTTGACGGCAGGAAAGCGGCGTACCAGTTGCTCAACCAGAGCGTGCACCCGATGAAGGTCCTTGCGCAGAGCCGCCGCATCGGTGCGCGCAGCCGACGCCAACACCGGTGCGACCGGACGCGCACCCCGCACCAGCCGCAGCGCGGATTCGATGCGCTCCGACAACTCGTCGATCTCCGAATTCAACAGAGCCAGAAACACTCTCGCCTGCGCAACATCGGACTCTTCTGCCGCGGACACAGCCATTATGAAGCGACCAGCGAGGAAAGTTTCTCACCCGCCATGCGCTCGACGAGCAGAGGAACAAAATCACGCACCTTGTGACCGTCGAAATGAGCATGAGCAGACGCAACAGCGTCCGCAACGACATCAGCCGATATCGACGGATACTTCACCGACAACCGCGTCACCGCATGAGCGATCAGTCGTTCTTCCTCTTCGGTTTTCATCGGTAAATACTGCGCCCCACCTGCCCATAGTTCAACAGGAGACGACTATCGACTACGCGCAACGATCAGCACCTAGTCACGCTGCGCTGCCACGAGCCGAAACCGACCGCCGAGGTCGCCCCACACCGGCGACGGGTGCGCGGAACCGGGATGCGATCCTCACGCAATCTCTCACCCTGAAACCATGAGCACCGTCCCGTCGTCGTGACCGAACACGGCCGCAACGCCGCGTTCTGCGACCTGATGGCGCGCACCGGCCTCCGGTTGGGGGTGTACAGCCGGAGATATTTACCCGGTTCGATCACGTCTCCGACTGCCGCCACGGACGGCACAGCGCTCTGCCGATCGCGGATCGGCTAGAGGGACACGTCAGGGACTGTCCATCTGAGGGCCTTGTTGGTCTTCGTGTGTAGTGGGCGCGGTCGCCGCCGAGGCGTTGTGTCGGGGGGTCAGGAAGTGGTCGATGTCGACGATGAGGAACAGTGCGGTGGCGGTAGTGACCACGTGGGCGTGGTTGTTTTCGATGGTGGCTCGCAGGTGTAGTTTGCGGCCTGCGCGGGAGTGGATGTGAGAGCGGAGGGTGTAGGGGGTGTCGAGCAGGACCGGGGCGAGGTAGTCGATAGCGAGGTGGCGGGTGACGGCGAGCTCTCCCACGGTGTAGAGCAGAAACCCGAACAAGTCGTCGAGGACGGTGGCGACCGCGCCCCCGTGGGCAATCGCTGGGGCGCCGACATGGCGGGAATCGAAGCTGTGGTGGGCGTAGACGCCGTGTGCGTCGCGTCGGACGCGCAACTGGTGGCCGTGAGGGTTAGCCGGTCCGCAACCAAGGCAGTGGGGGTGGTGAGGCGGCAGGTCGACGTGTTCAGGCGGCGCCACAGCGAAGGTACGGATCCAGTCCTCGGCCTCGAAAGGTTCGGGGCCGGCGGTCTCGGGTGTGTTGGTGTTGGGTGTGTGCTCGGTCATGGACGCCTTCCGTAGGTGTCCTCACCATTAGCAATGAGGATGTCGCAGTGGGCTTTGTGGGCAAGCTCGGCCGGCGAGGTGAATAGCAGCCGGGCCAGTGGTGACCGGTGGGGGTTCGCGGTGACGATGAGGTCGTCGGCGGTCGGGCCGGCTAGGTGAAACAGTGCGCGGACGGTGGGCTCGGGCAGGATGCGAGTTTCGATGTCGACGGCGCCGTGGGCGATCGCATGTTGGTGCGCGGTGCGCAGGATGGCGTCGGTGGGTGTGGTAGCTCGCAGCCGGTCGACGTCAGTACCGAGTGCGCGTTCGTCGATGTCGTGACGGGCGCAGATGATCAGGAGTCGGGCGTGGGTGACGTGAGCCAGCTCGGCGGCGTGGTCGACCACGCGGTAGGAGTAGTCGGATCCGTCGGTGTCGACGAGGATCGTGCGATAGGCCGTCATGATGGGGCCTCTTTCACGAGAAGGGGGTGTTCGAGCGGGGAGGGGTGTTCGTGTGAGTGCGTGACGCGCGGGAGCGGCGGGTGGTGGGGCCGGGAGAGAGGACTGCCAGCACGATCGCCCCGGCGGCGGTGAGGGCGGCCAGCGTGAGCGCGGCCTGGCTGCTGCCGTGCACGAACGCTGCCTTGGCGAACTCGGCCAGCGGTTGGGCCGCCGGTCCGGCCTGGTCAGCGACCTGCAGAGCAGCGGCCAGGGAATCGGCGACCGGGCCGCGGGCGGGCTCGGGAAGCTGGGGCAGAGCGGGCTGGATGTGGTGGGTATAGCCTGCGGCGAGCACGCTGCCAGCCACGGCGATCCCGATCGCGGCGCCGATCTCGCGGGCAGCGTCGTTGACCGCGGCGGCGACCCCCTGTTTGGCCGCAGGGGTGTCGGCGACGATGGCGTAGGTCGCCGGGGCGGTGCACAATCCCAGACCCGCGCTCATGATCAGCAGCGGCCACAGCAGGCCGGGATAGTCCGCGGCCACGGTCAACCGGCTTACCAGCACCAGTCCGGCAGCGATGGCAAGCAGTCCTGAGACGGTCATCACTTTCAACCCGACGAGGCTCGACAACCACGGTGCGATTACCGAGATCACGACCAGCGGCACCACCATCGGCGCCAACGCCAGTGCCGAGGCCAGCGGCCCATAGCCGAGGATCAGCTGCAGGTACTGCACCAACAGCAGGAACACTCCGAAGGTAACCAGGAACTGGATGGTCACCGACAGCGAGCCGGCCCCGAAACCGCGGCGGGCGAACAACCGCACGTCCAGTAGTGGCGCAGAAGACCGCAGCTCTACGATCACAAACACCACCGCTGCCAGGAGACCGACCCCGGCGATAGCGGCGACGAGCTGGTCGGCCCAGCCCCGCGCGGGAACCTCGATCGCGGCGAACACGATCGCCGCGATCGCGACGGCCACCACCGCCGCACCCACCCAGTCCACCGGGGGATGCTCGCTCTCTCGGGACTCGGCGATAGTGCACGCCAACCCCGCCAGCACCACCCCCGCCACGGTCAACCCGACGAACACCGAAGGCCATGACCACCGCTCGAGCAGTACCCCGGCGCCGAGGATGCCCAGCACTGCCCCTGACCCCGCAACTCCGGCCCACACCCCCACCGCCCGGCCACGATGGGCAGCGGCGAACCCCGCGGTCAGGATCGACAGCGTCGAAGGCATCACCAGCGCCGCGCCCACCCCGGCCAGCGCGCGCGCTGCGATCAGCCACACCGGGTCGGCCAGCAGCAGCGGCAGCGCCGACGCGACCGAGAACACCGCCAGCCCCGTGACCAGCACACCGCGACGCCCGTAACGGTCACCGATTGCTCCGGCAGGCAGCACAAGACACGCCAGCACCAGCGTGTAACCGTCGACGATCCAGGTCAACTGGGCTTGCGTCGCCCCGGTCTCGACCGCGATCTGCGGCAACGCCGAGTACAACGCCGCCATGGCCGCGACCACCAGCGCCACCGCCAGGCACGACACCGTCAGCATCCACCACTCGGCCCTGGTCCACCCGTCGATCTCAACAGCGCCCGTCCCAGGTGTGTCCACCGGCGCCTCCCAACTCAAAGACCAACAGTCTCGGTACGAGACCATTCGTATCATAGTGGTGGGGGCTCGGGATAGAGTCGACACATACGCCCAGGGCTGAACGAGACGAATCGGAGGAGCGCGCTCCCATGACCGCCCCGGACCACGCCACGACCGACTCACTCACCGCAGTCGACGAGCAGGCCGATCCGCGGCTAGCACGCTCACGCAACCGGTTACTCGACGCGGCCGCGCCCAACTTCGGGGGTGTCTTGACGTGCCCAAGCAGGCGTTCTCGAACAAAGGTGGTCGGCTGGCGCTCCGGCCCGCGGCCACAACTGCCGCAGCACCTGCCTTCAATCCGGAAAATCTAGGTTCCCATGCGGAGCTGTCACTTCCGAGAAAGATGATCATGCCCGAGCACATGCCCATGCCCACACAGCAGGCATAACCCCTCGCTTTGGCTGCAAAGTGCCCACGTCGACGCGGATTCCACCACTGATCACGCCGTTGCGGTGACCCCGAGACTCAGGAAGATCCTGTCGGACCGAAATCTTGGTCGGCCCCTGGAGTACCACTGATCTCATGCACTGGGAACGGCCCCACACTGATTTACCGCATCCGCCAGCCCCCTCAACCCGCCGGAGACCGGGCGGCTCAGCGTCATGGATGCCGGAACTCGTTCGGAGAACGGCCGGTCCATCGCTTGAAGGCGTGTGAGAAGTTGGTGAGGTCACTGTATCCGAGCTCCGTGGCGACCTCAGTCACCGACATTGATCGGTCGAGTAGCCGCAGCATCGCACGCTCGCGCAGGAATGACTGGCGCAACTCGCGGAAAGTGGTCCCCTCTTCGGAGAGGCGCCGCTTGAGTGTGCTGACGGATATCGACAACTCGCGTGCGACCCAGTGGATACTCCCCTGTGCGGGCTCCTTCTCCAGCAGCCGTCTCGTCTTCTCCGAAAACGACGTGGTCCTGCCCCGCTGGTCGAGAGTTCGCTGCAGATCGCCGATGGCGAGTCGGTATGTGAGGGGATCGGAGAACCGGCAAACCTCGTCAAGCGTGTCCGCGGGAACATGAAGGAAGGACATCGGAGCGCCGAAAAACAGGCGCCCGGCTATTAAGTCCTCATGATTGGACAGGAGGGGCGGCACCGGCCAACTCAAGTGGAGTGTGACGGTAGGCATGTCGCCGGCGAGCATGTCAAGCAGTCGCAGTAGCGCCGACCCGCAGTAGGCGACGACCAGGCAGTCCAGGGCCGGATCGCTTGTGTGTGCGGTGAACCCGATGGTGAGGCCGTGGTCACTTGGATGGAACTGTGGACTGAGAGCTGTCGAGATCAACGGCAGATAGGTGAGCAACTCCACGATCTCGGCTACCGAGCCTGCGCTGACCAGCGGAGAACTCAACGGGCCGAAGGACGTCAACTGGGCCTGTTCAGCGAACGCAAAGCCGAGCAGTGTTGCCTGGTCGACGTCGAGTTCGGGGTAGACCTCCCGAAACCACCGTATGGGGGCCTGAACGTCGCGCTGAATCAGCGTCGCCTCGTCGGTTCCTTCGCGAGACATGATGTTGCGAAGCCGCGCGACGGCGTCTGGGTCGAATGCTTGGCGCTCGAGCAATTGCACGAACAGGAGCGGGGGCACACCCTCGTCATCGAGGATCATTGGTTCACCAGATCCCTTTGAGCCGAATTCACAAGTTTTTGACTCCGCAGAACATAGCCGTAGCGGTCATCCCCGACGACACTTTGATCAAGTTCCCAAGGCGAGGACAACGTATCAGGAGTTGGTTATGGCAGTTGTCACCTTTGTCTCACACGACGGCAAGAAGCACGAGGTCCCTTTCCAAGAAGGACAGTCGCTGATGCAGGTCGCGACCAACAATGCAGTGCCCGGCATCGACGGCGACTGCGGAGGCGAGGCCGCGTGCGGCACCTGCCATGTGATCGTCGATCCGCAGTGGTCCGAGGAGGTGGGCCTCTCCGGCTCCGACGAGGAGGAGATGCTCGCGATGAACCCTGAGCGTCAACCGACCTCTCGACTGTCCTGCCAGATTCCGGTCTCCGAGGCGTGGGACGGCCTGACCGTCCTAATGCCTGAGTTTCAGATGTGACGACGAGAGAGACGATAAGACGCAATGAAGTTTTCTGAGGCAATCGCCGCTAAGGTTCAGTCGACTATCCCGATGGAGCGGCAGATCCAGGGCGCACAACTGTACGACAAGACGCGGCGATGGGTGACCGGAGCGAACGGAGAGAGGCTTTTCATCGAGAGCCCCATCCCTCCTGTGGAGGACGTCGAACTCGCCGACATCGACCTCAGCAACCCTTTCCTCTATCGCCAGGGGCGCTGGCAGTCGTACTTCGAGCGCGTACGCAACGAGGCTCCGGTCCACTACCAGCCTAACAGTCCGTTCGGGCCGTTCTGGTCCGTCACAAGGCATGCCGACATCATGGCCGTCGACAAGAACCACGAGGTCTTCTCCGCCGAGCCGTTGATCGTCATCGGGGTTCCACCTCGTTTTCTTGATATCGAGATGTTCATAGCGATGGATCCGCCACGACACGACGCGCAGCGGGCCGCTGTCCAAGGCGTGGTCGCACCGAAGAACCTGCGTGAGATGGAGGGTCTGATTCGATCGCGCGTCCAGGAGGTGCTGGACAACCTGCCCGTGGATCAGCCGTTCGACTGGGTCCAGAACGTCTCGGTCGAGTTGACCGCTCGGATGCTTGCGACCCTCCTGGACTTTCCCTACGAGCAGCGCCGCAAGCTCGCTTACTGGTCTGATCTCGCATCCTCGATGGAGCAAGCCAACGGCGGCCCCTCGGACAATGACGAGGTGTTCCGCGGCATGCGCGACATGGCGCGAGGTCTCAGCACTCTCTGGCGCGACAAGGCTGCCCGGACAGCTGCCGGGGAGGAACCCGGATTCGACTTGATCACCCTGTTGCAGAGCAACGAAGACACCAAGGATCTGATCGACCGACCGATGGAGTTCCTGGGCAACCTTGTGTTGCTGATCGTCGGAGGCAACGACACGACGCGGAACTCGATGAGCGGCGGTGTTCTCGCGTTGAACCGGTTCCCTGACCAGTTCGAGAAGCTGAAGGCGAACCCTGACCTGATCCCCAATATGGTCTCGGAGATCATTCGGTGGCAAACACCGTTGGCCTACATGCGCCGGATCGCCAAGGCCGACACCGTGCTGAACGGGCAGTTCATCCGCAAGGGCGACAAGGTAGTGATGTGGTACGCCTCAGGCAACCGTGATGAGCGGATGTTCGATCGGCCCGACGACTTCATCATCGACCGGGCCAACGCTCGCAACCACATCTCCTTCGGCTTCGGTGTCCACCGCTGCATGGGCAACCGACTGGCGGAATTACAGCTGCGGATTCTCTGGGAAGAGTTGCTTTCTCGCTTCGAAAAGATCGAGGTCGTCGGCGAGCCCGAGTATGTGCAGTCCAACTTTGTCAGGGGCATCAGCAAGATGATGGTCCGTCTCACCCCGAAATCCGACGTATGACCTTACATCGGGCCCTCGTCGTCGGGGCCAGCCATGCCGGAGCCCAACTCGCGGCCAGTCTTCGACAGGAAGGGTGGACCGGCGAGATCGTTCTCATCGGCGATGAGTCGACGTTGCCCTACCAACGCCCTCCTTTGTCGAAGGCGTACCTGGCCGGGAAGAGCACACTCGACGAGCTTGCGATCCGCAATGCCGATTTCTATAGCAAGCAGGGAATCCAAGTCCTGAATGCGACGGTGGAGGCGATCGACCGCTCGGGTGGTCATCTCTCACTGAGTACCGGCGGCGCACTAGCTTACGACCAGCTTGCGCTGTGCACTGGCGCCCGCCCTCGGCGACTCCCCACCCCGGGAGCCAACTTGGCCGGAGTCTACTACTTACGCACAGTCGCAGACGTCGAGATGATCCGAGTGGCCGCCCACGCAGGACGTCGGGCAGTGATCATCGGCGGCGGTTACATCGGACTGGAGACGGCTGCCTCGTTGCGTGCACTGGGGCTGGAGGTCACCGTGCTCGAGGCGACTGGGCGCGTCCTTGAGCGGGTCACTGCCCCCGAAGTATCAGCGTTCTTCGACCGTATTCACCGGCAGGAGGGCGTGAAAATCCGGACGGGTGTGCTGGTCGAGGTTCTGTCCGGCGAGGACAGGGTCCGTGAAGTAGTTCTGTCCGGTGGCGAGTCAATTCCCGCTGACCTCGTCATTGTCGGCATCGGCGTTGAGCCGAACACCGATCTTGCCGCCGCCGCAGGTCTGGTCATTGATAACGGCGTCGTGATCGACGACCAGGCCCGGACCAGCGACCCCGACATCGTGGCCGCCGGGGATTGCGCAAGCCACAGCATGGCTCGCTACAGCCGCCCTCTACGCCTGGAGTCTGTGCCGAGCGCGCACGAGCAAGCCAAGGTCGCTGCCGCGACGGTGTGTGGGAAGTCCAAGAAGATAGCGGCGCTTCCATGGTTCTGGTCGGATCAATATGATCTCAAGCTCCAGATCGCCGGTCTGAACACCGGTTACGACGAAGTCATCCTCAGCGGAGACCCGACCCGAGACCGCGACTTCACCTGCTTCTACCTCCGTGAGGGAGAGCTTATTGGCGCCGACTGCATCAACCGCCCCCGTGACTTCATGTTCAGCAAGCGGGTAATCACGCAGCAACTCCCCATCGACCGAACTGAACTGGCGCTTGCCAGCTCCGCCTGAGATGACGGGTCTTCGGGCGATGGGTACGAAATGGTGAGTGCGGGCTGCGTTTCGGAAAGGAACACAAGTGACGAACATTATCCATCTCCCGCTGGCGAAGGGTCGTGAGCGACTCTCGTCGGTCCTCATGGTGCCACTGCCGAGTCGGGTCGACGCGGCCCTGCTCGGGGCCAGTGACCGGTGGCCTGTCCGAGAGCTCGCCCCGCCCCCGGCGGGGTCAGGCCTCAAACCGGTCTTAGGGACCGCTGGCATGCCTCTGCTCGGTCACACCCTGGACTACATCCGGTTCGGATCTAACTTCTCCCGGGCCAGGTACCAGCGGCTAGGACCTGTGTCGTGGATGGGCGCCTTCGGCACGAAAATAGTGGCGGTTGCCGGACCGGATGCCATACAGGAGGTGCTGACCACCAAGGCGAAGTCGTTCTCCCAGGACGGGTGGACCTATCTCATCGATGCCTTTTTTCATCGGGGCCTGATGTTGATGAGCTTCGACGAACACAGGATGCATCGGCGGATCATGCAGGAGGCGTTCACCCGCGACCGACTCGCCGGCTACGTCGACCAGCTCGGCCCGACGCTGGAGGCCAGCATCCCAGGGTGGACAGCGGGACAATCCACCACGCGCATCTACCCGCTGCTGAAGGCACTAACTCTCGACGTCGCCACGAAGGTCTTCATGGCAGGTCGGGGGGGTAGCGAGGATACCGATGCCATCAACGACGCCTTCGTGGCCACCGTGCGTGCGGCCAGCTCGATCATCCGTTTCCCGTTACCGGGGACTCGTTGGCGAGCGGGAGTCCGTGGGCGCGCGCTCTTGGAGGACTACTTCACCCGGCACCTGCCGGCGGCTCGAAGTGGCCAAGGAGGCGACCTCTTTGCGGGGCTGTGCCATGCGCGCACGGCCGACGGTGAGGCGTTCACCGATGAGGACGTCGTTAGCCACATGATCTTCTTGATGATGGCGGCCCACGACACATCGACCATCACCACCACCGCTGCCGCCTACTTCCTCGCCAAGCACCCGGCCTGGCAGGAACGGGCGCGGGCCGAGTCCGACCGACTCGGTGGACGCCGCCCGGACATCGACGACCTGGACTCACTGGAGACTCTCGACCTGGTGATCAAGGAGACACTCCGTCTGGTGGCGCCCGTGCCCATCGTGATGCGCAAGACGGTCGAAGACGTGGATATCGCCGGCCACCACATCCCGGCGGACACCCTGGTGGCCGTGGCTCCGTCGGTGAACCACTTCGACGAGTCGTGCTGGACCGACCCCGACACCTTTGACCCTGACCGCTTCAGCGAACCGCGGCGTGAGGACCAGAATCACCGCCTCGGGTGGATCCCCTTCGGAGGAGGGGTACACAAGTGCATCGGTCTGCACTTCGGCACCCTCGAAGTCAAGGCGATTCTGCACCACATGCTACGCACCTACACCTGGACGGTCCCCGATCAGTATGAAGCGAGGTGGGACAACACCTCGCTCCCCATTCCGGTCGACGGGTTGCCGATAACTCTGGAGCGCAGATGAATAAGGCACCGCTGGCGCACTCGTGGGCGACCGACTTCCTCGACATCGAGCACGAGTCCGTCCGGGCGTTCACCGCCGCCGCGGTTGGGGATGCGGGCACCGACCGGGACAAGGCGAAGCGCCTCTTCGCCGCCGTCCGCGACCAGATCCGGTACGACCCCTACACGGTGTCGGACGATCCCGCCCATTATCGAGCAAGCTTCGTCCTCGAGACCGGGCGCGCCTATTGCGTCCCGAAGGCGGTGCTCTTGACCGCGGTGTGCCGTGCGGCAGGGATTCCGGCGCTACTGGGGTTTGCCGACGTCCGAAATCATTTGCAGACCGAAGCGTTGCGAGCGCTCATGGGCGGCACAGACCTGTTCGTCTATCACGGCTACAGCCATCTCTACGTCAACGGCCGGTGGATGAAGGCGACCCCGGCGTTCAACACCGAGTTGTGTGCCCGTTTCGGGGTGCCGCCGGTGGATTTCGACGGCGAGCACGACGCCCTCCTGCACGCCTTCGCCGCCGACGGAGCCCTGCACATGGAGTATGTCCGCGAGCGCGGCGTCTTCGACGACCTGCCTTTGAACACGATCTTGACCGAGCTTCGGCATACCTATGGACAGCGAATCTTTGAGCGCACCCCCGTGCTCGCTGACGCTTTCACCGACACACCCGACAGATGCACCCAGCCCGACGGGATCGCCCGCGGGCTCCACTCACTCCCGGAGGCCCGATGAGCACGGCGACCACAGCGGATGCCCTGGACGTACGCAACCCCGCCGACGGCCGGCTGGTCGCAACCGTCCCCATCGATACCCGCGAGACCGTGAACAGCATCGCGGCCGATCTCCGCCGCGCTCAGCTCGGGTGGGCTCAGGCAAGCCCGCGGCAACGCTCCCGATGGTTGCATCGCTGGCGAGACTGGATCCTGGCTCACACCGACGAACTCACCGATCTGCTGCAAGCCGAAACAGGCAAGGTGCGCCCCGACGCCCTGGTTGAGACGACAGCATCGTGCGAGTTCATCACCTACTACGCAAACCATGCCGAGAAGTTTCTCGCTGACGAGCAAGTCCGATCCGCAGGTCTGCTAAGTCTGCCGAAACGGTTGTCCAAGACCTACCACCCGTACCCGGTTGTCGGGCTCATCACACCGTGGAACTTCCCGATCACCCTCTTCCTCATGGATGCAGCTCCTGCGCTGGCTGCCGGATGCGCAGTCCTGGCGAAGTCCTCGGAAGAGACGCCACTGACCTGTGCACGAGTCGTCGAGGGCTGGCACGAGATCGGCGCCCCACCAGTTTTGGCGCATGTTGTGGGTGCTAGCGAAGCAGGTGCTGCGGTCGTGGACGCCGCTGACTTCGTTCAGTTCACGGGCTCGACAGCCACCGGGAGGACAATCGCGATCCGCTGTGCCGAGCAATTGAAGCCTGTGAGCTTGGAGTTAGGCGGTAAAGATCCGGCGATCGTGCTGGAGGACGCCGACCTTGCTCGTGCTGTGGAGGGGATCGCGTGGGGCGGTCTGTTCAACGCGGGGCAGGTCTGCATCTCAGTCGAGCGGGTGTATGTGGTCTCTGAGATCTACGACGAGTTCGTGGCCCGGCTGGCTCAACGAGTACGGTCACTTACCCAAGGTGCCGCGGCAGGTGACGACGTAGGTGCGATGGTCACGGCGAGACAGGTCGAGATAGCCGATCGCCACGTCAGCCAGGCAGTGGCGGCAGGTGCGCAGGTACTGGCCGGCGGAACCCTAAGCGCGGTCGGGAACTACTACGCTCCAACCGTTGTGGTCGGCGTCGACCACACAATGGCCTGCATGACCGAGGAGACCTTCGGCCCCACGATCCCTGTGATGCGTGTCGCGGACGAGGACGAGGCCATCCACCTGGCTAACGACTCGGCGTTCGGCTTGTCTGCCACAGTGTGGACCCGCGACCATGCTCGTGCGCGGCGTATCGCACAACGTCTGGACGCGGGTGCAGTCAACATCAACGACGTCTTCAGCAACCTCTTCGCCACCACACTGCCGCACAGTGGATGGAAGGCCTCAGGTATCGGTGCGCGACTAGGCGGCGCCTACGGACTTCACAAATACTGCCGGGTCCAGTCCGTGACCGAGCCGCGGATCCCTGTCCTGACACGAGAACTCACGTGGTACCCGTACACCTCCCGACGTACGGCCATCGCCGAAAAAGTATTGCGTGCAGCAGCCGGTCGCGGTCTACGACAACGCCTCGGCCTGAACAAGGAGCACAGCAAGTGACGACACACAATCCCCATACCGCCGCGAAAACAGTGGCGATCACCGGGGGAGCCCGCGGCATCGGCTACCAGACCGCGAAGGAGCTGATCCGACGAGGTCACCGCGTGGCCATCGGCGACATCGACGAGGCACGTGCTAAGGAGACCGCCGCCGAACTGGGGGTTAAGGTTGTCACCCGCCTCGATGTCACCGACCCTGACTCGTTCAAAGACTTTCTCGACCTAGTCGAGGGAGACCTCGGCCCCCTCGACGTGCTGATCAACAACGCGGGCATCATGCCCACCGGGCACACCCACGAGGAAGACGACGCGGTGACCCGGCGGCAGGTCGAGATCAACGTCCTGGGAGTCATCTTTGGGACCAAACTCGCCCTTCAACGGATGCTCCCTCGTCGTACTGGACACATCATCAACACCGCATCACTGGCCGGCGAGCTCGCCGTCCCCGGTCTGGCGACCTACTGCGGCACCAAATTCGCGGTCATCGGATTCACGGAGGCGGCGCGACTGGAATACCGCAAGTCAGGCGTGCGGCTGTCCACAGTGCGGCCCACGTTCACCAACACCGAACTCGTTGCTGGGACAGCAGGAGCCAAGGGACTGCGCAATGCAGAGCCCGAGGAAATCGCTCGAGTGACAGCCGAACTGATCGAGAAACCGCGGCCCTTCGTGCGCGTCACTCGCCTCGCAGGGAGCATGGTCGCAGCGATGAAGTTCGTCCCCGAACGGCTCGCCACCAGGCTCGGATCGGCCCTGGACACAGACTCTGTATTCCTCGACGACGTGGACATGGGGGCACGTCAGGCCTACCTGGACAGAATTCGGAACAACTGACCTGGTCTTCGAACCCACCACCCAAAAAAGGAAGATACATGCCCCGCAAGATCCTGATCAAGGACTACCCCCATCAGATCGGGGGGCACTGTGGTTCTGGCGCAATGCGGGATCTTCTGCACTGGCATGGACTGGGGTGGGAAGGGCCACCCGATGAAGGTCTGGTGTTCGCACTCGGCGGCTCGCTGGGGCTAGCGTACCTCCGATCGAATGACCTGGTTCCACCATTGTATTTGGTGGGACGAGGGGCCGACTTCGAAATCGATCTACCCCGCCGGCTAGGCGGACAGGTCCACGTTCTCACCACCGACGATCCCAGTGAGGGATGGTCTTGGGTTCTCGACGAGATCGACGCAGGCAGACCCAGCCTGGTGTGGGGCGACATAGCCGAGCTACCGTACCTGCAGGTCCAGTTGCAGATGAGTCGCCACGACATCGTGGTGATCGGTTACGACGAAGCTAAGGGGATTGCCTTCGTCGTAGACAATGATCGCGCCGAGGTGCAGGAAGTCCCGCTCGATTCGCTGGCTCGGGCGCGTTCCTCGACGTCCTTCCCTCAACCGACGCGCCACTGTACATACCGCATCACCTGGCCGAGCGCGCTGCCAGACATGGCAACAGTGGCGGCAGAGGCATTTCGCCAATCCGCGGCCAACATGCGCCACCCGTCACAGCCGGGGATCGTTGATCTCACGACCATGGAGGCCGGGGCCGAGGGGCTAGCTGCAGTCGAGCAGTTGGCGGCCGACCTTCGAGCCTGGGCAGACCTTCCGACAAGAGATCTTGAGATCTTCCTGTTCAGTCTGGGCGCTTTCATCGAGAAGGCGGGCACCGGCGGCGGCCTATTCCGCCGGTTGCTCGCCGATGGCTGCGCGGATGTCGCACGCCTGACCGGTGATCTAGCCACCGCCGACCTCGCCGTCGCCGCCAGCCGTTGTGCGCAGGCATGGACCGAAACTGCACGTGCCGGGACCCAACGCGACATTGATGCGCGCGCTCGCTTAGCGGCGGTGGTCACGGCGGCTAGCCGACTACCAGAACTCGAGTCGAACCTGGTCGAGTCCCTGGAATTGGCTTCAACCTCACTTACGGCTGCAGGTCTCTGACAGCCCGCTGTTAACCAGGACGCCCGGTGAATTGATCTGCGGATCGCTGTTCGTTCGCAGGCACTATCGAATGAAGGAATGGTATGCAGAGCACGATGATGAACTTTCCCTTGACAACTGCGGCGATTCTGCGCCACGGTTCGAGTGTGCATAGCTCGGCAACCGTACGGACCTTGCAGTCCGACGGGAGCGTTAAGGTCGGCACTTTCGCCGAAGTCGGACGGAGAGCCGCACAGTTGGCCAACGCATTGCGCGGTTGCGGGATCACAGGCGATGAGCGTGTTGCGACCTTTATGTGGAACAACCAGGAGCATGTTGAGGCCTACTGTGCGGTGCCCTCGATGGGCGCAGTGCTGCACACCCTGAACCTACGTCTCACCCCTGATCAACTTGTCTACATCGGCAACCACGCCGAGGATCAGGTCGTAATTCTCGATGGAAGCCTGCTGCCCTTGCTGGCCCCTGTACTGCTGCAGCTCACCAGCGTGCACACCGTCGTCGTGACCGGCGAAGTGGACCTTACCCCGCTGCACCGTGACGGGGTCAGGGTCGTGGGGTACGAGGAGTTCCTCGCCTCTCAGTCCGATACGTTCGACTGGCCTGATCTCGATGAGCAGTCCGCAGCCGCTATGTGTTATACCTCGGGTACCACCGGCAACCCCAAAGGGGTCGCCTACAGCCACCGGTCGACGTACTTGCATTCGATGGCGGCCTGCGCCGCCGACGGACTGCGAGTCAGCTGCGATGATCGGATCCTTGCCATCGTGCCGATGTTCCACGCCAACGCTTGGGGACTAGTCTATGCCGCCCTTATGTCGGGCGCCGACCTACTCATGCCTGACAGGTTCCTGCAGGCTGAGCCGCTGGTGCGGCTCATCGACGCGCAGAGGCCGACCGTCGCGGGCGCAGTTCCGACGATCTGGAATGACGTCTTAAACTTCTTGGAGGCAAACTCCAGCTATGACATCTCCTCTCTCGGTCTGGTCGCCTGCGGTGGTTCCGCAGTACCCCTTCACCTGATGGAGGCCTTCGAGGAGAGGTACGGCGTGCAGGTCGTCCAGGCATGGGGAATGACCGAAACCTCGCCGCTGGCCGCCATCGCACGCCCACCGGTATCGCTCGATGTGCAGGAGCGCTGGCGCCTGCGCGCCACCCAAGGCCGCCCGGTTGCAGGGGTGGAGCTGAGGATTGTCGACGACGAGGGCAATAAGCTCCCGCACGACGGCGAAGCGGTCGGTGAGTTGCAAGCACGCGGGCCCTGGATTACCGGCTCGTACGTCGGCGAGGAGCATGACAGTGAGAAGTTTCAGGAAGGGTGGTTACGCACCGGCGACGTCGGGCGGATCGATGCACGCAATTTCGTGACGCTGACCGACCGCGCCAAGGACGTGATCAAGTCCGGCGGGGAGTGGATCTCCTCGGTCGAGCTCGAACTGCTGCTTGCCGGTCATCCAGACGTGCTCGAGGCATCTGTGATCGGAGTGCCGGACGAGAAGTGGCAAGAACGCCCCCTCGCGGTGATCGTTCCACGTGAGGGCCACGAGCCCACACCTGCTAATCTGCGCGACTTCCTCGACGGCAAGGTCGCCAAGTGGTGGCTGCCCGAGCGTTGGTGCTTCATCTCCGAGGTGCCCAAGACCTCAGTCGGCAAGTTCGACAAGAAGCGCCTACGCTCCCTGCACGCCGAAGGAGAGCTAGCTGTCATCGAAATCTAGGAAATTTTTTTCCAACCGGAGTTCTGAATAGGACGAGGCAGATGGAACGCGGGGCGGGAAGTTTTTCACGACACCGGCGTCCATCGCAGACTACGGCACTGGTGAAGGAGATGGGGTCGTGATCTCCCGTTGGGCGGGACACCTCGCCTGACCAACGTGGAGTTGAGCGAAGGGCTGCCACCGCACTCTCCGGAGTGCGCTCAGGTGTATTTGCATAACGGTCACACTCGAGACCGGCATTAAGCGCGGTTTCATCGACAGGAAGGTCGGACCATGGGCAAAGCTTCGGATGCGGTCGGGGGGTCGGTCGACCCAGACATGGAGGACTGGGTGCGCTCATTCCGGCCGCTGGAAGAATCTAGCTCGCCTGAGTTGCCACCCCACCACCCCAACTGTCTTGGGTGCGGGCCGACGAACCCGCACGGGCATTACCTGTCGGTACGGCGTTGCCGAGACGGCGTCGTTGCTCACCACCTCTTCGACCAACGTCACGTAGGGGCGCCCAGGATAGCACACGGCGGCGCGGTGGCGACCGTAATCGACGATCTTTTCGGTTTCCTGCTCTACACGGTCGGAGAACTCGGCGTGACGCGCCGTCTCGAACTCGACTACCTCGCGCCGGTTCTGCTTGCCACGCCTTACACCCTGCACGCCGATACACGGTCTCGCGATGGCCGGAAATTGAATCTCGCGGCCAGGATCGAGGATATAGAGGGTCGATCGGTCACCACGGCGACCGCCCTGTTCATCCTGGTCGACGTCGAACATTTCCTGCAGTCACAGGCGAATACTAAGAGGCAAGCATGAATGTACCGACCGAGAGGGAACTGCTCCTGGACGCCTTACTCACCGATCACGGCGCAGCCGGACCTTACGAAGCGTTCCGACGGCTGCGAGAGACGCGCCCCGTCTTGGTTACGCGATCGGGGGTGCTGGTATTGAGTCGCTACGACGATTGCGCGGCGGCGCTCCGCGACCGCAGACTCGGCAAGGCCGACGAGTCGCTGGGCTTCGGCTTGTCCGAGATCCCTGACGAGCTGCAACGTCGGGCCATGCATCGATTCCGGCGCACCATGCTGTTCCGTAACCCCCCTGACCATCACCGGCTGCGTCGACTGGTGGCCGACGTGTTCACCCCTCGACACATTGACGAGTTGCGCAGCCGCATCATCACACAGATCCATCACCTACTTAACGTCATGGAGGTACAGGTCTTCGTCGACATCATCACCGATCTGGCGCTCCCGCTGCCTGTGAATGTGATAGGCGAACTTCTGGGAGTTCCCGCGGCCGATCGGGCAGTTGCCGCGCCATTGGTGCGTGCCCTGCTCGCCTCACTGGAACCCGGAGCCAATGTTGAGGCTCTGACCGCCGCCTGTGAAGCCGAGAACCAACTTGCCATGTATTTCGCTGACCTGTTGGCGGTCAAACGCGCCCGCCCCGCCGATGACCTACTCAGCCGACTCGCCGTCGCGCACGGCGACGACATCCTGGATGACGACGAATGCGTCGGCACCGCGATTCTGTTGTTCGCCGCAGGGTTCGAAACCACCACAAACCTCATCGGCAACGGTGTCGCCGCGCTGCTCGCTCACCCCGACCAAATGCGCGAACTGGGTGCCAGGCCCGACTTGGCGAGCAATACCGTCGAAGAATTGTTGCGTTACGACTCCCCCGTCCAGACCAACGGGCGCACGGTGCTCGAGCCGACACGGCTGGCAGGAGTCGATCTACATCCCGGTCAGATCGTATTGACCTTGCTCGGGGCGGCCAACAGAGATCCGGACCGATTTTGTGACCCGGATAAGCTCGACATCACCCGAACCGGAGTCCCACCGTTGTCGTTCGGCGCCGGCATTCACTTCTGTCTCGGCGCGCCGCTGGCCCGGCTCGAAGGATCCCTACTGTTCCCGATCCTGGTGGCTCGTTTTCCCGGTCTCCAGCTCGTCGAACAGCCTCGCTGGCGTACCGGGCTGTCCTTCCGCGGGCTATCGAGTTTAAAGGTGGCAACCAGATGAGCCCTCCCCTACCCCCCACCAGAAGGGCTCGAAGTCTCGGGAGTTGAACCCGACCGAACCACCTCGCGGTAAACGGCGCATCGCACTGTGCTGCAGCCGCCCGCGCCGGATCGCCCCAGGCGTGCGGAGGCACCGAACGACCGAAGAGTTGCCGGACGGAACAGTCGGACGCCTCTCGGTGGACGCTGCATCGATGCCGTGTCGTTACTCGGCAACAGACCCTGATCCCTGCCCCACGCCGACAACAATTCAGCCCGCCGACGGAAGCCCTCGATGTTTCGCGGTCACCATTTTCGGCTCGACGGCCGCGTCGTGTGCGCTATCGGGCCGGGAGGTGCGTTGAGTGAGAAGACTCCCGCTCGTGGTAATCATGGCGGGGGCGAGTGCGCCGACCGGTCGGACGAACGACCGACCGGATGCTGCGGTGCAGGCCGAGCGCGCGAAGACGCGACAGACTCGGCACGGTTTCACGACAGAGAGGTCCGACCATGAAAAGAATTCCGGACGAGGTCAGCGGGTCGGCCGGCCCCGCTGTCGAGAACTGGGCGCGCTCGTTCTGGAGCACGACTTCCGAGTCGCCTGATCTACCGCCCCACCACCCCGACTGTCTTGGTTGTGGGCCGGAGAACCCGCACGGCCACGCCCTGTCGGTCCAGCGTGACGAGAACGGCGTGGTAGCTCACCATGTGTTCGATCAACGTCATGTCGGGGCACCCGGGATAGCACACGGCGGCGCGGTGGCGACCGTTCTCGACGATCTGTTCGGCTTCCTGCTTTACACAGTGGGTGAGCTCGCCGTGACGCGGCGTCTCGAGCTCGACTACCTAGCGCCGGTTCTGCTCGGCACTCCATACGTGTTGCGTGCTGCCGTTCGGTCTCGTGATGGGCGCAAACTGGATCTCACGGCCACGATGGACGATGCGCAGGGCAGCTCCGTAGCCACCGCTACTGCCCTGTTCGTGGTGGTCGAGGTCGAACACTTCATGCAGTCCCAAGCCCGAGCCCAACTCCGGGCCACAGACACGAATCACACCAAAGAATAGACACCCTGGCCGACCTTCACCGACGTCCATCACCCGCGGTGGCTGTCGTACGGCTGCGTCTACCTGGCGCAAAGACGGCGAGGACGAGTGCCCCAGCGGCGGTCAGCGCCGCCAACGACAGCGTCGCCTGACCACTTCCGTGTACGAATGCGGCTCTGGCGAACTCGGCCAGCGGCTGACCAGCTGGTCCTGCGCGGTCGGCGACCTGCAACGCGGCGGCCAGAGAATCGGCCACCGGACCACGGGCAGGCTCGGGTAGCTGGGGCAGAGCCGGCTGAATGTGCTGAACGTAACCGGCCGCGAGCACGCTACCGGCTACCGCAATCCCAATCGCGGCACCGATTTCGCGAGCTGCGTCGTTGACCGCGGCAGCCACCCCGTGCTTGGCCTCAGGAGTGTCCGAGACGATGGCGAAAGTCGCAGGGGCGGTACACAACCCCAAACCCGCGCTCATGATGAGCAAGGGCCACAGCAGGTCAGGGTAAGTCGCCGCGACGGTCAGTCTGCTCACCATCACCAGTCCCGCCGCGATGGTGAGCAGACCTACAGTGGTCATCACCCGCAGCCCAACAATGTTCGACAGCCAGGGTGCAATCACCGAGATCACGATGAGCGGCACGACCATAGGGGTCAACGCCAACGCGGCGGTGAGCGGTCCATAACCGAGAATCAACTGCAGATACTGCACCAACAACAAGAACACCCCGAAGGTCACCAGAAATTGGATACAGACAGACAGCGCGCCGGCACCGAAACCACGGCGGGCGAACAACCGGACATCGAGTAGGGGTGCCGAGGAACGTAGTTCTACGACGACGAACACCACAACCGCAAACAAGCCCACCGCAGTGCTGATGGCGACGAGCGAATCCGACCAGCCACGGGCCGGAACCTCGATCACAGCGAAGACGATCGCCCCGACCGCGACAACTACGGTCACCGCGCCCACCCAATCGACCGGTGGATGCTCCTGCTGGCGGGACTCCGCGATACTGCATGCCAACCCGGCCAGAACCGCTCCGGCGACGGTCAACCCGACGAACACCGAGGTCCACGACCACTGCTCGAGCAGCACTCCAGCCCCGAGGATGCCCAGGACCGCCCCGGATCCAGCAACCCCGGCCCACACACCTACAGCGCGACCGCGATGCGCCGGTGGAAATCCCGCGGTCAGTATCGACAGCGTCGAGGGCATGACCAGCGCCGCACCCGCCCCAGCCAACGCGCGAGCAGCGATCAGCCACGCCGGGTCGGCGAGAAACAAGGGCAATGCCGACGCGAAAGCGAACAACGCCAACCCCGCCACGAGCACCCCCCGGCGACCGTACCGGTCACCGATCGCACCGGCAGGCAGAACGAAGCACGCCAATACCAGCGTATAACCGTCGACTATCCAGGTCAGTTGAGCTTGCGTCGCCCTTGTCGCGACCGCGATCTGTGGCAACGCTGAATACAATGCCGCCATTGCGGCCACCACCAACGCGACTGCCATGCACGACACAATCAACATCCACCACTGGGCACCGCTCCATCGAGCGACGCTGGCAGAGTCGGATCTACGTTCGTTCAACGGCCAGCCTCCCAGTTTGAGACTGATCGTCTCGGTGCGAGACTATTAGTATCATAACTTTGCGGGTGTGACAGAATGGTCATGCTAGGACATGTTTTGTCAGTCAAAATGGAGCGGAGCCCGTTCATGGTCGACCCTCTCGTTGCGGCCGAGGGCCCGGCCGACCCCCGGCTGGCGCGCTCACGTAACCGGTTACTCGAAGCGGCGGGCCAGCTGCTAGCCACCGGCGGCGTCGAGGCGGTCACCGTGGAGGCGGTCACCCGCATGTCGAAGGTTGCACGTGCCACTCTGTACCGACACTTCGGAAGTACCACTGACCTGCTCGCTGCAACCTTCGAGCGACTACTACCCCCAGTCGACACCGATATCGATACCGGTCCGCTACGCGAACGTCTGATTTCGGTGCTCACCACCCAGGCCGACCTCATCGACCAAGCTCCGGTGCAGATGACCACGCTGGCCTGGCTGGCAATGGGACCCGTCAACAGCGGCGACGCCAGCCGGCGCGATCTCGATCCTGGCGCGGTGGTCTCGCTTCGGGCCCGTGTCATAGAGCAATACCGCAGGTCCCTGGATCAGATCCTGACGGCCCCTGACGCCCGCACTGTGCTCGGCGAGATCGACACCACCTTCGCCCTCATTCAGCTCCTCGGACCGATAGTGTTCGCTCGCCTCACAGGACTGCGCCACATCCACGCCGACGACTGCATCCAAATCGTCGACAACTTTCTCGCCGCCCATGCCGCAAGTGTCCGATCGAGCACTTCGCGCGACAACAGCCGTCCACGGCCGGCCGCGACGCTAGACCCGCAGCTCACCGACGGCCAGTAAAACTTGATGCGAAATTTGACCATCAATGCGCTATCCAGTCAGGGATCGCAGCGCTCACTGGATAAGGCCGGACGTGTGCTCAAGAACTCGGAGCTGCACTGCAGTGCACTTCTGACATCGTGCAGCCGTCTTCTGAAACTGACATTCACCTGGGGAAATTTCAGCGCCTTCCGTCCATTTTGTTGTCCGTTGAAAAAATCCGGTATGGCATAGTTTCTAACGGACAGTTTGTGTGCGGGACATCGTGAACGGTGACGATCGGGAGTGGAATGAAGATCGGCTACGCACGGGTCAGTACGGCGGCTCAAGATTCGTCGATTCAGGTCGAGCTTCTCGCCAAGGAGGGAGTCGACCGAGACCGGGTCTACGTCGATCACGGAATCAGTGGCCGGCAGACTCGACGGCCCGGGCTCGACAATGCGATCAACGCGGCCCGCGAAGGCGACGTCTTTTGCGTGACCAAACTCGACCGGCTCTCCCGGTCCGCGAAGGATCTCCACGAAACGGTGGGGCGACTGGCGGACAAGGGTGTTGCGTTGTCGATCGACGGGAAGATCTACGACCCGTCGGATCCGATGGGCAAAATGTTCATCGGAGTGCTCGGGCTGATGGCCGAATTCGAGTCAGACCTGATCCGAAGTCGGACCAGGGACGCAGTGGCAGCGGCTGCCGCGGCCGGCAAGATGAAAGGCCGTCAACATAAGCTCACGCCGGAAGAGCGTGCGTACCTGTTGCAGGTGCACGAAACCGGACAGTTCAAAATCGAAACTCTTTGCAAGAACACGGGTTTGAAGCGTTCGGCACTGTATTCGAATATTCAGCTTGCCCGAATTGAGCGCAATGACCACGATCGTAGGGCTTCGGAAACTGCTTGACATCGGCCTTGTCCGCACTCCACCCAAATACGTTCACAATTAGGTAGATTGGGTGACGGTTCTATTTTTCCGCAAGGTGGGGGTTCAGCTATGTCATTCGGAGATAAGGGTTTACCGCGTTTTATTGATCCGGACTACCGGGAGGCCTCGGTCACCGACGGACAGTCCTTGGTACTCAACCCGTTGCAAATTCACGCCAATGTTGACGAGATACTTGAGCGGCATTTGCTCGATCCGACAGTCGTTTTCGGTTTGCAGGACTTCTTTGGTGACGCCGAAACTGCTTTTGTGTTCGCACAACTCGGCCTCGCCGAGGATCTGTCGCAGCACATCGCCAAGACGGCTTCCAAGTTGATACGTCAGTCTTTTCCCAATCTGTATGGGCAGGTGGACTGGGCGTTTTTGACCAACCTGGATCCGGGGCTGCCAGACGGCCAGATCGCGGAGGCAGAGTTGCTACTCGCTCGTCAGATCATGCGAGATGCCTTCGACCCCAATCGATCTGTTGCCGAGAGTTATGGGGTAGCAGATCTGCCCTATCAGGGGCAGACGGGGCTTTGGTTGGTTGAGTGCGCCTTCTTCGCCCTCATTGGCCAGGGGCTCAGGGAAGGGCCGGGAAAGTAGCCCGGTTCGGTAGCGAAGATGCCCCGGCCTCCACTGGCCGGGGCATCTCGCTTCAGTCCCATAGCTCCGGACGGATGAAGGGTTGATCCGATCGTTGCCTGAGTTGCTCTCGATTGGCCCGCATCGGATTCTGTCGAACGAGATTTTGTCATGCAGGCATGAGTGCGTTGCGCAGCTGCGCTGTTACCGCGTCTGCGATGCGGGTTGCGAGGTCGATGTCCTCTCGCAAGGTTGCGGATGCGTGGGCGGCTCCGAGGGTGCCGGCGCAGAGGTTCCATGCGAGTCGGGGTGTGGTGGGGGTGTCGGTGAGTTCGCCTGCGGTGATGGCGGGTTCGATGATGTCGCTGATGGCGTCGACCCAGTGTGCGAATGCTGCGCCGTTGTTGATGGTGGGTTCGAGGGTGAGTTTCATGCCGGCGCGGAGGTTGGTGTCTTCGCCGATGTGCTGTGCGAGCGAGATAAAGATCGCTGCCAGCTTCTCCCCTGCTGTGCTGCTCGAACCGGCCGCCAGTGCTTCGCTGATGGTTTCGTCGAGGGTGTGGTTCCAGTCCGAGATGAGGTGTTCGGCCATCGCTTCTTTGGATGGGAAGTGGTAGTACATAGCGCCTTTGGCGAATTTTCCGGTACCGCTGATGGTGTTGATGCTGGTGTGGCCGTATCCGTCGGTGTCGAAATGCCGTGCCGCGACGGCGATGATCGCTTCTCGTGTCCGCACTGCACGGTCCTGCATTGCCGAGTTCTTGCTGCCGGGGATGCGCCCGATCCGGGGGCGGGTTGGCGTGGCGGAAGTGCTTTCCGTGGTGTGTGCCGGTTCGTTGGGGCTGTTCACAGGGATGCTCCTTCGACCATACGGACGGCGGCCGGGTCGGTTCCGCGCCACATCAGCAGCAGATCGTCGACTCGTTTGGTGATGGTGTGGTTCTCGTCGAGGCTAGCTGCAACCTGCACTGCGCCGACGAATCCGGCGCAGAGAGTGTCTGCGAGCCTGGACATGCTTTCCGCGCAGTCGAGGGCGCCGGAACGGATCGCGTCTATGACGATCGGTGTGATCGCGTCGGTCCACGATTCGTAGGTGGCACACGCATCACTGAGCGACTTGTCGACGGACAGGATGAGTCCAGCTCGGGTGATCGCTTCTGTTTGGGTGCGGCGGGCGAGTTCGCGGTAGATCATGATCACTTGCCGATCGGCGGGTTGACCTGTCGCTGCGGCCTTCCCC